>Ga0307408_100001543_pt1 | contig 17066 bp, 11 predicted proteins | sample 322Cmetagenome_FD_202116 | JGI IMG/M metagenome (GOLD analysis project Ga0307408, IMG submission 202116) | Maize rhizosphere microbial communities from greenhouse at UC Davis, California, United States - 322HYB-C-3 | ecosystem: Host-associated > Plants > Roots > Rhizosphere > Soil | place...
CAGACTTCACTGGCCGCGGCTCCAGGCCGGCCTTCCGGCCCAGCGACCGGATGCGGACCTCGGGGCCGGGCGTGCCAAGGGTAATGGCGTATAAAGCTCCATCCTTGGCAGTAAAGCGGATATCCTGCGATGTATAGGCGGCGTTCTCATTGAAATGGCCCGACGACGCTTTGGTCGGCCCTTCGCCAAAGACCTTCCATGGGCGGGTCCCATAGAGCGCATCGCCGTTGACCGCCATCCACTCGGCCATCTCCTTCAGGAAGCGCATCGGCTCGGGTGGCAAGCTGCCGTCCGGGTACTGCACCACGTTCAGCAGCAGGTTGCCGTTCTTGCTGACGATATCGGCCAGCATATATACCACTTCGCTGGTGCTCTTGTATTTGTAGCCTTCGCTGTAAAACCAGTCGCCGATCGAGGTGTCGGTTTGCCAGGGGCGGGGATTGATGCCGTCCATGACGCCGCGCTCCACGTCCTGCACGCCGGCTTCGCGGATGAATTCGCCCGAGCCGATATCCTTGTGGTTGTACACCGCTTCCAGCTTGCCGCCGTGGTTGGCGGCATTGGCATTGTAGAAGTTGGCCACCAGGGTGCGGCCCACCTTGTCGAAAGGAATACCGCCATCGGAATAGAGCAGGTCTGGCTGGTAGCGCGTCACCACGTCGGTGATGCGGTTGAACCACTCCTGCTGGAAGCGGGCATCGGTGGTGTACCAGGTGCCTGAATTGCGGTAGGGCTGGTCGGTCGGGCGGTGATAAAGCGATGCGTACTTTGGATCGGCGCCGTCATACGGCACACCCAGCATGGGCCAGGCCTGGTCGTAGCCATGGCTCGGTGCGAACCAGCTGTAGCTTGCCCCCAGGTGTTCCGATACGCCAAAGCGCAAGCCGGCTTTCAACGCGGCTTTCTTCCAGTCGCCGACGATGTCGCGCTTCGGTCCCATCTTGACTGCGTTCCATTCATGGAAGCGCGAGTCCCACAAATCGAAGTTATCGTGATGCACGCCCATGCTGACGAAGTAGCGCGCGCCTGCCTTCTTGTACAGCGCCATCAAGGCATCGGGGTCGAACTTTTCCGCTCTCCATAGCGGGATGATGTCCTTGTAGCCGGACTTGGACGGGTGCCCGTAGTGTTCAAGGTGATGCTTGTACTGGCCGGTCCCGTAAATGTACATATTGCGCGCATACCAGTCGCCTGCGCGCGGCACGGATTGTGGCCCCCAGTGGGACCAGATGCCGAACTTCGCGTCGCGGAACCAGTCGGGCGCCTGGTAGGCTTTGAACGATGCTGCGTCCGCGCGGAACGGCCCCGGAACGCTGCTTAAGTGTATGGGCGAATCCTCGGCGCGGACAGCCGAGAGTGGCATGCACAAGATGAGCAGTGGGACGGCAAAGGCGAGCAATGTGACGCGGCGATTCGGCATTCGGTCTCCGGATGTGTTGAACTTGTAAGGATGGAGACAGGTTAGAGGCAAACGGTTGCATGGACAAGCGATACCAGGGCGCTTGAGTTCAGAGTGCGAAATTTCGTTGGCCAGCTTGGTAACTTTCGCAATTGCTACGCCTCTGGCACTGGTCGCACAATGGATTGATCCGAGCGCGGCACCTGCCTGAAGCACGGGGCCTCATTCGCCAGGAACTGGTCCCGCACGGTTCGTTTTGTGTTGCGCCTCATGGCGTGCGGCCAAGGCGGACGTTAGTGCGGGAGAAGGGCTGACCGGTGTGGCCCTTTCGTTCGTTGAACTGTTAAGATCCAGTAGCAGGCCCGGCCAGAGGCCTGTACTTTGGAGGCGGTTCAAGCAACGAGCATGATGCAAAAATTCTATAAACGGGCCTTGTTGGCGCTGATTGGCCTGATGATCGCTGACGCATTGCTGGCGTTCTTCCTGATCTACCAAAGCTACCTGACTGTCCCCATACTGGCGGCCGATGGGGCCGGCGCGGGTTGGCAGTACCTGACAAACACAGACCAGACCATAGGCGGGACGTCGAGCGCCAGGATACCGGATCCGCAGCGCAGCCAGCTGCGCTTCGACTTCAACCTGTCCAGTGTTGGACAGTTCCCTTTCGCCCAGGCAGGGATGATACTGCGCGATTCAAAGGGGGAGGTGGCCCGGGCCGACTGGACCCGGTACGGCGAGATCTCCTTCCTGGCGAAATGCGCACCGTCGAATTCGATGGCGCTCTGGATTTCAATCTTCGACGACAATGTGTCGAAAGCCGGCGACTTCATGACATACCGCACTCCCGGGTCCTATTTCTCCTGCAATGAGCGGGGCGTTCCCGTTTCGCTGGACCTGTCGCGTTTTACCATTCCCGACTGGTGGTTCTATTCGGTAAAGCTGGACCTGTCGCACAATGGATACGAGCTGAACAAAGTCTCGAGACTCCTGTTCGGCACCAGCGGCCAAAGCCCCGCCAACGTCGATTCCTACCTGGATATCAGTGAACTCACATTGCGTGGGCGCGACTATCGCTATATCGCTGCCCTGGTGGTCATTCTGCTGGCAAGCTGGCTGGCGTTCGGGTTGTGGTTCTTGCGGGCGCACGCACGGGCCCTGACCTCAAGCCTGAATACGAAAATGAAGGCGGACTTGCCGCTCATGGCGTATCGGGAACTGACACTGGAGCCATACAAGGATAAGGAGAAGGCAACGGTGTTGCGATATATCGCCAGCAATTACACCAATGCAGACCTTGATCTCGATAGCGTGGTTGTCGCAACCGGGACCAATCGCAATAAGGTCAACGAAATCCTGAAGGCGGAACTGGGGATGACATTTACCAGTTATCTCAATAAGTTGCGCTTGACCCAGGCGGCCAGGCTGTTGGTTGAAAAAGGGTCTGCAACGATCTCGGAGATCGCTTATTCAGTCGGCTACTCCAACGTATCGTATTTCAACCGGCTGTTCAAGGAGGAATACGGATGCACGCCGAAAGATTTCCGTTCATTGGCCAGCCAGCAGAAGCAGGAACACAACGCCGCGTCACCTGAAAGCCCTGATTCCCAGGGCGCGCAATGAAGGCAAGGCCCCCTGGCCCTTCTTCTTATTGAAGGCCTGGATAGCACTGGCGCTTCGCACTCTTGAACTTTCTGCAGAATGCAAACGGTTGGCCCGGAATTTCTATGGATGATGGGCCGCCGCTGATTAATGTTGACTGGAAACCCAAAGAATCTCACGACCGGCAGTTGAGGGGAGAGGGCATGTGGTTTTCACATTCAAACATTGATCCATTTCTATGGAAGGAAGACAGGATGAAAAGACAATACAACGCGAAGTGCGGCGTGGTTCCAACCCTGTTGGCAGTACTGGTCGCAGGTGTCGTGGGCGGCTGCGGTGGCGGTTCCAGCAGCCCTGGCGCCGTCGTCAGCACGGCGGCAACCGTCCAGGCAGCAGGCACCGCAGCCACCAGCTGGAACAGCGTGAAATGGGGCGGCGGTGGCTACGTCAATGGCCTGGTCTACCACCCGGCCAACGCCAGCTTGCTGTACGCGCGCACCGACGTTGGCGGTGTCTATCGCTGGAATGGCGCCGACTCGACGTGGACCCCGATCACTGACGGATTGGGCTTTAGCGGCGGCGAGGGGCGATACCACGACGTCGAGAGCCTGGCCCTCGATCCGTCCAATGACCAGAAGGTCTACATTGCCACCGGTGACACCGTGACAGGCGGGGCCAATGGCCGCCTGTATATTTCCAGCGACCGAGGCAACAACTGGACCTGGGTCAGCCTGCCGTTCCCGGTGGGTGGCAACGATAACGGCCGCGCCGTTGGCGAGCGTCTGAAGCTAGACCCAAGCAATCCATCAACCATGTTCTATGGGTCGCGCACCGCGGGCTTGTGGAAGAGCACGGACTCGGGCCAGACCTGGAACCAGGTCACCTCGCTGTCGTCCACCGCGATCTCCGGCAGTTCGTCGCCGATCGGCGTCGAGCACCTGATGTTCGATAACTCGGGTGTTGGCACAGGCCAGACGACCTGGATCATGTATGCGGCCATCGCCCCGGACTATGCCAGCGCGGCGGGCCTGACCTCGGTGCTGTACAAGTCCGTCAACGGCGGCGCCAGCTGGACGCCCGTGCCAGTGCCGACCCAGGCCGCCGGCTTCCACATTCCGCATATGGTGCGCACCAATGACGGCATGTTCTACGTGGTGTTCAACAAGAACGCCGGTCAGGGGGCGAGCGGCCCTGGCTATCTGTACAAGTTCGGCGGCACCGTCGGCAACGGCAGCTGGACTTTGCTGAGCAGCAGCAACCAGGGCGGCTATGGCGGCGTGTCCGTCTATGGCACCGGCTCGAACGCGCGCATCGCGCTCGGCGTGAGCGGCACCTGGGGCAATTACGGCGGCATGCAGATCGTGCAATTGTCCGACAACGGCGGCCAGAGCTGGCGCGAAATCGAGGCTGGCATGCCCGGCGAAACCGCTTCGGGCTGGGTCGACGATATCGAGATCGATCCGGCCAACCGCGACCACGTCATGCACGTGCATGGCGGCGGCATCGTCGAAACCTGGAATGCATCGGCGGCCACCCCGACCTGGGCAAACAAGGTCAATAACCTGGAAGAGACCGCGACGCTGGCCCTTGCCACTCCGCCGGCTGGCGCCTCATACAAGTTCATCAACAGTTCGGGCGACATCGGCACCTGGGTCGACAGCGACCTGGCAACCCGCCCAACCAAAGGCCCCATGAACTGGTGGAGCAGCGGCAACTCAGCCGACATGGCCTGGTCCGATCCGCAATACATTGCCGCCGTCGGCGTGGACAATGCGAACAACCACGTCGGCGTCGGCCACTGGTCCGGCGACGGCGGCAATACGTGGACGAAGTTCGCTACCCTGCCGACCGGTGCCGCGGCTGGCACCGATGGCGCGGCCAACGTCGCGGTCACCAGCCGCAACAACGTGATCTGGGCGCCGAACGATGCGGTGCCGTCCTACACCACCAACAACGGTGCCAGCTGGACTGCGACCAACCTGCCGGCGCTGACCGTGATCGGGGGCGCACCGCGCAGCTACCGCCTGAAGGTCGACCGCAAGAATCCGAACAAGGTGTACGCCTACGACTCCGGCGGCGCCTGGTGGAACCAGTGGTCGGATACTGCGCACTTCTGGTACTCGGCCGATGGCGGCCATACGTTTACCGAGCGCACCTCGTTCAAGGCCACCGGTCCGATGGTGACGTTCTTCGGCAATACGTCGATGGCAGTGAACCCGAACGTGGAAGGCGATGTCTGGCTGGCTGACGGCAATGCCCTTTACCATTCGGTCGATGCCGGCGCCACCTGGACCAGGCTCACCACCTTCGCTTCGATCTGGGGTAGCAACAACTGGCCGGATGTGCAGGGCGCCACCGCGGTTACCCTCGGCAAAGCGGCTGCCGGCTCACCGTATTCCGCGGCCGTCTATGTGGTGGGCGTGGTCAACGGCAAATGGGGCGTGTACCGTTCCGACGATGCGGGCGCTACCTGGACCCGCTTCAACGATGACGCGCACCAGTTCGGCGGCATCTACCACCTGGCTGGCGACTGGAATACTTATGGCAGGGTCTACGCTGCGGGCAACGGCCGTGGCGTGCTCTACACCAACTAAGCAGCATTCGCCCTGAACGGAGGCCGCGTGCCTCCGTTTTTCCAGCTGTTGAATTTCATTGAATGCATTGGCCATTTTCGCAATTGCAGTGCAATGCGGGCGCTCGCAGAATGCGGAGCATGAAACTCAACACAATCGCTGCCGCGTGCACGTTGGCGCTGGCCTCCTTCTCCAATGCAGATGTCCGGGCGCAATCTGCGGAAGGCCATCCCGAATGGCCTGGCGCCGGACAGCTATTTGTCGGCACCAACTACCAACCCTTCGACCGTAAGGACCGCGACCAGATCGAGCGCGACATCCAGCGCATGAAGCAGGCTGGGATGAAAGTGGTGCGGATGGGAGACCTGGCCTGGGATGCTTTCGAGCCGGCCGAAGGAAAATACGACTTCACGCTGTTTGACTGGATCATGGACCGCATGCAGGCCGCCGGCCTGAAAGTCATCATGGACATCCCGGGCCAGCCGGCGCCGGTGTGGCTGCACAAGAAGTACCCGGGCGCCGACATCGTCACTGAGCGCGGCGTGCGGCTCGATCCGGTCGAGCGCTACATGGACGACACCAGCGACCCGGACTACCGGCGCCTGCTGGTCCGCCTGGCAGACACCATGACAAGGCGCTACGCCAAGCATCCGGCGCTGTTCGCCATCGGCTACAACAACGAAAGCGGCAATGGCATGGTGTCGTACTCCGAGGCTGACCGCAAGCGCTTCATCGGCTGGCTCAAACGCAAGTACGGCAGCGTGGCCGCCTTGAACAAGGCTTGGGCCACGCAGCGCTGGTCACGCCACCTCAACACCTGGGATGAAGTGCGCCTGCCGTACATCGAAGGCGCCGGCCCCTACGAGCGCTACCTCGACATGCGTCGCTTCTGGTCCGACCAGACTGTTGAAGTGCTGGAGCTGCTGGAAGCGGTACGCAAGAAGAATGTGCCGGACAAACCCGCCATCTCCAACCTGTGGGACAGCGCAGGGCGCAAGGGCTTCGACTACCTGGCCACGTACCGCAATTATGTGAGCTACGGCGCAATGGGCTTCTACCCTGGCGATCCGCTGAGCGCCGGGTTCGAGGCGACGATGATGCGGGCCGGTATGAGAGCCCCGGTCTGGTTCAACGAATTCACTGCCGGCGGCCTGGGATATTATGGCACCCCGGGCCGCTCACGCATGTGGGCGCACTTTGGCCTGCTGATGGGCGCGCAGGCGGTGATGCCGTGGACCTGGCACAGCCACCACGGCGGCGAGGAACAGGCGTTGTTCGGCCTGGTCGACCACGATGACCGGCCCTCATGGAAGCTCGATGAGTTTGCGACCATCGCGAAGGAGTTCAGGCAACTGGAAAAGCTGGGGTTCCCGCGCCTCCAGCAGGCCGAGGTTGCAATCGCCTATGCGTTTGACAATATGATCGCCACCAACTTGCCTAAGGAAGGCATGAACAACACGGTGCGGCCTTACCTCGACCCGGGTTACATGAAGCAGGCACATAACGCCTACGAGCCGCTGTTCAAGGATAATATCGATGTGGCCATCATTCACGTCGGCCACGAGGACCTGAGCCGCTACAAGCTGGTTATCGTGCCCGGCCTGTATCTGCTGGACGCGGCGTCGACCGCCAGGTTGCGCGAGTTCGTCGCCGCCGGCGGCACGGTCATCATGACCGCGCAGTCAGCCAAGGTAAATGACAACAATCAGTGGCACGACACTCCGCTGCCAGGCGGCCTGACTGACGTGTTTGGCCTGCGCACCAGCGCGTTCTACAACGCCGGCACGTTGCAGACCACGGTAGCCGGTGCAGAGGTCAAGGCCGAACTGGGAAGGTACGAGGTGCTGGAACCTTCCACGGCCGAAGTGCTGGCACGCTTTGACAATGTTGACGGCAAGACGCCGGCCATTACGCTCAACCGCTACGGCCAGGGACGCGCCATCTACGTCGCCACGGCCGCACATCCGCAGCTCATGCGCCCCCTGTACCGCGAGCTATACGCAAGCCTGGGCCTTGCACCGGGGCCGAAGACGCCCGAAGGGGTCTATGCTCGTGTTGTGGCAGGCCGTACGCTCTACGTCAACACCACGGGCGAAACCAGGGACGTGGCGATCGGGGACACCATGAACGGCGTGCTCAGCGGCAAACGGTGGACGGGCATGCTGCACCTGGAACCCTTGGGCGTTGACCTGCTCGAGAAGTGACGTCTGGCGATCGAGAGGTGCTCCTGTGTGCCGACTAAGCTGGGCGGATACGAACGATGTCTTTGCGCAGGTGCTAAAAAACGGAATAGCGTCCATTTGTCAAGGCTTGGAAACGAACAGCCCAAATTCGCCGAGGCCGGTAGACGTGGTGTCGCCGTTATTGGCTGTGATATTGAGCCGGTAGTAGCGATAGGAGCCGGGGCGCGAGACCGGGTATTTCTTCAACGCGTAGGGATGGTCTGATATCTGGTTGTTTTGTGCGTCGAGTGTTTGCCAGGCCACGCCGTCGTTGGAGCCCAGGAGCTCCCAGTCCTTCGGATCGCGCGCAACCGCGTTGTTGGAACTGATGACGGAGTAGCGCTGTACTGTCTCGGTGTGCCCGAGGTCATACTGCAGCCAGCCCTGTACTCCTTTGGAGAACCATTGCGTCGCCGAGTTGCTGTCGAAAGCGCGCCCGGCATTGCCAGCGTTGTTCGTATTGTCGTTGGCGGTGCCGCCGGTGGCGACGTTGACCATCGGGTGTTCCGGTCTGGCGGAGTCCTCGGGAGAGTTGGCGCTCGTCCCCGCGGCGTTGGCTGCCGTGACGGTGTAGTAGTACGTCACCCCGTTGGCCACCGATTTGTCGGTGAAGCTGCCGCCCCGGACATCCGTTGCGATGGTCGTGTAAGGGCCGCCGCTGGACGTGGCGCGCTTGACTATGTAGCGCGTGGCGCCGAAAGAGCGCTGCCAGCGCAGCGGAACTGCGCCATCGCCCGGCGCGGCAAGCAGCGCAGCCGGCGCTGCCGGTATCAGAACCGGTGCATTGCCGTCGCCCCCGGTGATCTGCACGTTGCTGAAGACGGAGCGGTTCGGTGTGCCATTGACGGTCGACGAGACCACCAGGCCCACATAGATCGTGGCCGGAAGGGGGCCGTCGATGCGGCCGAGGTCTGTGGCGGCCCAGTTGGTGCCATCGGGCGACAGGTAGCCGGTGATGACGTTGCCGATGCGCTCAAGCTTCACCCAATACGAGTCCGAAGTGTTCGAAATAGGAAGGGCTTTGTTGGCGTAGTTGCTGCCGCCATACGCCGTGAGCTTCTGCATATTCTGTTCAGCCGCGACGCGATTGGCGACTGCCATCCAGGCACGCGGGGCGCCCTGGTCAAGGCTGGTGCGTATCATCACGCCCGCCTTGGCAGACGGGCCGGTGTCCCCGACCGATTCAACCTTGGCGATGATGGCGCCATCGCCAACCAGGGCCTTGTAGGCGAAGTGGCAGCTGTCGTTCGTGCCCCAGATCTCGCTCCCTGCCCCCGTCACGGTCCATTTGCCGGCGGCATAAGCGGCGCTGCCGGTTGGGCTGGCGCCGCCGATATCAATGCCGCTCAAACCCGCTGTGAGCGAGGTGGTCACAGGCAGGGCAAGCTGAGATGCAGGAACAGCGGTGGAAGTGTCGGCATCCTTCAGGAACATGAAGCTGTAGGCATCCACCGGCATCCAGAGTCGTCGTTGTGCGATGAACGGAGCCTGCATGCCTTTGCGGATGGAGTAGGCGGCATGGATCTGATTGAGCATGATGTTCCCGCCACCGCCACCGCCCCATCCGCGGTTGGTCATGTCAGCGGTGTAATAGGCATCGGTGGTGCCGAAAGGAAGTGCAGCGGTGGGTACGAGCTCGTTCACCCGCGCGAAATATTCGCCAGCCGCCAGGAGTCGGTCGTCCAGGTCGGAATAAATGTCGATGCCTTGCTTCCAGAGCGCCTCGGCGAGCATGGTCAACGATTTGAGCTGGCCGTGGAAGTGGCCCTGGTCGCGCAGGGAATCGCCAAGCATGCCGAGATCATTGGAATTGCGCAGCCCGATGTGGGCCAGCGTGCGCACCTGGGAGACGACCTTGTCCACCGCCGGCGCATCGTCGTTGAAGATGTGCATCAAGCCGAGGGCAACCAGGGCCAGCGCGCCCTTGTTGGCGGCGCCGAACTGGTGTTCGCCATAGGGGTTCGACGCCGGTATCAGGACGTTCTTGAAGTATTTCTTCACTGTGGCGGTGTCGGCTTCCGTCCAGCCTTGCCATGTGCCGCGCAGGATGTCAGCGCCGCCCACAAACATGTAAGCGTAGTCGCCCAGGTCGAGCATCGATTCGCGGCCCGAAAACTCGACATGGGTGTTGGCCCATGCCATCAGGATTTCGTGCGCCTTCTTTGCATATTCCTGGTTGCCGGTGAAATGCCACATGCGCGAGAGGTTCCACACCGCGATCATGTCGCTGCGCCATGCGCCGAGATTTTCGTCGGGGGCTCGGCTTACTTTCGCATATGGCCCGGCCATGGTGAAGGTGAGCCTGGCATGGCCGTCGTTTACCAGGTTATCGTAGGCGGACTTCCATGGTTGGCGGCCCTGGTCGACGTAGGCCTTGAGCGTGTTGAGGTCGGAACGGGTGAGGGGGATGCCGGGGTGGATGAAAACGCGAACCGCAGTGTCGCCAGTGGCAGGCGTGCTGCCGGTCGCAGGCGTGCTGCCAGTGCCAGGTGTACCGCCAGTGGCAGGTGGATTGCCGGTGGTGGGCGTGACGCCAGCGTCGGGGTTGCCGCCGGTGCTGGGTGTATTGCCAGTGTTGGTCGTCCCGCCAGTACCGGTAGTCCCGCCAGTGCCAGTAATCCCCCCAATGTCGGGCGTGCTGCCGGTGGCGGGCACGCCGCCAGTGCCGTTTGAGGGCGGCGTGTTGCCGGCCTTATTTGGTGAAACCATACTGCCGGTGTCCGCCAGGTCGCCGCCGCAGCCCGCCGCCAGGCTGGCGGCGATGATCGACATGGCGATCGTTCGGATTTTGTGTTTATTCATGCCATCCCTCCAACTCTCAAAGTTGCTTTATGGCAATTGTCCGGGCGACCGACACACCTTGGCAATTACGAATATTCCCAGCAGACTGTATGAAATTCACCAGCGGCTGAATAAAAAGCAACAGGCGATATCACTCGTGCATTCCTTTTACTTGTGGCCGGGACCTCGTTTCCTGACGATGCCGCGGTACACCAAATAGGTTGCCACCTGGCTGGTCGCGCCGGCGCCAGCCAACCAGAATCGGGCGCCGCCTTGTCGCCGTTGGCTTCGATCAGCCAGGTCCACAGCAGTGGCGTTTTCTGGCAGTCAAAAAACATGTCCACTATTCGCGAAAAGTGTAAAAGGCGGTCGCCATGTGGCCATTACACTTACCGCGCATCGGGTTCTTGAGAGAAACAAGGGAAAGATATGAGACATGTATGGGCCGCGATATTATTCACCACGCTTGCTGCTTGTGGCGGGGGAACAGGCGCCACAAGCACTTCAACACCAACACCGACACCGGCATTGGGATCGACACCCTCAACTCCCATTGCTCCGCCGTCGACGAGCACTGCGGGCTGTGGCGGTAGTGCCAAGTTGAGCACTGGCATGCATACTCTCACCAGCGACAATACCCAGCGCAGCTACTGGGTCGAGATGCCCGCCACCTATGACCGCAACAAGGCCTATCCGGTGATCATCGGGCTGCACTGGCGTGATGGCAGCGCCGCCGATGTCTACGGTTGGAGCGGCTTTTTCGGGCTGAAGAATTTGTACGGCGACAATGCCATTTTTATTGCCCCGCAGGGCCTGGATAAGGGCTGGGCCAACACTGGCGACCGCGACATTCGCTTTTTGCGGGCCATGATCGGCGAGGTACAGCAAGGTGCGTGTACCGACACCCGGCGTGTGTTCGCTACCGGCTTCAGCTTTGGTGGCATGATGTCCAACGCCATCGGATGCCAGATGGGGGACGTGGTGCGGGCAATCGTGCCCATGGCCGGGTCGCTCTGGAGTGGCTGTGCCAGTTCTTCCAACAAAGTGGCGGCGATGTTCATTCACGCCAAAGACGATAACGTGGTGCCTTATACGGCAGGGATGGAGGCGCGCGACCTTTTCCTCAAGCGCAATAGCTGTACTGCCACCACAGTGCAACTGGGTAGCAACGGCTGCGTAGAGTACCAGGGCTGCGATAGCGACAAGCCCGTGATCTGGTGCGGCACCGAGACTGGCGGCCACTGGTACCCGAACTTTTCGGCCCAGGAATCCAAGGCCTTCTTTGATCGGTTCAAGTAATCGAGCAAGTGCGCCAAGTCAGCGTGCTCGCTTGCCGCCAAAAATATCACTCTCGCGGATAGTTCGTATGCCCACCTTGTTCAATGTCCGTGCGACCCTCCTTGCTCTTGCGGTGAGTGGTTTCGCCAGCAGCTGCGCCTTCGCCGCCAATCCGATCATCCAGACCAGCTTTACTGCCGATCCGGCACCGCTGGTGATTGGCGACACTGTGTTCTTGTACACGACACACGACGAAGACGACGCGCTCGAGTTTAAAATGGTCGATTGGAAGCTGTACACGTCGAAAGACATGGTTAACTGGACTGACCATGGTACGGTGGCCGACCTTTCCATATTCCCTTGGGCCAATCAGCACAACGATGCATGGGCGCCGCAAGTCGTTGCGCGCAACGGCAAGTATTATTTGTACGCCCCTGTTACGGTCCCTGGATCGCCCGCCAACGTCATCGGAGTGGCCGTCTCGGATAGCCCGTATGGCCCATTCAAGGACGCCCTGGGCCGCCCGTTGATCGGACGCGGAGAAGGGAACTTCGATCCAACGGTATTGATCGACGACGATGGACAAGCCTACCTGTACTGGGGCAATCCACACCTTTCGTACGTTACGCTGAACCGGGACATGGTGTCCTATTCCGGCGAGATCACACGTATCGACGCGAAGCCGCGCAACTACCAGGAGGGCCCGTGGGTCTACAAGCGCCACGGCAAGTACTACCTCGCGTACGCGTCGAGCTGCTGTTCCGAAGGGCTCGGGTATGCGATGAGCGACACTCCGACCGGTCCGTGGGAATACCGGGGGCAGATCATGGACCCAAACCCTTTATCAACCGGCAACCATCCTGGCATCATCGAATTCAAGGGGAAGTCCTATGTCTTTGGGCTCAACTACCGCTTGAACTGGGCTGAAACGCCGATACACCGCGAACGACGGTCCGTTAATGTGGCCGATTTCACCTACCGACCTGACGGCACGATTCCGACACTGCCGTTCTGGAACACGACGGGAGTTCAGCAGGTGGAACCCTTGTCGCCGTATCGCCGCGTAGAGGCGGAGACGCTGGCCTGGGAGTCGCGCCTGAAACGAGACCGGGACATGCCGTTCGACTGGGCGCCAGGTGTGCGTAGCACCAGGGATCCGCGCACGGGCATGTACGTTGCGCCTGTGGCAGCACGGGCGTTCATGGAGGTGGCGGGCGTCGATTTCGGCCGCAAGGGGCCGAAGACCTTCAAAGTCAGTGTCGCGAGCGAGGTGTCGGGTGGAAAGATCGAGGTGCGGGCCGGTTCGCCACAAGGTAGATTGATCGCGACGGTCGAGGTGCCAGCAACCGGGGCTGTGTCCGCCTGGCGTACTGTCACAGTTCCAGCGGCGAACGTGACTGGCACGCAGGATGTCTACCTCGTGCTGAATGCCCATGGCCACCATGTTCCATTCGGCATCGACTATTGGCAGTTCGAATAGCCTGCTTGTCATTTGGTTCGCAGCAGCGTTGCCGGATCCCGGCAGTGCAAGAAATGACCATTGGCGGCAGAGGGCGCTCACCGGATTTTCCCCTTTGCCGAGATGACGCCAAGGCGATAGGGACGCGTGACAACTACTGGGCGCTGGTTTTGCGTACGCAGAACGGGCATACTGGAGCTATCTTCAGTAAAGCGGAATCAAGACCGCTGGCTTTATGATCGTTCCCGGGTTCGCGATGTCCATAACGCGCCAACTGCTATTCACCATTCTTCTCACTTCAAAGACCGCTTTTGCATCGGAACTGGTCATGGCCATTTCCAACGGCAGCGGCATGCCGATGACGGACATCCGCGATGAAGAACTGAGGGGAGGAATCCTCAAGGAATTCGGGGACGCGCTGGGTGCGCAGTTGCAGCTCCGGCCACGCTACATCATCCTGCCGCGGACAAGGGTTGAAGGCGCCCTGTTGCGGGGCCATGCCGACTTGCTTTGTGACCTGCGGCCGGAATGGCTCGATAACCAGACATTCCTCTGGTCCGATGCGATCATCTCGAACCGCATGATTGTTGCCATGCGCCGCGAAACACCTTTGCCAGGCTCATTGAACGCGATTGCGGGCCTGCGCGTAGGCACGATCCGGGGCTACCGGTATCCGGAAGTAGAGTACCTGCAGCCAAAGATCGTGCGCGATAACGCAGCCAACGATAGTCAAAACCTGGAGAAGCTGCTGCTCGGCCGCTTCGACTTTATTTTTACGAACCGCATCTATTTCGATTACCAGCGCAAGGTGCATCCGGAACGGGCACGCCTGGCACCTTACAACCTGAAGATTACGGACTTCGATACCTATTGTGCGATTCCCGCACAGGGCAAGCTTGGCATCAAGGCCCTCAACCATGCGATCGCTACGCTGAAGGCCCGTGGCGCCATCCAGTCGATCCTGGCGCGGTACCGGCCACATGACCTGGACCTGAAATAGCGGCAGCCGAGCTATTGGCGCAGCTGGAAGCGCTCCCGATAGGCGCCTGGTGTGAGTCCCACGCGCGTGCGGAACAGGCGCGAAAACGAACTGATATCGCTATAGCCGACATAGTGCGCAACCCGTTCGATGCTCAAGTCGCCCGCTTCCAGCAAGGCCCGGGCGGTATCGATGCGCAAGTGCTGTAGATAGGTCAGCGGGGAATGGCCCCGGGCAGCGTTGAAGCGGCGTATCAGGGTGCGTTCGCTGACCGCCAGGTGCCGTGCCAGCTCAGAAATCCGGATGGGGTTCGTCATGCGCTCCTGCAGCCATTTCTGCGCTTTCAGTATCAAGGGATCGTTGTGGTCCTGCTCTCCGGCCAGGGGCTGCATTGGGGTCTGGGTAGCCTGCGTCAGGTCAATCAGCATGCTGCGCGCGCATTGCTGCGCGATCGCTTCGCCGGTGAAGTGCGCCAGTACCCGTACCGCCTGCAACAGAAACGTGGCATGGGCGCCACCGCATACCAGCCGCTCCGACTCGGTGACTGCCGGACGCATTTGCAGTTCCACATTGGGATAGCGTGCGCGGAAGTGCTGTTCCAGCCACCAGGTGGTGGTCGCGGTACGGCGCTCGAGCAAGCCGGTGTCGGCCAGCAGGAAAGTGCCGGTGCAATTGGCGCTCAGCCAGGCTCCCTGCGACCACTGGTGGACCAGCCAGTCGCGCACCACCTGCTGCCGGCCCAGGAAAGACTGGAATTGCCGCCAGCCGCGGTAATGCAAGCTGGGAATGAAGACCAGGTCGTAGCGCCGGCGGGGCGGCAAGGGTTGCATCGCCAGCTCCAGGCCATTGCTGGCCCGTACCGGTTGCCCGTCCGCCGAGAGGAAGTGCCATTCGAACTGGCCGGCGTCGCGTCCGCCTTGCTTGCGCAGGTGCGCGTTTGCCACTTGCAGCATATCCGCATAGCCGCCGAGCACCGACGCGTAGACATCATCAAAACCGAGGATTGCGGCAACAGGCATGTCAGGCTGGCGGCAGAAGCGTGGCGAGGTGGCGAAATTGGCACAGTATATGTCAGTTTCGCCCATGCTTAAACGTCGCGGAACCGGATACAGTCCAGGTCATGATCGTTACGAAAACCATCTCATGAATATTCTGATTATCCATGCGCATCACGAAGCCCGGTCCTTCAACGCCGCAATGAAGGATATGGCGCTGGCCGAACTGCGTGCCCAGGGACACATAGTGGAAGTCTCCGATCTGTACGCGATGAACTGGAATCCCGTGGCCAGCGCAGCGGACTTTGGATCCCGCGCCAATCCCGATTACCTGGTCTATGCGCTGGAGCAGCGCGACAACCTCAAGCACGGAACCCTGGCGCCCGATATCCGGGCCGAACTGGACAAGCTGTTACGCGCGGACCTGGTCATCTTCAATTTCCCGGTCTACTGGTTCTCGATGCCAGCCATCATGAAGGGCTGGATTGACCGCGTGCTGGTTTCCGGGACCTGCTACGGGGGCATGCGCTTTTACGACCGGGGCGGGCTGGCGGGCAAGAAGGCGATGCTGTCCATGACGATCGGCGGCCAGCCGCATATGCTGGTTGAGGGAGGAATACATGGCGAGCTGAATGACATGCTGCGCCATATCCTGCGCGGCACACTGGCCTATACCGGCATGACGGTACTGCCACCGTTTGTGGCGCATCATGTGCCTTACATCAGCCACGATGAGCGCACGGCCTTGCTTGAGCAATACCGGTCGCGCCTGCGCGCCATTGAAACCCTGCAAGGATTGCAATTTGTATCGATGTCGCAGTTCGATGACCGGTTGAACCCGTTGTGTGCACACCCGGCGAAAATCGTATATGATGACAATCATGCAGACAAAAAACCGCACCCGCACACCTGCCAGCCGCAAGGAACTCACCCATGAGCGTATCGTGGAGGTGGCGTCGCGCGCCATTCGCCGCAGCGGATATGACGGTACCGGTGTGGCCGACATCATGAAAGAGGCCGGATTGACGCACGGCGGCTTCTATGCGCACTTCGAGTCGCGCGATGCTTTGCTGGCGGAAGCGGCCGACCGCGCCGGCACCGAGTCGGTCGCCCTGGCGGCGCGGGTGGCAGCGGCCGCGCCTCCTGGCCAGGCAGTGCAGGCGATGATGCAGGCCTATTTGTCGCCTGAGCATATCGCATCCATCGAGACCGGCTGCCCGGTGTCGGCGCTGGGTTCCGAGATGCCGCGGCAATCTGCCGAAGTGCGGCGTGCCGCGACGATTCATATCAAGGAAATGATTGACGTATTCGCGCGCCAGATGCCGGATTGGGGACAGCCAAAGGCGCATGAACAGGCGATGGCGCTAGTGTGCGCCCTGATTGGTACCACGGTCATGGCGCGCGCCGTCGATGATCCCCGCTTGTCCAAGGCGCTGTGTGAAGCGACGATGAAGCAGTTTGCGGTTGCCTCCGAATGAGGCACTGATTTTTTTTGCGCATAATTATGATGCGCATCATATGGATTCCGATTTTTAAGGAAATGGAAATGCTATTTGAAAAATATGCGCTCGGCGCTATCCAGCTTGGGAACAGGGCTGTCATGTCGCCCCTGACGCGCAGCAGGGCTTCGTTCAACAACACCCCGAACAGCTTGATGGCCACGTACTACGCCCAGCGCGCGAGCGCAGGCCTGATCATTACCGAAGGCACATCGCCTTCGCCGAACGGCTTGGGTTACGCCCGTATTCCAGGGCTGTTCAATGACGCGCATGTCGAAGGCT
>Ga0307408_100001544_pt1 | contig 17060 bp, 16 predicted proteins | sample 322Cmetagenome_FD_202116 | JGI IMG/M metagenome (GOLD analysis project Ga0307408, IMG submission 202116) | Maize rhizosphere microbial communities from greenhouse at UC Davis, California, United States - 322HYB-C-3 | ecosystem: Host-associated > Plants > Roots > Rhizosphere > Soil | place...
TTGAACTGAACCCCGAAAGTTGGACACCAACTTTCGGGGTTTTTCATTGGCGAAATACACAACTCAATTCAAGCTCGATGTAATCGGTCGATATCTGGTCGGCGATATCGGCTTTGCTTCGCTCGGTCGGCTCTTCGACGTCGATTACAGCCAAGTTAAGCGATGGGTGCATCTCTACCAGGTTCATGGCGAAGCAGGCGTGGCCAAGAAGTACACTAGCTTCAACGCGTCGCAGAAGCTTGAGATATTGCAGCATATGTGGGCGAATCAGCTCTCCTACATCCAGGCTGCGGCCCATTTCAACATTCGTAGCCCTGGCGTCCTCCCGGCATGGGAGCGCTGCTATCATAGCGGTGGATTAGATGCCCTCGCGCCGCGTCAACTCGGACGCCCAAAGAAAATGCCAGAACTCCCCCCACCGAAGCCGCAAACTCCAGCTGATGACGACACGCGTACCCGCGAAGAATTACTCGCGGAGGTGAATCATCTGCGCATGGAGAATGCGTACCTAAAAAAGTTGAAAGCCTTAGTTCAGAAACAGCAAGCAGCCGCGCCCAAAAAGCGCAGGTAGTGAGTGAACTAAGGCAGCAGTTTCCTCTCGCAGATTTGCTGAAACTTGCAGGGCTTGCGCGGAGCACGTTCTACTATCAGTTGCAGATCGCTCAGGGAGCGGACAAGCACCGGGCACTAAAGCAGCAAATTCAGTCCCTTTTCGCCCTTCACAAAGGACGTTATGGTTACCGTCGCATCACGCTCGCCATTCGAGCGATGGGTAAGCCAGTGAATCATAAGACTGTGCAGCGCCAGATGGCGCTACTGGGCCTCAAGTCATTGGTACGCCCCAAGAAATATCGTTCATATAAAGGCGAGGTGGGGGAAGCAGCAGCCAACGTACTGCAGCGGAAATTCGAGGCTTCTGCGCCAAAACAGAAGTTGGTGACGGATGTGACGGAATTTAACGTCGCTGGAGGAAAGCTGTATTTGTCGCCGATCATGGACCTGTATAACGGCGAGATCATCGCTTATGAGACGTCAGAGCGGCCGGTCTACAAGCTCGTGGGAGACATGCTCAACAAGGCCTTACGCAAACTCAAGGCCAGTGACAGACCAATGCTGCACTCCGATCAGGGATGGCAATACCGGATGCCCGCCTATCAACGCGCACTACGCAGCAAAGGCGTTCAACAAAGTATGTCACGCAAGGGGAATTGTCTTGATAACGCCGCCATGGAGAGTTTCTTTGCTACCTTGAAGTCCGAGTTCTTCTATCTCGAAAAATTCAGCAGCATTGAGCAACTGAAGACAGGGCTCAAAAACTACATCCACTACTATAATCACGACCGCATCAAACAGAAACTAAAAGGGCTGAGTCCTGTGCGATACAGGACCCAGTCCTTGGCAGCCTAGCAAACTAAACCGTCCAACTAAACGGGGTCAGTTCATTTTCATCGAGGCTTTTTCAGTGTTCTGGCGCAGAGGGGGTCTGTAGTACTAAGAGTTGCTCTTTTCAGCAAAGTAGCGCCCTCCCCCGTGTCCCATCGAACCGCCAGCAAGTAAATCAGGAACGAAACCGACGCTAGTCCGAACAATCCTTCGAGAAGCGGGCCATGGTTATCCTCCCGGAGCATCAACGCCAGAACCAGCGGTGCTCCGGACTTCGCGATAAGGGATGGAGCAGCCAACGCGCCAGCAATTGCTCCGTAATTGGCATGACCGAAAATTGACTGCGGCAACGTTCCGCGCAGGATAGTCAGGACTCCATTGCTCAAGCCATACAGCGCGCAAAACAGCACGATGGCCCAGACACTTTCCCCCGCCGCATAGAGCGTCCCGATCGCAGCTGGCAAGCCTGCAATCGTAAAGACACCGACCTTTCGAGGCGATACACGGTCTGCGAACATCCGTTCAATTAGCCGCCCCACAACCTGCATCGGCCCGATGATAGCGACCATCGTAACAACCAACTGCTCGGGATGCCCAATTTCCCGAAGCAGTGGAATCATGTGCACAGAGAGGGCGGAAAATATGAATGCGTGGGCCGCAAAAACAGTCGCCAGAAGCCAGAAAACCGGGTGGACAATCGCATCTGCTAGTGCAAACTGGCGACCCTCCATCATCTGGTTGGCGGGAAGCCGTGCCTTCCCATCATCCAGTAATGCATTGAATGGCAGGCAGGCGCTTAGCAAGATAACGGCGAAGATCAAGCAGGTATGACGCCAATCGATGCGCCCAAGCATCCATGCCGTCAACGGCCAAAATACCGTGCTGGCCAGCCCTCCCATCAGGGTGACATTCGAAATCGCTTTGCGGGACGCTCCATGCAAACTCCGGTTTAACGTCGCAAAGGCCGCTTCATACAAACTCATTGCCATACCGAGGCCGATTAGGGTCCAGGCAAGGTAATAGGCGGAGATGCCGCGGCTCCCCGAAAGTACGAATAGCCCTATAGCGGCGAGAAGCGAACCGGAAGCCATGATGCGACTGCCGCCGTACCGGTCGATGAGTGCTCCTACCGGAACCGACGCCAGGCCGGCTATGAGCACCGCCCACGAAAATGCTCCATAAATCGTCGCGGCAGCAAGCCCAAGGTCACTCTGTATGGCGGGCGCCATGACGCCGAATGCGTAGTAAAGAATGCCCCATGAAATCACCTGCGTCAGCCCCAAGGTCAGCACTGAGATCGTAGGTCTCTTCATCGCGATCCTTTAAGCGGCGCGCCGGCCGCAGCCTGGCAGGCAAATCGACAACACTTGCTCGACAAACGATGCGCGCGATGGATATTTGCTTCCTGCGTATAGCCCGACCTTGCGTGGATGATTGTTAGCCGGGAGGTTCCGATATGTGCCAAACACCTGGTCCCAGATCACGAGCGAACGGCCAAAATTGCTATCACCTTCTTCAGCGCGGCTGGAGTGATGCCAACGGTGAATCTCACTGGTACTAAATACGTAATTGAGCCACCCAGCCTGCAGCGGCAGGTTCGCGTGCTGCACCATGAGAACCGGTAGCGTCACCGAAAAGTACGCAAGGATCACCGCTTCCGGTGTACCCAGCACCAGTACCGGCACGATGCCCATCAGGTAGTTCAGCGCGTAATTGACCGGATGGAAGCGGAAGTTATTGAGCGTGTACATGCGCTCGCTCCCATGATGCAGGGCATGCAGCCACCACAACGCGGGACGCCCGTGGTGCAGGCGGTGCGACCAATAGCCGCCGAATTCCGCGATAAGCGCGGCCAGCAGCACTTGCAAAACAAATGGCCAACTGGTTGGGAACAGGTCCAGCACCTTCGCTGTGCCGCTGCCAGCCAACGCGGCCGTCACCGCGAGAGGCCCCAGCCACTTTAGCAATGGATCCACGGCTGCAAATAATACAGCGGCACTGGCAAGATCGGTCGCCACGTCGTCCCGCGAACGAGACCATTCGGCACGGTACGGCCATCGACGCTCAGCAGCTACGCCGGCTAGCATGACAGCCACCGCGGGCAAGACGACAGCCAGCTCCAGGTTGCCGCCACGTGTCAACGCAAACCAGAACGACGCGACACTGAGCGCCAGGGAAAGTGGAAGGAATCCACGCATGAAAAGCGAACGCATGCTCTCTTCCCTCAGGCACAGCAGCCGGAAGACGCGGACCGGCGCGGTTTGCAGGCGTTGGACGTGGCGCAGCCGCTGGCGCCTTTCGCCTTCTCCTCAACATCAAGTGCACAGCAGGCTTCACTGCCAGCGGGCGCCGGGCCGCCGCAGCAGCCAGTGGCGCCGCCTGCAGGAGTATCGGCGAATTGGGTATTGCAAACGCCGGTTTCGGGCAGTTCCAGCTGGACGTCGTCAGCCGCCGCAAAATCGCCGGCCAGTGCAGCCACGACGGAACGGACCTGCTCGTAGCCGGTCGCCATCAGGAAATTCGGCGCACGACCGTAACTCTTTGCACCGACCGCGTAATAACCTGTTTCCGGATGCGCCAGCTCACGGTGGCCGTGTGGGCGCACGGTTCCGCAACTATGCTCGTTCGGGTCGATCAGAGGCGCCAGCGCATCGGTGCTTTCGAGCCAAGGGTCGTGGCGCACCCGCAGTTCGCGCGTCAAATCGAGGTTCGGGCGGGCTCCGGTCGCGGCAATGATGCGGGCGATTCCATCAATGCGTCGTGCTCCACCATCAGCCCCGGTGCCGTCCACCACGAAGGTACCGTCCCGCTCCTGCAATGCGCTGATCCGGAAATCAGTATGAAGTTCGAGGCGGCCGGACTCCTTCAAGGCTTTGAGCCGCGCGCCCAGTTGGCCGCGCGCAGGTAGGCCATCCGCATCTCCGCCGCCAAACACCTTCGCCAACCAGTTGCCGCGCATCGCCCAAACAATTTCCGTGCCCGGCACCTCCTCGGCAAGCTGGGCCAGCGCCAGGAGACTGCCTGCAGCCGAATGGCCAGCACCGACGACCAGCACACGGCGCCCCGCGTAGAGCGGCCGGCCTTCGCCGAGGACATCCGGCATGCCGTAATCGATGTGCGATGCCGCAGCATCTTCTCCGAGTGCGGGCAGGCCGTCGGCGCCGAGCGGATTAGGCTGCGACCACGTGCCTGTAGCATCAATCACGGCCACCACCCTATGGTCCTGCTCACCGGATGCGCTTCGCGTCCTGACAACAAAGGGCGCCGCTTCGCGCCCACGTGTCTTGACCTTGTCGAAACCGGCGCGGGTCACCTGTATGACACGGTGCGCATAGTGGACGTTTCGCACCAGCCCAGGCAGCGAGGCGAGAGGCTGCAGGTATGCATCAACCACTTCACCCGCAGTCGGAAGGTGGTCATCGGCAGGCGCAGTCCAGCCGTGCGCCGCGAGCATCCGGCGTGCAGCCTTGTCGATGTTGTACTGCCAGGGAGAAAACAGACGCACGTGGCGGTAGCTATTCAGGTTGGCGCCGGCCGACTCGCCGCGTTCGAACACCAGCGGCGTAAAACCACGCGCAATAAGGTGCGCCGCCGCAGCCAAGCCTACTGGCCCCGCGCCGAGGACAGCCACGGGGAGTTGGTTATTGCCGATGCGCGCGACCATCATTGTGGCCGATGCCGGGCACGCGCCCTGGAATTCGCGCGATGCTTGGAGTTCGTCGGGCGCGTTGCTGCGCTCGACTTGCTGGAATCCTCTTTTACTGAAAAACGCCGCTGCCGTTGTAGTCAACAGGTAAAGTGCCTCAACACCTTCGGCGCGTGCCTTTGACCGGATCGCATCGAGGAGCCGCTCACCGGCTCCCTGCCCGCGCAAAGCACCGGCGACTGCAACTGAGCGCAGCAAGGCAACGCTGCCATAAAGCTCAAAGCCTGCGACGCACCTGATTTCGTTCCCGCTGGCGCCGACGACGAAGGAGCTCAAGTGTTCGCGGGCGCCTGCCAAAGGCAGTCCACATTCTTCCAGGAGTGTCTCGATGGCGGGCCAGTCCGCCTCAGTTGCACTACGAATTTCCAGGTCCAAACCCATTTTTTCCCCCTCCTTTGTTATTCGGCGAATTACGAATAATGTTCTTCAAAAAAATGCCCTCAGAGGGCATTGATCAGCTGTTTAAGCTGCCCGATCCGTTCAGGGTTGACGCAATAGCACACTCGCTGTGCGTCGGATGAGCCAAGAATCAGTCCCGCCTCCTTGAGAATGGTGACGTGCTGGGAGATGGTGGAGGGCGAAAGCGGCAGCACATCCGCGAGGTTACCGAAGTAGCACGCTCCGTACGATGCCAGGTAGCACAGCAACTGGACGCGGGCAGGATGAGCCAGTGCTTTGCAAAGCTTGGCCACCTCGTCGGCATCTACCGCCGGCAGCGCTCCATCCGATTTCTCGCCACAACAACTGATCATACCCATCTCATTCGTTCATCGACGAACGAAGAATAATTCGCATGTCACCAAGCTGTCAAGATAATTCGATATTCTTTGAAATGTCGTACAAAGATGCCATAATCGGCAAACTGAACAAACGTCATCAGCCGCACATTCATGAAAACCAAAACCGTCATCGCCGCCCTTGCCGCCCTGGCACAGGAGTCGAGGCTCAACGCATTTCGACTGTTGGTCCAGACCGGCCCGCAAGGCCTTGCCGCCAGCAAGATCGGCGAGCAGCTGGATATCGCCCCGTCGTCGCTGTCCTTTCATCTGAAGGAACTGACCAACGCCGGGTTGATTGAAGCACGCCAGGAAGGCCGCTTCATCATCTATAGCGCAAACTTCGACACCATGAACAGCGTGCTGTCCTTCCTGACTGAAAACTGCTGCGGCGGCGAAAGCTGCACCCCATCATCCAACAAATCCTGCAAACCATGAATGTCCTGATCCTCTGCACCGGCAATTCCTGCCGCTCCATTCTCGGCGAAGCCACCTTTAACCACCTGGCGCCAGCTGGCTGGCACGCCATCAGCGCAGGAAGCAAGCCAGCCGGCTATGTTCACCCACGCTCGCTCGCCCTGCTCGAACGCGAAGGCATATCCACCGAGGGCTACCACAGCAAATCCTGGGACAATCTTCCAGTGACGCCGGACATCGTCATCACGGTCTGCGGCAGCGCCGCCGGCGAGACCTGCCCCGCCTATCTTGGTCCTGTATTGCGCGCGCACTGGGGCGTGGAAGACCCGGCCCGCGCAACCGGTACGGACGAAGAAATTGATGCTGCCTTCATGACTGCATACCGCATTCTGCGCAAGCGCATCGAGGCGTTCTTCGCGTTGCCACTGGAAGAAATCAAGCATGACCGCGTCCGCATGAAGGCGGAGCTGGACCGCATCGGCGAGGTGATGTGATGACGTTTTCCCGACGCATAGTCTCGGAGGCCCTTGGCACCGCCCTGCTGCTGGCCGTGGTCGTAGGTTCGGGCATCATGGCCGAACGCCTTGCAGGCGGCAACGTGGCCATCGCGCTGTTGGCCAACACAATCGCAACCGGCGCCGGTCTCGTCGCACTGATCCTGATGTTCGGCACCGTCTCGGGCGCGCACTTCAATCCTGTGGTCACGCTGTCCGAAGCATGGCAGCGAAATGTTCCCGCCGGCGAGGTATTACCCTATATTGTCGCGCAGATCGCGGGGGCATTTGCCGGCGTTGTGGCCGCCCACGCGATGTTCAGTGAACCAGCCTTTTTCGCATCGGCGCATGTTCGCAGCGGTGCGGCCCAATGGTGGAGCGAGTTTGTAGCAACATTTGGACTCATTGGTGTAATTATCGGTTGCTCACGCAGCCGCCCTTCAATCACGCCATTCGCCGTAGCGGCTTACATCACTTCCGCTTACTGGTTCACTGCCTCGACCTCGTTCGCCAATCCCGCAGTAACTTTGGCGCGGGCAGCGACGGACACCTTCGCCGGCATTCGCCCGGTCGACGCGCCCGGATTCATCATCGCCCAGTTGCTTGGCGCAACGGCCGCAACCCTGCTTTTCACCTGGCTCTACCCCGCACCGCCCGCTGGCGCCACTGTTGGCGGCACCGTCGCGCCGGGCGCATTTGCCAACCAGTCAGTAACGGAATAACGCATGACCATCAGTGACCTGCCAAACATCAAGGCCGACTTGCTGGATATTCCCAGCATCGAAAAGCTTGCTCCGAAAGGAGATCTTGCCCATCCGCCGCGCATTCTGATGCTGTATGGCTCCCTGCGCGAACGGTCTTTCAGCCGCTTCCTGACTTATGAGGCGGCGCGGATCCTTGAACACTTCGGCGCCGAAGTCAAAGTCTTCGATCCGATGGAGCTCCCGATGGTGGGCAGCGTTCCCGAAGATCATCCCAAGGTACGCGAACTGCGCGAGCTTTGCCTGTGGTCGGAAGGCCAGGTCTGGTGCAGTCCCGAGCGGCATGGTGCGGTTACCGCGGTAATGAAGAACCAGATCGACTGGATACCGCTGGAGCAAGGCGCCGTGCGCCCTAGCCAGGGGCGCACGCTGGCCGTGATGCAGGTTTGCGGTGGTTCACAGTCGTTCAACGTCGTCAACACGTTGCGATTGCTGGGCCGCTGGATGCGCATGTTCACCATCCCAAATCAATCATCGGTTCCGATGGCATACAAGGAGTTTGATGATGCCGGGCGCATGCGCCAGTCTGCCTACTACGATCGCGTGGTAGATGTAATGGAGGAGCTGGTCAAGATTACTCTGTTGATGCGTGGTCGGACCGACTATCTGATCGACCGCTATAGCGAACGAAACGAACGCGCCAAGGCAAAGATCAATCAGCAGATTGCTCGCCTTTGAATTCCGGCGAATAAAAAGAAAAAGCCCCGATTTTGAACTGAACTCCGAAAGTTGGACACCAACTTTCGGGGTTCAGTTCACAGGCTCGGGAGTGCGGCGCGACATCGCCATCCATGCGTTGACCCGCACCGACACGTCCATCAAACAAATCTCCGGGGATCTAGGATTTTCGGATCAGGCCACGTTCCAACGCGCATTCGCGCAATGGACCGGACGTCCACCCGGCGCATGGCACCGCATCGGAGTATCGGCCAAGTATCATGAGATCTCAATCCAACATGGACTGCTGGGCGAAGATACCCGCCATCGCGCCCTGGGATGATGCCTGGGTGACCGATGGCAAGAAAGGTGTAGTAAGGTCGCCCGCGGCGTAGATGCCGGGCACGCTGGTTTGGCGGCGCTCGTCAACCTTGAGGACGATGCCGGTGGGTGTATCCACCGTGGAGAGGCCCAGTGCTTCATGCAGGCTTGCGGAAGGCCTGTTGCGCGGCTGTGCGAACAGGATGTCGACCGCGATATGGCGGCGGGTATCGAGATTGACAGTGGCGATATGGCCTTTGCGATGGGCGATTTCGACGATCCTACCCTCGGCGACGGCTATGCCGCGCCGTGCCAGGTCGACCTGGATATCGTGTGGAATGGTATGACCGTCGGCGAAGACAGTCAACTTGTCGGTCCAATCGCAGAACAGCCTGGCAGACTGATACGACTGCGGGCCGTACCAGAGCAGGCCCCAATGCTGGCCGGCGACCTCAAAACCGTCGCAATACGGACAGGGCACGACGGACGTGCCCCAGCTTTCAGCAAAGCCTGGAACATCAGGCATCTGGTCGGCGACGCCATAACTCAGGATCAGGCGGCGCGCCCCCAGGCTTCCGCCATCGCCAGTGATGACTGAGAAATGGTCGATGGCGCCGGAGATGCTGTCGGCCCGGGCACTCACTAGCCTGATCGTGGGATAACGCGCCAACTGCTCTCGCGCCTCGGCCAGGATTTCCAGCGGTGGCTTGTGATCGTGGCCAAGCAGGCCATGAGAGTGGCCGGCAAAGCGATTGCGCGGCAAGCCAGTATCGAGAACGGTGACCTTGCGGCGGGCACGGCCAAGCTGCAGGGCGGCGGCGAGCCCGGCAAAGCTGCCGCCGACAATGATGACGTCACTCATGGTGATGGTCTCCGTGTTGACCATGGTAAGGGGGCTGAGCCTGGCTTGCAGTATCGTCCAGCGCTTCGCGCTCGCGGGTCAGGCCAGCCCGAAGGATTTCCGAAGACCTTTCTCTACCGGGCCAGCGGGCATGAAGCGGCGCAACTTTGCCAGGAGAGAGGCCTCGCCTCGGGGCGTATGGCGCATCTTCCAAGCTCCCAAAGCAGCATCGACAATGGTGGCGGCTACGCCATCGGGCTCGGGGGCATTTTGGACATTGTTCTGGATCGCACGGGAAGCGATGCCAAGCTCTTTGTTGTAGTCGGGGATTCTGACCGCTGTTTGAGGCGCATTGAGATCTAGATTGGTTTTGGTAAAGGATGGTTCGACCAGCGACACCCGAATGCCGAATTGGCGCACTTCGTGGTCCAGCGATTCTGACAGGCCCTCGACCGCATGCTTGGACGCCGCATACAATCCCATGTATGGCGCCGGCAGAAAACCAAGCACCGAGCTGACGTTGACGATCCTGCCGGAACGTTGCACTCGCATCTGCGGGAGAACTGCTTGCGCCGTGCGCAGGATGCCGAACAGGTTCGTATCGAACAGCACGCTCGCTTCCGTGGTCGAAGTTTCTTCTACCGCGCCGACGATGGTCGCCCCAGCGTTATTGACGAGGACATCGATGCGCCCGGCGCGTGCGACGATCTGCTGAAACGCCTGCTTAACGGACGTGTCGCTGCGTACATCCATCTCTATCAACTCGACGCCAACCAACGGGCTCGTGCCGGCAATCGCTCGCACGGTTCCAAACACGCGGCAACCGCGCTTGGCAAATTTCTCTGCTGTGGCGCGTCCAATACCCGACGACACTCCAGTCACAACAATTATGGCTTCCGACATTTCCATTTCCTTTTCAATTAATGATGGCCGAGCCTTCCCGAGATGAGAGCCACATTGCCCTGCTTATCAATTTCGTCCTCCGCCCTGCTATCGCCGCCAGGTTGGATTTTGAACCAGATCGCATACATCGCCGGCAGGAAGATCAGCGTAAGAATCGTTCCCGCAAAGGTTCCGCCGATCAGCGTGTAAGCGAGCGTGCCCCAGAACACCGAATGGGTCAGCGGGATGAAAGCCAGGATCGCCGCCAGAGCCGTCAAGATCACCGGTCTGGCACGCTGCACCGTTGCCTCCACCACGGCCTGGAATGGATCCAGTCCAGCTCGCGTGTTGTCATGAATCTGCCCGATCAGGATCAGCGTGTTGCGCATCAGGATGCCTGACAGCGCAATTAAGCCCACAAGTGCGTTGATGCCAAACGGCTGCCCGAAAAGGATCAGCATCGGCACCACCCCGATCAACCCTAGGGGACTGGTCAGGAAAACCATTACCATCGCGGAAATCGAGCGCACCTGGAAGATGATGATCAGCAGCGTAATCGCCAGCATGATCGGGAACAGCGGCAGCATGGCGGTAGTCGCCTTGCCCGATTCCTCAATGGACCCAGCTTGCTCGATGCGGTAACCACTCGGCAGCTTGTCGATCAGCGGCTGCAACTGGCGGCTGATCGCTGCAGATACGTCCGGCGGCTGCAGGCCTTCGGCGATATCGCCGCGCACCGTGATCGTAGGCAGACGGTCACGCCTGCGCATCACCGGTTCCTCCGCGCGCACTTCGACCTTTCCGATCTGGGATAAGGGAATGCGCTGACCATTCGCGCCAGTCAGCGTGAAATCTGCAATCCTGGCGGGGTCGAGGCGGGCCTCGCCAGCCGTGCGGGCTACCACTTGCACAGTGCGGATATCCTCGCGCACTGCGGTAATTGGCACGCCGCTCAAGAAGAACTGCAATTGCTGCGCCACCGCGCTTGAAGTCAGTCCCATGGCTTGCAGCCGGTCCTGCTGCAGGGTGAAATGCAGGGATGGCGTGCGAGTTCCCCAATCGGTATTCACCGTCCGCATCATTGCACTCGCGCCCATCACCTGCTGCACCTCGGCAGCGATATGGCGCAGCTTTTCCGGGTCAGCGCCAGAGACGCGATAGGCCACCGGGAATGGAGAATACGGTCCGAACACAAGCTGGGTGACGCGAACCCGTGCTTCGGGAGCCAGGCCGTCGGCAATCGCCTTGCGCAGCCGCTGTTTCAATTCCTCCCGCTGCACCTGGCTATCGGTGCGCACCACGATTTTGGCAAACGATGGATCAGGCAATTCCGGCCCCATCGCCAGGTAGAAGCGCGGCGCGCCCTGGCCGATGTAGGCCGTAACGATTTTTGCCTCGTCCTGTTTGGCAAGCCAGGCTTCCACCTTTGCTGTGGCGGCGCTGGTTGCACTGATCGACGTGCCATACGGCATCTGCACTTCAACCAATACTTCGGGACGATCCGAGATCGGGAAGAACTGCTTCTTCACCACGGCCATGCCGAGTACTGCCACGACAAACAAACCTACCACCGCACCCGCCACCAGCCACTTGCGCGCGATCACTTGCTTCAGAAGCTGGCGGAAGCGGTTGTAGCGAGGCGTGTCGTAAAGTGCTCCGTGGCCACCGGCGACTTTCTCGAATTCGGGCAGCAGCTTGACGCCGAGGTAAGGCGTGAACACCACTGCCACCACCCATGAGGCGATCAACGCGATGCCGACAATCCAGAACATGTTGCTGGTGTACTCGCCCGCGGTAGAACGAGCAAAACCATTAGGCATGAAACCTACCGCAGTCACCAGCGTGCCGGCCAGCATCGGCGCCGCTGTATGGCTCCAGGCGTAAGCCGAGGCGGCAACGCGGCTAAAGCCCTCCTCCATCTTCACCACCATCATTTCGATGGCGATGATGGCGTCGTCGACCAGCAAGCCCAAGCCAAGGATCAGCGAGCCAAGCGTAATCCGGTCGAAATTCTTGCCGGTGGCGGCCATCACCAGGAATACCGTGGCCAGTGTCAGCGGCACAGCCGCTGCAACCACGATCCCGACACGCCAGCCCATGCTGACGAAGCACACCACCATCACCACTAGCAGCGCGGCGAAGAACTTGACCATGAATTCGTCGACGGCCGAACCGATATTCACGGCTTGGTCGGTGATCTTGCTCAACCCCATGCCCAACGGCAGTTCAGCATTGATCGCGCTCACTTCCTTGTCGAGCGCCTTGCCAAGGTCAAGGCCATTCCAACCTTCACGCATCACAATGCCCAGCAAGAGCGCCGGCTCGCCTCCGTTGCGGATCATGAATGTTGCCGGGTCTTCGTAACCGCGCTTGACCGTGGCGATGTCGGCCAACTTCAAGGTGCGGCCCTGTGCCACAACAGGCGTTTCGCGAATCTTCTGCAACTGGTCGAAGGCACCATCCAGGCGCACCAGCACTTGAGGGCCTCTGGTTTCCACCGAACCGGCCGGGGTCAGCGCATTCTGGCTTTGCAGTGCCGCGAATACATCCTGCGGACTGACGCCAAGCGTTGCCAGTCGCTCATGCGAGAACTCGAGGTAAATGCGCTCCGCCTGCTCGCCTATGATGTTGACCTTTTTCACGCCGGGAACGCGCAGCAGGCGCTGGCGTAGCGTCTCCGCGTCGCGCACCAGCGTGCGCTGCGGTTCGCCTTTCGCTTTGAGGGCGAACAGCGCAAAAGTAACGTCCGCGTATTCGTCGTTGACCAGTGGCCCGATGACGCCGGGCGGCAGGTTGCTTATCTCATCGCTGACTTTTTTGCGCGCTTGATAAAAATCGCCCTGCACTTCAGAAGGCGGCGTGCTGTCGAGCAGGGTCAAGGTAGTAAAGGCCAGTCCTGGACGGGTATAGGTTTCGCTGCGGTCGTACCAGCGCAATTCCTGCAAGCGCTTCTCGATCTTTTCCGCGACCTGGTCTTGCATTTCCTGCGCTGTGGCGCCGGGCCAAGCAGTAACGATGGTCATCACCTTGACAGTGAACGCAGGATCTTCCGCGCGTCCCAACTTGAAGAAGGCAATAATGCCGGCCAGGGAGATCAGGCAAATCAGGAACAGGGTGACGGAGCGCTCGCGTACCGCCAGCGCTGACAGGTTGAAGCGTCCTTCACTCATGGCCGCCCCGCAACGGTTGCAGCAATGGCTTGGCCAGCTACACGCACCTGGTCGCCTTCATGCAGCAGGTGTGCACCGAGGGCGACGATGCGGTCGCCCTGTTTAAGACTGCCGGCAATCCGCGCGCTATCGTCATCCATGCCCCGCACCGCGACCGGCCGCCAAGAGACCTTGGCCGGCTCTCCAGCGAGCACCCAGACACCCGGCCCCTTTCCTGCATCAAACAGCGCGCCAATCGGCACGCGCAGGCCGCCCGACGCCTGCGCGTTCGCTAGCGGGACTTGGATGGTGACAGTGGCGCCAAGCGGCGCATTCGAAAGCTCGCCCTCGAGCACAAAACGGGCTTCATACGTGCGCGTCAACCGGTCAGCGGCATCGGAAAGCTGGCGCAGCCGGGCAGGCACCGACAGTTCTTCCTTGCCAAACAGCCTGGCTTGCGCGGTGGTACCTACGGCCGGGCGCAGTGTTTCCGGCAACTGGATGACGGCTTCGCGCCGGCCGGCGTGCGCTACACGCACTACGATCTGCCCTGCGTTGACGACCTGTCCCGGCTCTGCCAGCGTTTCAACAACCACACCATCCGCATCTGCCACCAGTTCCGCATAACGGCTCGTGTTGCGTGCCACTTCCGCCTGCGATTCAGCCGCGCGGAGCTGTGCCTTGGCCGCATCTGCTGCCGCCTTGGCCTGGTCGTAGGCCGCTGCCGAGATGGCGCCGGTACCGCGCAAGCCGCGGTAGCGCGCTTCATCGTCGGCTGTTTGCTGGGCCCGCGCCCGCGCGGCAGCAACGGCTTCCTGCTGGGCGTTCAGCGCCAGCTTCAGGTCGGCGGGATCGATACGCATCAGCGCTTCGCCGCGCTTAACGGCTTGACCTGTGTCCACCAGCCGCTCCAACACCTTGCCGGCGACACGAAAACCCAGGTCGCTTTGCACGCGGGCAGCGACCGTCCCAGTGAATGAGCGTGTGTCCGCGGCATCGCCCCCGACCTCGACCGCCCGCACCAACGGAGCAGCAGTACGGGGATCGGACGGCAGTTTCTCGCCGCAAGCGGCAAGCGCAAGGGGCAGTACGGCAATAACGGACGAAAAAGCGAGGTTGCGGCGGCGCATAGGAATCCCGAATAGGAAACAGACAGGATTCCATTTTGCGACCAGTGACCATTTAAGTCAATAGTCACAACCGTGAATTTTTGCCGGACGTGCTCGTTTAAGGCGACAAACTCCGGAGCACCAGGCTCGACAATTGAAGCGGAGCCTCGTGCGCAGAGTCGAGGCCGTATTGCAACAGGACCGGGTTCAAGTACGGGCGCATCACCAGGTAAATCGAGTTCACGGCCTCGTCGAGTGGCGTCTTTCGCTCGAAATCTTCGGTCTCGCGGCCTTGCCGCAAGATGTCCTGCAAGATGCTCTGGATGCGCCGCTCATACATGCTGGTGGCTTCCCAGTTTCCCGTGGCTGCCGCTGCTGCGATATCGTAAAGTTTGCGATTTTCGAAGAACAAACGGAGGCTCGATTCGACAATCGCCTTGAACATACGGCGTAGCTTCTCAGGCGGCCTCTCGACCGCGTCGATAGCCGCCCTGACATCCGACTCAATTTCGGCCAGGCAGTTCGCGCAAATCTGCTCGCCAATCGCCTGCTTGGAATCAAAGAATTTGTAGATATACGCCTTGGAAAAGCCGATCGACTTGGCCAAGTCGGAGACGGTGGTCTTTTCATAACCATACAAACGGAAATGCTCACTCGCCGCGGCGACGATCTGGTCGCGCACCTCATGGTCGACCGGGCCGCGGGTTGGGCTGGGGGTAACGGTTGCTTTATTCATGACCGACAGCTTACCGCTTGACTCCAGTTACCACAACTAGTGACCATTTCGTGATACAGTCACCTTGAAATCCACCTCTCTCGAAAGACAGCCATGGTAAAAACCAGCCTTCTCATTACAGTAATAGCCAGCCTGACCGCCGGCTGCGCGGTCGGGCCCGATTACGTTCATCCCGACACTCCCCTACCCAGCCAATATCCCCGCCAGGAAGCCATCAAACCGGGAGGCACCCGTGATGCAGCGCCATCCGTCACTTGGTGGGAAGGCTTTGACGACCCGCAACTGAATCGCCTGATTACGCTCGCACTGCAGCGGAACCTTGACATCGCCCAGGCCGCGGCCCGCATCACCCAGGTCAGGGCCGGACTGACTTCAGCCAACGCGGCACTGCTGCCTTCGGCCAGCATCGGCGCCCAAGGCGCGCGTGCCCACCAGTCGCTGGAAACGCCTTTGGGGCAGGTTTTGAGTTCGACACCAGGCTATGACCGAAATGGCAACGCCTATGAAGTCAATCTCGCAGCGTCATGGGAATTGGATTTGTTTGGCGGCTTGCGGCGCGACCGAGAGGCAGCACTTGCCGAATATCAGGCTTCCGAAGCCGGCGCAGCGGCCGTGCGATTGGCTGTGGCGGCTCAGACTGCCGACCTTTACATGACCATCCGTGGCTTGCAAATTCGCCTCGACGTCGCAGGCAGGCAAATACAGACCCAGCAAGAACTGTTGGCCAAGATCAAGCAGCTTTACGACCAGGGCCTGGCAGCCGAGCTACAAGTGCGGCAAACCGAAGGCGCCCTGGCGCAGGTACGGGCAACGGTGCCCGTGCTGCAGGCAGGATTGGATGCGTCCATGAACGCATTGGACGTGATGCTTGGCAGTGCTCCAGGAACGTACCGAAAGGATCTGGCGGAGGCACCAGCGGTGCTTCCGTCCATCCCCAAGGTCGCGTCCATCGGATCGCCGCGTGATCTGCTCCGGCGCAGGCCCGACCTGATCGTTGCCGAACGCCGCCTTGCGGCATCGAATGCCCGCATTGGTGCCGCAACGGCTGAATATTATCCGAAGCTCACCCTGAGCGGACTGCTTGGCAGCACAACAGCCATATCGGCCGGTAACCTGTTCTCCGGAAGTGCAAACCAAGCAGCGGGGGTACTGGGACTGCGCTGGCGCTTGTTTGATTTTGCACGCATCAATGCGCAAATTGAAGTGGCCAAGGGCCGCGAGGCCGAAGCTCTCGCAACCTACCGCTTATCAGCTCTGCATGCCATGGAAGACGTGGAGAATGCCTTGTCCGCACTCATCAACCGCGAACAGCAAGTCAGCATCCTCAATGACGGCGTAAATTCGCTTGGACGGGCGCGCGCAGCCTCGTTTGCGGCCTACCAGCAAGGGGTCGTGAGTCTAGTTGAGGTGCTGCTAGCCGATGAAAATCTGCTGCGTGCCGCCGACATGCAAGCCCAAGCTCGAACTGAGTCTGCCCGCGCCGCCATAGCGGCCTTTAAGGCGCTCGGGGGCTGACGAACCGGAAACCCAAGATATTTGAGTCTTGCCTTTAGCACGCCGGGAATGTGCAGATTCGGGACTGGGATTCCAACTCAGTGCCCGGCGGGAAGAGACTAGGCGAGAATTCAATTCAGAGAAAACGAAAAAGCCCCGATTTTCATCGGGGCTTTTTCAGTGTTCTGGCGGAGAGGGTGGGATTCGAACCCACGGTAGGGGGACACCCTACGCCTGATTTCGAGTCAGGTACATTCGACCACTCTGCCACCTCTCCAGGTACTGCATTTAACGGTGGTCGCCGTTGAGAGCCAAGATTATAGCAGCCCTTCCG
>Ga0307408_100001545_pt1 | contig 17060 bp, 20 predicted proteins | sample 322Cmetagenome_FD_202116 | JGI IMG/M metagenome (GOLD analysis project Ga0307408, IMG submission 202116) | Maize rhizosphere microbial communities from greenhouse at UC Davis, California, United States - 322HYB-C-3 | ecosystem: Host-associated > Plants > Roots > Rhizosphere > Soil | place...
CTTAGGGCTGAAGTCGGGAAGTGTTTATGCTAAGGATGATTTTACCAGGATCACGGTTCTTCATACAAATGATGTTCATAGCCGTATTGATCCTTTTCCAATGGATGATGAAAAGTATCCCGGGAGGGGTGGCGTGGCTCCAAGAGCAGCCTTGATAAAGAAGATAAGACAAGAGGAGATGAATGTGCTATTATTTGATGCCGGAGATATTTTTCAGGGAACGCCATATTTTAATTTCTATGGAGGAGAGCTTGAGTTAAAGTTGATGAGCCTTTTGGGTTACGATGCAGCGACGATGGGTAATCATGATTTTGACAATGGGGTGGAAGGGTTCGAAAAGCAATTGAAACATGCCAATTTTCCGATCATAGTTTCGAATTACGATTTCTCGGATACCGTTTTGAATGGAAAAACCCGGGAGTATAAAGTGTTTGTGAAAGATGGCGTTCGAATAGGTGTTTTTGGTTTGGGTATAAACCTTGAGGGTTTAGTGAATAAACAACAATATGGAAACACGATTTATCTTGATCCCATTAAAAAGGCACAATATTGGGAGCGTTTTTTAAAGCACGAACAGAAATGTGATTTTATTATATGCCTGTCACATTTGGGTTACAGATATGAAAATAACAAAGTGTCGGATGTTGTAATTGCCGAAAATACGTCTTATCTTGACGTCCTCATTGGGGGACATTCGCATACGTTTCTTGATATGCCGGATGTAGTGAAAAATCTAAGTTCAAAAAGTGTAATAGTTAATCAAGTTGGCTTTGCTGGCTTGAACCTGGGACGCCTTGATTTTGTGTTCGAAAGGAAAACAGGAGCTAAAATAGGCTATACTTCTGCGGTTGAGCCAGTTAATACTTATTTGAAAAATTAGTTTTTTAAGCAGAATTTTTTTCGAATCTTCGGGGTTCAGAATGGTGCCTTCCGGGCATTTTTTGGTTAGTTGTAAATCAGATTATTAGAAATAAAACATGGAAAAAACTTGTACAGGTGTATGGGAAAATTGCCTTCAAATCATAAAAGACAATATTCCACCGCAAAGCTACAAGACTTGGTTCGAACCAATCAAGGCTTTGCGTTTGGAAGGAAATGTCTTGACCATACAGGTGCCAAGTTTGTTCTTTTATGAGTGGCTGGAAGAGCACTATGTAGGGCTCCTTCGCAAAACTGTTAAGAAGCAGTTAGGTGAGGAAGGTCGACTTGAGTACAATATTGTTGTTGAGAAATCATCAACAAGCAAGCCTTACACAACAAACATGCCTTCAAACGGCAATGGGTCAGAAGCAAAGAACCAATCGATGCCTGTTCCTGTTGCGTTAAATAAGGACATTAAGAATCCTTTTGTAATTCCTGGCTTAAAGAAATTACAAGTGGACCCTCAATTGAATCCTAATTATTCGTTTGAGAATTTTGTTGAAGGAGATTGTAACAGATTGGCTCGCTCTGCAGGTTATGCAGTTGCAGGAAAACCAGGCGGAACTTCGTTTAACCCGTTAATGCTTTACGGTGGTGTAGGTTTAGGAAAAACACACCTTGCCCAGGCAATAGGGAATGAAATTAAGAGAAGTAACCCCGACAAGCTGGTTATTTATGTATCCTGCGAAAAGTTCTGCCAGCAGTTTGTAGACTCATTAAAGAACAACACTATTAACGACTTCGTGAACTTTTATCAGGCCATGGATGTAATCATCATGGACGACGTTCACAACTTTGCGGGTAAAGAAAAAACCCAGGACATTTTCTTCCACATCTTTAATCATCTTCATCAGTCAGGAAAGCAGGTTGTATTAACTTCCGACAAGGCGCCTAAAGATTTAGCTGGTTTAGAAGAGAGGTTATTAAGCCGTTTCAAATGGGGCTTATCTGCCGATCTCCAGGTGCCTGATCTGGAAACCAGAATGGCGATCCTTAAAAAGAAAATGTATACTGATGGTATTGAATTGCCAGGCGAAGTAATAGAATACGTGGCTCACAACATTGACAACAACGTTCGTGAACTTGAAGGAGCGATGGTTTCATTGCTTGCACAATCAACCTTAAATAAGAAAGAGATAGATTTAGCGTTAGCTAAGTCTATGCTGAAAAACTTTATTAAGAATACTTCGAAGGAAATTTCGATGGATTACATCCAGAAACTGGTTTGTGAATACTTTGAAGTTCCTGTTGATATGGTGAAATCAAAAACCCGTAAACGTGAAATCGTTCAGGTGCGTCAGATTTCAATGTATTTAGCTAAGAACCACACCAAAACTTCGTTAAAATCAATCGGAATGTTCTTCGGTGGAAGAGATCACTCAACCGTGATTTATGCTTGCCAAACTGTAGAGGATTTGATCGATACGGACAAGAAGTTTAAAGGCTACGTGCACGATATTCAGAAGAAGCTTAAAATGAGCTAAGCGCTTTGTTAAGGTTTATTCGGGAACCCAGCTGTTGATAAAATGGCTGGGTTTTTTTGTTGAGCGGGGGCTGCGGTCAGGGAAAGCCAAATTCGATGTTGATCTGTTTTTTATGTATGTGTAAACAACAGCATCACTGGTCTCAACCCGCTATATTATCTCCCCAACATGCTTCTTAATATTCATGCAGATTTGATCAATCGGTAAATCGTTAGGGTCGGTTCCAAATGGATTTTCGATCTCTTCGGCAATTAACTCTAAACTCGCAAAAGCATACAGAATAAACATCACCACCGGAATAATATAGTATCCCAAACTGATTGTCCATCCAAAGGGAAGGGTTAATACATATAGAAAGATGAACTTTTTGATGTATACGCTATAAGTAAAAGGAATTGGCGTGTTTTTTATTCGTTCGCAAGCTCCACAGATATCGGTAAATGATCGAAACTCTTCGTTAAGTAGCCAAAATTGGTCGCCGGTAATAGTGCCGTTTTTGTACAGATGGTTCAATTTTTCAAAAAGCTTTGCGGCTAATTGATTAGGTATATGATGCTCCTTTTTAAGATCAAGAACAGGATCTATTTCTTCATAATTTTCATTCTCTCTTAGATGGCTTTTTAGCGCAAAAGCGTAGCCGGGTATTAGTAAACGGAAGTAAATTTTATCCCTTTCGTCGGTAACTAAAGCGTGAAGCTTAATTGCCAGGTTTCTGGAATTGTTGGTAAGTGCTCCCCATAGCTTTCTGCCTTCCCACCATCTGTCATAAGCGGTATTGGTACGGAATACTAGTAGTAAAGAGATAACGAATCCCAGAACGCCATGCATTAGGCTAAAATTGCTAATAAAATCGGTTTTGGTGATCTCAAATATCTCCATTTCACAGTACGCAACTACGCCTGAGTAAGCGCCCACAATCAGCATTAGCGGCAGTAGCTTTCGAAAGGTATCTGCTTTGGTGATTTTGAAAATAAATGGAATCCAGACCTTCGGGTTATAATTTATCATTTAGGGTTTCGTGCTTAATATTTCAACTTTGTCACCAACAGTAATTATGCCTTCGTTTAAGGCAATTAAGTTTTGACCGAACATTACTTTATTATCAACAGTACGGTATTTGGCTAAGGTATTCAGAGGTTCATTGCCTTTGATGCCTGTTTCCTGATCAACAGTGGTGAGTACACATCGGGCACATGGTTTTGCCACTTTAAAACGAACGTCTCCAATTTGGATTTCATTCCACGTGTCTTCTTCAAAAGGTGTGGTTCCGCTGATGACAAGGTTCGGGCGGAAACGGTTCATGGGTACTGACTTATTCAATCTGCTGTTTAACTCATCCAGCGAAGCCTGACTGATTAATAGGTATGGAAAAGCATCTGCAAAGCTTACTTGCTCGTCGTTAAAGGCATATTTGGAATCTAAAGGTCTTTGGAAATTCTCAGGCTGATAAACGAGTTGAACGGTTTTTTTGAGATAATTACTAAACCATTCGTCAATTTCATCATTTAGATGAAGCGATTGAACTATGTCATCCCAAACGTTTACTTGTATAGGTTCTTTAATGGCTGCGTTAACTGGTATTTGAATGCTTTCCTCGGTCAGTCTGTTGGTTATACGAACCGCATTAGAAAAAACCTCGGTAGAGAGTAGCGCTAAAGAATTTTCATCGCGTTGAGTGATTACTACCCCGTTTTCGTCTACCAGCATCAAGCGCCTGTCGAACTCAAAACCTTTTTGAAGTGCCTTGCCTTGTCCTATTCTGATCCCTCCAAGTGATTTAACGGGATAGATGTATAAGTCCTGAATATTCATTTGATGGTTAAGTCAAGTAGCAAAACTACTCTCCTTAACCGAATATCCTAAAACTCGATAGTGAAATTTAGAAGATTGATGTGAATTTTACCGTTTTCGGCTATTGGCTGGGCGATATACTTGTCGTTTTGAAGGACGTACTGCCATGTTTCTTTGGTTTCCGGATCAACAATGATATATTCTTTAACACCCTTGTCTTCGTAAAGGGAATATTTAAGTTGAGTGTCGTGCGTTTTATTGGAAGAAAGCAACTCTATAATTAAATCAGGTACTCCATGAATGGCCTTATCTTTAACTATATCAATATTTTCTGCTTTGATAAATAGAATATCCGGCTGAACAGCATTTTTTTCCTCATCTAAAAAAACATCGATTGGTGAACAATATGCTTTTCCTAATGAGTTTTGTCGGGTATAGATTCTTAATAGACTAATGATATCGGCTAAGACATCCTGGTGATTAGGTGTGGGTGCTGGCGACATGTATAAAACGTTATCAATAACTTCACATAAAGTCCCTTCGGGAAGCATTTTGAACACTTCCATCGCTGTTCTTGGTATCTGTTCAATTCCTCTCATTTTGATGAAGCTGTTTACTAAGATAACGTTTTATAAGTCAGTTTTTAGGCGAATTTAAGCTCGCCGAGTTTTGTTAATGCGTAAAAGATTGAACTTGTATGAAGCGCTTGTCCGAATTTGTTTTCGAGTAAAAGTTCCTTAAGTTCATCAATGCTTACTGTAAATACTTCGATTTCTTCGGCTCCATCCAAACTTTGTTCCGCTACCTTCTTACCTCCTTTAGCCAAATAGCACCAAGTTTTATTGAAGGAAGTAGATGGATTGGCGTAAATTGTTGAAACCAGTTCTACAGAATCAAATTCATAACCTGTTTCTTCCAGAAGCTCTCTTTTCACTGCTTCCGCAGGATCTTCTCCCGGATCAATGCAACCTCCCGGAAGCTCGAGAATAACCTCGGCTGCCGCGTGGCGATATTGGCGGATCAGTATCACCTTATTGTCGTCAGTGAGGGCAACTGCATTCGCCCAGTCCGGGTACTCTAATACGTAATAATCGGGAATATGAGTGCCATCCGGCATTCGGCATTCGTCAACTCGTAAGGTTGCCCATTTTTCTTTTACAAGGTATTTTGAAGATAATTTTTCCCAATGAAGGTGTTTACTCATATTGAAGGTTACTTAAAAACTTGTCAATCTGCTCTCGTCGATGCAGGTTCTCGAACGACTGCTGATGATATTCTATTTCGAGCGTGTTAAGTACTAACGCGATTTTGTGAGCTATTTGGAGGATTTCCGGTGTCTCGTTAAAGGGATAAATACTTTCAAATAGCAGCGATCCCAACAAATTTAACTTTTCTGCCGATAAATTCTGGCTTTTCAACCATTGTTTAAAGCCTTCGAGATCGTTTTCTTCTAGTTCTTCTCGCTTTAAGCCGAAGTCATTATTAAGCGTTTCGTTAGCCACATTAATTGCTTCATCAACGTTACCATCGTTTTTTAGCCCTATGATTCTTGACAATACCTGGGCTAGTTTCTGTATTTCCGTTTCAATAAAATCTTTCTTATACATGTTTCTCGGTAAGTAAAATTCAAAATTAAAAAGATCTGCAATCGTTTAGAAGTAATGCAATAATCTGCTTCAGGAAAAACGTCTGTAAGGGTTTATGCTAAGCACATTGTCTTCTTTCTTGGCTCTTATTTCCTGCATCTGGTAACCTACCATTCCCCGCTTGAGCCTCCTCCTCCAAAGCTGCCTCCGCCAAATCCTCCGAAGCCACCACCACTGCTTCCGCCTCCCCAGCCGCCACCGCCGCCGGAGAAACCTCCCCAACCACTTCCTCGGTTACTCCTGCCAACCTGCGATCCCAACAAGAACCACCAGAAAGGACTAGCGCCGCCTCTGCCTCCAATTACTTGTCCGCCACGACCACCGCCACCTCCGCGTGCTACCAGAATGGCTATGACTATGATGATCAGTATCCCAAATGGAAAACCACCCGAACCCGTTTTATGTTTCTTTGGGGCATCATTTTTATATTCACCCTTGGTTGCGGAAATAACTGCATTGGTAGCTTGTTCAAGTCCCTGGTAATAATTTCCCTGCTTGAAATTCGGTTTTATCTCGCTCTCGATGATGCGTTTGGTGATTGCGTCTGGTAAGGCACCTTCAACTCCGTAACCTGTTTGGATGGAAATTTTCCGGTCTTCTAACGCAGCCAGAATAACAACGCCATTATTCTTCTTCGAGCCAACTCCCCACTTTTCACCAAGCTCTGCAGTGTATTGATTGATGTCGTATGCGCCTACCGAGCGCATCAGCACGACAGCTACTTGTGTGGATGTTGAATCATCAAAAGCGACCAGCTTCCTTTCCAGGCTTTCTACCTGACCTGGAGTTAAGGTATTGGTATAATCGTTTACCAATCGGTTAGGTTTCTCGGGAAAGTCCTGAGCTTTTAATCCCGCAAAGGCAAAAAGAAGGAAGGCTATGAGAAACCCTGTTTTTTTTAAAATCATTTTAGCTAATTGAAGCTTGTTAGAGCTGTTTCAGATTACATGTATGAGATATCATCAGAGAGTTCATTTACATCTCCATCTTGAGCAGGGAAGAAAATTTTCAGTTTTTCGCCAGCCATCCTAATTCCTGTGACGATGCCTTCAGCCAGATTTCCCTCTTTAAAACGTTGCAGCATTTCCTGCTTAGTTTCATCCCAGAAGTTTTCTGGAACCACTTTATTGATGCCGGCATCGCCGATAATGGCAAACTTGCGGTCTTCGGTGGCAAGGTAAATCAAAACGCCATTTCTCAAGGCGGTTTTGTCCATTCCTAACTTTGCGAAGTAATTAGCAGCCCTGTCCAGTGTGTTTTCAGGACAACGTTTTTCCACGCATACTCTAATTTCCCCTGAGGTTTTAGCTTCTGCAGCCTCAACAGCTTTCCGGATATTTTCTTCTTCTGAACTTGAAAATAAAGACATCTTCAATCATTTATAGGTGTAATCAATTGCATCTGTTAACGGTATATTCCTTTTTAAATCGATGCATATCCAATATGTGCAATCACAGTAAATTAGTGTAATTCCACTAATAATCGGTGTAATCCTAGTTAAAATTGTACCTGAGGAGCTTTCTGTGCACCAGCTTCTGCCTCGAAATATCCTTTCTTTTCAAACCCGAACATTCCGGCAAAAATGTTATTAGGAAACCTGCGAACCGTAGAATTATACTGTTGAGTTACCTCATTAAATTTCTGGCGTTCTACTGTAATTCTATTTTCGGTACCTTCTAATTGAGCCTGAAGTTCCAAAAAGTTCTGATTGGTTTTAAGATCCGGATAATTCTCGGTTAGAACCATTAAACGTCCCAATGCTGCGCTTAACTCGCCCTGAGTTTGCTGAAATTTCTGGATGTTTTCAGGCGTTAGTTTGTCTGGATCAACCTTAATGGAAGTTGCTTTTGAGCGGGCTTCGATAACTCTGGTCAATGTTTCCTGTTCTTGTTTTGCTGCGCCTTTAACCGAGGCCACCAGGTTTGGAATGAGATCGCTCCGGCGTTGATAAACGTTTTGCACCTGTCCCCACTGTTGTTGTACCTGTTCGTCTAAATCAACCATAGAGTTATAACCACAAGATGAAAGCGAAAGAATTCCAAAAAGAGCAACTATTCTAAAAAATACTTTTTTCATGTTAATGAGTGTTGGCTTAAATTTTTCCAATTTACAGCTTAGATAACAATTTTCATACCTTTGTTACTGTCCGGGATAAAAACCTGGCAAAGTATGATAAAGGAAATTGAACTGGTACTTCTGCCCGAAGAAGTTGGCGACGAGAAAATTCTAACTAAAAAAGCTTCTGAAACTTTAAAAATCAGCCCTGTGCGTATCAAAAGCGTACACGTGCTGAAGCGTTCTATCGATGCCAGGGGGCGCAAAGTAGTGTTTCGGGCGAAGGTAAATGTGTTTGTTGATGAAGATTTTGTACCGGAAATTTTTACAGTAAACTATCCAAATGTTACCGACAAAACGCCAGTAATTATTGTTGGTGCCGGTCCAGCCGGATTATTTGCTGCTATTCGATGTATCGAACTAGGACTTAAACCGATCATCCTCGAAAGAGGAAAAGACGTAAAGCAACGACGCCGTGATCTGGCTGCCATTAATAAGCAAGGAGTGATCAATCCCGAGTCAAATTATTGTTATGGCGAAGGTGGAGCGGGAACTTATTCTGACGGCAAGCTATATACAAGATCGAATAAGCGGGGCGACATCAATTACGTTTTGAAAACGTTGGTGGCGCATGGAGCAACTGAAGATATTATGGTTGATGCCCGTCCGCATATTGGAACAAATAAGCTACCTCAAATCATTACTGCCATACGGGAAAGTATTTTAAATGCCGGTGGAGAGCTGCGTTTTGATTGCAAAGTAACTGGCTTTTTACGTGATAGTGCAGCCATAAAAGGGGTGAAGACTGCGGCTGGAGATACTATTTCTGCATCCGCTGTTATCCTTGCTACCGGACATTCGGCCCGTGATATTTTCTATATTTTAAATGATGCCGGAATCCTGGTAGAGCCAAAGCCTTTTGCTTTAGGCGTGCGTATCGAACATCCTCAGGCTATTATAGATAAAGTGCAATACCATTGCGATGTTAGAGGTGAGTATCTTCCGCCATCGTATTATAGTTTGGTTGAACAGGCAGACGATCGTGGAGTGTTTTCCTTCTGCATGTGTCCGGGTGGAATTATTGCACCTTGTTCAACCGATTTCAATGAAATTGTAGTTAATGGCTGGTCTCCATCCAAACGGAATAATCCTTACGCAAATTCAGGTACTGTTGTTCAGATCAACCTTGAAGATGTAAAAGGTTCAGAGACTGATCCTTTTCGTTTATTGAAGTTTCAGGCAGAAGCTGAACAAAAAGCTTTTGTTGCCGGTGGTGGAAATTTGGTTGCTCCGGCTCAGCGCATGGTTGATTTTGTAAATGGAAAGCTATCGGTTGATTTGCCGGCGAACTCTTATTTACCAGGAACGAAAAGCTCGGATTTAGGAGATGTCCTTCCTGATGGGGTTTATTCGCGGTTAAAAAAGGCTTTGCCGATGTTTGGAAAAAAGATGAAAGGCTATTTTACCAACGAAGCAATCCTGGTGGGAGTGGAGTCTCGTACCTCATCTCCGGTAAGGATACCCAGAGATAAAGAAACTTTACAACACCCTCAGGTTCAGGGACTGTTTCCTTGTGGAGAAGGGGCTGGTTACGCTGGAGGAATTGTATCGGCGGCTGTTGATGGCATGAATTGTGCAGAAGCTGCATTGAAACTATTGAAAGGATAAAGTGAAATGGCAAAGAAGACATTAGTTTTAGGCGCAACGCCGGATCAAAGTCGTTACGCGAATTTGGCATCAAATAGATTAGTTAGGCATGGACATCCGATAGTGAACGTTGGATTGAAAAAAGGAGAAGTTGCCGGTGTGGCCATCGAAAGGCCGGAACAGATTCATTCGGATATAGATACGATCACCTTGTACGTTGGTCCGGTCAATCAGAAATCGCTATATAATTACATTTTGGATACACACCCTAAAAGAATCATTTTTAATCCCGGGACCGAAAATTCTGAATTGGAAAAAATGGCGGAGGAGAAGGGTATAGAAACTCTGTATGCTTGTACCTTAGTGATGTTATCAATTGGAGATTATTAGTTTTAATAAATATTAAAAGAACAGCTGATGTCTTTAAGAAATCTATGGATCGCTTCTGTTCATGCTTTTGGTAAGATTGGGTGATAAAAGAAGAAAGATGGTTTAAAGAATCTCTTTCAATATCCTCAATTCCTTCGGCAAATAATTGTTAATTCTATTTGGCAGTATCTTCGCCCAACCCAATCCGAAACCATCATAACACATCAATCCCCAGCCATTTTTTGCATTGTTTAAACGTAATTCATCCTTTCGAAGGTAGGCGATTGCTTCCTCATAAGTAAGGTTAATTCTATTGACGTTATTGCCTAAAATAGTACTTAATGCAAGTTCATGATCTGGTACCAAATCTTTGCCCATTACCTTTCCGGCAAATACTCCGGATTTCTTTAAATACAAGTTGTTTTGTAGGATTAAAATGTCGTCAACGTGTTTCGGATTAATAGCAGAATAACCTTCCTTTACAGGGATGAGCTTGCAATCCGTTTTTGAATAAAGCCAACTTTCTACAATATCCAGCTCGTTTTTATTAGGTTTTGATGGTTTAGGTTTGTATTGTTTAGGGTGTCCGGTTGTATCATTCTTTCGGAAACAGCTCACAAAAAAACCTTCGCCCTTAACCATATGCGGATAAAAGCGGTAACCATAGTTTTTGTATTTTTCAGACTCAGTTTCGGCAATATTCCAATCAACAGGAATCGGGATCTTAATGGAAGAAACATTGAAGTTATCCGATAGCCAATCTGACACCTCTTCATTCTCTTCAGAAGAATAGGAACAGGTGGAGTAAATAAGCAGTCCCCCTTCTTTCAATGAAGGATAAATATCAGCCAAAATTCGCTGTTGTCGTTGGCTGCATAATTGAACATTCGCCTCCGACCATTCATTTATCGTTTGCGGATCTTTACGCCACATTCCCGAACCAGAACATGGAGCATCGATAACAATTATGTCAAAATAGCCTTCCAGTCGTTGAAAATCTCTCGGATCATTATTCGTAACAACCGAATTTAAAACACCCCATTTCGTCATATTGTCTGCCAGAACTGGTACACGTGTTTTAATGATCTCATTCGAGACTAAAAGACTGTCTTCGTTAATAAGCGAAGAAATTAATGTGCTTTTGCCCCCTGGAGCTGCGCATAAATCCAGTACGCGTAGTTCTTCTCCTAAATCTCCAACCTCTCGTAAAATATGCTCCAGAAACATGGATGATGCTTCCTGAACGTAATAACAGCCTGCATGAAAAAAGGGATCAGCTATAAATGCGGGGCGCTCTTTTAAGTATTTTCAAAAGCTACACCACTTAACCGGCTCTTCGTTTTGGAAGAGTGAAGACGGTTTGAATGGGTTTAAGCGGATGGATGTGATCGTTTCTGCAGCTTCATGGGTTTTTAAAAACAGATCTTTATTTATTCCGAAGGATTGATTTAAGACCGTTAGCAACGATGAAGGCAAAGAAATATCCATGTGGTAAAAGTAAGTATTCTTCAGCTTTTTCTGTTTAGGATTAATGATTAGCCTTGCTGTTCCCGAATGGAGAATCATTCTTAAAAATCTTTGTTTCTAACTCAAATTATCTCTACATTTGCACTCCCTTTGTAAAGGGTGGAATTAATTGATAAATAAACAGAAAATGCAACAGTACGAAACAGTGATCGTTCTTACCCCGTTGTTATCTGATGAGATTGCGAAAGAGGCTATTGCCAAATTCCGCGGAATCATTTCTGATAGCGGAGCCGAAATTATCCACGAGGATAATTGGGGTTTGAAAAAACTTGCGTATCCAATTCAAAAGAAAACTACTGGATACTATCACCTAATTGAATTTAAGGCTCCGGGTGAATTAATTAACAAACTTGAGCTTGAATACAAACGTGATGAGCGTGTTATGCGTTTCTTAACCGTTGCTCTTAATAAGCATGCACGTGCTTATAGCGAGAAAAAACGTAGCGGAGCTTTCAATCAGAAAAAACAACAAACTGAGGAGGTAGCAGGATAATGGCAAGAGATCAAATTCAATACGTAACTGCTCCTAAAGTAGAGGACAACCGTAAAAAATATTGCCGTTTCAAAAAGAACGGTATCAAATATATCGATTACAAAGACGCTAACTTTCTTTTAAAGTTTGTTAACGATCAGGGTAAAGTATTACCTCGTCGTTTAACTGGTACTTCCTTGAAGTTCCAGCGTAAAGTGGCTCAGGCTGTTAAGCGTGCTCGTCACATCGGTATTTTACCTTATGTTACTGATTCATTAAAATAATTGGAGGTAAGTACGACATGGAAATTATTTTAAAACAGGATGTTAAAAACCTTGGTGAGAAAGACGATATCGTTAAAGTAAAACCAGGTTACGGACGTAATTACTTAATCCCACAAGGATTTGCTACTTTAGCTACTCCTTCTGCAAAAAAAGTACTTGCTGAAAACTTAAAACAAGCTCAGTTCAAACAAGAGAAAATCAAAAATGATGCTCTTGCAATTGCAGCTCGTTTAGAAAGCGTTAAACTTACTATTGGTGCTAAAGCCGGTGAAAGTGGTAAAATCTTTGGTGCTGTTAACACTATTCAGGTTGCAGACGCATTGAAGAAAGAAGGTTTTGAGGTTGATCGTCGTCGTATCACTTTCGAAACTGAGCCTAAGTTTGTAGGTGAATACGTTGCTAACTTAAACTTACACAAAGAAGTTAAAGTTAAAGTTTCTTTTGAAGTAGTTGCTGAATAAGCTTCCTCTAAAAGAACTTAAAATATAATTGAAGTGCTTCTGGTAATTTATCAGAAGCACTTTTTATTTTTGTACCAATGCCTCCTGCTAAGAAAAAAGTATCTGCTAAAGCTTCTGAATCACGGTTCTCTAAATTTTTAAGAATCACCAAGAAGGTGATGAAATGGTATTTCATTATCACAATAAGTTGGGTGATTATCTGTCGTTTTATAAATCCGCCTTTTACGGTTTTGATGGTGCTTAGGGGAATGGAGGGTGTTGTTAAGGGTAAGGGCTGGAAGTTGGAAAAAGAATGGCGTGATTACGATGAGCTTTCTAATAATCTAAAGCGTGCTGCCATTGGTGGCGAGGATGCGAATTTTGCAAGCCACTACGGCTTTGATCTTAAATCGATCCAGAAAGCCTATCTTAAAAATAAAGCAGGAAAGCCCATTCGGGGTGGTAGTACAATAAGTCAACAAACAGCTAAGAACGTTTTTTTGTGGCCAGGCCGGTCATATATTCGAAAGGCCTTTGAAGCTTACTTTACAATCCTTATTGAGGTGCTCTGGAGCAAAGAGCGGATATTGGAAATGTATTTAAACGTAGCTGAGATGGGAGATGGTATTTACGGTGCGGAAGCTGCTACACAGGAATATTATAACAAATCTTCAGAACGTTTAACTAAAAGCCAGGCCGCATTATTGATTGCTGTGTTACCTAATCCGAGAAAATGGTCGCCTGCTCATCCAACAAAGTATATTTATTACAAGCAATATCTTATTCTTAAAAATATGAAGCGGGTAAAACTTCCATAGGAATTAATACCCGTTATATTTTATTCTAAGAAATAGCGGAGCTGAACACGCGAGCGTGCCAGCTGTGTTTAAAAGGAACTTCCCAATTGTTGTCAAGTTCCTTCTTGGTTTGAACAAGGTTGTTAAAAACGATTGTATCTTCATTAACTACTCCCTGCTGAACAAGGGATTCAAAATCTACTCTTCCCGCCGAAAGGATATCGTCGCCTTGGCGATAGGCAATATTAAAGCGGTCGAAAAGGTTTACTTTGTATTGTTCTTCAATCTGTTGCATCAGTTTTACTGATTTGTCGATAGAACATCCGGTAGCTCCAGCCTGACTTTCGTCAACAATCAATATAATAAATCTGTTATAGCGTACTTCGGTATATGCAGCAAGCTGATTGCCGTGTGCCTGCCACTGGGAAGTAAAATCTGTTAGAATAGTCTCGATCTCGCCTTTTTCTGTTTCATTAAATATTCTGTTGGATTGATAGATCCAAACTCTTGAATTTTCTGAAATTTGCATAGCACAAAGTTACTTAATTCCTAAATTAGTAGGAGTTTATCGTAGCCGTTGTCATGTTTTATAATTGTAAAAAACGATTTTGCTGTGTGGTTGGAAGCGTTATGTTTTTGCTGCTTTCGTCGTTCCGGTCCAATTTGGATGGCAGTAATTTTCCGTGGATAGAGTCTTGTTTTAAGGCTCATTTTGATCCTGCTCAAAAATTGAAGAAATGGGAATTATCAGTTAATAAACAAGGTTTCTTTCGTTTCAGAAAGTTTCATCTTACCGGAAAACAGGAATACTTTTCACTCAATCTTGCTCGTGTTAAAGATTTTCAATACTGGGGGACCGTAGATGCCGGTGAGATAATTGTGCAGACAAAAGGGGAAGATGTTATTGTTCAAACCTACAATGATCCCAAAGGTAACGTGGATTCGATGTCAAATTGCGTTAAAATTCCTGTAATTAATATAGAACCTGAGTTGTTAGATAGTTTAAGGGTTAATTTAGTGAGAAAAAGTGAGTGATTTTGTTGTTTTTGCAATAGAAATGTGTCTTTTGTTTGAAGAAAATGTTAAAAAATTATTGAATGGGCAATATATTCTGTATTTTTGGTCAGAGAAGTTGGTGCTCTCATAGGATTTAACTTCTGATTAATGATTAATGTGTTAAAATAAGGTGGCTCGTTTCTTCCATAGGCAACGAGCCATACTTATTTTTAGACCAATTATCAAGTCAGGTTTCTCTATAAGCCGTTAGCTGTTGCGGTAATTTCTGCAATATCGAGAACTTGTACTTCGTGCTCCTTTTCTTTGTTTTTAACTCCATCCCTCAGCATAAGCATGCAATAAGGGCAGCCTGTTGCTATGATTTGGGGATTTATAGCAAGAGCTTCTTCCGTCCGTTCAATATTAACGTCTTTACTGCCCGGTTCCGGCTCTTTAAAAACCTGGGCTCCACCTGCTCCGCAACATAAGCCATTTGATTTACAGCGTTTAAGTTCTACCAGATCGGCATCCAGTACTTCCAATACCTTACGCGGAGCTTCGTAAATTTTGTTACCACGACCGAGATAACAAGGGTCGTGAAAGGTGATCTTTTGTCCCTTAAAAGGTTCGTTATTTTCCGCTTTTAGGCGCCCTTCATCAATTAATTGCTGAATTAATTGAGAGTGATGTATTACTTCGTAATTCCCTCCAAGGTTAGGGTACTCATTTTTTATGGTATTGAAGCAATGGGGGCACGCTGTAACTATTTTTTTTATGTTATAGCCGTTAAGCGTTTGGATGTTCACCATGGCTTGCATCTGGAATAAGAACTCATTCCCTGCTCGTTTTGCTGGATCGCCAGTGCAGCTCTCTTCCATTCCCAGAACTGCGTATTTTATCCCTGTATGGTGTAGTATTTTGCAAATAGACCGCGTAATTCGTTGAGCCCGCTCGTCAAAGCTACCGGCACATCCTACCCAAAACAAAATTTCGGGACTTGTTCCTCCAGCTATCATATCAGCAACTACAGGGATGGTAAAATCTATATCGGAGTGATTTGTTTCTAAGTTTGAAATTGCCATGATCTTGTTAGTGGTTGGTGTTTGCCCAATTAAATCTGTCGGATGGTGAATATTTCCAGGGAGCGCCGTTGTTCTCTATATTACTGAACATGTTGTTGATGCTCGTTGGAGCTTTGGTTTCTTCCATCACAGCATAACGGCGTAGCTCCATGATAATATTTAAGGGATCTATATTTATTGGGCAGGCATTAATACAGGCCTGGCAGGACGTGCATGCCCATATCTCCTCTCTTGTAATATAAGTGTCAAGCAAGGATTTCTCGTCTACATGATCTTTCCCATGTTGGTCGATATTGTTGCCAATTTCAGTAATTCGATCCCGGGTATCCATCATTATTTTACGTGGAGACAGAAGCTTGCCGGTCATATTTGCAGGACACTCTGAGGTGCAGCGACCGCATTCGGTACAGGAATAAGCATCCATCAGATTTTTCCAGGATAGATCAGTAACATCTTTTGCCCCAAACCGGCTGGCTTCTAACTGAAGCGGAGTATAAGATGGATCGAGCATTGCTTTAACTTCGTTGGTTACCACAGGCATATTGCCCAGTTTCGCTGAAGGCTCTAAGTTCGAATAATAGGTATTTGGAAATGCTATAACAATATGCAAATGTTTGGAGTAAGGGAGATAGTTTAAAAACGCAAAGATTCCCGTAATATGTAGCCACCAAAAAGTGCGTTCGGTTGTAATAAGAAAATCGGGTCTCTGCGGAAGCAAGGATGTTAAATAATTGCTTATAGGAAAGGAGCCTGCCTGGGTGTAATGCGTAGTCCCCAAAATTTGCAATTTGAAATCTGCAGCGTTCATAAGCAGAAAGGCAGACATTAACACAATCTCAAAGAACAGAATATAATTCGCATCTGAACGAGGCCAGCTGGTCATTTCAATACCCTTGAAGCGTTTAAGTCTCGCAATGTTCCTCCGGGCTAAAAATACTGCACAGGCAATAATAACCAATAGAGCGAGCCACTCAAATGCCGCAATAATGAAGCTGTAAATTCCCCCAAGGAAAGAAAGTATGCGATGTGTGCCGAAAAGTCCGTCAATCAAAATTTCAAGAACTTCTATATTGATGATAATGAAACCAGCATATACAATAAAGTGTAGTAACGCAGGTAGGGGTCGAGCCGTCATTTTGCTTTGTCCGAACGCAACTTTCAGCATTATCCTTAATCGTTCGGACGGGTTGTCAGACCGGTTTATGGGCTTACCGAGGCGAATGTTTCTGATGATTTTTTTTATATTCTTTACAAAAGGATAAATCCCTGCAATTAAAAGAACCAGAAAAAATAGCTGTGCAATCATTGTTAAGCTTTGTTGCCAAAATAACGGATTTCTGCGAATTAATGCATCCTGAGCTGTTTATTGAGCTGACGAAAAGAAAAAAAACAAAAAAATTTTTTAAAATGAAAAAAGAACTTACATTTGCAGCCCCAACGGGATGGTACCATAGCTCAGTTGGTAGAGCAAAGGACTGAAAATCCTTGTGTCGCTGGTTCGATTCCAGCTGGTACCACGAAATAAAACATCAGAGAAGACTGGGGTTTT
>Ga0307408_100001547_pt1 | contig 17027 bp, 18 predicted proteins | sample 322Cmetagenome_FD_202116 | JGI IMG/M metagenome (GOLD analysis project Ga0307408, IMG submission 202116) | Maize rhizosphere microbial communities from greenhouse at UC Davis, California, United States - 322HYB-C-3 | ecosystem: Host-associated > Plants > Roots > Rhizosphere > Soil | place...
CGTTAATAACGCGCCAATGGCAAACTTGTTCATTCCAATCCCCACAATGCAGTGTGACTACTCCCGTTGCAGTGTAGCAAAACAAAGGCCGCCCGCAAGCATTCGGCGGCGCATTTTTTCACTCTGCGCGGTCGACAAACCACAGCTTGTCTAGTCCACAAATTTTACGAAGTTGGCTAACGATTCACGTTCGGTGACCAGCGTGTTTTCAATCTTGTTATGGTCGGCGTAGCCCAGCGACATGCCACACACAACCATTTCATTATCCGGCAAATCGAGCACCGCACGAATGATTGTGTGGTATTGCGTAAACGCTGCTTGCGGACAGGTGTCCAAGCCCCGTCCGCGCGCCGCCACCATGATGTTTTGCAGGAACATGCCATAGTCCAGCCACGAGCCCTGCTCCATCACCCGGTCGATGGTAAACATCAGGCCGACCGGCGCGTCGAAGAAGGCGTAATTGCGGCCGTGCTGGGCGGCCATGCCGGCCTTGTTGTCGCGCCCCAGGCCCAGCAACTTGTACAAATCCCAGCCGACCTTGCGGCGCCGGTCGATATACGGCGACTGCCACACGCTGGGGTAATACGCATATTCCTCGGTGTGCTGCTGCGCCAACGCCGGATCCGCATGGACGGCCAGGATGCGCGCCGTCAGTTCCTGCTTCTTATCGCCCGTCAGCACATACACTTTCCATGGCTGGGTATTGGTGCCGGACGGGGCGCGCGCCGCCACATCGAGGATTTTTTCAATGTCTTCCCGCGCCACCGGGGTGGGCAGGAAAGCGCGGATCGAACGGCGGGATGTGATGGCGGCATCCACCGCCTGCTGGTCGGGTGTGGAAATCATAGTGTTTACTTGGTTTGTTTTACGACAAAGATCACCCCGGTCACGGCCAGCGCCATGCCGGCCACGCCCAGGGTGCTGAACGCTTCGCCAAACATCAGCCAGGCCATCACGGCCGTGGTTGGCGGGGTCAGGTACAGCAGGCTGGTGACCTTGGTGGCGTCGTTGCGGCGGATCAGGGCAAACAGCAGGAAGATCGCGGCAATCGACAGCGCCAGCACGGCCCAGGCCAGTGCGCCCAGGAAGCGCGGCGTCCATTGTATGTCAGAGAATTCCTCAAAGTACACGGCAAACGGCCACACCACGATGAACGACGCGGCAAACTGGATGATGGTGCCGGTGCGTAAATCAAATTGCGGGCAAAAGCGGCGCTGGTACATGGTGCCGGCCGTGATCGACAGCAGCGCGAACACGCACAGCGCAATCGCGGCAAACGACAGCCCGATCATGGTGATCTTGGCGTACACCACCAGCGCCACGCCGGCCAGGCCAAATACCAGCCCCAGCCACTGGCGCGGCCGCACCGATTCGCCGATCAACCGCGCCGACACCGCCGTCAAGATCGGCTGCATGCCCACGATCAGCGCCGTGACGCCGGCCGGCATGCCCAGTTTGATGGCCACCCACACGCCCGACAGATAGCCAGCCTGCAACAACACACCGGCCAGCGCCACGTGGCCGATCTTGCCGGCCGGCCATGGCGCTTTCATGATCAGCACGGCCGGCGCCAGCAGCGCCAAGACACCGGTAAAGCGCAACAGCAGGAACATCAGTGGCGGCGCATACGGCAAACCAAACTTGGCGACGATGAAACCGGTGCTCCACAAGAACACGAAAAAGACGGGAATGGGGGAAAAAAAAGAAGCAGGCCGGGACATGTGCAACCAGGAGTATGAGTTTGACGGTGCAGCGGGAATGGCAACGCCGGGGTCCGGGAGTCTAGCATGGGGCAAAAATCGGCGCGGAATGCCACGGCAAACCACGCTGCAGCGCAACGGCCATTTCCATGCCGCAAGTGCAGCATGACCGTTCTATTTTTTGCAACACCAGATGCCGCCAGGGCCGCGCCATTGCTTTCACGGAACAAGCTTCCCGCCGGCGGAAATGTGCCCAGTAGATACCTTTGTGCAATGCACAAAAATCGCTTGACTTAATAACTGAAGTCCGTAAAATCGGTCTTGTTGCGATGCACCATTCACTATCCCGGCCTGAATCACCAGACGTAAAGTTGTTGACTACAGGTATAACCGCTTGATCCACTCAAAACTGGAGATTTACATGTTTGCTATTCCTGAACAATTTTCCAATGCAACCAAAGCTAATTTCGAAAGCCAATTCGCGATCTTCTCGTCGCTGACCAACAAAGCGTTCGAAGGCGTGGAAAAACTGGTGGACCTGAACCTGAGCGCCGCCAAAGCTTCGCTGGAAGAGTCGTCGATCGCCGCCAAGCAACTGCTGGCCGCCAAAGATCCACAGGAATTCTTCTCCCTGACCGCTGCCCAAGCTCAGCCAACCGCTGAAAAAGCCATCGCTTACGGCCGTCACCTGGCTGCGATCGCTTCGGGCACCCAAGCTGAATTCACCAAAGCCGCTGAAACCCAAATCGCTGAAACCAACCGCAAAGTCATCTCGCTGGTGGACGAAGTGAGCAAAAACGCCCCAGCCGGCACCGAAAACGCGATCGCCCTGCTGAAATCGACCCTGGGCAACGCCAGCGCCGGTTACGAGCAGTTCACCAAAACCGCCAAGCAAGCTTCGGAAGCCATCGAAACCAACCTGAACGCCGCTGTGAACCAGTTCGCTGCCGCCGCTGCCAAGGTTACCCCGAAGAAGTAATTGAATGAAGCTTCCGGCCCCTGCCCTGCAGCAGGCGGCCGGATCCGCTGAATCGGTCTCCTCGGCATCCGTGGTGTCCTCTCAGCGGATGTCCTTCACTGCCCCGGCTTGTCCGGGGCTCTTTTTTTGGGCGGTGCCATTACCGGCTCAACCTGACCCGGTCCCGGTGCCGCAAGCCGGATGGCCCGCCGCCCACGACGCCACCTGATCCGCAACCCATTCCCCTTCGTCCAGCGGCAAATCATGCCCGGCCTCCGGGTGCGTTTGCAGCGGCACCCGCCATGCCTGTGCCAGCCTTTCCGAGCAGCGTGGATCGACCAGCCGGTCGGCAGCGCCATTCAAGATCAACAGCGGTCCCCCCATGCCCGTGACCGGCGCCCGATAGCGGCTGGCCGCCAGCAACTGGCGCAGCGCATTGGCGCGCGTGACCGGGCATGCCTGCTGCCAGGCCTGCCACTGCCGCCGCAATACCGCATCGTCGCCATGGCGTGCGCTGGTCAGGCGCAAGATCAGCGCTTCGCGGCTGGCGGCATTGCCCAACACCAGTTCGCGCACGATGGCCGGGTAATTACGCCAGCGCAGGCGCTGATAGAACGGACTGAACGGACGCATGCTGGTGTTGACCAGCACGCAGCGGGCGATTTCCTCCGGATAACGCGCACGCCATTGCGTGGCCACCATGGCGCCCAGCGACAGCGCCAGCACATGGACCGGACCGGCCACGCCGCCCGCCGCCAGCTCGGCCCGCAATGCCGCCACCATGCCATCGACCGTGGCCGGACTGGTTTCCCGGCAGCGGCTGCCATTGCCGGGCATATCCGGCGTGAGAATGACACTGCCCGGCAACGCCGCCTGCAATTGCGCGGGAAAGCCGCCCCAGTGGCGATGTTCCCGCACCAGGCCGCGCAGCAGCACCCAGACCTGCGCGCTGTGCACCCCGGCGTGCCGCGCACCGGGCTCATGCGGCATGCCGCGCACGGCGGCGCTATCCGCCGGCATGCGGCCGGCGCCACCGGTCCGGGCCGGTCCAGGTGCGGCCGTCATCCGGCGCCCAGCCCGTACCACCGCGCCAGCGCCCGCTTGCGCTGCGCCAGCCTTCCCAGGTCATCGGGCAGCCAGCGCGCATGCGCCGCCACCGCCCGCATCAAAAACTCGAACCACATCAGGTGGCTGCGCAAGACCCGCTGCTGGCGGTGCAGCAAGGTGGGGTTGAACGCGCCCAGCCGGGAAAACAGCTGGCGCGGATTTTTTTTCACCCACAGCCACGACCCCATTTCCAGGGTCAGCGGCAAGAACAGCGTTTCCGCCTGGCGCGCCGCCTTCAGGTACAGGTAATCCCATAAATCGCCATGGGTGCGGTATTGCAGGCTTTGCGGCTCGAAGGTGTACGGGTGGTGCGGGTAGCTGCCGGTGAACAATTCCTCCAGCGCGGCGATTTCCGGCAAATGCGCTATCGGCGTGCGGGTATGGGCATGGGGGAACCAGATCCGGTCGCGCAAGCCAAAGCCGGAATGGCAATCGAGCGTCAGGCTGAAACGGCGCGGCAGCAGTTCGCGCTCGACCACCGCGCACACGGCGCGGCTCTCGGCCTCCATCGGTGCGCCAAACCGGCCCCGGTACCACGGCAAGTGCGCCGACAGGCGTTGCCCGCCCAGCAGCACGGGCACCCGCTCGCTGGCCTGCACCGGCGAGTTGCGCATCAAGTCGACGCCTTGCGGATTGGCGCGCGTGGCCAGGTACATGCCGCCCGGGTTCACCAGCGGCATCAGCACCAGCCTGATTTCCGACAGTTGGCGCCGCAACACCTCGTCCCAGCGCAGGCGCGCCACCAGCGATTGCAGGAAAGACAGGATGACCTGGGTGCCGATGCGCTCCAGGCCGTGGATGCCGCCAAACAGGCCCAGGGCCGGCGCGCGGGGATCGGTGCTGCCGAGCGTCAGCACATGGACGGGAAATTGCCTGCTGTCCGCGGCCACCGTGCAGGCGGTGTCCACGGTCAGCCATGGCCTGCCCTCGTCGATCAACTGTTCCAGCAAGTCCAGTTCGGGCAGGGATTTGACAGGCATGGCCGGCGCTTCTCCAGGGAAGGGAAGCGCCAGTATAGAGGATTTAGCGGGCTGGTTCGCCCGGCTTATTCACCCAAATACGCGGCTTTGACGCGCGGATCGTCCAGCATGTCTTTCGCGTTGCCCGTCATCGTCACCAGGCCCGATTCCATCACGTAGCCACGGTGCGCCGCCTGCAGCGCCAGCTTGGCGTTCTGCTCCACCAGCAGGATCGTGATGCCCTCTTTCGAGACATTGCGGATCACCTCGAAAATCTTGTCGACCATAATCGGCGACAAGCCCATCGACGGTTCATCGAGCAACAGCAAGGTCGGATGGCACATCAGCGCGCGCGCCATGGCCAGCATCTGCTGCTCGCCACCGGACAAGGTGCCCGCCAGCTGGCCGGCACGCTCTTTCAGGCGCGGGAAGACGTCGAACCACTTGGCGATATCGGCCTCGATGCCCGCCTTGTCGTCGCGGGTGTAGGCGCCCATCTGCAGGTTTTCCACGATGGTCATGCGGGTGAACACGCCGCGGCCTTCCGGCACCATGGCCAGCTTTTGCTCGACCAGGTGGAACGACTGCGAACCTTTGAGCGACTTGCCCAGGTACGACACCGTGCCTTCGACCTTGCAAGCCGGCAGGGTGCCGGTAATGGCTTTCAAAGTGGTGGTCTTGCCCGCGCCGTTGGCGCCGATCAGGGTGACCAATTCCCCCTTGTTGACTTCCAGGTCGATGCCCTTGACGGCCTTGATGCCGCCATACGCCACCTTCAGGCCCGAAACCTTCAATACATTGTCCAACATCAGTGCGATCCTCCCAGGTAGGCGTCGATCACCGCCTGATTGCTTTGTATTTCCGCCGGCAAGCCTTCCGCAATGCGCTTGCCATATTCCAGCACCGTGATGCGGTCACATAGGCTCATCATCATCTTGACGTCGTGCTCGATCAGCAGCACGGTCTTGCCCTGGGCCTTGATTTTCACCAGCAATTCCTTCAGCGCCAGTTTTTCCGTCGCATTCATGCCGGCCGCCGGTTCGTCGAGCGCCAGCAATTGCGGGTCGGTCGCCAGTGCGCGGGCGATTTCCAGGCGGCGCTGGTCGCCATACGACAGGAACTTCGAGGTGCGGTTGGCAAACGCGCCGATACCGACGAAGTCCAGCAATTCCTGGGCACGGGCACGGATCGACGCTTCTTCCTCGCGCGCCGCCTTGTGGCGGAAAATCGCGCCGAACACGCCCTGGTGCGAACGCACGTGGCGTCCCACCATGACGTTTTCCAGCGCCGTCATTTCGCCGAACAGGCGGATGTTCTGGAAGGTGCGGGCAATGCCCGCTTTCGCCACTTCATGCGGCGCCGACGGCGAATACGGTTTGCCGGCCAGTTCGAAGGTGCCGGTATCGGGCTGGTACAAGCCGGTGATCACGTTGAAGAACGTGGTCTTGCCGGCGCCGTTCGGGCCGATCAGGCCATAGATCTGGCCCTGCATGATCTTGATGCCGACATCGGTCAGCGCCTGCAGCCCGCCAAAGCGCTTATTCACGCCGGCGATATTCAACATTACTTGGTCGCTCATTACTACTTCCTCACGCTGGCATCACGCCGGACGATTGCTCTTTGGTGTCCGAATCGCCATCCGGACGGTCTTCGTGCTTGGGCGACGGCCACAGGCCGGCCGGGCGCGTCAGCATGATCACCACCATGGCCAGGCCGTACAGCAGCTGGCGCAGCACTTCCGCTTCAATGATCACGTGGCCGAACAGCTTGTGCTGCAGCGGCTCGACCACGTGGCGCAACACTTCCGGCAACGCCGCCAGCAGCGCGCCGCCCATGATCACGCCCGGGATGTGGCCGATACCGCCCAGCACCACCATCGCCAGCACGGCAATCGATTCGGTCAGCGAGAACGATTCCGGCGACACGAAGCCCTGGAACGACGCGAACATCGCGCCGGCAATGCCGCCGAACGAGGCGCCCATCGAGAACGCCAGCAACTTCACGTTGCGGGTATTGATGCCCATGGCCTTGGCCGCGATTTCATCTTCGCGGATCGCCACCCAGGCGCGGCCCAGGCGCGAATGCTGCAGGCGGCTGGTCACGAACACGATCGCAATGGTCAGCAGCAGGAACAGGAAGTAATACGCATTCACGGACGGCATGCCGTAGCCGCCGATAAACACCGTGGCGCGCGAACCCGCTTCGCCGGCCAGCGAGACGCCGAACACGCGGATCGGGTCGATCAGGTTGATGCCCTGCGGGCCGTTGGTGAAGTTGATCGGCTCATTGAGGTTGTTCATGAAGATGCGGATGATTTCACCGAAGCCCAGCGTCACGATGGCCAGGTAATCGCCGCGCAATTTGAGGGTCGGGGCGCCGAGGATGGCGCCGAACAGCGCCGCCAGCGCCGCGCCCAGCGGCACGATCACCCACACCGACAAGTGGATGCCGTTGGCGCGGATCTCTTCACCAAAGATAGCGACCAGCGCATTGCCCAGCGGTTCATAGTTGTTGATGACCGATTCCAGCAGGGTCGCAAATTGCGGCGACGCCAGCATGCCCGTCATGTAGGCGCCGACCGCGTAGAACGCGATGTAGCCCAGGTCCAGCAGGCCGGCGAAGCCGACCACGATGTTCAGGCCCAGCGCCAGCATGATGTACAGCAGCGCCAGGTCGACAATGCGCACCCACGAATTGCCGAATGGTGCGGCCGCGAACGGGAACACGATCAGCAAGGCCAGCACGATGGCCATGCTGGTGTAGGCTTTTTTCGGATCTTTTTGTACGTCGAAATTCAACAGTGCCATGGTGTCCTCCTTACGCGCGGTCCGCCACACGCTCACCCATGATGCCGGACGGACGCACCGTCAACACCAGGATCAGCACCACGAAGGCGAAGATGTCCTGGTAGTGCGACCCCAGGAACCCGCCGGTCAGGTCGCCGATGTAACCGGCGCCCAGGCTTTCGATAATGCCCAGCACGATACCGCCGATCATGGCGCCATAAATATTGCCGATGCCGCCCAGCACCGCAGCCGAGAAGGCTTTCAGGCCCGGCACGAAGCCCATCGCAAACTGGATCGACGCGTAATTCGCGCCCCACATTACACCGGCCACGGCCGCCAAGCCGGCGCCGATGGCAAAGGTGGCGACAATCACGCGGTTCGAATCGACGCCCATCAGGCCGGCCACGCGGGGATTTTCCGCCACGGCGCGCATGGCGCGGCCCATCTTGGTTTTTTCCACCAGCATCACCAGGCCGAACATCGCGCAAGCCGCCAGCACCAGCAACAGCACCTGGGTGTGCGAAATCACGGCGCCGCCCAGCATGATCGGGTCGGACGACAGCATTTGCGGGAATGGCAGCGGGTTGCGGCCCCAGATCATCATGGCGAACGTTTGCAGCAGGATCGACACGCCAATCGCCGTGATCAGCGGCGCCAGTCGTGGCGCGTTGCGCAGGCGGCGGTAGGCGACACGCTCGATGACGATGTTGACAATCATGCAAACCGGAATCGCGCCCAGGATGGCAATCGCCAGCTTGACGAAGCCGGGCAAGTCAGGCGCCACATGGTTCAGCAGGTTCAGGATCGTCAAACCGGCCATGGCGCCGATCATCAGCACGTCGCCGTGGGCGAAGTTGATCAGGTTCAGGACACCGTACACCATGGTGTAGCCCAGCGCGACCAGCGCATACATGCTGCCCAGCACCAGGCCATTGATTATTTGTTGGATAAATGTATCCATCGGGGATTGCCTCTTCGTTCGCGTTATATGAGCTTCTACTAAGGAGCCGCTACCTAAGTTGCCGCCTAAGCGCTGGCGCATAACAAAAACGGCACCCGGGGAAACTGTCCCCGCGTGCCGCCGTTGATCAGACGCTGCGCGTCTATCTATTGCGTATGCATGTTGCCAAGCGTCCGCAATGATAGCGATGTTTAACAAAAACTAATATCGGAAAAAAATTAAGTCCACAGAATTAAATTTATGTCCAGAGGCGAATCACGCAAAAACTCACTCAAAAATTGGAAAGGCGGCGATTTGCTGATCCAATTCCTTGGAAATCATGCGGAAAACAGCATATGCGAGCCGGCGGGGAGCCGCAAAACAGAGCGGCGCACCCCGTTTTTATGCATCAGGCTGTTGCGTTTTTACCACCATCGAGCCCCTTGGGCAGGGGGAACGTCACCGCTTCCTGTACGCCATCGAGTGCGCGCACGCTTTTCACGCCCAGTTCCTTGAGGCGGTCGATCACGGCTTGCACCAGCACTTCCGGCGCCGAGGCGCCCGCCGTCACGCCCACGCGCAGGCGGCCGTCCAGCCAGGCCGGATCGATTTGCGTGGCATTGTCGACCATGTACGCCGGGGTGCCCATCTTGTCCGCCACTTCGCGCAGGCGGTTCGAATTCGAGCTGTTCGGGCTGCCGACCACGATCACCACTTCCACTTGCGGCGCCATGAATTTCACGGCTTCCTGGCGGTTGGTGGTGGCGTAGCAGATATCGCCCTTCTTCGGCTCGATGATGTTCGGGAAGCGCTGCTTCAGTGCCGCGATGATGTCGGTGGTGTCATCGACCGACAAGGTGGTCTGCGTCACGTATGCCAGCGCATCGGGATTGTTGACCTGCAAGGTCTGCACGTCCTCCACGGTTTCCACCAGATACATGCCCTCGTCGGTCTGGCCCATCGTGCCTTCGACTTCCGGGTGGCCATCGTGGCCGATCATGATGATTTCACAACCCTGCTTGCGCATCTTCGACACTTCCACGTGCACCTTGGTCACCAGCGGGCAGGTGGCGTCAAAAATCGACAGGCCGCGCGCCTCGGCTTCGGCGCGCACGGCTTTCGGGACGCCGTGCGCGGAAAACACCAGCGTGTTACCGGCCGGGACATCGTCCAGTTCTTCAATGAAGATCGCGCCCTTGTTGCGCAAGTCGTTGACGACATACGCGTTGTGCACGATTTCGTGGCGCACATAGATCGGTGCGCCAAACTGGGCCAGCGCGCGTTCGACGATTTCAATGGCGCGGTCAACCCCCGCGCAAAAGCCGCGCGGCTGCGCCAGTAACAGTTCTTTATCCATCTTGAGTCCTTACAGAACCGAAATTAATTTGACTTCAAATTTTACCGGCTGGCCAGCCAGCGGGTGGTTGAAGTCGAAGATCGCATCGTTGTCGCGCAATTCGCGCAAGACCCCGGCAAAGCGGCCGCCGCCCGGCGCGGCGAAATCCACCAGGTCGCCAATCTTGTACTCTTCGCCCGGGGGCGAATTCGCTTCCAGGGTGGCGCGCGACACGGGGCGCACCAGTTCGGGATTGCGCGGACCGAAACCGACGCCCGGTTCCAGGTCAAAGGTTTGATGGGTCCCTTCCGGCATGCCCAGCAACAATTCTTCCAGCACAGGGGCCAATTGGCCCTGGCCCAGCATCAGGGTGGCAGGCGTGCCGTTGAAGGTGGTGACGATATCGGTCCCCTCGACAGTGGCGAGGCGGTAATGCAAGGTCAGGTAAGCCGACGGCGTAACAACGTTGGGTTGCTCGTTAGACATGATCATTCAGGGGTGGATTGCCAAGGATCCGACATTGTAAGCCACCTTGGGCCGCAGCGCCCCGCCGGCGTACGGGCCACCGCGCCATCCGCCGCACTGATCTGCTGCAAGCCGGTGCGCCGGGGTGCTCGCCATAATGGTGGAATTTCCCCCCGCGAGGTGCAGCATGGGTATTTCCAACTGGCCACTTCACCAGCGTCCGCGTGAACGGCTGATCCGCGAAGGCGTCCACACCCTGTCCGATGCCGAATTACTGGCCGTCTTCCTGCGCGTCGGCGTGCGCGGCAAGGACGCCATCGCGCTGGCGTACGACGCGGTGGGGCACTTCGGTTCGCTGCAAGGCTTGCTGTCGGCCGACGTCCATGACTTTTCCGCCATCCACGGCCTGGGCGCCGCCCGTTTTGCCCAACTACAAGCGGTACTGGAATTGTCGCGCCGTGCGCTGGTCGAGCAACTGCAAACCGGCGTTGCCCTCAATTCCCCGCACGCTGTCAAGCAATACCTGCGGCTGTCGCTGTCGCGCCAGCCCTATGAATCGTTCCACGTCCTGTTCCTGGATGTGAAAAACCGCCTGATCGACGCCTGCGAACTATTCCGGGGCACCCTGTCGCATACCAGCGTCTATCCGCGCGAAGTGGTGCGGGAAGCGCTGCAGCGCAATGCGGCCAGCGTGATGTTGGCCCACAACCACCCGTCCGGCGCGCCGGAACCCAGCGACGCGGATTTGCTGCTGACCCGCGCGCTGGGCCAGGCGCTGGCGCTGGTCGATGTGCGCATCCTCGACCACTTTGTGGTGGCCGGCCACCAGGTGCATTCATTTGCGGAACATGGCCAGCTGTGAAGTTGCTTGTTCGTTAGGCAGTTTACCTATGTAAAACAAGAGCTTGCGCCAATTGTTAAATTCCATAAAAATTCATGACACAGTTGTTTTACGCAAGTCGTTGAAAAACCTAAGTTTTTTCGCTATACTCTCGTTTTTCCAATTTTGGAAGTAACTCAAGGAGTGCGCCATGGCACGTGTTTGCCAAGTCACTGGGAAGAAGCCGATGGTCGGCAACAATGTTTCCCACGCTAACAACAAAACCAAGCGTCGTTTCCTGCCTAACCTGCAGAACCGCCGCATCTTCGTAGAATCTGAAAACCGTTACGTAACCCTGCGTCTTTCGAACGCCGGTCTGCGCACCATCGACAAGGTAGGCATCGACGCCGTCCTGGCCGACATGCGCGCTCGTGGCGAGAAAGTTTAATAGGGAGCTAGATCATGGCAAAAACCGGCCGCGACAAAATCAAACTGGAATCGACCGCAGGTACGGGTCACTTCTACACGACCGACAAGAACAAGCGCACCATGCCAGCTAAAATGGAGATCATGAAGTTCGATCCTAAAGCTCGCAAGCACGTTCTGTACAAAGAAACCAAGATCAAGTAATCGATCCTTGTTTCAAAAAGAAAAGCCGCTCACTGAGCGGCTTTTTTATTTACTGCTTCTTATTACTTATTGCTGGTGTTCGCCGGCAGGCTGATGAACGGCACCGCGCCACCGGCCATCGTCGCCGGCAAATGGCCATCCCACTTCTCGATGGCTTTCGTCTGGTTTTCAATTTCCCGCAAACGCAGCAATTCCTGCGTCACTTGCTGGCGCTGCAATGCCAGGGCTTCGGCTTCCGCTTTGGCGCGCGCGATTTTCTGTTGTGCCTCCACTTCAATCCTTTGTAAATCCCGCTCGGCTTTCATTTTCAATTGCTCCGCCGTGGTTTTCGCTTCAATCGCTTCATCAAAGGTTTTGCTGAAGTTGAAATTGATAATCGAGAATTCATCGATGATCAAACCATGGCGCGACATCCGCTCCCGCAATGCCGCGACAATATCGTCCCGCACCACGGCGCGCTTGGAAATCAATTCTTCCGCCGTATAACGGGCCGTCACGGCTTTCACCGCTTCCTGCACTGCCGGGACAATAATCCGCTCGCCAGGTTTATTACCCAGGTCACGATATACATACACCACCGATTCCGGCTTGACGTGGTAGTTGATGGCAATCCGTGTCGTCACCCGCTGCAAATCGCGGGATGCTGCATCGCCCTCGCCTTCCCCTTTTTCAATGGCCACACCCACCAAATGCATGGTTTGCGCCAATGGCCAGCGGAGGTGAATACCTTCGCTATAAACCTGCTCCGACGGTTTACCAAAGGTGGTGATTACACCGCGATGCCCGGGCGGGACAATCGCAAATGGCGCCAGCATAAACAAGACGGTGATCGCCACCACGGCCAGCACCAGTTTTTTTACCCACTTGAATTGCATATCTTCTCCATTTCCAAAAATGCAATGTCTTCATGGTAGCAGAACGATGCGCGCAGGCAATGGTAAAAACAGGGGCGTTTAACCGCATTTTAAGTAAGAAATGAGCATGATCACGCCAATATCTAGCTTAAACAGGGCGAAAGACCAAATAAAAACGGCCCCGCAGGGCCGTTTTCAATAAAGCGCTTGGGCGCTTGGGGTTTAATGCTCAGGCATAGCTGCGCAGGCGCAGCGAGAATTCCTGCAGCGATTTAATGCCCGATGCTTCAGCGCGGTCGCACCAGTCTTGCAGCTTGGCCAGCAATTGGTCACGGGTGAAATGCGAACGCTCCCAAATCACACCCAGTTCCACGCGCATCGTGTGCATGGTTTCCAGGACTTTGCTGTGTTCAAACAATTCCACCAATTGCTGCTTTTGTGGTGCTTCCAGTTTAGCTGGTTCACGCTGCAGCAATTTACGGGACGATTTCAGGAAGCGCGCTTCCAGTTCCACCTTATTCAAATGCTGCATTTCATCTTTCCATGCCGCCTTGATGGATTTAGCGTATTTCGCCATTACATCATAACGGTTGGCAATCACTGATTGCAGGGTTTCCAGATCGGCTTCCATTTTGCCTTTCTGGAATTTTGGTTCAGGCGCGACTTTCTTGACTTTTGCCAGGCCCAGCGTTTCCAGAATGCGGATATACATCCAGCCAATATCGAACTCATACCATTTCGACGACAGTTTTGCCGACGTCGCAAACGTGTGGTGATTATTGTGCAGTTCTTCGCCGCCAATAATCAGGCCCAATGGAATGATATTGGTTGCCGCATCGGCGCAATCGTAATTGCGATAACCCCAGTAGTGGCCAATGCCATTGATAATGCCGGCCGCCGTGACGGGAATCCAGATCATTTGAATTGCCCAGACGGTAATACCAATGACGCCGAACAGCATTACATTAATCACCAGCAAAGCCGACACACCTGCGGCGCTGTATTTGGTATACAGGTTGCGCTCGATCCAGTCGTTCGGCGTGCCGTGACCGTATTTCTCCAGCGTTTCCTTGTTCTTGGATTCGGCGCGATACAATTCGGCGCCTTCCCAGAATACTTTTTTAATGCCGCGGGTGACCGGGCTGTGCGGATCTTCCTCGGTATCGCATTTCGCGTGATGCTTGCGGTGGATCGATGCCCATTCCTTGGTGACCTGGCCGGTCGTCAGCCACAGCCAGAAACGGAAGAAATGCGACGGGATCGCATGCAATTCCAATGCACGGTGCGCCTGGTGGCGGTGCAAATAAATCGTGACGCTGGCAATGGTGATATGCGTCACTGCCATGGTATAGGCAAAAACTTGCCAACCGGACAGGCCCAACAGGCCCGAATCGAGGAAGGCCAGCACTGCTTGTAAACTAGGGATCATTACTGCTCCAGGTAGGGGGGATATCGTTCGCGAACTGGCCTAATTGAACAGGCGCGACTTCTCATGTTGGCCGATATTGTACGCCGAAACCGCCCCCCTTGACGATGGATTGCCTGCCAGTACTGATTATTTTTTAGGCGATATGCGCCCCATCATGACCCTTCCGGCAACCTTGCTGGACCGATAATGCGCATTTCCCGTTGCGGAAACGGGACGGATATCTGGTGTTCCTGCAACAATTTCCAGATTGCCCGGTTGACATCGGAAATCACGCCGCCCCGGCCATTTTCCGGATCGGAAATCCACCAGCTGACTTGCAAGTCCAGGCCGTCGGCGCCGAAATTGACCAGGTTGGCCGACGGCGCCTTGTCCTTGACGACACGCTCCACCGACAGGGCAGCCTGCTCCAGCAAGCCCAGCGCCAGGTCCAGGTCTGTGTCATAAGCAACGGAAACTTTTGTGCTGAGCGATACGCTCTTGTTGGTCAGCGTGGAATTCTGTACCGCCCCGGACACCAGCATTTCATTCGGCACGATCGATTCCACACCGTCGAGGCCCTGCAAGACGGTGTAGCGGGTATTGATTTGCATCACGCGGCCACTGAATTTATCGACCGTGATCATGTCGCCAATGGTGAGACTACGGTCCAGCAAGATAATGAAACCGGAAACGTAATTGCTGGCAATCTTTTGCAAACCCAAGCCCAGGCCCACGCCCAGCGCGCCGCCAAACACCGACAACACCGTCAAATCGATGCCCACCGCGGACAGGCTCAGCAACACCGCCACGACGATCAGCACCGCGCGGCCAAAGCGCGCCATCACCACCCGCAAGCTCGAGTGCATGGATTCCACCTTCATCAGGCGGTCTTCCAGCACCGCGCCAACCCACAGCGCCAGCATCAGCATCAGCGCCACGGAGACGGCGGCGCCCAGCACGTCGGCAATCGATACCTTGTGCTTGCCCAGCGGCACCAGGGTCTGGTCCAGGTATTGGTACAGGTCGCCCCAGGTGCCCGTGATGTACAGGACCATGCCGGCCCACACCAGCAACTGGAAAATCTTTTCAAACGTCAGCAAGGTCTGGCCGATCTGGCCCTGGCGCGCAAAAATGCGGCGCAACAGCACGAAGGTGAAGCGGATCAGCACCAGCGACATGAAAATCGGCACCGCCACCTTCAGCAAATGCACTTTTTGCCACTGTCCCAGCATCAATTGCGCGCTGAACAGTACCGCCACGATCGCCAGCGGCCCCACCACGCGCGAAAAACTTTCCGCGCCAAAGGTGACCATCCCGCTTTCCGGCCCCACCGCCGCCATCCGGGCCGCGACGCGGACCCGCAGCATGCGGGAAATCAGCCAGCCCAGCAGGATCGCCGTCACCAGCGCGCCCAGTTGCCACATCAGGCCCGGGTCGCGCATGTCGTTGAATAAATCGGTAATCAGGTTTTTCAGTGGTTCTTGCTTCATTGGCAATCATCAGGGTAATAAAAAGGCCGGCTCCAGGCCGGCCTTGCAGGATAACTTATTCCGCGTCGTCCGATTCGTCCGGCTCGTCCGCTTTGACGGGTTTGGCCATTTTTTTGCGCTCAAACACGGCGGCAAAGAAGCCGTCGGTCTGGTGCTTGTGCGGCAACAGTTTCAGGTAATCGCCCATCTCCAGCGCGATTTTCTGTTCCGCCAGGACTTTGCTCATCGGCACCAGCTCGAAGTCCGGGTGCGACGCCATGAAAGCGGCGGCCACATCGTCATTTTCCTCGTTGAGGAAGCTGCAGGTCGCATACACCAGGCGGCCGCCCCCCTTGACCAGGCGCGACGCGCCATCCAGGATCGCCAGTTGCTTGTCATGCATTTCCGCAATCGCGCTTTCCGGCTGGCGCCATTTGACGTCCGGGTTGCGGCGCAAGGTGCCCATGCCGGAGCATGGCGCATCGACCAGCACACGGTCGATCTTGCCGGCCAGGCGCTTGATCTTGGCATCGCGTTCATGCGCAATCAAGACCGGATGCACGTTCGACAGGCCGCTGCGCGCCAGGCGCGGCTTGAGTTTGGCCAAGCGTTTTTCCGACACGTCGAACGCATACAGGCGGCCGGTGTTGCGCATGTGCGCGCCCAGCGCCAGGGTCTTGCCGCCCGCGCCCGCGCAAAAGTCCACCACCATTTCACCGCGCTTGGCGCCCAGGATCTGGGCCAGCACCTGGCTGCCCTCGTCCTGCACTTCGATCGCGCCGCTCTTGAACAGCGGCAGGTTTTGCAGCGCCGGCCTCTTGTGCACGCGCAGGCCCAGCGGCGCGAACGGGGTCGGGCTGGCGGTGATCGGCGCTTGCGCCAGTTCCGCCACCACGTTGTCGCGGTCGGCCTTCATCGCATTGACCCGCAAGTCCAGCGGCGCCGGCGTATTCAGGGCGTCCGCCAGCGCCAGCGCTTCTTCCTCGCCAAACTGGGCCACCAGCTTTTCGTACAGCCATTTCGGCATGTTCGAACGCATCGACTTGTGCAGCAGCTTGCGGTCGATATGGACCGCGCGTTCCAGCCACGCGGTTTCTTCCGGCGTCAGGCTGGGCAATGCTTCCAGGCCGACGGCATCCATCATGCCCAGCAACACCAGGCGGCGCATCTCAGGACCGCTGCCCGATGCCGAGAAATCGGTGAAAAAGGCTTTGTTGCGCAGCACGGCGTACACGCACTCGGCGATGGCGCCGCGTTCACGGCCGCCCAGGCGCTGGCGGTCTTTAAAAAAGCGCGACAACGTGGTGTCGGCCGGCGCGGCAAAGCGCAAAATCTCGCGCAACACTTCTTCAGCGTTGGCGAGCACCATTGGTGGCAATCGCATAGTATTCCTTTATTAAGTCTGGTCGATCAAGACCTTGCCGTCTGCAATCGTCAGCCGGTCTTCAACAAACCAGCGGATCGCGCGCGGATATAACTGATGTTCCTGCACCAGCACGCGGGCTGCCAGCAGTTCGGGGGTATCGCCGTCCAGCACCGGGACCGTTGCCTGGCCCACCATCGGGCCGTGATCCAGTTGCGCCGTCACAAAGTGC
>Ga0307408_100001548_pt1 | contig 17023 bp, 18 predicted proteins | sample 322Cmetagenome_FD_202116 | JGI IMG/M metagenome (GOLD analysis project Ga0307408, IMG submission 202116) | Maize rhizosphere microbial communities from greenhouse at UC Davis, California, United States - 322HYB-C-3 | ecosystem: Host-associated > Plants > Roots > Rhizosphere > Soil | place...
CCGTCAACAACGAAAAGATGTCCAAGTCGCGCGGCACCGGCATTTCGCCGCTGCGCTACCTGAACCTGGGCATGAATCCGGAATGGCTGCGCTACTACCTGGCCTACAAGCTGAATTCCCGCGTCGAAGACCTGGACTTCACCGGCGACGATTTCGTGGCGCGCGTGAATTCCGACCTGATCGGCAAGTTCGTCAACATCGCTTCCCGTTGCGCTGGCTTTATCGCCAAGAAATTCGACGGCAAGCTGGCTTCATCGCTGTCCGCCTCTTCCCAGGACTGGATCAAGAAGGCCCTGGTGGCTGAAGATGGCGCCGAGCGCCAGGCTTCCATCGCCGCCAACTTCGAAGCACGCGAGTTCGGCAAAGCCCTGCGCGAAATCATGGAAATCGCCGACGTTGCCAACCGCTTCGTCGACGAAAACAAGCCGTGGGTTCTGGCCAAGGACGACACCAAGCTGGCCGAACTGCACGACGTCTGCACCACCGCCCTGATCCTGTTCCGCCAGTTGACCATCCTGCTGTCGCCAGTGCTGCCGGGCGTTGCAGGCAACGTGCGCACCTTCCTGAACGATGCGGCTTACACCTGGGCCGATACCTCGGTGGCCTCGGGCGCCGCATGGCAGCCGCTGCTGGGCCGCACCATCGGCGCCTACAGCCACCTGATGACCCGCGTGGATGCCAAGATGATCGAGGACTTGTTCGACGCGCCAGCCCCGACTGCCGCCGCTCCCGCAGCCGCTGCAGCCAAGCCGGAAAAAGCCGCCAAAGCCAAGGCTCCAGCGGCTCCTGCCGTCACCGAAACCGGCATTGAAGTCATCGCTCCCGAAATCTCGGTCGACGACTTCTTCAAGGTCGACCTGCGCATCGCCAGGATCGTCAACTGCGAACACGTGGAAGGCTCGGACAAGCTGCTGCGCCTGACGCTGGACGCGGGCGAAGGCCGCCACCGCAACGTCTTCTCCGGCATCAAGTCGATGTACCAGCCGGAAGACCTGGTCGGCAAGTTGACCGTGCTGGTCGCCAACCTGGCGCCACGCAAGATGAAGTTCGGCGTTTCGGAAGGCATGGTGATGGCCGCCTCGGCTGTCGATGAGAAGGCCAATCCAGGCATCTACATCCTCAACCCATGGCCAGGCGCCACGCCGGGCATGCGCATCAGCTAAGCATGGACATAATCGTCCGCGAAGCAACCGCTGAAGATGCGCCCCTGATCGCCGAGCTCACGCGCAAAGCGTGGGCCGGCAAGGTCAATGTCACCTCCAGCGGACACCGCGAAACCGCCGTCTACGTCGCCGAACACCTGCGCGACGGCGGCGGTTTTATTTTGCTCGACGGCGACACGCCGATCGGCTCCGTGCGCTGGCTGCCGCTCGATGCGGAGCCTGATGTGTGGGAAATCCTGCGCATGGGCGTGGTAGCCGACTACCGCGGCACCAACCTGTCGCAGCACCTGCTGGAAGCCGTGATCCACCATGCCCTGGCCGCCGGCATCGAAGAATTGCGCCTCGCTGTGCGCAGCGACCAGCCCAAGCTGATCGACTTCTACACAGCCTACGAATTCACCCTGGCCGAGGAACTCGAATACTCCCACGCCAACCCGCTGGAACCGGCCCCGCTGGTCATGCGCCGCCTGCTGCGCCACTGACTTACGTCAACGCATAATTTCATTGGGCGCATACCATGGGATCCACGCTCGTCCCATATTATGCGCAATGAAGCTCTCAACAGGTAAATGGCTTGCATACACGTTCCTCGTCGGCCTCATCCCGGTTCTGATGAGACTGCTTGCGTGGGCCGTAACCACCTCAGGTAGCTTGGAACCGTTTGCCACGCAAGATCTCGTGGCATTTGGGCTAGTTCTGCATGCGTCGATCATTAATGAACTTGAACATGCTCACTTGCGCGATAGAGGTTGGAAGTCGGTTCAGAACGGGACAGCAATTCTCTTTGTGACGCTTTACGGGGCGCTCTATACTCTAACCATGATCGGAGAACAGGTGGGTGGGCTCGTCAACACAAAGTACATTCTTAACGTGAGCGGCCTATTGGCCTTTGCGTCTGCATTACTTTGCCTGGCAACTTTCCATCACCTCATGAGGTAGGCTGCAATGTTGAACTATTTGGTGTTTGCAATCGGAGCCATTGGCGTTACGGTCGGAGTTTCCGTTTCAATCTGGTCGTTCCTGTACACGCGCCGCCAGTGCCCGCCCGCCCGCAGAGCCGGACGGGGGTAACAGGCCAGCCCGATCAGAACTTGGCGTTCAGGGACAGCTTATAGCTGCGCGGAGCGCCGGGCATGATGTTGTTGTCGCCATGCGCTGAAGCGTAGTACTTCTTGTCGAACAGGTTCTCGACGTTCAGTTGCAGGCGGTAGTCGCTGCCGAAGGAGTAGAACAGCGCGCCATCCATACGCGTGTACGATGGCAGGATCACGGTATTGGCCGTCGAGGTGTAAATGCTGTCGCGATACACCACACCCAGCGCTGCAGCGAGCTGCGCATTCACTTCAACGCGATTCCACAGCGAAAAGGTCTGCCTGGGCACCTGCGCGACACGGGCGCCGGACTTCACGGTCGCCGACTGGTCCGCCGTCAGTTTGGCATCCTGGTAGGCGTAGCCGCCCGCCACGCTCCAGCTGCGGGTAAGCTGGCCGGCCAGTCCGAGTTCCACGCCCTTGCTGCGCTGCCCATCCACCAGTATGCTGGTGCCCGCCACCGGGCCGGGCACGATCACGTTCGTGCGATCGAGCTGGTAAGCTGCGGCGGTCGCCGACAATCCCGGCGCCACGTCCCACTTGACGCCGGCTTCATAGTTGCTGAACTCCTCCGGATCAAAGGTCTTGTTGGTTACGCTCAGGGACGTCAGCTGGTCGCCGCTGCGCGGTGCAAAGGCGCGGCTGTAGCTGGCATAGATCGATACGGCCGGCGCCGGCTTGTAGATCAGGCCCGCGCGCGGCGAGACCGGTGTATCGGCAATGCCGATTTCCGTGTTGGCCAGGCGATTGGTGTGGTCGACGCTGAAACGGTCGTAGCGTACGCCCAGCACAGCCTGCCATTGCGGCGAGAACTCGACCTGGTCCTGCACATAGGCGGAAGCGACGTCGGCGATGCTGGAATTGCTGGAGCCGGCCGCTGCAAAGCTGACGCCGCCCGTGTAGATCGGATCGGTAGCCGGCATGGTCGGCGTTGGGCCCGGGAAGACGCCATTGCGGCGCACGCCATCCGTTTCCTGGCGGCCGAACTCGAAGCCGAAGGCCAGCTTATGGCGAATAGTCCCCGTGGCCAGCGCGTATTGCAAATCGGTCTGGTTGAAGCGGTTTTCGCGCTTGGTCTCGTCGCGATAGGCGCCAACCGCCAGGCGGCCCGTGGTGGCCGATACCGCGCCGCCGGCAAACACGTTCTGGTAATACTTGTCATAGTCTGCAAAGCGCGTGCGGTTGCGCAGCAGCAGGCCATTGCCGAAGTCATGCTCCAGCAGCGCCGTGAATGCGTTCAGAAGCACGGCATTCGGGCTCAGGCTGGCATTGCCAAAGAAAGTCGAGGCATCGGTGTCGTAAGGGCGGCCATTAAAGGACGGCACGCCACGGTCGCCGACACGCTCGTCCTGGAAGTGTTCATATGCCACGCTGATGACGGTGCTGCGGCCTGCACGCAAGGTGGCGGTCGGGTTGATACCCTTGCGCTCCAGGTGCATGCCATTGCGGAAGCTGTCGGAGTTTTCCAGCATCGCGTTGACGCGCACGGCGACGCCGGGATTGATGGCATCGCCAATGTCGATGGCGGCACGCTTCTGGCTGTCCGAGCCGTATCCGAGTACGGCCTCACGCACCGCCTGGTAGCGCGCCTGCTTGGTCACGCGGTTGATCACGCCGCCAGACCCGCCGCGGCCGAAGATCATGGCATTGGAACCCTTCAACGCTTCCACCCGTTCGATATTGTAGAAATCGCGGTAGTACATCACGTCGTCGCGAATGCCATCCACGTAAAAGTCGCCGGTCGAGCTGATGCCGCGGAAAATCGCGGCGTCGCGATTGCCCTCGCCTTGCGAAGTGACGATGCCGGGAACATAGCGCAGCGCATCGGCCATGCTGGTCATGGCCTGGTCGTTGATCAGTTCACGCGTGATGACGGTGATGGACTGTGGGGTGTCGCGCAGCAGCGTGTCGGTTTTGGTGGCAGTCGACGTCGACTGCTGGCCATAGCCCTGCTCCGCCGCCGCATGCACATTCACTTGCGGCAGTACTTGGGAGTCGTCGGCAAAAGCGGTGCAGGCGGAGAATGCGGCGGCAACGGCGAGGGAGATCTGGCTGGGGCTCAAACGGGTCATGGCTTTCAATACTAATGAGAATGAATCTCATTCTAGTTTTAAGCCGCCACTTTCCTGCTTAAGCTGGATCAAGGAATTTCAGCTGCGCCGCCAGCCGTACCAGATGCCGGCCGCGACCGGCGCCCCGAGGGTGACGGCGGAGATGGCGTCCAGCCATCCATCCCCTAGCAGCGCCGAAACCAGGCCGATGGTGGTCGAGACGCCGATGGCGATCGGGGCGCCCCATAGTTTCCAGTTCATTTGCCGGCTCCTTCCAGCGCGACTGCCGGTACCTCGGCCATATCGGCAGGGGTGGCGTTGGCGCCCGCGACCACGCCACGCTTGAGCCACAGGTACAGGCCGCTGCCCAGCACAATGATGGTGGCGATGTCGAGCAGGGCCCACAGCAGCTTCATGGCCTGGCCGCCGTAATCGCCGAAGTGCAGCGGCTGCGAGACCAGCAGCGCAGTCAGGTACCATGGCAAGTCGCGATTGTCGGTGACCTGCGCCGTCTGCGCGTCGACCAGCACCGGCTTGTACAGGCGCGACGTCAGCGCCTGGTCGCCGCGCATGAAGATGCCGTAGTGGTGCGCGCTGGTGAACGGCGTCCCCGGGAAGGCGACAAAGCCGATTTTCATGCCCGGTTCGGCCGCCAGCGCGCGCTGCATGGAATCCTGCATCGATGCCAGCTTCGCCGGCGGCGCCAGGTTCTTGTAGGGCGCCACCATTTCCGCCATTTCCGTGACTTGCCAGTACTTGAGCAGCAGGTCGGCCCAGGTATTGATCATGCCGGTCGCGCCCACCACCAGCGCCCAGACCAGCGTCACGATGCCCAGCAGGTTATGCATGTCCAGCCATTTCAGGCGCGGCGCACGGTCGCGCCGTACCGTGCCGAAATCGAGCTTGCGCATGAATGGGGCATACAGGACCACGCCGGAAATGATGGCCACGACCAGCAGCAGCCCCATGAATCCAAGGAAGAGCTTGCCCCACAGTCCCGCATACAGGTCCACGTGCAGGTGGAACATCACGCCCAGGAAGGTGTCCTCGACATTATGCTGCGCCAGGACCTTGGCCGTGCGCGCATCGACCGCGACCGGCTTGAAGTTCTCGTCGGTGGGATGGTCGCCCAGGGTCAGGTTCCAGATGTTCGGTTCATCGGCCTCTTGCGACATGTACATCATGATCTTGCCGGGGTACAAGGCCTTGCCCGCCGCGATGATGTCGTCGATGTTGGCCTGGGGCGTGTTGGCCGGCATCGCCGGCGCTTCGGTCTCGTAGCCCATCGCATGGCCGATCTCGTGGTGATAGATCAACGGCAGCCCGGTCAGGCAAAGCAGCAGCATGAAGACGGTGCAGACCAGGCTGCTCCATTTGTGGATCCACGCCCAGCGGCGGGTATTTTTCGGGCTCATCGGGGCAATTGTTAAACTATGTAAATGCGAACGATTCGTATTTCGACTAAGATATTACATTCAGCAACTAATTTTGGCTAGTCTTCCATGTACAAACTCACTCCCCTCGCCTTCGCAGCCGCCATCCTGGCAAGTGGTCCCGCAATGGCCCAGGAAATGCAGACCGTGGTCGTCAGCGCTTCGGCCGACGCCTCGGCCGAAGGCCTGCCCAAGGCGTATGCCGGCGGCCAGGTCGCACGCGGCGGCCGTCTCGGCCTGCTGGGCAACATGGACATGATGGACACGCCGTTCAACACCACCAACTACACCCAGGCCCTGATCCAGGACCAGCAGGCCCGCTCGGTGGCCGACGTGCTGCAGAACGACCCGTCCGTGCGGGTGGCGCGCGGCTTCGGCAACTACCAGGAGCTGTACGTGATCCGCGGCTTCGCCGTCAATTCGGACGACCTGGCTTATAACGGCCTGTACGGCATGCTGCCGCGCCAGTTTGTCGCCTCCGAACTGCTGGAGCGCGTGGAAGTCTTCCGTGGCGCGAACACTTTCATCAACGGCGCCCAGCCGGGCGGCGGCGGCATCGGCGGCACCATCAACCTGTTGCCCAAGCGCGCCGGCAACCGCGACCTGACATCGCTGACGATTGGCGCCGAATCGGGCGGCCAGGGCTATGCCGCACTGGACCTGGGACGCCGCTTCGGGGCCGAGCAGCGCACCGGCCTGCGCATCAATGCCGTACGCCGCGATGGCGGCACCGCCATTGACCGCGAAGGCCGCGAACTGAGCGTGCTCTCGGCGGGCCTGGACTACCGCGGCAATGGCTACCGCCTGTCGGCCGACATTGGCCGCCAATCCCACGAATTGGGCGGCGCACGCCCTAGCGTGACAGTCGCTTCCGGCCTTGCCCTTCCGGCTGCGCCCGATGCCTCCTCCAATTTTGCCCAGCACTGGACCATATCGGAAGAGCGCGACACCTTCGGCACCCTGCGCGGCGAGATCGACCTGGCCAAAGATGCCGTGGCCTGGGCCGCTTTGGGTGTCCGCAGCGGCAAGGAATTCAATATTCTCGCTTCGCCGACAGTCAGCGCCAGCGACGGCAGCGCCAGCGACGGCAGCGCCACCATGTACCGTTTTGACAATGCCCGCCAGGACAGCGTGCGCACTGGCGAGGCCGGCCTGCGCGGCAAGCTGCAAACCGGCAGCATCAGCCACAGCCTGAGCGCGACCTTGTCCGGCTACTGGCAGGAGTCGAAGAACGCTTACGCAATGAGCAACTTCTTCCCCGGTTTTGCGACCAATATTTACCGCCCGGTGGACGTGGCAGCGCCAGCGGCCAATTTCTTCACTGGCGGCAAAATGGCGGAGCCGCTGGTCACCAGCAAGAGCATCCTGTCCAGCTATGCCCTTGCCGACACCGTGTCGCTGGACCAGGGCCGCTGGCTGCTGACCGCAGGTGTCCGCCACCAGTCAATGAAGGTCTTTGGCTACGACTACGACACTGGCGCCCAGAACGCTGCCTATGATGAAAGCGCCGTTTCGCCGATGGCGGGCATCGTCTACAAGCCGGCCAAGGGTGTATCGCTCTACGCCAACTACATCGAAGGCTTGCAGCCAGGCCCGGTCGCCTCGGGCACCGATATTGACAATGTCGGCGAGACCTTTGCCCCGTACACCTCGCGCCAGAAGGAACTGGGCGTGAAATTCGATACCGGCGCGCTGGGCTTCAGCGCGGCGATTTTCTCGACCGGCATGCCATCCGCTTACGTGGAAAATCGCCATTTCGGCGTATTTGGCGAACAGCGCAATCGCGGCCTGGAATTATCGCTATTCGGCAATCCAATGCGCGGAGTGCGCCTCTTGGGCGGCCTGACCCTGCTGGACGCGGAACAACGCCGCACCGCTGGCGCTGTTAACCAGGGCAAGGACGTCATTGGCGTGCCGAAAACCCAGCTTAATATTGGCGGGGAATGGGATGTGGATGCCGTACCCGGCCTGGCCCTCAATGCGCGAGCGGTTTATACATCCAAACAATTTGCCGATGGTGCCAACCAGCAGCAATTGCCGTCCTGGAACCGCATTGACCTTGGATTGAATTACGCGACCCGCATTGCTGACCGCAACGTGAGCTTCCGTGCCCGCCTTGATAATGCCTTTGATCGCAATTACTGGGCATCGGCAGGCGGCTATCCCGGTGCAGGCTATCTGGTTGCCGGCGCCCCGCGCACGGCAACCGTATCGGCCAGCATTGATTTTTGATATGTGCCAGTTATTGGCTCGATTGCGCCAATAACTGGCTGCTCTCGGCCGCCAGGACCGCTATGGGCTTGGGCGGTTTGGGCGGCGGCTTCTGGCAGGCGGAAACGAGGAGCGCCGCGACCAGCGCAACAGGAACGAGGATACGCATGGCAACCTCCGGCGGAAAATTTGAAACTATCAGATTCAACGCCGGGCTGGCGCACGGCCGGAGGAGATAATAATCCCGCCGACAATCAGGATAAATGCGATGGCGTGATAAATCTTCGGCGCTTCGCCGAGAATCCAGGACGACAGCAGTGCAGTAAACAGGGGCGTCAAGTTGACAAAGAATGCAGCGACTGCCGGTCCAGCCTGTTGAACGCCGGCGCCCCAGCACCGAAAAGCAATAATCGCCGGCCCGATTGCGACATACAGCAGCGCGGCGAATAAAGCCCAGCTCCAGTGAATGGCGGCTGGGTAAATGACAGCCTCGCCGGCGGCAAATAATCCAGACCAAACCGCGCCAAATGCCACTTGCGCCAGCAGGAAGCTCGCCCAATTCCCCCGAATATCAGCTGGACCCGCGGTGCGGGTTAACAGCCAGCTATATAAAGACCACGCAATCGTGGCCAGGATCATGAATATATCGCCGGCCACCAGGCGCAATTCCATTAAATGCGTCCATTCGCCCCGCGCCAATACCAATAACACCCCGGCAATAGACAACGCGGCACCCGCGACCTGGCGCCGCGATACGCCAGCGCCGAAAAACAGCCAGCCGGTCAGGATCATCCAGACGGGCATCCCCGACGCCACCAGCGTCACATTGATGGGTGTGGAACTTTGCAGGGCAAGGTATTGCAGGGCGTTGTAGAGCCCAATCCCGAGCAATCCCAGCCAGGTAAAGCGCTGCCAGTTCGCCCACAGCCCGCTCCCGCGGTGAAAAACCGGCCCGGCGAATGGCAGCAGCAAGACCAGCGCAATTGCCCAGCGCAGGAAGTTCAGCAGGATGGGCGGCACGTCCTGCGCCACCAGGCGCCCGACGATCGCATTCCCCGCCCACAGCAGCGGCGGTATGGTCAGGAGTATTGCTGTGCGGGCTTTCATTGTGCCCGCAAGGATACGCTATTTCTGAACTAACCGCGCTTGGCCTTCTGTTTTGCCCCGCCGCCCGCGCCTTCGCTGCTGCCGGCCTTGGTGCGCGACGCTTCATTCTTGGTGTTGCGCTTTGCGGTGTCCTTGTTGCCCGTCTGGTCGGACTCGACGTTTTGCACCGACTGGCGGTTCTGTTTGCTGAGTTGTTTGTTCTGCGCCATGGCGGCCTCCTTCACTTGGATTGAGTTGACACTGTCGCTTGCCGGCCGTTGCGGGTCTGTGCGCTGGCAAACCCGCGTGGCTGCCCGCCCACGGCGCAGGGAAGTTTTCCTTGTCGGCGAGCAGGACAGCAGGGACAATGGGGACGCAGCACGAGGCCTAAACAACAATATTAAGAAGGTATTCATGAAACGACTGCTCCCAGCCATCACCCTCATCCTCCCCTTCGCCGCGTCGGCGCAAACCCAGGTCACGATCTATGGCGTGGTCGACGCCTTCGCCGGCCGCATGGCGACGGCCAGCGCGCCGCAGGCCGTCAATGCCGTCAACAGCGGCGGCATGATCACTTCCTACTATGGCTTTTCCGGCACGGAAGCGCTCGGCGGCGGCCTGAAAGCCCAGTTCCAGATCGAAGGCTTCTTCCGCGGCGATACCGGCGAGGCAGGCCGCTTCCCGGGCGAGGCCATGTTTGCCCGCAATGCCAACGTCGGCCTGGCCGGCGAATTCGGCATGGTACGCATGGGGCGCATTGCCAACCCCTTGTTTGTTGCTGCCGGCCAGATCAACCCTTTCGGCCCGTCGACTCGGTTTTCGCCGCTGATCAACCAGATTTACACGGCCGTCGGCGGCAATGCGACCCTGGGCGATACCGGCTGGAGCAACTCGATCCAGTATGCCTCCAACCCGGTCCATGACACCACCTTCGTCGCCCAGTATTCGCTCGGCGAGCAGCCCGGTGCGCACCACAACAACTGGGCGGCCGTCGCAAAATATGTGGGCAAGGAACTGGCCGTGACGGCGGGCGCGGTGAATGTGCGCTTTGGGCCGGGACTGAGCGCGGCGGTGCCGGAACAACGGACCTATCTTGCCGCGGCATCTTATGACTTCAAGGCGGCCAAGCTGTTTGCCTCCTATACCGACCACCAGGCCGAGGTCAGCGGACGCGACGCCCATTCGGTACATGCCGGCTTCACCGTTCCAACCCATGGCGGCGCGGGACGCTGGATGGTGGCCTGGTCGCGCTTGACCGAAAAGGCCAACGTGGTGCCGGAATTCCATCGCGACACCGGCGCCGCTGGCTATGATTACAACCTTTCGCCGCGCACCGACCTGTACGCGGTGCTGATGTACGACAAGATTAGCAACGCTGGCAAGGGAAATACCTACGTCGCTGGCATACGGCATCGTTTCTGACGAGAAAAGACGGTAAAATGTCCGTTGCTGAACCCAGTTATTTTCACAATATGAAATTCCTCAAGCAGAATCACCAATACGAGTCCGACCACACCTTGTTCATCAAGGACCTGAAGGCCAAGAACCCGCAAATGGAAGCTGGCCAGCAAGCCGGCCGCTCAATCCTGTGGGACAAGCCGGTAACTTCGCTGGACGACCAGGCACGCAACAAGGCTTCGACCGTCAAGCAACAGGCTTACGTGTACCAGAACAAGGTATAAGAGCCCGGGACGGCACACAGCATGTCGCCAAAAGACGCGGTGGACGAACAGGCCGAACAGGCTGAACTGGCCGTCGCCGCGGATTTGCCGCCTGACGCAGGCGGACCAGGCAGCGGCGCGGAAGGCGCGCCACCCGACGCGAGTGCCACGGCGGAAGCCGATGGCGCCGCCTTCGCACGCCTGTACGGCGAGCCGGTGCTCAAGCTGCCAAACGACCTATACATACCGCCCGATGCGCTGGAAGTCATCCTCGAAGCGTTTGAAGGCCCGCTGGACTTGCTGCTGTACCTGATCCGCAAGCAGAACTTCAACATCCTCGACATCCCGATGGCCCAGGTAACGCTGCAATACCTGAGCTATGTGGAAGAGATCCGCAAAACCAACCTGGAACTGGCGGCAGAATACCTGCTGATGGCGGCCATGCTGATCGAGATCAAGTCGCGCATGCTGCTACCGCAGCGCCAGCACGACCTCGACGTGGAAGCGGAAGATCCGCGCGCGGAATTGGTACGCCGCCTGCTCGAGTACGAGCAGATCAAGCTGGCCGCCTACGACCTGAACACCCTGCCCCAGGTCGGCCGCGACTTCGTGCGCACCCAGGTCTTCATCGAACAAAGCCTGGTGCCGACCTGGCCGGAAGTGGCCGTGGTCGACTTGCAGGATGCCTGGCGCATGCTGATGAAGCGCGCCACGCTGAAGCAGCACCACAAGATCACCCGCGAGGAGCTGTCGGTGCGGGAGCACATGACCTCTATCCTGCGCAAGCTCCAATCGAGCCGATTCATTGAGTTTACCGAGTTGTTCAACCCGGAATCGCCGCCGCCGGTGGTGGTGGTGAACTTCGTGGCGATGCTGGAGCTGGCCAAGGAAACCTTGATTGAAATTACCCAGGCGGAGCCGTTCGCACCGATTTACGTGCGTCTGGCGTATTCGCCTGCCTGAAAAAAACTATGAAAATCATCTCCAATATCGAAGAACTGCGCGACCAGCTGAGTGGCCAGTTACGTACCGCTTTCGTGCCAACCATGGGCAACCTGCACGAAGGGCACCTGTCGCTGATGCGCCTGGCCCGCAAGCACGGCGACCCGGTGGTCGCATCCATTTTCGTGAACCGCCTGCAGTTCGGCCCCAACGAAGACTTCGACAAATACCCGCGCACCTTCCAGGCCGATGTGGAAAAGTTGGAGAAGGAAGGCGTCTACGTGCTGTTCGCGCCGACCGAAAAGGATATGTATCCGGAGCCGCAGGAATACCGCGTGCAGCCGCCGGATGGCCTGGGTAATACGCTGGAAGGCGAGTTCCGCCCGGGTTTCTTTGGTGGCGTGTGCACCGTGGTGACCAAGCTGTTCTCCTGCGTGCAACCGAAGGTGGCAGTGTTCGGCAAAAAGGACTACCAGCAGCTGATGATCGTGCGCAATATGGCGCGCCAGCTCGGCATGCCGACCGAAATCATCGCTGCCGAAACCTACCGCGCGGATGACGGCCTGGCCCTGTCCTCGCGCAATATGTACCTGTCAGCCGAAGAACGCGCCGAAGCGCCGGCGCTGTACCGTGCACTGAACCAGGTGGCCGACGAAGTGCGCGGCGGCCACCTCGACGTGTTCCAGCTCGAGCACAAGGCGATGGAGGAACTGGCCACCCGCGGCTGGAAGCCAGATTACATCTCGATCCGCAAACGCAACGACCTGCAGCCGCCAAACGCCGGCGACCTGGCGCAGGGCGAAAAGCTGGTGGTGCTGGCCGCCGCCAAGCTCGGCACCACCCGCCTGATCGACAACCTCGAAATCTGAGCGCGCGCTGACGACCTTCAGTGTCACCCTGCGCGGCACCCGCGCAGCGGTTGATCATGCCGAAACCGTTACCCGCCTGGCCACTCTGCTCGGCCGCAGCACTGCGGACGCCGAGCGCGCGCTGGCCATGCCAGCCTTGACCGTCAAGCGCGGCGCCGCCCTGTGCACGGCCAACCGCTACCACGTCGCGCTGGCACGGCGCACTCGCTCCCGGCAATGTGCTGCCCCCCACCAGGTTGCACTACGCGACGGCAAGGGCGCCCACTTGCCGACAGAGGGCCAGCAAGTGCAATTCTGCCTGGAGGACTCGCCCTTCGTCCTGGTGGGCACCGTCAAGGGCTGCAGGGACCTGGGCATCGATATCGACTACCCTTTACGGCACGGCAGCTCCTGTGGCGGCGTCTCCCCTTACGCCAACGTGCTGCTCGATGGCGGCCCGACGTTCAGGCCGCTGCCGCAGGAAGCGGTGCTGGAACGCCACCAGCTGACTGCTTATGCCCTCCCAGGCAATCCGGAGATCAGGCTGATGGGCGACCTGTTCGTTGAACTGGACCTGATGTTCAAGCCTGAATCCATGGAACACAAAGCCTTCTTCTTCGATTTCGCCGCGACGATGAGCCAGCAGCATTGCAGCAGTGTCAGCCAGCAGGGGCCGGGTCTATACCGCTTCTGGCGCGACGTGGGAGATGCACGGCGGATGGTCGAACAAACCCTGGCGCCGTTTCGTCGTTAAGCAACCGCTTAGCGCAACGCCTCGGCGACCTGGTCGCCGAATTCCAGCCCGTGCAATTGGGAGGCCAGCTGGACTGTGCGCAGCGCGCATAATTCGGCCGCCGGCGAGCCAGGCTGCTGCATGCATCTCTGCTGGTGCAGTACAGCGAACTCATTAGCCTGGGCACTGGTGCCATGTGCCGAAGCCAGCACGCCAAGCAGCGTAATGCCAATTGCCAATTGCGCCTTGAGCGACAAGGTCCAGCAGTAACGGATGAAGAACATGACGCCTCCTGTAAGCCAGCCTGTTCCCGATGCTACGCAGACAATATTTCCGCTTAATGACTCCATTTGTTGACTTGGCGCAACTGACCAAGGGCTAACTACGGATTGGCTATCAGAAAATTCCCACAATCTCTTTCTTTATTGTAGGATGCTCCACTTGTGATTTTTCACTTGTAGATTGAACCTTAGCAAATAGGAATATCAGGATGGAATTCCATTTGGGCGCTAGCGCCATCACCACGGCTGATAGTACCCAAGAAAGACGCGGTTACGCATCCCTTTACATCAAGGTGATTTGCGCTGCGATCCTGGTCATTGCAGCAGGCGCCGAAGCCAGGCGCTGGTTCAACGCCCGCCTTGCCAACCCGGCCATGCTGGTCGCCACGGCCCAGCACGGCAAGGTCAGCTTCATTCCCCGCAGCGCCACCCTGCTGCCTACCCCGCCCAACGCCCCCATGGCGCATTCCAGCGCGATGACTCCCCTGCCGGGCGGCCGCATGGCGGCATTCTGGTGGGCCGGCAGCCGCGAAAGCGGGCCGGACGTGAAGGTCTATGCTTCGCACTGGAACGGCGACACCTGGGCCCAGCCGTGGGAAGTGGCCAGCCGGGAATCCCTGTCGGCCGCCCTGGGCTACGGCGTGCGGCGCGTCGGCAATCCGGTTGCCTGGGCCTCGCAGGAAGGGCACATCAACCTGTTTGTCGTGGCCACGGGCCTTGGCGGATGGGCCGCCTCGCGGGTGGTCCAGCTGGTGTCCGAAGACCTGGGCCAGAGCTTCACGGTCAAGCGCGTGCTGCCGATGTCGCCGTTGTTCAATACCAGCACGCTGGTCCGCACCACGCCGGTCGGCTTGGCCGATGGCGGCTGGCTGCTGCCCGCCTATTTCGAGATGGGCATCAAATATCCGCTGATGCTGGCCTTTGACCAGAACGGCGACCCGCGCTGGATGTCGCGCATCGGCAGCCGCATCACGACGCTGCAGCCAACCATCGTTCCCTTCTCCTCTTCCGAGGTGCATGCCTGGATGCGCGATGCCAGCCCCGAGCAACGGGTGCAGCATGCGCGCAGCAGCGACGGCGGCGTCAACTGGGACGACCTGCCTGCGCTCTCCCTGCCGAACCAGAGCACCTCCCTCAGCGCGCTGCGCCTTAGCAATGGCAGTATCGCCTTGCTGCACAACCACGTTCTGCCCGGCGGTTCCGACCGCAATGTGCTGCGCCTGTCGACTACCAATGACGGCCGCAATTGGACGCACGTGACCGACATCGCCCACGGCAAAGCCGGGGAAGAATTCTCCTATCCCGACCTGCACCAGGTCGGCGGCGAACTGCATATCACCTACACCTCGCGCCGCGAAGCGATTGCCCACCATGTGATCGAGCTCGATTTCGATGGGGGCTCGGAATGACCCTTCCAGACCTGCTGCTGCAAGCCGCTTACGGCAAGCTGGCCTGGGGCATCGTGCTGGCAACCCTGGTGGTTGCCCTGTTGCCCGCCTCGCGCCAGCTGTCGCGCCGCGCAAGCGCTTTGCTACTGGGCTGCATGGTCGTGCTGACGCTGCTGCCAGGGCCGTTCTCGCCGGCGTACTGGATTGCGCTGGCGCTGCAGTGGCCGAGCGGCTTGCTGGTCGGCCTTTGCCTGCTGCGCCTGGGGCGGCCCTGGTGGCAGGCGCCCGCCCAGGGCGGCCTGTCGCCTGCCTTCGCCAGTGCCATAGCGCTGCTGGGCACCATCATCGATCTCGACGCGCTGGGCCTGGTCTCGTTCGGCCTGTATTTCTGGGGCTTCGGCCCGCGCGCGGCGCCGCTGTTCGCGCTGGCTGCCATGGCGCTTTGCGTGGCCTGGATCGTCCAGGGTCGCTCGCGCCCGCAGTCCTTCGCTATACTGGGCGCCCTCACCCTTTTCACTTGCTTGCGCCTGCCCACCGGGAACCTGTGGGACGCGCTGCTCGATCCCATGCTGTGGATCTGGGCCGTGCTGTCGCTTGCGATCCATGCCTGGCGCAAACGGGAACGTAAAAGTGCAATAAACAAAATCAATCAAGGAGTAGTCAGTGGTAAATCGTAAATGGTATTCGCATCCGGTTCTGTTGACCGGCATTGCCATCAATCTCTTCGTGCTGGTGCTGGCAGTGTCGGTGAAGGGATCGAGCGAACAGCTGGCGCGTGTCCTGACCGAAGACGGCATCGTCGAATGGATGCAGTTCCTGTGCTTTGCCATGACCGCGGGCTTGCTGGTGTTTGCCGGCGTTGAACGCTGGAAGCGCAGCGGCTTCGACCTGGCCACGCTCGGCATGCTCGGCCTGGGCCTGCTCGTGGCCGCCGCGGCAATGGAGGAAATCAGCTGGTTCCAGCGCATCCTGCACGTGCAGTCGTCCGATTTCTTCGCTCAGAACAACCGCCAGGGCGAAACCAACCTGCATAACCTGGCCATCGGCAAAAGCGGCAGCATCCACAAGACCATCATGCTGAAGTTGATCCTGCTGGCCGGCCTGACCCACAACGTGATCCTGCCGCTGCTGGCGCGCTCCCGCCCCGCCGTGCGCAACTTCGTCGAGAAATTCGGCGTCTACCTGCCGCCGCTGCCGGTTTCCCTGGTCTACCTGGTGCTGGTGGCCCTGTCGCATGTGCTGATCGAACATCCACGCAAAGGCGAACTGGGTGAAATGTTCGGCGCCGTGCACTACATGTCCACCATCTTTGCCGCCTACTTCCTCGGCTTCGGCTACGGCCAACCTTCGGTGTTCCAGCAGGCTGCGGAAGCGCGCCTGGTGGACAAGCTGTTCGGCGGCCTGATGGTATTCCTGCTGCTGACCGCCTGGCTGCTGAGCGCCGGCGCCGGCGCGATGATGGGCTAAGAACATGAACCGAACCGCGGCACGCCTTGCGCGCCTGACCCAATGGGCAGGTCCTTACGCCACCCTGGTACAGATGGTGCTCGCCGGCCTGGTGATCCTGTCGCTGTCCCGCATTGGCCTGGTGGCCTGGCAATGGGAGCGCGTCAGCGCCACCGGCATCCTCGGTGACATCCTGGTGCAGGGCGTGCGCGCCGACCTGATCCTGCTCGGCTACCTGCTGGCGCTGCCGCTGATACTGGCGCCCTTCCTGGCCCAGCGCTATTCGGCGCGCGCCTGGCAGCTGTTCACCGTGACCTGGGCCAGCCTGGCACTGCTGTTCATCATCTTCATGGAACTGTCCACGCCGCAGTTCATCATGCAATACGATTTCAGGCCGAACCGCCTGTTCATCGAATACCTGTCCTATCCGAAGGAAGTCGCCGCCACGCTGTGGAACGGATTCCGCCTGGCCGTCATCCTTGGCATCGGCGGCACCGCCCTGCTGACCATGCTGGTGTTCCGCCTGCTGAAGTCGGCCTCCGCCGGCACCGGCATGTGGTCGCCCAAGCTGCTGCTGCTGACATGGCCGCTGCTGGTGCTGCTGGTGGGCTTCCAGATCCGCTCCACCACCGAGCACCGCCCGGCCAATCCGGCGACCTTCGCGCTGACCGGCGACGCCATGGTGAACT
>Ga0307408_100001550_pt1 | contig 17004 bp, 11 predicted proteins | sample 322Cmetagenome_FD_202116 | JGI IMG/M metagenome (GOLD analysis project Ga0307408, IMG submission 202116) | Maize rhizosphere microbial communities from greenhouse at UC Davis, California, United States - 322HYB-C-3 | ecosystem: Host-associated > Plants > Roots > Rhizosphere > Soil | place...
TATTGATGACAGGGCTAAACTGGCCAGGGAGGGTAAGTACAATACAGGCATACATGTTACTTCTGAAAAATCTGTTGTGGTATATGCTCATATTTTTGCATCAAATGTGTCTGGCGCAACTTTGGTATTGCCAACACCATCTCTCGGCAAAGAATATTATTCAATCAATTACACACAAAACTCTAACGAGGAGGATTCTTATTCCTACTTTTTTGTGGTTGCAACCGAAGACAATACTGAAGTTCAGATAACACCCAGCCAAAATTCCATTAGCGGTTTAACAGCTGGTAATCCAATCACAATTCAGCTTAAGCTGGGCGAGATATACCAGGTTTTAAGTTCAAAAGACTTAACCGGTTCTACCATAAAATCCGTTTCAACTACAACAGAGCCATGTAAACGAATTGCTGTTTTTTCAGGAAGTGGTAAGATAAATATAGGGTGCGGACGTGAGATCTCTGCTGATAATCTATACCAACAGAACTATCCAATAACTTCCTGGGGCAAGGAGTACGTTGCTGTTCCGTTTAAATCCCGGCCTTACGACATCATAAGAATTGTACGGCCGAACAAATTAGCCAAAGTGACCCTCAACGGGCTTGCAATTAATGATGCATCCTTTGTAAATGATATATATGAATATAGTACTACCTCAATAAGTGTGATCAAGTCTGATTTACCTATTCAAGTTGCGCAATATGCCATTACTCAAGGGAATGGGGCTGGCTGTATAGATGTTAGCAGCGATATTGGAGATCCCGAAATGATCTATCTTAATTCTATTGAACAGAATATTCAGCGAATAACAATGTATTCATCAGATCAATTCGCGATAAGTTCTAATCTGCAATTTATTAATGTTGTAATTCCAACCAATACGGTAGGTTCATTCATGCTGGATGGTGTTGCTGTGCCTTCTTCATTTAGCCCAATTGCTGATTTACCTGGCTATTCGTACGCACAGTTGAATGTAAGGAGTGGGGTACATAATCTTTCAGCCGACAATGGCTTTAATGCAATTGCATATGGCTTTGGTATGAGGGAATCTTATGGTTATTCTGCCGGTACAAATGTGAAAAATCTCGGTATTGAAGCTGAGAGTAAGGTACTTAATGCTGTAGCTACTGCTGGATGCGTAGGTGAGCCATTTGATTTTAAAGTGTATTTGTCATATATGCCTAATAAGATTATCTGGAACATGGATAATGGAGATCCCGTTTTCGAAGATGCCAATCCACAATCTGTAGGTACCATACAAAAGGAAGGAACGACTTATTATATTTTTAAATACAAAGGTCAGCCGGTGGTTTACAATACAGCCAAAGACTATTCAATATCGGTTAGCACCACGAAATCAACTTCAGACGCATGTGGGGCAGGAGATGTTATAGAATCAAATTTTACAATTTTTGCTTTCCCGGATGTTCAGTTTACATCCTACAACGTTTGCGACAAACAAGAAGTAGCCTTTGTGGATAAGAGTGATTTAAAAGATGCTCAATTAAAGCGTTTAGAATGGAACTTTGGAGACGGCACATTTTCTAACGAGCAAAATCCGGGACATACATATCCTTCTCCGGGTACCTATCTGGTAACTCTGAAGGTAGAAACTCTTAATGGTTGTGAGCCCGTTACCAGTCTCCCGGATACGGTTATCGTATACAAAAATCCTATAGCGAAATTTACAACCTCGGGCTCCTGCGTAAATAGAGACATCGTATTTTCTGATCAATCTATACCCGGTGATCTGGGAATTGAAAAATGGATATGGATTTATGGTGACGGTAAAACAGATACCACCTTCACGAATACACCGGTAATGCACCAATACAAAACAGTAAAGAGCTATAATACCCAATTAAAAGTAATTTCAGCATCTGGCTGTGAAAGCATTAGCGCATTAACTCCAATTAATATCACGCCAATGCCAAATGTTGGTTTTCTGATACCAGAAGCTTGTGTAACAGACATTGTAACATTTAAAAACCTATCTTCTGTTTCGGGTAATACAGCATTAAACTATAAATGGGATTTTGGAGATCCAAATACACCGGGCGATGTTTCTACAACTAAAGACGGTGTGTATAAGTATAGTAGCGCCGGAACTTATAAGGTTTCGCTAACTGTTACTTCAGCCAATGGTTGTGATACTTCCATAGTTCAGGATTTTGTTGTGAATGGTGCAAATCCCAATGCATCGTTTCAAATCGCTAACCCAAGCGTGTGCAGTAACAATGAGGTGAGTTTTATTAATAAATCTGCAGTAGAATTTGGCTCAGTCACTAAGCTACAATGGTACTTTGACTATAAAGATGCCACAAGCCTTGATTCCATTGACGATGAGCCTTTGCTGGATAAAGTAACTACTCACAGATATCCTGTTCATCATAAGTTAACTCCAATACCATATAGAGTTCGCTTAGTGGCGTTTTCAGGTGTTTCCTGCTATAACACTTATGAAGCTACGGTTGAAGTAAAAGGTGTACCCGACCTGGCAGATATGCCATCTATATCCAGATGTATGGAGCTGGGTTCTTTTCAGATTCCGGCCCCGACAGAATTTTCAGGCTTTTTAAAGCAAAAGGCCTGGTTTTACGGTAGTGCTGGAATTAGTGAGAATGGGATATTTAATCCATATAAAGCCGGAGCAGGAACGCATATTATTACTTATACCTTTAGAGCCGATAACGGCTGTGAGAGTAGCAAGCAAGTTAAAATAACGATTTCGCCCACGCCTAAAATTACCATGCTAGATGAGGTTACAATAGACGATGGAGAAAAAGTACAGCTTTTGGCCTCAACAGTTCCGCTTGCTGCGAAATTTAGTTGGTCGCCAGCAAGGGGGTTGAGTAATGCGAGCATATCCAATCCGGTTGCCAGCCCAACATTCAGCACCCAGTATACTCTATCGGTTGAAACAGACAGTGGTTGTACTGCCCAGGCAAAAATTTACGTAAGGGTACTAAAAACGGTTGAAATACCGAATGCATTCAGTCCTAATCATGACTATGTGAATGATACCTGGGATATTCGATATTTGAACGATTATAAAAACTTTACAGTAAATGTTTTTTCGAGATTTGGTGTAAAAGTGTTTTCTTCGGTGGGTGCTTACGAACCCTGGGATGGAAAGTCGAATGGTGAAGATTTACCGGCCGGTGTATATTTCTATGTGGTAGAACCCAAAAGCGGCAGAAAGCCTTTAACGGGATATGTTACGCTTCTGCGCTAATCATTTTAAAAGAAACTGATGTGTAAACTTTTCCGTGGCTTGTTTTTATGTTTTTTATGTGTTTACGCAAGCCGGAACTTTGCGCAACAATTGCCGCAATACACCCAATATTTGTTTAATAATTATGTTCTCAATCCAGCCATAACAGGTATTGAAAATTATGTAGATCTTAAAACTGCTTATCGTTCTCAGTGGCAAGGCATAGAAGGAGCCCCCGAAACGGGAACAATTACTTTAAGTTTGCCTGTTGGAAAAGAGTTTAGTTGGGACAATGCAACGTCTTCCGGGGCTAATGGCAATAACCCAATGGGTAGGAGCTATATTCAGGAATACAGGGCGGCTGCTCCACATCATGGCTTTGGTTTAATCGGCGTAATGGATAAAATTGGTCCGATAAGCAATACTTATTTCAATTTAACCTATGCTTATCATCTTGGCTTGGCACCAAAGCTTAATCTTTCCCTTGGGGTTTCTGCAGGAGGAACTCTAACAAGCTTAGATCGATCAAAACTAAATCCTTCAGATGCGAATGATAAAACCTCAAGTACGAATATTTCGGGAGTTCTAAGTCCTGATCTCGGATCGGGGATTTGGTTATACTCTCCGCGTTTTTTTATGGGCATTTCCGGACAACAATTGTTAGGTGGAAGTTTACTTGGTTCTGGCAGTGACCAGGGCATAACAATCATTAAAAAGGTACCCCACTTCTTCCTGATGGCGGGTTATAAGGCCTTCATTGCGGAGGAACTTGCCCTAATTCCTTCTGTTCTGTTAAAAAAGTCTGGACCAGCTTCATTGTCTATTGATCTGAATACGAAACTTAGCATAAAAGACAGGTTATGGGTAGGGGCTAGCTTTCGCAGAAATGATTCATTTTCTGGCCTTATGGGCTTAAATATAAGTCATTTGCTCAATTTGGGCTACTCTTACGACTTCACAACTTCCGAACTTCAAAAGGTTGCAGGTGGCACTCACGAAATTGTTTTAGGACTTTTACTTAACAATAAGTACAGAGTAATTTGCCCTCAGCGAAATTGGTAATTCAATTTAACTTTAGGTTAACCATGGATTGATTAGTATCTGGAAATGAACGTTTTTTGAACTGAATGTAAGGGAATTGTAATTTTAAGATTAAGAACGTAAAGCGCTTTCCCATGTAGTTATTTTGAAATTGTGAAATATGTGTGAAAAAGGTTTACAGTTTTTACGAATTTGTAAAAATCTGACATCCTATCATAGAAGTTAATTATATTTACATTACTTGACATCCATCTACTTAACATCATTAATATGAAAGCATTTACACCATCGTGAAGAATATCCAGGATATTTAGTCACACAAAGATTGAAGTCACCCAAAGTTTAATTATAAATTTCACTATATCTAATTAAAGTATGCAACTGATATTGAATTTGAATTGAAATGGGTGTTGAATAATCTTTTTCGAAAAAATAACATTTTGAAAATCAATAAAATAGCTTCCCTGTTGTAGTTAGTAATATACTACGATACCGGGGACCCAAATAAGAATTAACTGTAAATTATTTGCTATTTTATAAACCTTTTTAATATGCATAACGGAGAAACTGTAGAACTCGTAGTTCGTCGTGATAATATTAGTATCAGCGAGCTATCAAGACGCCTGAATGTAAGCAGGAGGTCTATTTACAACTGGTTTTCACAGGAAAATTTAAGCTTTGAAATTATCTGTAAGATTGGAGACGTGTTAAACCACGATTTTTCTTCAGATTTTCCTGAGATGAGCAGAACTGAGAAACATGTTCATTTGAAGTACTTTAAGGAGAGCTACTCATCAAATGAATTTGCGGAAGAATCAGTACAGTATTGGAAAGACAAGTACATCAATCTGCTGGAGAAGCACAATGATTACCTGCGACGAAGTAAAGGGCCTATGCCAATGTTTAATTAAATGGATTATGAATAAGATTTACTTTTTAGAATTACACAAAATTTAAAGTTTAACAAAATAAGGTATTAACAAAAACATTCAGGGGCCTCACTAAAGCAGTGGGGCTTTTTTGTTTGGTGTTCACAAGGGTGGCAGCCATGCAGATTGAGGAGTTATTAAAACGCTTGAAGGGATTGTCTGATAGAGTTAGTTTGTTTTTATGCTAATAACCTGAGTTCGATTCGCCCAATCCCGCCGGCGAGCTAACAATAAAGGAACAACAGATTCCGGAGCGTGTTAATTTTAACGCAGAGAGCACGGAGGAGCCGCAAAGGGCACATAGAATTTCTGACACAAAGAGTTTAAGTTTAAGCGAAGCTTAAAAAGAGATCACAGAGCCAGGCGCTTTAACGGGCAGGTTGTATAGAATTTGTCGCACATATAACATACCACTCCGCGCACCTACGCGCTTATGGAGCCTAAATCATAACCAAACTCAGTTTAATAATTCCTTAAGATATTTGCATCTTCATATTAAGCTTCATGATGAGCTCCGTCAGACGATTTAATGGCTGGGATTACTACCCAATGCTTCCGAATAAACGAGCACAGGACCTTTCTTTTAGCTATTCGCAACGTTGGCCATGCCTAACCGAAAAGAGGAGCTATAATTAGTGTCTCGGTTTGCGTAGTGCCTGATTATCGCTATTGATTTGAAAATTTGCTATGCACATAAGGCCTACGGGGTATTCCAACTGATGCTTATTACTTTACCTGGAAAGGTGCCCTATATCGCATTGCAGGGGAAATATTCAGCTAAACCTACTCCGCCATTTCAAAAGATTTCTTATCATATATATAATCTGCAATTCGCCAGATCCCTCTCTCTGATCTTTCGTTATTATGAGCTGCACGATAAATGCAAATTAAAAAGCAAAGCCAGGGATTTTTATTTTAAAAATCTTCATTTGCCAGTCCATTTTTCTCAGAATTTATGGATGTACGCTATGTCATCGTGGTTTACACCACTTCACATTTTTGTAATTGTTTTAGATAGATGCATTTCTATTAAACACAATCAGAGCACTTCGCACTTCCGATCACATAGCCAGAACTAGCTATATGTTCAAATTTTGAGGAAAATTTAAAAAAATGATTGTTGTGTTGACAATTATTGAAATAATGTTAAAAATTGATTATCTTTTTTGTTGTAAAGGGAATTGTATACAGTATACAATCTAATTTACATCTCGGGAAAAGTGTGTTTTTTTTCTCATTTACTGCATACATTTGAATTGTCAATAGATCGTTTATCTACCTACAAAACTGAAATCTATGAAAAATATTTATTTACTAATGGCTGTCTGTCTAGCCTCTTGTTCCGGTCCCAGGAACCTGGTTTATTTTAGTGATTTGTCCCAAAAATCACCCGGCGCTGATTTACAAGTTGCCAATCTCGAACCCAAAATTCAAACCAGCGATGTGTTGAATATTACTGTAAACTCCTCCAGTTTAGAATCCAATGTATTATTTGCTGCCAATGTTAATGGAACAAATAAAAATGGCTTTTATGAGAAGGAAGGATATCGCGTAAATAAAGGAGGTGAAATTAGCTTTCCGGTAGTTGGCAATGTTAAACTGGAAGGTTTAACAATAGAGCAGGCTCAATCCAAGTTGACCCGCGAAATAAGCAACTACGTTAAAAATCCGATTGTTAATGTTCAGTTCCTTAATTTTAAGGTTACTGTGATTGGAGAGGTTAATCATCCGTCAACATTCACGGTTTCGAACGATAAAATAACGCTGCTTGAAGCACTTGGACTGGCTGGCGATATGACTGCTTATGGTAAGCGAAATAATGTGCTGATCATCAGGGAAACTGATAACAGACGCACTATGGCCCGCGTAAATCTCAACAAAAAAGAAACTCTCACCTCGCCGTACTTCTACCTGAAGCAGAACGATGTTGTTTATGTTGAACCAGACAAAGCTAAGAGTCTGGAATACAGCCCTAACAACCGACTGATGCCTTTAGTTGTAGCTTCTATCTCGGCTGTTGCGGTAATAGCCACTGCTTTTCTTAACAGATAGCCACAAGGTATTCTGTAATACTGTAAATAATTCAAAGAGCGATTTTGTACTGATTCCGGACACTCGGCACTTTATTGTATGCTGCTTTAGGAGTTGGACTTAGCTGCGCTTTTTGCTCAAATCTACCTCTAATAAAATCGAATCTATGAAAGAGATCATGACCTACGTCAACCGGTGGTATTGGTTCGTACTTGCCATTGGTTTAAGCCTTACCTCGGCCTATTTCTACCTGAAATACGCAACACCTGTCTACAAAATTACGAGCACGTTACTGATTGAGGATGACAAAAAAGGCGATGGGATGTTAAAAGGTACCGCGTTTAGCGATCTTGAAATGTTCCGCACTACCAAAACTGTTGATAACGAAATGGAAGTGCTTCGCTCTAAAGACCTCGTTGCCAAAGTTATTAAGGCTTTGGATATGAATGTCTCTTATTATGTAAAACGTCCATTTACAAAAAAAGAGCTTTACGGCAAAGATTTGCCAATTAAAGTACTAATACATGAGGTGAAAAATAGTGCTTATCAAAAGAAAAAGTTATCAATCAGAGTGATCGATGAGGATTCATACCTTCTAATTGACTCTGGCGTTCAAAAGCTTTACCGCTTCTATCAAATTGTGTACAGGCCTGATTACGTGATAAGTGTAAATAAAGGTCCTGCTTTTAGCAAAGCCACTAAAGAAGTAATGTTTAAGCTTAATAACGTAAAAGCACTTACCGAAAGCTATAACATGGCACGTTTGAACATTGTGCCGGTGGTTAAAGATGCCAATACCATTATCATTTCGCTTGAAGATGCTATTCCGCAGAGAGGTATTGATTTCCTTAATTCGCTGATTACCATGTATAATCTTCGCGATGTAAATCAGAAAAACATCATAGCACGAAGCACTATTCGCTTCATTGATAATCGTTTGAAATATTTAACAGGCGATTTAAATGAGGTTGAGCGGGATGTTGAGAATTACAAACAACAAAACAGAGTGACCAATATTACAGCCGATGCTCAGTTAAGTCTTCAAAATTCAGGAGCTTACGATCAGCAGCTTTCAATGGCCGATGTGCAGTTAAATATCGTTGGTTCTTTGGAAAGTTATTTGAATCAACCAGACGAAGGTTCAAGCCTGGTACCTAGCTCACTAGGTTTGAAAGATGCCACCTTAATTGCTTTAACTAACAGATATAATGAACTTCAGTTACAACGCCAACAGCTATTACAAACTGCTAACGTGCGGAATCCATTGGTGGTAAACCTTAGCGAGCAACTTCAAAAGCTTAAAGAAAGTATGAAGGAAAGCTTGCGCAATGTAAAACGCGGATTAACCGTTGAGAAGAACAATGCGGTTAACAGGTACAATAGTCTTGATTCCCGCATTCGCGATGTACCGGCTATTGAACGTGGTTTAATTGAACGCAGCCGTGAGCAAGGTGTTAAACAAAGCCTTTACCACTATTTATTGCAAAAAAGAGAAGAAACTGCATTATCAATATCTGCAACTATTCCAACTTCACAGGTTATTGATAAGCCAGCCTACAATAGTATTCCCGAAAGTCCAAAAGGCCAGTTAATTTACCTGGGAGCATTTTTGGCAGGCTTGATAGTTCCGGCATCTCTGATCTATTGCAAGGATAAACTGAATATTAAAGTGCTTGATAAAAATGATGTTGAACTTATCCCGGGAGCGCGTATCCTTGGCGAATTAACTCATCAGGCAGAAAGGGATACCGTTGTAGTACAACGTGGAAGTCGCACAACCATCTCTGAGTTGTTCAGGTATATCAGAAACAACCTTCGTTTCATGAGCGAAGACAGCAAAAATCAGGTACTGCTCATTACCTCGAGCGTACAGGGAGAAGGTAAAACTTTCTTCAGCATTAATCTTGGAGCAACACTGTCATTAACCGACAAGAAAGTGGTATTGCTTGAATTTGACCTGAGGAAGCCTGATTTAATGAATAACTTGAAATTGAAACAGGAAAAAGGATTAACAAACTTTCTTAATTCTGAAAACATGGACGTGGATAAAATTGTTTATCCTTCACACATCATTCCCAATCTCTCGGTGATAGGATGTGGTCCGATGCCAGAAGATCCATCGGAATTATTGATGAGCCCACGTATGGATGATTTGTTTAGTGCACTTCGTGAACGTTTTGACTATATCCTTATAGATACACCTCCGGTTGGTATGGTATCAGATGCCTTTAGCCTGGCGCCTTATGCTGACGCGAGTATCTACCTGGTGCGTTACAATTTCACTAATAAATTACAACTAAAAGTTCTGGAAGACATATATGAAAATAAACGTTTCAATAACCCAATGGTAGTTTTTAATGATGCTAAAATGAATCATACAGCCTACGGTTATGGCAACGGAAAATATGGCTACGGCTACGGAGCAAAGAACGGAGCAAAGAATAGTAATTAAAGCCCAACAAATCAACCCTACATCTACCTAAAGGGATTTTAACAAAGTGTATTCGAAATGGTTAAGGGGCAGTGATGCTTTAACTGCCCCGAATAACCGAACAACCCGGCCCAGTGCATCTTATGGCAAGCACAGACGCCTGAAAAACAACGCCTAATGTCTGGTTTAACTCTCTCAAATATTGTTTTCCCTTTCGGGGGATTACCGGAAGAAGTACTACCTGAATGTGCTTTGATAAATTGATAGATTAATACTGGGAAAGCCCAAACATGCAGCTGAAAACTGCAAAAATACGTAGCCAGAAGCTACAAAATGTAAAAGAGAAAAAGGAGTGTAAGTGCCTGGTGAATAAGCCGAAATCTTACAAAAACAAAAGAAGGGAAGCTGGCAACAGGCTGAAACGCCAGCTGGACGAAGCGAAAGCCATTTTGAAGAAAAATAATCATGTAAGTGAGTTGGCGAAGCTGCATTCGGCCCACAAACTTGCAAAAAACGAATCCGGCATAAAGGCTTAAGCCGGAAGGGAAGAGGGGAAGCCAAACTAAAAAAATTGATCATGTAAGTGAGTTGGCGAAGCTGTATCAAGGACTCACTTACATGATATAATTTAAGTTCAGTATGGAAACAAGAGCAATCACAAGAGCTGTTAACGAAAAGAAATGGCTGGTTATTTACACTCGCCCTCGTTGGGAGAAAAGAGTTGACCAGAAATTGCAAGAACAAGGCATTGAGTCTTACTGCCCTGTACGCAAAGTAGAGAGCCAGTGGGCCGACCGCAAAAAGGTTGTCGAGTTCCCGATCTTTTGTTCCTACATTTTTGTTAAGGTAAATCTTAAAGAAGAATTGAAGGTTAGAGAAACCCTTGGGGTATTAAACTTCATCTACTTTATGGGCAAACCTGCTGTTGTTAAACAGAATGAAATAGAAGAAATTAAATATTATCTGCAAACCACCAACGATTTAGAGGTAATAAGCCTTTCAGATCTTTCTGTTGGCGACCGCGTAATGATAAAAAACGGTGCAATGAAGAAGCAGGAAGGTTCGGTGGTTAAAATAAGCGGCAGAACAGTATTAATGGTTTTTGACAATTTAAATTGCGCCGTTGTAACCAAGGTTGATATTGCAAACCTTAAGTCGGTAGCATCCTGATAAAGATATTCCATTCAATGTAGTTTTTTAGGTAAGCTTTTAGTGGCCAGCATAGTGCCGGCCACTTAGAAGCTAAACCGCTCGGGTTTAGCACTTACCAAAAACGCTCTATCAATTACAATTATGAGCTTAAAAGAGAAAACGGTATCGGGGATATCGTGGTCTTTAGCGGAGCAGTTTGGTAGCAAGCTAATCGGCTTCATGATCTCCATTTTGTTAGCCCGTTTGTTGCTTCCCGAAGAGTTTGGTTTAATAGCCATGCTTTCGGTATTTATATCAGTTGGCAACTCTTTAATGGATAGCGGTTTAACATCCTCGCTGATACGTACCAATGATGCTGGTGAGAAAGACTATTCAACCATATTTTATTTTAATCTGGTTGGCAGTATCATCATTTACCTGATTTTGTATGCTTGTGCGCCTTTAATTTCCAGCTTTTACGACCAACCACAGCTGCTTAATATTGTACGAGTTTACAGCTTTTCCTTTATTATCAATGCGTTTTTCTCTATACAAAGTACGCGTCTCACCAAAGAGATGAACTTTAAAATTCAAACGGCGATAAAGGTTCCGGCAGCTATTGCTTCTGGCTTAGTTGGCGTTGTGCTTGCCCGAATGGGATATGGCGTTTGGAGCCTGGTTTGGATGTACTTATTAAACTCGTCCATTATAACCGCTATGCACTGGGTTTATTCCAGTTGGCGGCCCAGGTTGATATTTGATAAAGAAAGCTTTAGAAAACACTTTTTCTTTGGCTATAAAATGACGATTTCGGGTTTAATAGAAACCTTGTATCAAAATATATATGTAGTAATAATAGGTAAGAATTACCCTGCAGCCCAGTTAGGTTTTTACTCCAGGGCAGATTCGATTAGCCAGTTACCTATTTCAAACATTTCTATTGCGATAAATAAAGTTACTTACCCGGTGCTGGCAAAAATTGCCGACGATAATGAAAAACTAAAAGATGTTTATCGTCAGCTTTTGCAGCAATTGATTTTTTGTAATACGCCTATATTGATCTGCTTATCTGTAATTGCCGAACCGCTTTTCAGGTTTTTGCTTACTGATAAATGGATGCCGGCCGTTCCTTACTTTCAAATACTTTGTCTGGCCGGCATAATGTATCCTCTGCATTCTTATAATCTGAATATTTTAAAAGTTAAAGGTCGCAGCGATTTATTTCTGCAGCTAGAACTGGTAAAAAAGATCTTAAGTATAATCGGAATTTTGTTGGTAATCCCTTTCGGAGTTTTGGGTTTACTGTATTTTCAGCTCGGTTTCAGTTTAATCAGCTATCTTATAAACTCCTTTTACAGTGGTCGAATAATCAGCTATCCTGTAAAAGAACAAATAGCAGATGTTTACCCATCCTTACTTCTAGCCTCGTTAACGGGGTACATCTGCTATTTGTTTGGCCTTCATGTGCTTGCCCGTTTTAATGTGATAGATCCTGGCCGGATAATGCTGACCTCGTTTCTTTATTTTACACTTTATATGGGAATTAGTTATGCGCTCAAACTTAATGCAATAACCAATTTGAAACATCTAATCCTACGAAAATGATACCAGTAACAAAACCCTACCTCCCTAATGTGAAGGAATTTGATGAGTACATCAACAGTATTTGGGAACGCCAGTGGCTCACTAACAATGGTCCGTTGGTTAATGAATTAGAGATAAGGTTAAAGGAATATCTTAAACTCGACCATATGCTGTATGTTTCTAACGGAACTATCGCTCTGCAGCTCGCTATAAAGGCATTAGGACTTAAAGGTGAAATTATTACCACTCCCTTTTCATTTATTGCTACCACTAGCAGCATTGTTTGGGAAGGCTGTAAACCTGTATTTGTTGATGTTGAAGAGGATACCTTTAATATCGATCCTGCAAAAATCGAAGATGCTATTACTCACCGAACTTCGGCCATTTTAGCGACTCACGTATTTGGTAATCCATGCAAAATAGAAGCGATACAGCAGGTTGCCGATAAGTATGGTTTAAAAGTTATTTACGATGCAGCACATTGCTTCGGCACAACCTACAATGGAAAATCAGTTTACGAGTATGGCGATATAAGCACTACAAGTTTTCACGCCACTAAGCTTTTCCATACCATAGAAGGAGGGGCTGTATTCACAAAATCGCCCGAAGTTTTAAAGAAGATGGTTCACATGCGCAACTTCGGACACAACGGTCCCGAAGATTTTGTTGAAGTGGGCATTAATGCTAAAAATTGCGAGTTTCATGCCGCCATGGGTTTATGTAACTTAAACCATGTGGATGAAATACTTGCGAAAAGAAAGACACTTTACGAGCATTATTTGAAAAAGCTGGCAAACGTAAATGCTCGCTTTCAAAAAATAAACGAAAATACGCTTTACAATTACTCTTACTTCCCGATAGTTTTTGAAACGGAAGAGTTGATGATGAACTGCCTGGAAGAACTTAAAAATGAGAAGGTATTTTGTCGCCGGTATTTTTATCCGTCATTAGCCAGTTTACCTTTTGTTCGCAAACAGAAGATGCCGGTTTGTGATTCCATTGTGAATCGCATTTTATGCCTGCCTCTTTATCATACTTTAACCGTTTCAGATCTGGATATGATTGCTCGTATTATGTTGCGGGTTCAAAATTATCCTACTCAGCGTACTGTTAAACAAGATCCGGATGTACTGATTCTTGAAAAGCAAATTGATGATTTGCTTAAAGCAGAAGGCTTTGATACTGAAACAAAGGTGCCAAGTAATTAAAGAAAGTTACAGGAGCAGGGCGTAAGTATTTGCTGCTACACACTACAACGCTCCACATTCTAATTTTTTAATACGCTCTGCACCTTGCTTTTTATACTGCCATCTAAAAGCTTCAGATGTTCCTCATTAACATTTGCTAATTAACTTCAACATCCTATGAAAGACCCCAACGAATTAACCCTCACTATTTGTTGCATTACGTACAATCATGAAAAGTACATAACGCAAACGATTGAGAGTTTTTTAATGCAGAAAACCAATTTCGACTTTGATATTGTGATTGGAGAGGATTGTTCCTCTGATGATACCCGCAGAATTATTCAACAATATTGTGATAGATTTCCCGATAAGATAAAGATGATTACGGCCGATGAAAATGTTGGTGCCGTAAATAATCAACTAAGGGTATTTAGTCAGGCAAAAGGAAAATATATTGCCATGTGTGATGGTGATGATTTCTGGACAGACCCTAACAAGTTGCAAAAGCAGGTTGATATACTTGACCGGGATGAGAAAGTAACCATGTGCTGCGCTTACACCCGTGTGATTGACAGCGATGACAAAACTGTTTATGAAGCTTCCAACGGCGAAGTTTATGAATATACTTATCAGGATCTGCTTTCTGGCAGACGCGAAGAAACTCGTATAAGTACAGCTGTTTTGCGAAACAGTGCTGAGTTTAAAAGAATGATAGGGTCAGACTGGTATCCAAAAACATACGGAACTGATGTATTTATAAAGCTGTATTTAACCGCTCATACCGGTGGAAAAATATACGTAATTCCAGAAGTAATGGCTTGCTACCGTTTACACGCAGGCGGTGTTTATAGTATGGTTAATCCTCGCATTAGAAAACGTAGAATGATTAGCGATTTTAATATCCTGATTAATAATTTTCCATACACCTCGTTTCAAAAACGGCAATTGCTGAGACGCTATCTGCGCGAATTCTTCTTGTTTGATCTTCGCGATTCGAACCTTTCTAAGGCGTTCAGTACTTTATCTACTCTAATATAGCTTTCATTTAAACAGCTGTTTATGAAAACCAAACTTGTATTTGTTGTTAACTCGCTGCAGGGCGGCGGGGCAGAGCGGGTGGTAAGCACGCTTTGCAGTTGCCTGTGCAAGGGTAATTTCGATATCACAATCATTTGCCTTAACAAAGCAGAACAGGCTTACAAAGTTGCCGAAGAAGTAAAAATGATTCACCTGGTTAATCGCCGGGATACTGACAATATTTTCTTTCGTATTTGGTACGCTTTGCTAACGCTGTTCGGCCTCATTTTCGCCTTAAAAAGAGAGAAACCGAAATGTGCGGTTTCTTTCATGACTACGGCAAATTTGTGGACAGGATTTGTTTGTCGATTGGTTGCGGTTCCGTACTTCGTATCCGAACGCATAACGCCCGATTATACCATACATCAGTTTAACAACTTTCTAAAATGGTTTTCATTTAAGATATACAGAAAATCACGGGCTATTGTGGTGCCTGCACGGGGTATTGAAGAGTGTTTTAAGAAATACAAAGCGTTTGAATCGCTTAAGAATTTTAAAACCATTCATAACCCGGTAAGCAGATTCAGAGTAAATGATGCTCCGAGTGTTTATCCGCGTCGTTTCGTTCTGGGGGTTGGGCGCCTTGACAAGCAAAAAGGCTTTGATCTGCTGATTGAAGCATACCATATATTAAAGCCAGATAACGTAGATCTACTGATCTCTGGTGAAGGTCCCGACCGTGAACAATTACAGGCTCAGATAGACTCTTACGGGTTTCAGGATAGAATAAAGCTTATCGGTTTCAAAAACAATATTCACGATTACTACAAACAGGCCGATATGTTTGTACTCTCATCCCGGAATGAAGGATATCCAAATGCGCTGGTTGAAGCAATGAGTTTTGGTTGTGCTGTTATCGCCGCCGATTGTGAATTTGGCCCGTCGGAAATTATTGACAATGAACGCAATGGCCTGCTGGTTAAAGTGAATAATGTTTTTGCGATAGCAAGAGCAATGTCGAAGCTGCTTAACGATCCCATTCTGAAATTCAGGATTTCGCAAAATGCACTTATGATTAATCAAACCAACTCCCTCGACGCAATTTCAGCTAAATGGGAGAATTTAATCCTTAGTCATGTATAAGAAGATTTTCATTTTTGCGCTGGTGTTCATGTATCTCTATACATTAACATTCAACATCTTTATGACGTCCATCATAAGGATTCCGGCGCCACTCTCGTTTGCATTGCCGCTTATTTTCTTTTTTAAGGAAACCAAAGACAATACCTTTCATTACTTGCGGGAAACTTTTGTGGTTCTGATCTCGGCAATAGCGCTGTTTTTATTCGCACAGGAAAATATCAAAATATTTTTTGTGGTGATGATTGTTTCCACTTGCTGCGCCCTTTATTTCAACTATTTTGTGGGATATAACCTGCAGCGGTTTAAGCAATCTGTTTGGATATTTTACTGGTTGCTGGTATTGTCGTCGATTGTGATGTTGCTTAATCATGTTTACACAGCAGAAATAATGATCTTAAGATCTGCTTTGGTTGGCGAGATTGTTAAGCAAGCACCATCGGGCATTACGCCATGGATATTCTCTTTTGGCTATCAAATTGCCGCCCTGTCAACATTCGCAGTAGTTGCCGCCTGTGTTTATAAGAAATCATTCTTGCTTCAGGCGCTTATTTTTGCCATAGCCATTGTGTTAATATTCTACGGAATGAACCGCTCAGCTCTGGTTGTTTTTTCCATAGCTGTTGGTTTTTTCTGGTTGTTGTATTATCGCTTACGAACCGTATTTATTTTTTCGGTTTTGATGTGTTTAAGCCTTCTGTTTAAATCATCAATTGCCGATCTCTCTACAGGTCGCAAGCAGAATATCCTGGCTAAAAATGAAATGAACGTCAATGAGCACCGGTCATCTTTAATGGTTGAAAATTTAAAGATCATTGCCGATTATCCTTTTGGTGTTGCTTTCTACGGAAAAACCTGGCACGATGTAGCCAAACACAATCCCGCATTTAAAATAGGTGAGGAGGGATTTATAACTTCTCACAATGCCTATCTGATGTTTATCACTTATTTAGGTGTTGCTCTCGGCGGATTATTATTATGGCTGATGTTCCAGAAAGTTGCCCTGATCTTTTTCAATACCATTAAACATTTGCGAAAGCCCGGCAACAGATTAATGGTTGCATTATGTTTTTCATTGGCTGCGGTTTGTTTAAACTCGTTTTTCCATAACGAGTGGCTGCTAGCCGCCAGCGGACCTACGTTGTTCCTTTACTTTGCTGTGTTGCAGCTAACTAAAATTCAGCAGAAAGAGAAGGAGAACGAAACTCCACCTCTGGTTATATTAAAAAAATAAAAGAATTTATGATTTACGATTGGTGATTTACGATTTCGGAATTTAGCTTACAACGCTAATCTGAAGTC
>Ga0307408_100001551_pt1 | contig 16999 bp, 11 predicted proteins | sample 322Cmetagenome_FD_202116 | JGI IMG/M metagenome (GOLD analysis project Ga0307408, IMG submission 202116) | Maize rhizosphere microbial communities from greenhouse at UC Davis, California, United States - 322HYB-C-3 | ecosystem: Host-associated > Plants > Roots > Rhizosphere > Soil | place...
AGGTAGTCGATCTTGCCGCCGGATTTGCCACATAAGGCATCGAAGCTGTCGTGCAGCGCTTGCGCGCCGGCCGCTTCGGTGCCGTACAGCTTGGCGTACGGACGCGTGAAATTATCGGGCTGGCGGCGGTAGATCTGGCCGCCGTCACGGCGGTTCTCATCGACCACGGTCGGCCTCAGGCCGGCCGCCACCAGGGTTTCCGCACAGCGCACGCCCGCAGGTCCGGCGCCGACGATGATTACACGAGGTTGGCCCATGCCGCCCCCGGTTGCGTCGTCACGATCTGCATGCCCTCTTCCACCACGGTGGTGCAGGCGCGCAGGCGCGCGCCATCGACCGTCCACACCCAGCAATCCTGGCACGCGCCCATCAGGCAAAAGCCGGCGCGGCGGGCGTCGCCGAATTCGGATTCGCGCAACTCGCGGGCATTGTTGAGTATGGCCACCATCAACGTGTCGCCGGCCAGCGCTTCCGCCGGGCGGCCATCGATGACAATGCACACTGCAGGGCGTTCCGTTTCAGCCAGCCGGGCAAACCGGCTGCTGCTCAAACCCGGTTTCGGTCTTGATATGTTCATCATGTTTTGGTATCCATCTCCAGGGAGTTTTCGCCGCGCTGCCAGCAACTCAGGGCACGGCTTGGGTCTATTCATTACACCATGCACGGCCTGCATGACCGTCCCATTTTCACGCCGGAAGTTCGCAGAAAAATGTATTTTTCAAGACCGGACTGGCATAATCTGCCACGCTTCCGGCAACGCGTTTTCGCTCCGCCGACAAGGCCGCCTCGCTCCCGTGCGTTCAGCCGCGCGGGTGGCGGCACGGGTGGTGATTGCGCATCAGGTCGTGAAGAATCTTCTGCCGAATCCGGCCCCGCGAATGGCATAAGCGCTTATTTGCAGCGGCGCCGGCAGCGTTTAATGTCGAATTGAGCCGCCCCCCTTTTCCTGTTCAACGGATCCCGGCAAGATAGCCCGGAACCGGTGGTCTGCCTGCCACGCCACATAACAGGAACAGCGCATGAATACTCAACACAGAGGTATCAGCTACCGCGGCATGACGGCAGACGACTTGCCGGCGGCACAAAAGTTGTCGACCTCCGTACTGTGGCCGCACCGGCTGCAGGACTGGCAATTTGTACTGGACCTTGGGGCCGGCATCGTGGCGGAAGACGAGTCCGGCCTGGTGGGGACGATCATGCGCTGCACCCACGGCAGCGATTACGCATCGCTGGGCATGATCATCGTTGCCCCTGGCTACCAAGGGCAAGGGATCGGCCGCGAAATGGTGACCCGCATGTTGCGGGAACATGGTCATCGCACCCTGCTGCTGCATGCCACGCTGGAGGGCGTGCCTTTTTGCACAAAACTGGGCTTTATCCAGACCGGCACGGTGCACCAGCATCAGGGGACCGTGTACCGGGCGCCATTCGTTCCGCTGGGCGAAGGTGAGCGCATCCGTCCGGTCAGCTCAGTTGACAATGCCGCGCTGGCCGACCTGGCCAGCCGCGCGTCGGGCTTTCCAAGGGGTACTGTGCTCAAGCACTTGCTGGAGGTTGCCCATTGCGTCGCCATCGACCTTTACGATGACTTGATCGGGTTCGCCGCGCTGCGCCGCTACGGGCTCGGCTATGTCATCGGGCCGGTGGTGGCGCCCGACCTGCACCGCGCCAGGGCGCTGATTGCGCATTGGGCGGGCAGCTACGCCGGATCGTTCGTGCGCGTGGATGTCCCCGGAGAGCATCAGCTCAGCCCCTGGCTGACGGAGATGGGCATGCTGCAGGTGGACAAGACCGTACCGGTCATGGTGCGCGGCGAACCGCCACGACCGGATCCGGCCATCACCCAATACGCGCTGCTGAACCAGGCGTGCGGATAACCATAACAATATACCGGCCAGGCGCCCTGCCCGCCGGAAAGGAAAAATCATGCTGGACGTACCTAAGCTGGATCGTATCGACATGCGCATCCTGGCCCAATTGCAGCGCAGCGGCCGCATCACGAACGTGGAACTGGCCGACGCGGTCGGCCTGTCGCCCAGCCCTTGCCTGCTGCGTGTCAAACGGCTGGAAAAGGCCGGCTACATCACTGGCTACGGCGCCCGCCTGATGCTCGATAAACTGGGCGGCATGCAAACCGTGTTTACCCAGGTGACCTTGCAGGACCACCGGCGTGAAGACATCATGAAGTTCGAGGCCATCATCCGCGATATCGATGAAGTGGTGGAATGCCACCTGGTCAGCGGCGGCTTCGACTACCTGCTGAAATTCGTGACCCGTAACGTGATCCACTACCAAAGCCTGGTGGAAGATGTGCTGGGACAGAACGCCCATATCGAAAAATATTTCAGCTACATCGTCATGAAATCGCCGTTCGTCAAGAGCTACTACCCCATCGAGAACCTGTTCTGCGACCAGGAATCCATATAAAAAACGCCCTTCCATCGGGAAGGGCGTTTTGCTTTCACCCGCGGCGGCCTGCGACTTCCCAAGGCCAATGACCACCACGCGCTGATCGTGGAAGCCGCATCGGCGGGGCCGGGGATCGCCCCCAGTCCGCTGGTGCTGGCCATCGTGGCGCGGCCACAGCCGATGTCATCGCACTACTCCCAGCTCGGCGTGCCGGTGACCAGTACCTGCAGCGGATCGCCGCGGCCGGCGAGCGTCTGGCGCAAGACGATACGGCTGGAGTATTTCACGATGCCGACCGCGTCGTCCAGCAGCCGCTCCATCAGCGCCTGGAAATGCGCGACACCCGGCGTCACGATTTTCAGCAGGTAATCGTAGCCGCCGCAGATGTTGTAGCACTCGACGATTTCCCCATACCTGGCGGCGGCGGCCTCGAAACCGCGTAAATCGTCGGTCCGGTGGCTGCCCAGCGTCACTTCGCAAAACACGATGACGTGGCTGCCCAGCTTCTCCAGCGCGACCTGCGCACCGTAGCCGCGAATGATGCCGCTTTCCTCCAGCCGCCTGGTACGGGCCAGGCACGGACTTTCACTGAGGCCGATGGCGTTCGCCAGCTCCACATTCGAGCAACGTCCCTCGCGCTGCAAGTGCACGAGGATTTTAATGTCGAACGGGTCCAGGGACGTTGCAGATTGCATAATTCACTCCGCCATCGGCGCCAATGCCGCGGATTACGCCCGCTGCGTCGCGCTCAGCGCATTATCCAGCGCTGAAATCACCAGTTGGGCCTGTTCGGCCGACAACACCAGCGGCGGCCGCACCTTCAGCACATTGTGGCCCTTGGCACAGGCGCTGAGCAAAACGCCCTGGTCGCGCATGTGATTGACGACACGGGTGGTCAGTGCACGGTCGGGCGTGCGCAATGCGCGGTCCGACACCAGTTCCACGCCGACGAACATGCCCACGCCGCGCACGTCGCCGATGGCTTCATGGCGGCTGGCCAGGGCGGCAATGCCGTCGCGCAGGACCTTGCCGACGTCGGCCGCGTGCTCGATCAGCTGGTCGCGTTGAATCGTATCGAGCACCGCCAGCGCCGCCGCGGACGACACGGTATTGCCGGCAAACGTATTGAAGTAGCGCGAGTTTTCACCGAACCGCCCCAGCACATCGGCCGTGGCCAGCAGTCCCGCCACCGGCTGGCCGTTGCCCATCGGCTTGCCCATGGTGACGATGTCCGGCTGGACACCGTGGCGCTGGAAGCCCCACATATGCTCGCCGGTACGGCCAAAGCCGGGCTGCACCTCATCGGCGATGAACAGGCCCCCGGCCCGCTTGATGGCCTCGGAGGCGCCTTTCAGCAATCCTGCCGGCCCAGGCAAGATGCCGTCACTGGTAAACATGGTGTCGACGATCAGCGCCGCCGGCCCGATGCCATGGCGCTTCAAGTCCGCGATCGCCGCTTCGACGTCGCGCGTAAACGTGTCGGCAACGTTGGCGCCTTCGGCGTGATACTGGCGCGGCGCCGGCACCACGCGCACGTGCGCACCCAGGTCGACGTTTTCACCCAGCGATGGCGAGAATTTCGACACGGAGTCGGTAAAGCCGTGGTAAGCGGTGTCGGTCACGATCATGCCGACGCCACCGGTGCGGGTCTGGGCAATGCGGTACGCCAGGTCGTTGGCTTCGCTGCCGGAACACGTCAGCATCAGGTGCGCCAGATCCGTGCCCGGCACGGTCGCCAGCAAGCGTTCGGCCAGTTCCAGGATGGTGTCGTGCAGGTAGCGGGTATTGGTCGCCAGCTTGCGCACTTGCGTGCAAATGGCTTCGGTTACCGCGGGATGGCAATGCCCCAGGGACGCGACATTGTTGTACACGTCGAGGTGGCGGCGGCCATCCGCATCGATCAGCCAGGCGCCTTCGCCGCGCACGATGTGCAGCGGATGTTCATACATCAGCCGGTATGCGGGCCCCAGCAGCGCATCGCGCCGTTCGATCATGGCCGCGGTGGCGGGCCCCACGTTGGCGCGCCCGGGGATGTAGGCATTCACCATGTTGAGGTCGATTGTGCTTGTGCTTGTGCTTTTCATTTCACTTCCTTCAGTAGCCTGTCGCGCGCTTCGTTACGGGACAGATCGGCCATCTGCGCCAGCCCTTCCCATGCGGCGGGGTTGTGGCGCAGGATATAGGTGCGGTTTTCCGGGTAGCGCAGGGCGCGCCAGTTGGTGATCAGCGCGGTGATCAGGTGGCGGGTCGCCATCAGGTCGGCCACGATCTCCTGCTCGGCCCCGGTCAGCGGCAAGGTCGCGTGATAAGCGCCGACGAATTGCGCCGGCCCCTCGAACGGATCGGCGCAGCCTTTCATGTGGAAGGCCGCCGCCGTCGCCACCTCGCCGACCAGCGGCGCGTGCAGCATGTCGCCAAAGTCGATCACGCCGACGATACGCTCATGGTCGGTCGGGGCCACCAGCACGTTGTAGAAGTGGATATCGTTGTGGATGACTTGCGACCTGAGCGAGGCCAAGCGGGGCAGCACGTGACCGTTGAAACGCTGCATGAATGCATGAGCCAGCGCACGCTGCGACGGATCCAGTACGCTGTCCAGTTTGTCGGCCAGGCGGTGCGCGGCCGATACGTTCCACAGCAAGTCGTGGCTCGCCTCCGGATGGCTGAAATCGCGCAGCGCGAGATCGAGCCCGCCCAGCAGCGTGCCCATGGAACGCCGCTGCGACGCCGTCCGTTGCGTTTCCAGGATTTGCACGCCATCGAGATACGTCAGCATGCGTACGGTGGCGCTCAGCCCGCCGGCCAGCAAGACCGTCCCGCGGGTCTTCCCATCCAGCGTGCGCACCATGCGCGGCACCGGCAGGCCGGGCGATACGCGGGCGATATGATCGAGCGCGGCGATCTGGAAATCCACCACGCCGACCGGCTCCGACGGATTGCTGATCTTGATGACATAACGGCGGCCATCCGCCGTCTCGACGCGGCAATTCTGGTCGCGCTCCCCGGGCAGGGGTGTAGCGCTACCATCGATGCCATAGAGGCGGTTTGCCAGGGCCGCCACTTCGTCCAGCGCGAGGTTGGGCGCCACGGTGCTCAGCGCGGTGGCGGCCTTCTGATGATGGTCTCCCATCATGCCCCCTGTCGCGCGCCCGCCGCCTGCGACGGCAAATCAATACCCACCAGGCCGGCCAGCTGGCGGAAATCGGTCAGGCGGTCGACGCCATAGCCGTCGCACATCGGTTCGTGGCCGCGGTCGATGAAAGCCTTGTACTTGAATCCCAGGTCGCTTGCCGTCATGTGGTCGTAGCGGAAGCTCGACGACACGTGCATCATATCTTCCGGCCCGCAGCCCAGTTGATCGAACATGTACTCGAACGCTTTCGCGAGTGGCTTGTAGGCGCGCGCCTCCTCGGCGGTATACACCGCATGGAACGGCGCCTTCAGGTGGGCCACGCTGTGCGGGATCAGATCCACCATCGAGTTCGACAGGATCACCAGCGGAATATGCGGCGCGATCGCCTGCAGCGTTTCCACCACGTTCGGATGCGGCTGCCAGGTTGGGACCGCCGCATACATGGCCACCGCATCGGAAGCACGGTATTCGATGCCATGGGCCTTGCACGTGCGCTGCAGCGAGTTTTCCACGACGTCGAAGAACGGCTTCCACTCCCCCATCACTTCATCAAGGCGGTAAAACTTGAAACTGTCCAGGAAAGCCGGCATCCGGGCGGCCGGAACACGGTCTTCATACAGCCGTTTTGCCGTAGGGCCCATCTCAAAGTTGATGAGGGTGCCGTAGCAGTCGAAGCTGATGAATTTTGGTTGGTGTGCCATTTGGTAGATCTCCTTTAGGTGGCGGGTTGACGACAGGTCGATGAAGACTAGTTTAGGGATTTGCGTGCCGAGGAGATGCTGTAATGCCCCACACCAGAAGCAGATTGCTTTTGAATCGGGCGCTCTGCCAGCATTTTCCATGGCGCCTGAAACCGCTTTTTAGGGCACTGCAAAGGCAAAGCGGCGCGGGCCGTCAGGCACCGCGCCGCTTATTCAGGTTTGTGCGCCAGGGCGAACGCCAACGACGTCCGGGGTTCGACGCAGTCACACTTCGCCGGTTCTTCCGAAGGGACTCGATACAGCGCGACCATCACGGACGCGCCCCGTCATTCACTACAGCCTGTCCCGCCTGGCGTCGCCTGACTGCGACGCCATCAGGCCCCAGCCAAGCTGGCGGCGAATTTCCATGATCGATGGCGGCGGGCATTGCTGGGTCAACCGCGATGCCATGTAGTGCCGGACTTGCTCCTTGGTCGGCTGGTTTTGCTGTTTCATGTCGGTGCTCCTGATCGTCAACGGTACGGTCGTTTGGGTACGTCGCCCAGGTATCAAGCAGCCGTGTCGATCATTCGCCCTGCACTTGCACAGATCCAGCTGCTTTCACAAGTAAGTCTGCTTCGGTCCTCCCTGTCATCATGCGGCCCTGCGACCGTATGCTTCACTATAGGCCGGAGCATGTGGAATTAAGCTTTGAAAGCCGCCCTGCGCCCGACATAAAAAGGTAAATCCACACCCGCCGGCAGCGGAAAATGCCGAGCTTGCTTTGCGCCTTCCGGACATGAAAAGGGCCCTTCAGCGAAGGGCCCTGTGCGAACGCAGGCGCGGCGCGTCAGAACATGTGGCGAATGCCGAAGTCCATGCGGCTGGCGCTGTCGCGGTCGGTATAGCCGTACGACGTGAACAGGGTGGTGCGCTTGGACAGGTTATGCGTATAACCGATCGCATACTTCCTCATGTCGGCATTGCGCGCGGTATGGTCGTCCAGGCGGTTGACCGACGCCAGCACGCGCCCGGAAGCACCGACCGGTACGGTCAAGCCGAGCAGGATGTCATTGGCGTCGACCGCGGCCAGGCCAGCGGCGTTGGTCTTTTGCTGGTCGATCCCGAAATGCACCTTGGCCACACCCAGGTCGTAGGTGCCGCCCGCCAGCAGCAACTTGGACGATCCGATACCGTTGGCGTCCTTGACGTCGTGGTAGCCGAACACCGCCTTCAGCGGACCGGCGCTGTAGGTGAAGGCTGTGCTGATCTGGCGGTTGGCGGAGGAATTGCCGGCGGTTTCACCCAGCGAATACGCCAGGTCGGCCTTGAAGCCGCCGATGGTCTTCGCGTAAAACAGCGAGTTTTGCATGCGGATATCGATGGTCGTGAAAATATTACGGCCCAGGAAACCGCCAGCGGCGCCGGACAACGCATCTTCGAACGGATCGATCGTATCGCACAGCAAGGTGTATGTCGGCGTCCACGCACGGCCCAGGCGTATGGTGCCGAAGTCCCCTTTCAAACCGACCCACGCATGGCGGCCGAACAGACGCCCGCCCTGGCCCATCATGCCGGTATCGGGACTGAAGCCGTTTTCAAGCTGGAACACGGCGGACACGCCGCCGCCCAGGTCTTCCGTGCCGCGGAATCCCAGGCGCGACGCCCACCAGCCGCCCGGATCGATGCCCCAGCGGGCCGGCGCGATATCGGATTTCGTGTACAGCGCATTGATATTGACGATACCGTAGACCGTCACGTTCGACTGCGCGCTGGCCGCGCCCGCCGCCATCGCGAGTACTGCGCCTGCCGCTGCCTGCTTCAACAAGAATTTGTTCATTTAACTCTCCCCCTGCGTTGTATGGATAGCTCTTATGCGGATCAGAAAATTGGTCCTTGACTTGCAACTGCTTTTATCTGCACCACACAGTAACTTTAAGGGCGACCCGCTGGCACATGTCCGCGTAACACGGGGGATGGACAGCATAAACAAGCGAATTAATAGTAGGCAACAGACGAATATGCTATGCCCTTCCAGGGGCCGCGCGGAGGCGAAAAAAAATCCGCAGGCATCGCTGACTGCGGATAAAAGGTCCGGATAACGGACCGGGAGGCATAAACTGTCAGCCTGCCAGGCTGGCCGCCAAAGCGGTCATGCCACCGCTTCAGCCCTGGCAAAACGCCCGATGTCCATATGCGCGATCGGCGTGCTGGTGGCGCCGGTGGCGATCAATTCCGCCATCACGTCACCCACGCCCGGGCCCAGCTGGAAGCCTTCACCGGAAAAGCCGAACGCGTAATACAGGCCGCGTACGCGCCCGCTTGGTCCCATGGCCGCTCGGCTGTCCTTCATGTAACCCTCGATCCCGCTCCAGACGCGGATGATGGAGAGGTTGGCCAGCGCAGGCACCACGCGCGGCGCATTACCCAAAGTCATCAGCGTCCTGCGCGGGTTCACATAGGCGCGACGGTTCACCATGTCGGGCAATTCATGTCCGCCACCGCCAATCACGATATTGCCGCGCGCGACCTGGCGGAAATACACGGTTTGCTCGAACGTATCGGCAATCCCGCCGATGGTCGGCCCGATCGCGTAAGGCACCGGTTCGGTGACCGCCATCTGCGGCCCCTTGACGATCATCGGCACCGGCTCGCCAAAACTGGCGCTGATGCGGTCGCCCCAGGCGCCGGCGGTGATCAGCGCCGCCGGCGCGCGGAAGACGCGCCCGTCGGCGGCCGTGACGCGAAACTCTTCCCCCTCTTTTTCAACACTGACAATTTCCGTGTTTTCAAACACTTGCGCCCCTTCACGCACCGCCGCGCGGCCAATGGCCGGCGCCGCCAGGCGGGGATTGGCATGGCCGTCATACGGCGCCAGGCAACCGGACATGACTTCCGGCGCCAGGTAGGGGTAGCGTTCGCGCAGCGCCTTCCCGCTCATCATTTGCATACCCAGGCCAAAGGATTGCGCGTCCTGCGCATACCGCACCATCCGTTCTTCGTGTTCGGGCTTGAAGCCGAGGCGCAGGTGGCCGTTCAGCAGGAGTTCCGCATCGTCGCCGAACAATTCCCGGAACTTCAGCCATATCTCCCGCGAACGGTTGGACAACGGCAACTCTTCGATGGGACGGCCCATCCGTCGCGTATTGCCGAAGTTGACGCCGCTGGCCTGCTGGCCGATCAGACCACGTTCCAGCAGGATCACCGACAAGCCGCGCTTGCGTAAAAAGAAGGCCGAGGAGGCGCCCATGATACCGCCGCCTACGATCACCACATCCGCTTTTTGTACACTCATTATTTTTCCTCCGACACCGCAATCGGCAGCGGCTTGACCGGCGCCTGCCCGCGCAGGCGCCCTACCTGTTCCAGCGGCACGCCGGCGGCGTGCGCGATCACTTCCGCGCCCGCGTTGCCGCAATAGCGCCCCTGGCACCGTCCCATGCCAACCCGGCAAAGCGCCTTGGCGCGGTTGGCTTCCTGCGCCCCCTTGTCGCACACGGTGCGCCGCAACTCCCCCGCCGTGATGGCTTCGCAGCGGCACACGATGGCCTCATCCGGCAATTGCGCGGCTTGCTGCGCGGGCCACGGAAAGGCTTGCACCAGACCCCGGCGGAAACGTTCCATGCCGGCCTGCCGCGCCCGCAGCGCAAATAATTCATCGTCCGATACCGGACACTTGAAATCTTTCAGCACGGCCAGCGCCGCCAGCCTGCCGCCGATTTCCGCCCCGTCCGCGCCCAGTACTCTCATGCCATCGCCAGCCAGGTATACGCCCGGCACCGACGTGCGGCCATCCTCGCCCGTCTCCGGCAGCCACTGGCGCGTTTCATGGTCAAAGCGGAAGGCACAGCGCGCCAGATCGGCCAGCTGCGTTTCCGGACGCAAGTGGTAGCCCATCGCCACCGCATCGCATTCGAAGGAACGCTCATTGCCACGGTTGTCGCGGATCACCACGCCCTGCACGCCGGTTTCCGGCGAGCCCTTGATTTCAATTGGGGTAATCCCCGTCAGTACTGGCACGCCTGCCCGCTTCAGGCCCATGACCAGCGCCAGGCCGTTGCGCAGCACGGCGGGGCGCGCCAGCAATTTCGGCAACGCCGCCACGCGGCGCATGAAGGGCGACGTATCAAGCACCGCCGCCACCCGCGCGCCGGCTTTCACGTATTGCGACGCCACCAGGTACAGCAGCGGCCCGGTGCCCATGAACACGATCTGGCGGCCGATGGCGCAAGCCTGCGACTTCAGTGCGATCTGCGACGCGCCCAGGCTGTAGGTGCCGGCGTAATGCCAGCCCTTGACGGGCATCAGGCGGTCGGTGGCGCCGGAACAGATCACCAGCGCATCGTACGGCAGGCTGCGCGTGCGCTGGTTGTGCGTCACGTGCAGCTCGCCATCGGCGATATTCCACGCCAGCGTCTCGGGCAGGTAGTCGATCTTGCCGCCGGATTTGCCACATAAGGCATCGAAGCTCTCGTGCAGCGCTTGCGCGCCGGCCGCTTCGGTGCCGTACAGCTTGGCGTACGGACGCGTGAAATTATCGGGCTGGCGGCGGTAGATCTGGCCGCCGTCACGGCGGTTCTCATCGACCACGGTCGGCCTCAGGCCGGCCGCCACCAGGGTTTCCGCACAGCGCACGCCCGCAGGTCCGGCGCCGACGATGATTACACGAGGTTGGCCCATGCCGCCCCCGGTTGCGTCGTCACGATCTGCATGCCCTCTTCCACCACGGTGGTGCAGGCGCGCAGGCGCGCGCCATCGACCGTCCACACCCAGCAATCCTGGCACGCGCCCATCAGGCAAAAGCCGGCGCGGCGGGCGTCGCCGAATTCGGATTCGCGCAACTCGCGGGCATTGTTGAGTATGGCCACCATCAACGTGTCGCCGGCCAGCGCTTCCGCCGGGCGGCCATCGATGACAATGCACACTGCAGGGCGTTCCGTTTCAGCCAGCCGGGCAAACCGGCTGCTGCTCAAACCCGGTTTCGGTCTTGATATGTTCATCATGTTTTGGTATCCATCTCCAGGGAGTTTTCGCCGCGCTGCCAGCAACTCAGGGCACGGCTTGGGTCTATTCATTACACCATGCACGGCCTGCATGACCGTCCCATTTTCACGCCGGAAGTTCGCAGAAAAATGTATTTTTCAAGACCGGACTGGCATAATCTGCCACGCTTCCGGCAACGCGTTTTCGCTCCGCCGACAAGGCCGCCTCGCTCCCGTGCGTTCAGCCGCGCGGGTGGCGGCACGGGTGGTGATTGCGCATCAGGTCGTGAAGAATCTTCTGCCGAATCCGGCCCCGCGAATGGCATAAGCGCTTATTTGCAGCGGCGCCGGCAGCGTTTAATGTCGAATTGAGCCGCCCCCCTTTTCCTGTTCAACGGATCCCGGCAAGATAGCCCGGAACCGGTGGTCTGCCTGCCACGCCACATAACAGGAACAGCGCATGAATACTCAACACAGAGGTATCAGCTACCGCGGCATGACGGCAGACGACTTGCCGGCGGCACAAAAGTTGTCGACCTCCGTACTGTGGCCGCACCGGCTGCAGGACTGGCAATTTGTACTGGACCTTGGGGCCGGCATCGTGGCGGAAGACGAGTCCGGCCTGGTGGGGACGATCATGCGCTGCACCCACGGCAGCGATTACGCATCGCTGGGCATGATCATCGTTGCCCCTGGCTACCAAGGGCAAGGGATCGGCCGCGAAATGGTGACCCGCATGTTGCGGGAACATGGTCATCGCACCCTGCTGCTGCATGCCACGCTGGAGGGCGTGCCTTTTTGCACAAAACTGGGCTTTATCCAGACCGGCACGGTGCACCAGCATCAGGGGACCGTGTACCGGGCGCCATTCGTTCCGCTGGGCGAAGGTGAGCGCATCCGTCCGGTCAGCTCAGTTGACAATGCCGCGCTGGCCGACCTGGCCAGCCGCGCGTCGGGCTTTCCAAGGGGTACTGTGCTCAAGCACTTGCTGGAGGTTGCCCATTGCGTCGCCATCGACCTTTACGATGACTTGATCGGGTTCGCCGCGCTGCGCCGCTACGGGCTCGGCTATGTCATCGGGCCGGTGGTGGCGCCCGACCTGCACCGCGCCAGGGCGCTGATTGCGCATTGGGCGGGCAGCTACGCCGGATCGTTCGTGCGCGTGGATGTCCCCGGAGAGCATCAGCTCAGCCCCTGGCTGACGGAGATGGGCATGCTGCAGGTGGACAAGACCGTACCGGTCATGGTGCGCGGCGAACCGCCACGACCGGATCCGGCCATCACCCAATACGCGCTGCTGAACCAGGCGTGCGGATAACCATAACAATATACCGGCCAGGCGCCCTGCCCGCCGGAAAGGAAAAATCATGCTGGACGTACCTAAGCTGGATCGTATCGACATGCGCATCCTGGCCCAATTGCAGCGCAGCGGCCGCATCACGAACGTGGAACTGGCCGACGCGGTCGGCCTGTCGCCCAGCCCTTGCCTGCTGCGTGTCAAACGGCTGGAAAAGGCCGGCTACATCACTGGCTACGGCGCCCGCCTGATGCTCGATAAACTGGGCGGCATGCAAACCGTGTTTACCCAGGTGACCTTGCAGGACCACCGGCGTGAAGACATCATGAAGTTCGAGGCCATCATCCGCGATATCGATGAAGTGGTGGAATGCCACCTGGTCAGCGGCGGCTTCGACTACCTGCTGAAATTCGTGACCCGTAACGTGATCCACTACCAAAGCCTGGTGGAAGATGTGCTGGGACAGAACGCCCATATCGAAAAATATTTCAGCTACATCGTCATGAAATCGCCGTTCGTCAAGAGCTACTACCCCATCGAGAACCTGTTCTGCGACCAGGAATCCATATAAAAAACGCCCTTCCATCGGGAAGGGCGTTTTGCTTTCACCCGCGGCGGCCTGCGACTTCCCAAGGCCAATGACCACCACGCGCTGATCGTGGAAGCCGCATCGGCGGGGCCGGGGATCGCCCCCAGTCCGCTGGTGCTGGCCATCGTGGCGCGGCCACAGCCGATGTCATCGCACTACTCCCAGCTCGGCGTGCCGGTGACCAGTACCTGCAGCGGATCGCCGCGGCCGGCGAGCGTCTGGCGCAAGACGATACGGCTGGAGTATTTCACGATGCCGACCGCGTCGTCCAGCAGCCGCTCCATCAGCGCCTGGAAATGCGCGACACCCGGCGTCACGATTTTCAGCAGGTAATCGTAGCCGCCGCAGATGTTGTAGCACTCGACGATTTCCCCATACCTGGCGGCGGCGGCCTCGAAACCGCGTAAATCGTCGGTCCGGTGGCTGCCCAGCGTCACTTCGCAAAACACGATGACGTGGCTGCCCAGCTTCTCCAGCGCGACCTGCGCACCGTAGCCGCGAATGATGCCGCTTTCCTCCAGCCGCCTGGTACGGGCCAGGCACGGACTTTCACTGAGGCCGATGGCGTTCGCCAGCTCCACATTCGAGCAACGTCCCTCGCGCTGCAAGTGCACGAGGATTTTAATGTCGAACGGGTCCAGGGACGTTGCAGATTGCATAATTCACTCCGCCATCGGCGCCAATGCCGCGGATTACGCCCGCTGCGTCGCGCTCAGCGCATTATCCAGCGCTGAAATCACCAGTTGGGCCTGTTCGGCCGACAACACCAGCGGCGGCCGCACCTTCAGCACATTGTGGCCCTTGGCACAGGCGCTGAGCAAAACGCCCTGGTCGCGCATGTGATTGACGACACGGGTGGTCAGTGCACGGTCGGGCGTGCGCAATGCGCGGTCCGACACCAGTTCCACGCCGACGAACATGCCCACGCCGCGCACGTCGCCGATGGCTTCATGGCGGCTGGCCAGGGCGGCAATGCCGTCGCGCAGGACCTTGCCGACGTCGGCCGCGTGCTCGATCAGCTGGTCGCGTTGAATCGTATCGAGCACCGCCAGCGCCGCCGCGGACGACACGGTATTGCCGGCAAACGTATTGAAGTAGCGCGAGTTTTCACCGAACCGCCCCAGCACATCGGCCGTGGCCAGCAGTCCCGCCACCGGCTGGCCGTTGCCCATCGGCTTGCCCATGGTGACGATGTCCGGCTGGACACCGTGGCGCTGGAAGCCCCACATATGCTCGCCGGTACGGCCAAAGCCGGGCTGCACCTCATCGGCGATGAACAGGCCCCCGGCCCGCTTGATGGCCTCGGAGGCGCCTTTCAGCAATCCTGCCGGCCCAGGCAAGATGCCGTCACTGGTAAACATGGTGTCGACGATCAGCGCCGCCGGCCCGATGCCATGGCGCTTCAAGTCCGCGATCGCCGCTTCGACGTCGCGCGTAAACGTGTCGGCAACGTTGGCGCCTTCGGCGTGATACTGGCGCGGCGCCGGCACCACGCGCACGTGCGCACCCAGGTCGACGTTTTCACCCAGCGATGGCGAGAATTTCGACACGGAGTCGGTAAAGCCGTGGTAAGCGGTGTCGGTCACGATCATGCCGACGCCACCGGTGCGGGTCTGGGCAATGCGGTACGCCAGGTCGTTGGCTTCGCTGCCGGAACACGTCAGCATCAGGTGCGCCAGATCCGTGCCCGGCACGGTCGCCAGCAAGCGTTCGGCCAGTTCCAGGATGGTGTCGTGCAGGTAGCGGGTATTGGTCGCCAGCTTGCGCACTTGCGTGCAAATGGCTTCGGTTACCGCGGGATGGCAATGCCCCAGGGACGCGACATTGTTGTACACGTCGAGGTGGCGGCGGCCATCCGCATCGATCAGCCAGGCGCCTTCGCCGCGCACGATGTGCAGCGGATGTTCATACATCAGCCGGTATGCGGGCCCCAGCAGCGCATCGCGCCGTTCGATCATGGCCGCGGTGGCGGGCCCCACGTTGGCGCGCCCGGGGATGTAGGCATTCACCATGTTGAGGTCGATTGTGCTTGTGCTTGTGCTTTTCATTTCACTTCCTTCAGTAGCCTGTCGCGCGCTTCGTTACGGGACAGATCGGCCATCTGCGCCAGCCCTTCCCATGCGGCGGGGTTGTGGCGCAGGATATAGGTGCGGTTTTCCGGGTAGCGCAGGGCGCGCCAGTTGGTGATCAGCGCGGTGATCAGGTGGCGGGTCGCCATCAGGTCGGCCACGATCTCCTGCTCGGCCCCGGTCAGCGGCAAGGTCGCGTGATAAGCGCCGACGAATTGCGCCGGCCCCTCGAACGGATCGGCGCAGCCTTTCATGTGGAAGGCCGCCGCCGTCGCCACCTCGCCGACCAGCGGCGCGTGCAGCATGTCGCCAAAGTCGATCACGCCGACGATACGCTCATGGTCGGTCGGGGCCACCAGCACGTTGTAGAAGTGGATATCGTTGTGGATGACTTGCGACCTGAGCGAGGCCAAGCGGGGCAGCACGTGACCGTTGAAACGCTGCATGAATGCATGAGCCAGCGCACGCTGCGACGGATCCAGTACGCTGTCCAGTTTGTCGGCCAGGCGGTGCGCGGCCGATACGTTCCACAGCAAGTCGTGGCTCGCCTCCGGATGGCTGAAATCGCGCAGCGCGAGATCGAGCCCGCCCAGCAGCGTGCCCATGGAACGCCGCTGCGACGCCGTCCGTTGCGTTTCCAGGATTTGCACGCCATCGAGATACGTCAGCATGCGTACGGTGGCGCTCAGCCCGCCGGCCAGCAAGACCGTCCCGCGGGTCTTCCCATCCAGCGTGCGCACCATGCGCGGCACCGGCAGGCCGGGCGATACGCGGGCGATATGATCGAGCGCGGCGATCTGGAAATCCACCACGCCGACCGGCTCCGACGGATTGCTGATCTTGATGACATAACGGCGGCCATCCGCCGTCTCGACGCGGCAATTCTGGTCGCGCTCCCCGGGCAGGGGTGTAGCGCTACCATCGATGCCATAGAGGCGGTTTGCCAGGGCCGCCACTTCGTCCAGCGCGAGGTTGGGCGCCACGGTGCTCAGCGCGGTGGCGGCCTTCTGATGATGGTCTCCCATCATGCCCCCTGTCGCGCGCCCGCCGCCTGCGACGGCAAATCAATACCCACCAGGCCGGCCAGCTGGCGGAAATCGGTCAGGCGGTCGACGCCATAGCCGTCGCACATCGGTTCGTGGCCGCGGTCGATGAAAGCCTTGTACTTGAATCCCAGGTCGCTTGCCGTCATGTGGTCGTAGCGGAAGCTCGACGACACGTGCATCATATCTTCCGGCCCGCAGCCCAGTTGATCGAACATGTACTCGAACGCTTTCGCGAGTGGCTTGTAGGCGCGCGCCTCCTCGGCGGTATACACCGCATGGAACGGCGCCTTCAGGTGGGCCACGCTGTGCGGGATCAGATCCACCATCGAGTTCGACAGGATCACCAGCGGAATATGCGGCGCGATCGCCTGCAGCGTTTCCACCACGTTCGGATGCGGCTGCCAGGTTGGGACCGCCGCATACATGGCCACCGCATCGGAAGCACGGTATTCGATGCCATGGGCCTTGCACGTGCGCTGCAGCGAGTTTTCCACGACGTCGAAGAACGGCTTCCACTCCCCCATCACTTCATCAAGGCGGTAAAACTTGAAACTGTCCAGGAAAGCCGGCATCCGGGCGGCCGGAACACGGTCTTCATACAGCCGTTTTGCCGTAGGGCCCATCTCAAAGTTGATGAGGGTGCCGTAGCAGTCGAAGCTGATGAATTTTGGTTGGTGTGCCATTTGGTAGATCTCCTTTAGGTGGCGGGTTGACGACAGGTCGATGAAGACTAGTTTAGGGATTTGCGTGCCGAGGAGATGCTGTAATGCCCCACACCAGAAGCAGATTGCTTT
>Ga0307408_100001556_pt1 | contig 16966 bp, 15 predicted proteins | sample 322Cmetagenome_FD_202116 | JGI IMG/M metagenome (GOLD analysis project Ga0307408, IMG submission 202116) | Maize rhizosphere microbial communities from greenhouse at UC Davis, California, United States - 322HYB-C-3 | ecosystem: Host-associated > Plants > Roots > Rhizosphere > Soil | place...
CCAGGAAGCACTGCAATCACCGGAACCAGTAACTTTAGAAATGCTGCAAATAATATCCCCTGGCGGGCAGTTTTCAAATCTGCACCTAAAGCTCGCTGAACGATGTATTGGTTACAGCCCCAGTAAGCCAGGTTGTTAATCAGCATACCGCCGATAATTACCGAAGTTCCCGGTAGCTCTTTATAGTATTTATTTGATGAATCGAAAATCATGTGGAAATGCGTAGGCGCTTCCTTGCGAAGAATGGCAAGCCCTTGAAAAATGTCTTCCCCGAAACCAAATTTTTCCGATAGTAGCGTTAAAGCCAGATAAGTAGTTACTAATCCTCCAATAATTAATACCAGAACCTGTACCACATCTGTATAACCGATCACTTTCATTCCTCCAAGGGTCACAATCATGGAAAAGATGCACAATCCAGCTATACACACCTCAAAGCTCACAGAAGATATGGATGATATTGCCAGGGCTCCCAGGTAAATGATTGAAGTAAGATTTACAAACACGTATACCAATAGCCAGAATATCGCCATAACAGTACTTACATTGTCGTTATACCGCTTGGAGAGGAATTGCGGCATGGTGTAAATTTTGTTTTTCAGGTACACCGGGATGATAAAGACAGCTACAATGATTAAGGTAGCTGCGGCCATCCATTCGTAGGATGCTATGGCAAGCCCCAACGCAAAACCCGAGCCGGACATGCCGATGAAATGCTCTGCTGAGATGTTGGATGCTATAAGCGATGCGCCGATTGCCCACCAGGTAAGTGAACCTTCGGCAAGAAAGAAATCTTTTGAGCTAAGCTCCTTCGATTTCTTTTTATGATAGACGTAATAGCCGTAGATGGCTATGGCAACAAAATAAACGAAAAAGACAATATAGTCTGCGGTTTGTAATTGTTTCATTGGTTAGTTTTAGTTTATGTTGCTTAATTTAAATAGTTACTATTCATATTTTTAAGAATATTTTCTTTTGATAGAGGAAACGTAATAGCAGCAGCTGAATAAGAAGTACCCCGGTCCAGATCCATACATGCTGCCAGGCTTCGGATGCGCTACTTGTTAAGCCCCCGAATAAAAACTGCGAGGTTGATTCAAAATTGATCAAGCCATGTGCAGCTATATAAATCAATATAGAATTCGTACCGATCCAAATAAAAGGCTGGCACCATCTATTATATCCGGCAACGTCGATAATCCCGTAAAAAGCAGCAAATAAAAGCAAGCTCCAACCGCCGGCATAAAGGACAAAAGAGCTTGTCCACATGTTTTTGTTTATAGGAAAAACTGTATCCCAGGCTAGACCTAACAAAATAAGCAGTAAAGAAGTGCCAAGCATGACAATCATCTTTTTTGATGGGTTCCATTGCTGCGTGGTTTCCCATCTTAAAAACTGGCCGGTAAATATGCCTAGCAATGCGGTGGCGACTGCAGGAATGGTGGATAACAATCCTTCCGGATCATAAACTTTACGATGCAGTTTTCCAGGTAAAAATTGCTGGTCTATATAAGCTGAAAGGTTTTCGCCGGGACTTAAAACACCGGCTCCATGTCCCGGTACAGGTACAAGCACCATTAAAGCCCAGTATCCCGTTAGGATAGCAACAAACCAGATAATCTGTTTTTTAAGTGAGCTGTTGAGATAGATAAGTGCAGCGAAAAAGCAGGCTAAAGCAATTCGCCCGAGCACGCTGGCAAAACGAGTGTTTTCATATCCTTGGAATTTAAATAACCCGTTCACAATCATCCCAAAGAAGATTAATAAAAGTGTGCGTTTTATAAGTGATTTATAAATTTGGTATTTGGCTTCATCCCCTCCCAAGCCAGCTAAATACCTTGAGTAAGAATAAGGCATTGAAACTCCGGAAATGAAAATAAAGAGCGGGAAAATCAGGTCGTAAAAAGTAAAGCCGTTCCAAAGTGTGTGATGAAGCTGATTGCTGATTCCGACTGCAATTCGTTCGATGAAACTTAAATCTGCATTGGTGGCAATCTGCCAGGTTTCAGGGTTGCGTGCTAAAGCGTATTTATCTTTAACAACATTTGCCATTCCATGAAATATCTCTTCGCCACTGATAATCCAGAACATATCAAAGCCCCGTAATGCATCAAGTGACAAAAGCCTTGAGCTTTTCTTTGAGGTGCTGACAGCGGCAGGAGTAGCAACAAGTTGCGATTCAATCATGGGATTTATGATTAAGAATGTCTTTTTAACTTTAGCCCTACTTTTTTATTTCGGTGCTATAAAGAATTTTACCCTCATCGTTTATGGTTTGTACCCGCAAATAGTTCTCCTTTACTGAAAATAGCATGAAGCCGTAATCGGATGCTGCCATTCTGCTATAATCTACCAGCCTTGCCGGAGTTTTTTCAGAGGCTGCGCCAGAGATAAAGTGATGTGTTGTACCTGGTGGCTTAATGTATTGCAAGCTATGCTCGTGCCCGGTAAGGTAAACGTCAACGCCATATTTGTCAAAAACTGTCTTAAGCGAATTGCGGATGGCCTTTGTATCGTAACCAATCGTGCGGCTTCCACCACTATACATAGGATGGTGCCCTACAACAACTTTCCATTTAATGGAAGCTGGAGCTTCTTTCAGTGTTTTTTCTATCCAGCGTTTCTGTTTGGTAGTATCCTGCCCCTTTACATTCGGGCCATATTCGGCGTTTTTATAAAATTCAGGAATTAACGGATTGGTATCAATGAAAAGCATTAGTACCTGTTGAGTTGGGTCGTTATTGATATTAAATGTTTTTGAATAGTATCTGGCTGGCATTTTCCAGCGCCTGCTAATCGAAGAATACTCTACCTGCGCATCAGGGTTTGATTTATAGTCATGATTACCTAAAACCAAATACCAGTCCCACTGCAATGAAAAATCGGTATAAATATCTTCGAAGGAATACTTAAAAAGAGGGTCTGCTTTGCTGATAACACCACTTGGATAGAAATTATCGCCGGTTGCTACAATAAATTGGGCTCGCACCTCTGCGGCTGTTTTACCCATTTGCCTGGCAACTTCTTTCTGATGGTCGGCTCCATTGCGCCCCCAATCTCCCATGGCAATAAAATTAAGGGCAGTCGGGTCTTTAATCAGAGCTTTTGAAGATGAAGCATTGTAACTGCTGTCCCTTATAACTGTTTGGCCAGAAGCTGAACAAAGGCACGATAACCATAAGCAAACTGATGAAAAAATGATAGCAGGCTTTCCCATTAAATAAATATAACCAATAAAAATCTCCGGGCGCAAATGCCCGGAGACTAAAAACAGAATGAATTAATTATAGCCTGGATTTTGAACCAGTTTAGGATTTAATACCATAGCGCTAGCCGGGATAGGCATTAGCCGCCTGCGTACATCGTTATTGGTTTTAAAGCCCCATGTACCTTCATATTTTCCAAAGCGGATCATGTCATTACGGTGCCAGCATTCCCATGCCATTTCCCTGCAGCGTTCCTTATATAGGTCTTCCAGGGTTACTGTTGTCCATGGCGCTGAGGTAGTTCGTACAGCACGAAGTTGGTTTACTAAACTTAACGCTGTGTGTCCTTGTGTTGGGGTAGCACCTCTAAGGATAGCCTCTGCTTTCATCAGTAAAATATCAGAATACCTGAAGATAGGAACGTCATTGTTCTGATTTCTGTTAGAAGAAGTACTATCACAATAGAATTTATTGTTGCGGTATCCCATGTTCCAGGAAATTTCATCATTCCCAGCATCATAAGGCCTTGCGGCGTCTCTTAATACGATATCAGGAGTAATGTTAACATGGTATGTATAAGGCGCACTAGCATCGGCTCCTGTGTAAAACTGGTCGTATCCTTTTTTGGTAGTTGCTACAGTTACAGGGGTGCCATCATTATAGTATTGAAGCCCATTAATCCATTGCCCATTTCGCTTGTCGTTTGGATCATTAAAGTTTGCATAATACTCCGGCAATGTACTCATTGGTGCACTTGGCGTATGTTTAAGGCTAAACTTTTTCTGTAAGGAACGCGGTAGGGAATATCGCGAATAAATCATATAGCCATTACTGAACCCAGGATCAAAAGGAATGGCAAAAATAAACTCTTTAATCTGGGGTCCGTTGTCTATAAAGAACATCTTACGATAGTCACTTTCTAGTGAATAAGGCGAACCTGTTGCCATGATGATAGAGTCGCACATAGCAACTGCATCGTTGTAACGCTGGGTGCCAGTATAAACCTCTGCATTTAGGTACATTTTTGCCAGTAAGGCATAAGCCGTATATTTATTAGGCCTGCCATAAGTTGGTGCACCAACTACTGAGCTGAGATCAGGCAATACTTCCTTAAGCTCTTTTTCAATAAAATTGAAAACTTCGAGTCTTGGCTTGGTCTCAGGCGGTGTGGTTTCTCCAAAGGTGGTCACAATAGGAATATTTCCCCAAAGGTCCATCATCATGAAAAACGCCAGTGCACGTGTAGCCCGCAATTCTGCAATCGCTGTTTTTTTTGCCGGAGACTCTGGCGCATCTTTAAGCAGGAATAAGCTTTGGTTAGCCTTACTGATTGTGCTCGAAAGCCATCCCCAGCCGCTATTAACATGTCCATTATCTTTATCCCAAGTATGCTTATGATGTTGCTCATAACGGGCGCCATCATACCAGTTTCCCCCTCTTGCAGGCATGATAGACTCGTCGGTGCTCAGCGATTGTAAAAAGAAATAGTCTGTGGAATAGTTCTGGCGTAACTGGACGTAAACTTGTCCGGTTAGCTGTACAAAATGTTGTTCTGTTTGCGGGAAAGTTGCAGGAGTAAGCTGCGTTTTTACTTCTAAATCCAATTTATGGCAGGAAGGAAGTACCGTTAGTGATAAAATTGCTCCTGCAGCTATATTGATAAGACTTTTCATCTTCTTATGGATTAATTAAATGATACATTTAAACCGAACAGGAAGGTTCTGGTTTTTGGATAAAAGTTGTTGGTATCTACACCAGGTGCTAAACCTCCCTGGTTGATCTCAGGATCAATTCCTTTATACCCGGTGATCACAAACAAGTTGTTTGCTGTGGTATACAGTCGCAGCGAACTTACACCAGGAACAATTCCTTTTTTAAAGGTGTAACCCAATGTTGCATTGTCTAAGCGCAGGTAACTACCATCTTCAATAAAACGGCTTGAATATCTGTAAGAATTAAAATCGGCTGTCGATTCATTCTCCACCTCAACCGGTATATTGGTAAACTGAGCTGTACTTGGGCGGAACAGGTCGGCCCTGGTCACATTCATAATCTTATTCCCCAAAACCGCTCTCATGAAAACATTCAGGTCCAAATTCTTGTACCTTACGCTATTCGTCCATCCAATCAATGCTTTCGGTTGTGCATTTCCTACTATATGGTAGTCAGTTTTGTTTAGTAAACCAGTGGTTTTAATATTACCAGCTGCATCGTAGTATTGTGATACGCCTGCATCATTTTTGCCTGCATACTTGAAGGTATAGAAAGTTCCGATTGCTTGCCCAGGAGCCCAAATCTGTAGTGTTGATCCACTTTGTCCTTGCCCATCAGGTTGTACAACCAATCGGTCGGCGATTTTATATTGACTGTCGGAAAGTGTGAGGAGTTTGTTAACGTTATGGGCCAGATTAAATCCTGTAGTCCAGGTAAACTTACTATTGCTCAGAGGACTGGCATTAAGGACTACTTCAATACCCTTGTTGCTCATTTTACCAACATTAGCAGTAAGCTGGCCAGAAGGATAAAGATTCTGGTCTACGTCAAAGGTAAGGATCAGGTCGGTAGTTCTTTTATTGTAAACATCTACGGAACCACTTAATTTTCCGTTAAAGAAACCGAAGTCAAGGCCAGCGTTAGTCGTTGCTGTTCTTTCCCAGCGTAGGTCTGGATTTTCATTTTGAATGGCACCATAGGCACCTTCTCTTGGGGCTCCATTATAGTAAAACTGTCCGGCTAATCCATAAATTAACTTAGTAGTTAGCGGCGCAAATCCTAAAGAGTTCCCTGCAATACCGTAACTTGCACGTAATTTTAAGGCACTCAGCAGGCTTTGATTTTTCATGAAGCCTTCCTGGTCGATGTTCCAACCGCCACCGATTGAAGGATAGTAACCCCATTTTTCATTTTCTCCGAATACGTTGGAACCATCTCTCCTTAACGAGCCTTGTAGTAAGAACCTATTCTGATAGTTGTAATTTACCCTGGCAAAATCAGAGATCATCAATATCTCCTGGTACATATTGTCCTTGTTATAGTCAACTCTAAAGTCACTAATAGCATAAGGATTACCCAGGCTCAGGTTGTTGTAGCCAACTTCATTTATTGGGAAATTGGTTGAACTTGCTTGTACACCATCATTGTTTAATGACTGCTGGTAAGAATATCCTGCTACGGCAGTAATGTCATGGTCACCAAGTTTCCTATTCCAGGTTAGGTAGGTTTCAATAATTTTGTTGGTATTTTGGTAAGCATTACGTACTGCAAGGCCGTTTGCACCAACCAGAGAAACAAATACTGGATTTGCCGGTGGTTCAGGTGTATTCCTCACGTTATTGTACCTTGAAGTATAAAGGTTGTTGTAAAAAGCACCGTATACGTTCTGAGTGTTCTGATAAGAAGCAGATACATCAAAGGAAAAGCCATATGGTAATTTCAGGTTTGCCGTAAAGTTTCCAAGTAGGTTTTTAGTTTTCAGGTTCTCTACCCCATTCTCCAGCATCGACACTGGATTGTAGTAGTTGCCTTGAAGCAAATTGTCGAAGTAAGAACCATCAGGATTTCTAACTGGTGCTGTTGGAAGGTAAGTCAGCATTTGAGAAAGTATCGTATTACGGTAAGGTACCAAATCAGCATCGCTAACTGAGTTGCTCAGGCTCACGCCGATCTTCAGTTTGTCGTTTAGTGCTTTTTGATCCAGGCCTACACGGCCGATGAAACGGTTCATACCACTGTTCCTAATAATACCTTGCTGTTTGAAATAATTAACGCTGGCATGGTAGGTGGTTTTCTCCGAACCGCCACTTAAAGATACATTATGGTTGTAAGACGTTGCATTGCTGCGTTGCACCTCATCCTGCCAGTTGGTATTTGCGCCTTTGTCATTAGCCGGGCTTAGTGCAGTATTGGTTTTTGCCAGGAATGCACGCAATTGGTCGGCGTTCATCATTTCGTATTGATTAGATACATTTTCAACGCCAAAGTAGTTACTGTAAGAAACCTGAGCTTGTCCTGCCTTACCTTTTTTTGTTGTAACCATAATTACACCATTGGCGGCACGATTACCATAAATTGCAGCTGCTGCAGCATCTTTTAATACGTTGATAGAGGCAATGTCGTCTGGCGCGATGATAGAAATATCAGCCCCGGGCACACCGTCTATAACAAAAAATGGTGATTGGGCGCCGTCACGAAGCGTTGACGCTCCACGTAAAACAATTGCAGCATTACGATTGGGGTCCCCGCTCCTGCTAATATTCAGTCCAGGAACTTTACCCTGTAGCATTTGACCCACATCACTAATAGCACCCTTGTTCATGTCCTCACCTTTTACAGTAGATATAGAACTAACTAAGGTTTTCTTGGAACTTGTACCGTAACCTACTACCACAATTTCTTTCAAAGCAGTGTTAGCATCTGTCAATTGAACTTTGTAATAGGTTTGGTTAGTAACCGGAACCTCTTTAGTTGTAAAAGAAATTGCATTGAATACAAGTACATCGCCCTGCTTTGCAGAAATTGCAAATGTTCCCCCGGCGCTTGTCGAAACTCCTTTTTTAGTTCCTTTAATAGTTACACTGGCGCCAGGTATGGCCAAGCCGTCTTTATCGACAACTATACCTGTAATTTTTTGTTCAGGCTGCGCGAATCCTGTAGATAAATTGATGAATAGTAATAAGAACAGAGTAATCCAAGTGCTCTTATTGCATTGAAGGCCGAATCGCATCATTTCAGTAAAATTTGGTTCATAATAATTGGTTTGTTAATTGGCTTGATTCAAGTTTTATTTAAAACTTCAAATTTGGTGGTAAGTACTTAGCTACTAACGCTTCATAGTATGGTTTTAGTTCCTCCCAGCTTTTCTGGTTAGGGTTTTTCGAATATAAATCATACGGGTTAAAAAGCTTCACCCAGTTAAACATCTCGTGGTCATGCTCGCTCATTAAATGATTGTAGGCATGTTCTCTGTGTTGCGAGTAAAATGAGTGATAACGAAGCATATACAATCCTGGTTCAGGTATATAATCTTTCATCATGTGGTACACATATTCATCATGCCCCCATGACATGTGAACATTTTTTAATCCACAATTCCTTTGATAGATGCCTAGCTCTGTATTGTACTTTTCATTCGCATAATCCGGGTTTGCTGTGAAAAATTCAGAATAAACTATCTTGTCTGAGAACTTGCATCCTACCGGAAAGGTGTCTCCTACCACCGCCCATTGAGGTTCACCGAATAAGCATAATACTTTGCCCATATCATGTATAAGGCCCACAAGTACCATCCAATCAGGATGTCCGTCATTCCGTATAGCTTCAGATGTTTGTAAAAGATGCTGCATTTGATCTAAATCGGTATCCGGGTCAGAATCATCCACCAGCTCATTTAAGAAGTTGAAAGCATCCCATATAGGCATTTCCTTTTTGTCAAACTTCAAAAATTCCTCTCTTTTCTGCATTACGAAATCGTAAGTCTGATAAGTATGGTTGAGGCGGTAAAATTCACGCACTCCATCTTTTTCTGTTTCCTGGTAGTTTCTGAACTCTTCTTCTTTTTTATCCTGATTAATTTTTGAAGGATCAGGGTAACGTTTTAATACATCATTTTCCCACTCGTCAAGGTTAGAAAGCGGCGCAAGATTCTCGCCGGAAACGTTGTTATTGCTGGAAGCCATAAGTTATTAGTTGGTTTACTGAATTAAAGGTCAATAAATTACTCTTCAGATTTTTTATTTCAGCCTAGAAAATTTACGTAAACGATTAAGTAAAAAATGATATTTTGCACGTTATATATTGATATTAAGCACTGCATTATATGAGCAATGTTACAATTAAGTTACTTGCAGAGCGGCTAAATCTTTCGACCGCCACAATATCGAAAGCACTTTGTGATAGCCATGAAATAAGCACTACAACTAAAGAACGTGTGCTGTCTCTTGCAAAGGAGTTGGACTACGTACCCAACCCCTATGCCGGCAGCCTTCGCAGAAATAAGAGTAAAACAATTGCGGTATTAATCCCTGAAGTAGCTGATAGTTTCTTTTCACTAGCCTTGAACGGTATTGAGGAAGTTGCACTCGAAAAGGGTTATCACACCCTTATTTATTTAACCCATGAAAAGCTTGAAAGGGAAAAGGCGATTTTAAAATCACTTATGGGAGGAAGAGTTGATGGTGTTATTATGTCGGTAACGGTTGAAACTAGTTCATTTGACCATATACGCGAATTTAACCGCCACCTTCCTGTCGTTTTTTTCGACAGGGTTTGTGAAGAGATCGAAACGGCCAAGATAACTACAAATGATTTCGAATGCGGCTATAACGCAACCAGGCATTTAATAGAAGCCGGCTGCCGGAAAATCGCTTTGCTTTCGATATCCAATAGCCTTTCGATTATTTCTGAAAGAATGAAAGGTTATAAAAAAGCTATTGCCGACTTTAATTTAAATGAAGAGGACTGCAAAATAGTTCATTGCACTGAAGATGCCCGCCAGAATTGCGATCTGATAAACGAGATGATGTTAAGTGAAAGTAGGCCTGATGGTATTATAGCCACTGTTGAGAAACTTACAACTGAAATTTACCTGGTTTGCCAGAGCTTGAATATTGATATCCCGCAGGATGTTAAATTAGTTTGTTTCTCAAATCAGTCCTCTGCTATTATTCTTAAGCCAACACTTACAACTATTACGCAACCCGCCTTTGAAATGGGTAAAGCTGCAGTTACCGCTTTGCTTAAAGCTCTAAAGAACAACAATATAAATTTAGAGGAAGAAAGTGCTGTAATTCCGTCAACCTTGATGATTAGAAATTCATCACTAAGTCCTCAACCTGAAGAAGTTTAATATAATATGCAGTTTGCGGGGCGTGGGGGACTTTTCTCTCTTTGGGCATAGCCGTTAACCTAAGAGTATGTTCATTGAAAAACAGTTCTTTGACCTAAAAACTGAGGTTGAGCAGGACTGTCCTCCGCTGGCGGGAGGTGCCGATAGGCGGAGGTGATTGATTGTCTTGACATACCGCATACTCCTACCCCTTAAACCCCTCTAACTTAAGTGGTTGGTGGGGACACCAACCACGGCGAACACCCGGTGTTGGTGTCCCCACCAACACCTCAAAATCCTTAAGTTAATGACATTGCGCTAAGAGGGGTTTGTCATTCGAATATTCCCACCTCATGTTAGTTTAGCACAGTGCAAGTAATGTTACAAGCATCCTGCTTGCATAACCTCTACATTTTTTATTTTAACGAACATTCAATATATTTGTCTATGCCTGCTACTAAAACATCGAAGGAAGAAATATTAGAGAAAAGCCTGCAACTAATCTGGGAACGCGGCTATTATCAAAGTAGCTTCTCTGAACTTTCAAAAGCCTGTGGCATAAGGAATGCGCATTTCTATTATTATTTTAAAGACAAGGAAGACTTGATGTCGCAGGTTTTACGGGCAGCCCACAACTATTTTAAGGAAAAGGTCTTTTCAATCGCTTATAACGAATCAGTGGATGCCTCTGTCCGTTTAGAAACTATGTTAAGAAAGTTAAAAGTGCTTTATACCAAAAATTTTGCCGGATGTCTTTTTGGTAACACTGTATTGGAAGCAGCCCATGCAGATCAACCCTTTTTGGACGTAGTAAAGCTTGTATTTAAAGACTTTGTTGCTGCACTAAAGCATTTATTTATGACCAATCTTGATGAACAAGCTGCGGAATTGAAAGCGGTACAAACGTTTCAGCAGGTTCAGGGTGCGCTTGTACTGACGAGGTTGTTTAAGGATACAAGCTATATTTTAGATACGCTTAAAGCTGTAAAACTTTAAAAATTTAAGATTTATTTTAACGAACGTTCAATAAGTATGATTAACTCTATAAACACCATTACCGGATTTGAATACAATAGCTTGCCTTTCTTATTGGAAAAAGCCGCAGTTCAATACAAGACCCGATGTTGGTATAATACAGGATTTTCTAGTGTAGGGTACAACAAAGCTGATGTTCAGTCTGATGCGATTGCGAGCTATCTGATAAGCAACGGTTATACGCGATCCAGATATTTATATATTTCATCCGAAGGTTCTTATCAAAACACTATAGTCTGCCTTGCCGCAATTAAAGCAGGGATGTTACTTAGCGATACAATTGCCATCCCGGGATCTATTTTTAATAAAAAACCGCTTTCATTCAGTAATGGGGCATTTTCTTGCAAAGAGTTTAAGATGTCGTTTCGTGAAGCACTAAAAGAAGGTGGAAAGACATTTTTTATCCATTCTGATGCTACATTTTATGACGAGCAACCCTTTGGCATTTTTTCTTTCGCGGATGGATTTAAATTTATCACACAGGAAGATGTTAACCAAAGGATTGTTTCTTCTGAAGCTAACTTGCCTTTTTGTATTGAGGTTATGCGATTGTGGCTGCATGGAAAGCAGTTTGGCTAAAATTCAGCCTTAAGATTTCCCTGATGTTTCTTTAAATAGGCTGCCAGCAATAGCTTTTTCGCATAATCCAGGCCGTCTTTCGACCGCAAATAGAAGCTTATCCAACCAGACTTCGCAAATACATGATGTTCCTGAATGCGCCCTTCAAGGATGAGTTTCGTTTTAGTTTTTCTGCTATCCAGCAAGCCGTTACTATGTAAGTGAGCAATTTCCTTTCCTCTGTAATTGAATTGTAAGCCGCCATACTTATGAACGGCCATACTCATTCCAGGCCAAGTTGAAGCTTCCGCCTCCAACTCGTCCAGCCAGTCCAATATCTCTGGCTTAATGAAAAATACCCTGAGTCTTAGCAAGCTGTCAAAAACTAATGGCAGTAATGGTACCGCTTTTAGAAACGCTAAATTTTTAACAACAAATGCAAACATCACCTGCTTTCACTAAGTTCTTTAATATGTTCCATTACCCGAAGGTGTACATTTCTTGTGATGCTTTCAGCCCAAACATCATAATACCAAAGGGGAAATACATAGAGTCTGTACCAACTGTTACCGGTTAAAGTAGTTGTTCCGTTGCCATTATCCTTGAGTAAAAATTGTCCTCTGAGAATATCAATATGCCCCATAATTTCCGGGTCTTTAGGCTGATTAACAATATCAAATGTTAAATCTTGCCCAGGCCTATAAACAACTATTTTCTCGTCAAAAATATAACCATTACTAAATATGCATTTGCGCCCAGCGCCCTCATAATAGCCGTCAACTGTTGCGGCTACAGGGCTAGGCATTCCAATACGAAAGAGCCAGAATTCATTTTTCTTTTCAATCTGCTTAAAGGCTACCACATGCTTCCAAACTTCTTTTGCAGGAGCGTTGATTACAATAACATCTGATACCAGATTTTCATAATGGTGTTTAGAAACCGAATCAACGATGAAAAGCATGAAAAGAAACGAAAAGATGCTTATGTTTAAATTCGTGTTATCTTTCCTGAACATCGCTCTTCCTATGAACACTCCAGTTATAATAAACGCAAAAATCAAGGGCGAAACAATAACCAAACAAATTACCCCTTCTCCAAGAAAAATCGCACTTAACAATATGGCGAGTGCTCCATTCAGGCAGGAAAAGCCTGTCAGCCTTTTACCTTTTATTTCCATGTTCTTCCAGCACCATGCGCTGATTATACCCATCAACAAGGGGACGATAACAAATTCGGCGTAAACGAAAATTCCCGGATCCGGTTTTAAAAAGCGACTAACCGCAATCACAATAAAGGCAAAAATATTGGAGAGGATAAAGCCCTTTATTACTTCAAATTCATAGATTTTCTTATTCATCACTTAGATAAATTTTTGATTTGTAATTCTTCTAGTTTCTTGATCTTATAACATGTGTAGAGCGGGATGATTCCCAATACCCCAAACGAGCAATCTATTAATTGCCAGAAAAATGGGATTTGCCTTATAGGGCCTGCAATAAAAGCAAGCGGGATAACCATGATGCAAGCATACATACCGAATTGGATAACCCAGATATTTCTTACGGGGTCTCGCATAGGCCCGATGAAAGCGGTAGCAATTACAATATGCGCAAAGGCAAGCCAGTCTGTTCCGTAAGCCGGTAAGGATAATTATGGTTTGTGATTTTAACACCTTGATAAATAGTTATAAGCCATTTCTGCAAAAATGGTGGAAGAATATAAATCTTGTCAATAGCAAAGCTTAATAGGCTTTCCATTGGAAAAGCGGTAATCCCACTTAGGATCAACGCTACTATAAAGAAGATAATCCATCGGCTAATTGCCTTTCTTAGTTGTGTTTCGGTAGCTTTCATGTGTGTTGGTTTTGGTGCAATTCTGCTTGTTGCTTTATTGTATCATTTCTATGCTGAATCAGGTTGCACATGTACTTTTTAAGAAAAAGCCAATCGGCTATTTTGCCCAGTATGCCAAGTGGCGATTGGTATATAAACTCATCCACCATTAAAGTATAGCCATCTTTGGTTTCAAACCTGTGCTTATGTGCCATCATTTTAAAAGGGCCCTCAAGCATTTCATCACTAAAAAGATAGGGAAATCTCAGTTCGGTTATCTTGCTTGTAAGCGTCATTGCCACCCCGAAATGCCTTGCCTTCCAGGTTACCGTTTCGCCATAGCCGATTAATCCGGAGGTTACGCCCGCAATCGCTTTTTCTCCGGTGTGAGCCATTGAATCAATGTGTAGCTCAATGCTTCTCGCCAGGTCGAAACAAACTTCAATAGGGGCCTTAATCTTTGTAGTTAGTATAAATTGTGGCATATGATTAAATTCTTGTACTTAAAATATCTTTAACTGCATAGTCAATATTAGGGAAGACAAAACTGTATCCACTGGCAGCAAGGCGCTTTGGCAGTACCCAACGGCTTTTCAAAATCAGCTCTGTTTCAGTCCCGATAAGCTTCGCTCCTATTTCTAGCAACCAAGCTGGAGATGGTAAGCCAAAGGGAACACCATAGACCTGTCTGATTGACGCCATTAGTGCCTCATTTTTTACAGGTTGGGGTGCAACGCAATTGATAATACCCTGAAGATCTTTGTGCTGCATTATCCATTCGGTACACTTAGCGGCATCTTGTTCATGTATCCATGATACATATTGCTGCCCATCCCCTTGCTTGCCACCTAATCCGAACCTCACAAGGTTAAGCAATCGTGGAAAAGCGGAGTCGTGGCTTCCCAGAACGATTCCCATTCGTAGTGCCACTTTTCGAGTATTTGGTGTATTTGTACCGAAGAAGGCTTCTTCCCAGTTCTGACATACCTTGACTGAAAAGCCTGTGCCTATTTCTCCAGTTTCTTCATCCTGAGGCCTGTCTTCGGCGTGGCGATAAATGGTAGCGGAAGTGACATTAATCCAAAGCCCTGGAGGGTGTTGCATTTCCCCTATGACTTTTCCCAGCAGTTTGGCAGGAATTACCCTTGAGTGGATAATTTCCTGTTGATTTTTTTTGGTGTATCTGCAGTTTACATTTTTCCCGCAAAGGTTAATAAGCATATCTGCTTCGTTCAAACTATTCTTCCAGGCTCCTTCCGTTTTTCCGTCCCAAAGAACAGTTTTGATATTTCCATCCTGAACCTTTTCCCTCCTGCTTAAAATCACGATCTCCTCTGCAAGCGGCCTATAATATTCTGCTAAAACTCTACCGAGATAACCATTACCTCCGGCTAGAACGATTTTCTTGTATCTCATACATTAAAGTAAAGGATGAATAAAAGCACGATTAAACGGTAAAGTACCCATGTTAATGTGGGAATTCCACCAACAGCCAAGATCTTAGATCTTCTGATATGCTCTAGTAACATTAGGCCGGCGACAACAATAAACCAAGCACAGTAAACTATCGGATTTATATTTACGAGTGCTGAAAGGATTAGTCCCGGTAGCAAGAGCAATGCGCCACCAAAAGAGATTGTCATCATATTTCCTAAATAATCCCATTTCTTTTCTCGATTAAGGAAGTTGATGATACTTCCCTGAAAAAAAATCTGCCCTCCACAAATGAGGTACTCCCGGTAGGGCTTGCCCTGGGGCAGGAGCCCATCTAAAAGATTGGCATAATGAGAAAGAATAAAAGCAGTGATACCCCAGGTTATTACCAGGTACGCGATCCGGTAATCTAATCTGAATGTAGGCTGAATTTGGAACGCATTATTTAACGTAGGTGCTGGAATAATTACCCGCCTGTTGAACGCAATAAAGGCATATGCTTTAGACATTAAATGTACAAATGGCCTGAATAACAGTAATTGCTTAAGAATTGGAATCCGAACTGAATATATTTTTAGCAGGCTCTCTATACCATAGGTAACCTCGCCTGTCTCCTTGTTGACCAACGCAATTTCATTAGCAGCCCTTTGCCTGTCGAGCATAGGACAAGCTTCGGGTTTTAATTCCTGATAAGAGCTTCTTCCCTCTTCATTCAAGAGATTCTTATTCACAAGCACCTTGGTATACGCATTACAGATTGGGCATTCGGCATCAAACAGAATCAGGTGTTTTTTCAACGTTCTCATAATTAAATGGCTAGATTATTCGTGTGATCTGACGTTTTTTCATATTGAACTTTCAGAAAAATTTGAAAGTTCGTCTCAAAAAAATATTCTATTTGAATATTTTAAAAATTGAACCCCAAAACCAGTTTTCTTCCGCTTTTAGCATGGTGTCGAGGGTTTTATCTACGTTTTTTGCTAACTTATTAATGTCGGTAACTGATTTATTAAATGTTTTAAACTCCGGGTCTTGAGCATCGCCTTGAACGTAAGAAAGCTCGTCTAGTACCTTTAACACCGGGTCAAGCTCCCTTTTCTTTCGTTCTTTAGCAACCTGCCTAGCTATGTTCCAGGTGTCTTTATCTGCGTAGAAATATTCTTTCCTTTCCCCTGGCTTGTGCTGTTTTTCGATAAGCCCCCATCCAATCAAATCCCTTAAAGTCATATTTGCATTGCCTCTCGAGATACTTAGCTCTTCCATAATTTCTTCGGTGGAAAGCGCTTCTGGTGATATTAGCAACAAGGCATGAACCTGAGCCATTGTGCGGTTTATCCCCCACTCTGAACCCAACTTACCCCAAGCCTCAATAAACTTCTTTTTTGCTTCTGCTAATTCCATGACACAAATATAGTGAACTTATTAAACTTTCAAAATATTTTGAAAGTTTAATAAGTTTTAAAATGATCCGTTTATTCTTCTCGACAGTAAACTTACTTCAATGCTGCAAGCCAGCCCGCAGCCTGTTCATGACTCACATAAGAAAAATCACCAAAAAGGCCCAAAACTTCTACTACCGAGCCCGCTTTCAGTATTAATTTTCGGGCAGCATCTTTCTGCGGCTTATCAAGAAGTGCCGAATCCATTTTTAGAGTTAATAGTTTAAGCGGCTTGGAAACGCTGCTCAGCGAGGAACTGCTTATATACCCCTGTGTATCGTCCGGAAGGCTTACCTTATACCAACCTGAACAAGCTGCTTCTACCAATACCAATGTATTTAGCGGCATTTTAGCAAGCGAATTACCTTCCTGATTGGGTGCCTCCCTAAGAATAACATGCCTATCTACGGTACGCAAAGATCTTCCAAGCTGTGAGATGGATGCAGTGATCGGCAAAGGCCGTTTGACATTTGGATTCACAAAAGCAAAAGGGTCTACCGCTCCGCCCATGGTATAAATACCAAAATGCAGATGAGGTGAAGTATGCTTAGCATTTCCTGTATTTCCAACAAGTCCGATGGTATCTCCTTCACTTACTCTCTGTCCCATTCTAACCAAGTGTTCATCCAAATGGGCATA
>Ga0307408_100001557_pt1 | contig 16949 bp, 18 predicted proteins | sample 322Cmetagenome_FD_202116 | JGI IMG/M metagenome (GOLD analysis project Ga0307408, IMG submission 202116) | Maize rhizosphere microbial communities from greenhouse at UC Davis, California, United States - 322HYB-C-3 | ecosystem: Host-associated > Plants > Roots > Rhizosphere > Soil | place...
TGCCAAGTTGTTTAGAAAAAAGAATAGTATTAGAAGAAGGCGAAGTAAAAGCCGTTGAAACCATATTAGAAACTGTTTAGAAAAATAAAAAGCTTAGTAATACAGGCGAACTGGCACTAACTTGAAAGGACAAAGGCATTAAATTTTCATCCAAAGAATTAACATCAACACGCTAAAATCATGTTACACGATCCAAACCGTATATATATTTTTGATACCACGCTTCGTGATGGCGAACAGGTACCCGGTTCTCAATTAACAACTCCTGAAAAAATTATTATCGGAGAAGCCCTTCAATCGCTCGGAGTTGATATTATTGAGGCGGGCTTCCCTATCTCCAGCCCCGGCGATTTTCAAAGTGTGGTTGAACTTTCTAAAGTTGTTCGTGACCCTATAATTTGCGCTTTAACCCGTGCAAACAAGGGAGACATTGATTGTGCAGCAGAAGCTTTAAAACATGCCAAACGCCCACGTATTCATACAGGTATTGGCTCATCTGATATGCATATTCAATACAAATTTAACAGTACCCGCGAAAAGATTCTTGAGCGTGCTGTGGAGGCTGTAAAATATGCTAAACAGTTTGTTGAAGATATTGAATTCTATGCTGAAGATGCCGGAAGAGCAGATAATGTTTATCTGGCTCAAATGATCGAGGCTGTGATTGCGGCAGGTGCAACAGTTGTTAATATCCCTGACACTAATGGATATTGCTTGCCGGAACAATATGGAGCTAAAATTCGCTTTCTGAAAGAAAACGTAAAGAACATCGATCAGGCTATCATTTCAGTGCATTGCCATAATGATTTAGGCTTGGCAACGGCAAATAGCATTGCAGGCTTACAAAATGGCGCCCGTCAGATAGAATGTACTATCAACGGTATTGGAGAACGTGCAGGAAATACTTCGTTGGAAGAAGTCGTTATGATTTTAAATACGCATAAAGGACTTGGCTACCACGAAATGATCAACATAAACACTAAACAACTTTACCCGCTAAGCGGAATGGTTAGCAGGATGATGCGCATGCCGGTTCAGCCTAATAAAGCGATTGTGGGTAAAAATGCCTTTGCTCACAGCTCTGGTATCCACCAGGATGGGGTTCTTAAACATCGTGAAACTTACGAGATTATGAATCCGGAAGATGTGGGTATTGACCAGTCAGAAATTATTTTGACTGCCCGCAGCGGACGCCACGCTTTGAAGCACCACTTAGAGCGCTTAGGTTATTCCATTGACAGAATTGACCTGGATCAAACTTATCAGCGTTTCCTTGTGATGGCTGATGTGAAAAAAGAGATTAAGGATGATGATCTATTAATCCTTATGGGTGATGAAGTTGAAACGAACTATAAAAATGGCGTAAAAATCAACTCATTACAGGTTATTTGTGGAGATCAGGCAGAGCCAGAAGCTGTTGTTAAGCTTCATTATAATGGAGCTGACCATGAGGCCACAGCAAAAGGTAACGGTCCGGTAAGTGCTACAATTAAAGCGATTGAGACCATTCTGGGACAGAATATAGAAATTAAAGAATTCAATATTCACTCTATCCACGGAGGAAGTGATGATGTGAGTAAAGTGGATATGCGTGTAATTCACGAAGATAAATCATACATGGGTTACGGTTTCAGCACTGATATTGTAAGAGCTTCGGCTAATGCATATCTGGATGCGCTCAATAAATTTGTGTAGCCCCCCGGCCCCCTAAAGGGGGAGATACAAGACGCTTTATCGCAGGGAGTCGTTAAAATATGCGCTTAGTTTAAAGCGTTATAGGAAAGAGATTGGAATGTAACCTATAAGGTTTCGAAAACCTTATAGGTTTGACCGATTTAAAATTAACTGAATAAAAAAGTAATAATAAACAACATCAAAATAAAATGAGTAAGACTTTATTTGACAAGGTGTGGGATACTCACGTTGTGCGTAAGATTGAAGGTGGACCTGACGTATTATTTATTGACCGCCATTTAATTCATGAGGTTACCAGCCCGGTAGCATTCCTTGGATTAAAAAGCAGAGGAATCAGGGTTTTATATCCTGAGCGTACCTTCGCTACTGCAGACCACAATACTCCAACTATCAATCAGCACCTTCCTGTTGCCGATCCTCTTTCTGCTAATCAGTTAAAAGCTTTAGAAGAAAACGCTAAAGAATACGGAATTAGCCACTGGGGGCTTGGACACCAGAAAAATGGCATCGTACACGTTGTAGGACCTGAGTATGGAATTACTCAGCCTGGTGCAACTATTGTGTGTGGTGACTCTCACACTTCTACTCATGGCGCTTTCGGAGCTATTGCTTTTGGTATTGGTACATCTGAAGTAGAAATGGTACTTTCTACACAATGTATTATGCAGCCAAAACCTAAAAAAATGAGGATTAACGTTACCGGCGAATTAAGCAAAGGTGTTACTCCTAAAGACGTTGCATTATTCATCATTTCTCAATTGACTACTTCTGGCGCTACTGGTTACTTCGTAGAATACGCTGGTGAAGTTTTCGAAAAAATGAGTATGGAAGGACGTATGACCGTGTGTAACCTAAGTATTGAAATGGGTGCACGTGGTGGTATGATCGCTCCTGATGAAACGACTTTCAACTACATTAAAGATCGTGAGTTTACGCCAAAAGGCGAAGCTTGGGATAAAGCGATGGCGTACTGGCAAACTTTGAAAACTGACGAAGGTGCAGTTTTCGATAAAGAGTTTACTTACAATGGTGCTGCTATTGAGCCAATGATCACTTACGGTACAAACCCAGGTATGGGTATTTCCATCTCTGAGCATATTCCTGATGCAGCCCATGTTGAAGGAGGTGTTGCCACTTACGAAAAGTCATTAGGCTACATGGATTTCCACGAAGGAGATTCTATGATTGGCAAAAAAGTGGATTACGTTTTTGTAGGAAGCTGTACTAATGGCCGTATCGAGGATTTCAGAGCCTTTACGTCTCTTGTTAAAGGAAAGCATAAAGCTGAGGATGTAACAGTTTGGTTAGTTCCGGGCTCACACATCGTTGAAGCTCAGATTAAAGAAGAAGGTTTATTGGATATCTTAACTGAAGCTGGATTTACACTTCGCCAGCCAGGTTGCTCTGCTTGTTTAGCAATGAACGACGATAAAGTTCCTGCTGGCAAATATGCAGTGAGTACTTCAAACAGAAACTTCGAAGGAAGACAAGGCCCTGGAGCAAGAACAATGCTTGCAAGTCCGTTAGTTGCAGCTGCTGCTGCAATCACTGGAAAAGTAACAGATCCAAGAACTTTAATCTAATTTTAACAAGGCGTTATTTCGATAAAAGAAAGCTTATATGTAGAGGTTCCTCCTATCGGGATAACAGATCAACAAAATTTAAAATGGCTTACGATAAATTTAATATATTAACAAGTACAGCGGTTCCTCTTCCGATTGAAAACGTGGATACAGACCAGATTATCCCTGCTCGTTTCTTAAAAGCAACAGAGCGTGTTGGATTTGGTGACAATTTGTTCCGCGACTGGAGATATAATTCTGACAACACTCCTAAAGCTGATTTCGTATTGAATGATGCTACTTATTCTGGTAAAATTTTACTAGGTGGCAAGAACTTTGGTTCTGGTTCATCAAGAGAGCATGCGGCATGGGCTGTTTATGATTACGGTTTCAGAGCTGTTGTATCTAGCTTCTTTGCAGATATTTTTAAAGGTAACTGCTTAAACATTGGTGTATTACCTGTTCAGGTTAGTCCGGAGTTTTTGCAAAAGATTTTTGATGCTGTTTATGCTGATCCCAAAGCTGAGCTTGAAATTAATTTGCAAGACCAAACTATTACTCTTTTAGTTACTGGCGAAAAAGAAAGCTTTGATATTAACAGCTACAAAAAAGATAATATGCAAAACGGTTTTGACGATATCGATTATCTTCAAAACATAAAACCTGAAATTCAGGAGTTTGCAAAAGGGTTACCATTATAGGTAGATTAGCCAATACTGGCGTGAAAACATCAAATGCCTCGGTTGGTTAAATGCCGACCGAGGCATTGTAATATAGTGTGATGATACTAGAGGTTGCAGTTTTAAATGTAATACCAGATAAGCTTGATGAATTTGAGAAGATCTTTTCGATTGCTGGAAAAATTATAAGCTCGATGAAGGGTTATAAATGGCATCAGCTGCAACGATGCATTGAAATATCCAACCGGTATATATTACTTGTTCAATGGGAAACGTTAGAGGATCATACGGTTGGTTTCAGACAATCAACCGAATATCAAGAGTGGAAGAAACTACTTCATCACTTTTATGATCCTTTCCCAACTGTTGAGCACTATAAGAGAGTTGAATATACTGATTAAAAATTTCACTGGTAGAGAAAATTACACCGATCAAGTACCGATGAGGATCTGTGCAATCTTTTTCAACCCGTGTAATTCCGCAAATTATGAGTAAAAGGAAAATAGAAATAATGGACACTACTCTTCGGGATGGCGAACAAACATCTGGAGTGTCTTTTTCCATTTCAGAAAAGCTAACCATTACGCAGTTATTACTCGAGGAGCTTAAGGTAGATCGGGTGGAAATTGCTTCTGCACGTGTTTCCCAAGGAGAGTTTCAGGCTGTTGAAACCATTACCAAATGGGCTAAAGAGAACGGGTATATTGACAGAATTGAAGTGCTTTCTTTTGTTGACAATGGCGTTTCTATTGACTGGATGGTGAAAACGGGTGTTAAGGTTCAAAACCTACTGACGAAAGGTTCATTAAACCACCTTACTCATCAACTTAAAAAAACTCCGGAACAACATTTTTCAGAAATTGCGAAATCTATTGAAACAGCTTCAACTTACGGCATTGCAACCAATGTCTACCTCGAAGATTGGAGCAACGGGATGCGCAACTCCAAAGATTATGTGCTTCAATACCTTGATTTTCTAACAAAGCAGCCTGTTAAGCGTATTATGCTTCCTGATACCTTGGGCGTTCTAACTCCGAGCGAGACTTTTGAGTATGTTTCTGAACTAAAAGCAAAATATCCTGAAGTTCATTTCGATTTTCATGCCCACAACGATTACGATCTGGGAACAGCAAACGTTCTTGAAGCTGTTAAAGCCGGGATTAATGGTTTGCACCTAACGGTTAATGGCATGGGCGAACGAGCGGGAAATGCGCCAATGGCAAGTGTTATAGCGGTTATCAATGACTTTTTGCCAAAGGCCGATATTGCGTTGAAAGAATCTTCCATTTACAAGGTGAGTAAACTGGTTGAGGCTTTTTCGGGAGTGAGGATTCCTGCCAACAAGCCTATTGTAGGCGAGTATGTATTTACTCAAACTGCGGGAATTCATGCTGACGGTGACAATAAAAAGAATCTGTATTTTAACGACCTGCTTCCTGAACGTTTTGGAAGGAAACGTAAATATGCCTTAGGAAAAACTTCTGGTAAAGCAAATATTGAAAAAAACCTTCAGGAACTAGGCTTGAAGTTGAATGATGAAGATTTGAAAAAGGTTACTCAGCGTGTTATTGAATTGGGAGACAGGAAAGAAACCGTAACTAAAGAAGATCTTCCTTATATTATTTCGGACGTACTTGATAGTAGCATGTATGAAGAAAAGGTTAAGGTTGAATCTTATGTGCTAACCCATGCCAAGGGATTGCGTCCTTCAGCAACTTTAGCTATTTGCATTGATGGCAAGGTTTATGAAGAACATGCGCAAGGCGATGGACAGTTTGATGCTTTTATGAAGGCTCTTGGTAAAGTGTACACTAAAAAGAATCTAAAACTGCCTAAGTTGATTGATTATACTGTTCGGATTGCACCAGGAAGCTCTTCTGACGCTCTATGTGAAACTATTATCACTTGGGAAACAGAAAGTAAAACATTTAAAACCAGGGGACTGGATTCTGATCAAACTGTGTGTGCTATTAAGGCTACTCAAAAGATGTTGAATATAATTTAGATGTGAGATATGAGAGGTTAGATGCGAGAAAGAGCAATTAGCTAATGAAAATGGAGCCGAACGAAACGTTACCACAAGATAAAATAGACATTTCATTGGAAAATTCCTTTGGCGTCTTCATATCCAACCAATCTGCAGAAGAACTGGCTGAAAATATCAGAAATAGTAGATTGTTTAATCGGGAAATTGAGCCCTTTGATTAAGATATTTAGGCCTCAAGCTTAAAAACCTTAGAGTTTTTTGCTGGCTAAAGCATTTCTTATAACTTTGCGCCGGCTTCCCAAAAGTGGTATGTGAGGACACAAACCACGGCAAAAGAGAAGTTTATCTCACTAAGCAAATCAATAAGCCATACTGTTCCCCCTTTAGGGGGTTAGGGGGCTGGTCTTAATATAAAAAAAAATGAAATTAAACATTGCTCTTTTAGCAGGAGATGGAATAGGCCCTGAAGTAGTAGATCAGGCAGTAAAAGTAGTAGACGCAGTTGCTACTAAGTTTAACCACGAAGTTAACTGGACTTCTGCTTTAACCGGCGCTGCTGCTATTGATGCAGTTGGAGAACCTTACCCAGATTCAACTCATGAAGTTTGCTTAGCTGCTGACGCTGTTTTATTCGGTGCAATTGGCCACCCAAAATATGATAACGATCCTAAAGCGACTGTTCGCCCAGAGCAAGGCTTGTTGAAAATGCGCAAGAAATTAGGATTGTTCGCTAACGTTCGCCCTACTTTCACATTCCCTTCATTGATTGATAATTCTCCTCTAAAAAGAGAAAGAATTGAAGGAACTGATTTAATCATTTTACGTGAATTAACAGGCGGTATCTACTTTGGTGAAAGAGGCAGAAAAGACGATGGTAATACTGCTTTCGATACTTGTACTTATACGAGAGAAGAAATTGAGCGTCTGGCTCGCTTAGGCTTTGAATTGGCGTTAACCCGCGGCAAAAAATTATGCTGCGTAGATAAAGCTAACGTATTGGAAAGCTCTCGCCTATGGAGAGAAACTGTACAAAACTTAGAAAAAGAATATCCGGAAGTACAAGTTAGCTACGAATTTGTAGATGCTGTTGCAATGCGCTTAGTTCAGTGGCCTAGCTCTTATGATGTGATTATCACTGAAAACTTATTCGGCGATATTTTAACTGATGAGGCTTCTGTAATCTCTGGCTCCATGGGATTAATGCCATCAGCGTCAAAAGGTGTTCATACCTCTTTATATGAGCCAATCCACGGTTCTTATCCTCAAGCTGCAGGCAAAGATATCGCGAACCCTCTTGCAACTGTTTTATCTGCTGCAATGATGTTCGAAGATGCTTTCGGTCTAAAAGAAGAAGCAGAAGCAATCAGAGCTGTTGTTAACAAATCTTTAGCTGAAGGTATCGTTACTGAAGACCTTGCTCCTAAAAATGGCAAAGCTTACAAAACCAGCGAGGTTGGTAACTGGTTAGCTAAGAATATATAATCTGGAACAAAAAGATTAAACCACAAGCCGCAACCGAATATCAAGGTTGCGGCTTTTTTATTTCAGGCTAAGCTCGGCTAATTATCATGCTTATTCCGCTTAATTTGTGAATTTTGATAATTCTATTAACTTTGAGTAGCATGCAGTTAAGCACCAAAGACTTAAACATAATAAAAGCCTATTTTACCGGGCAACCGGTAATTAAGGCATATTTGTTTGGCTCTTATTCAAGGGGAGAAGCAATGGAGGATAGCGATATCGACATTCTTGTTGATCTTGATTATTCGCAACAAATAAGTTGGAGTTATTTCAGCATGAAAGATGACCTGGAGGATCAATTGAAGAAGAAGGTGGATATTGTTTCTTCCAGAGGCCTTTCAAAACACATTGCCCCCATCATCAATAGAGAGAAGCAGTTGATCTATGAGAAATAGGCTACCTCTCTAATATTAGCCATGGAGTTTTTTTAGAAAGCTCCCTAATCAAAAATGCTACCCTAATGCAAATTCAAATTATCGGAGAAGCCGTTTCTAATATAAGCGAACCATTAAAAAGTCAATACCCCCATATCGAATGGAAGCAAATTAAGGGTACCCGAAATATCATAGCTCACGAATATTTTGGTATCGATTACGAAATAGTATGGGAGATTGCAAAGAATGGCTTGCCTGAATTAAAAGAGAAAATTCGGTTTCTTCTAAATCAACTCCCTCAATAATATCTTATACTTATTATCTATTCTATAGTAAAGTCCAAGATGAGCACTTCCTCTAAGCTAAATCCTATTTCCGCTCTGCAACGCCTTAAAAATGTTATCAAAAGAACGCCTTTAGATTATAACGCCCGCCTTTCCGAAAAATATCAATGCGATATCTATCTTAAGAGAGAAGATCAGCAAGTTGTCCGTTCTTACAAGCTTAGGGGTGCTTATAACATGATTAGCCAACTAAACAAAGAGCAACTCTCAAAAGGCGTTGTTTGTGCTAGTGCTGGCAATCATGCGCAGGGTGTAGCTTTTTCTTGTAGGAAGCTGAATATTAAGGGTGTGATATTTATGCCCGAAATAACTCCAAAACAAAAGGTTAGCCAGACTAAAATGTTTGGAGATGGAATGGTAGAAATTATACTTGTCGGCGATACTTTTGATGATTGCCTTATAGAAGCTCTTGCTTATACTGAAGCCAACAAAATGGCCTTTATCCCTCCTTTTGATAATTATAAGATTATAGAAGGCCAAGGGACGGTTGGCGTTGAGATTTACCAAGATTTACCAGATGCTGAAGTTGTGATTGTTCCAGTAGGCGGAGGTGGCTTATCAGCAGGAACCGGCACCTATCTCAAACAAGTAAATCCGGAAATAAAAATCATAGGTGTAGAACCGGAAGGAGCTCCGTCTATGTTAAAGGCAATAGAGGCAAATGCACCAGTAACTCTGCCCGAGATTAACCGCTTTGTTGATGGTGCATCCGTAAAGCGTGCAGGCGAACTGACCTTCCCTATTTGCAAAGAGATTTTGGATAAGATGATTCTTATTCCGGAAGGAAAAGTCTGCACAACGATCTTAAAGCTTTATAATGAAGATGCAATCGTAGCTGAACCAGCGGGAGCGTTATCTGTTGCAGCATTAGATTTGGTAGCTGATGAGATAAAAGGAAAAAAAGTAGTTTGCATAATAAGCGGCGGTAACAATGACATCGAACGTATGCAGGAGATCAAAGAGCTTTCCTTGTTATACGAAGGACTTAAGCATTATTTTGTTATTCGTTTTCCTCAACGCCCAGGAGCGCTGAAAATGTTTGTAAACGAAGTGTTAGGCCCCGGGGATGATATTACACGTTTCGAGTTTATTAAAAAGACAAACCGGGAAAGCGGGCCAGCGCTGGTAGGGATCGAATTAAAATCAGCTGACGACTACCCTGCTTTACTTCAAAGAATGAAACAATTCCGATTTGACTACAAAGAAATTAATAAAGATCAAACTCTATTTGAATACCTGGTTTAATTAAATTCCAGGTATTTTTTTATATAAACGGGCACAGCCTGTCCCAATGCGTATTTCCCAACTTCAAGATTTAAGGCTCTTAATCTTACTCCCTCCCTTTCTAAAAGCAATTCCTCGCAGTAGCCTTTAAAAAATATATCCAACACCAAATAGGTATGGCTTGTGTCTCCATCCTTTACAAGAATGTTCTCTGTGTGGATAGCAATAGTCTGATGCATTGAAACTATACCGATCTTTTCTGCCTGCTCCTTCTCAATTACATTACAGTCTGACAGCAATTTCGCTGAATACAAGCTCTGAGGAGAACTATACAAACTGGCTGGGGTTCCGATTTCCACTACTGCCCCTCTCCTTAAAACAATTACTTCGTCAGCCAAAGACAGTCCATCCACCGGATCATGAGAAACCAGCACAATAGTAATCCCTAGTTTATTTGAAAGTCTTCTAATGTCAGCCCTTAAATGGCTCTTGAGCATCGTATCAACCTGGCTGAAAGGCTCATCCATTAATAACACTTCGGGTTCTGTAACAATGGCTTTGGCTATTGCTACACGTTGCTGCTCGCCCCCGCTTAAATCTGCCACCCTTTTTTGCGAGAGGTGCGTAATACGAAGAAGCTTAAGCATCTCTTCCGTTTTCTCGGATTTGAACTTCAAATTGGTATTAGGCAACATCGAAGCTATGTTATCATACACCTTTGCATAAGTGTTCAGGCTGAAATCCTGGGTTACCATTTTCATGGAATCGTGCCCAGGGATAAGCTTTTTTTCAGGGCCTCGGATCTGCTCGCTTTTAAAGAAAACTGCACCTTCTTCAGGCGTCATTAACCCGTATATCAGCTTTAGTAAAGTACTTTTTCCGCTTCCGCTTTCGCCCACAATTGCCACAACTTTTCCTTTTTCAATAGTAAAACTTGCAGAACTTACACCAGAAAATGGTTCTTTGGAATATAATTTTGTTACTCCCTGTACAGTGATAATGCGACTCTCAGGAATATCCAAGAGTTGGAAATCCTTTTCTTCAGATACTTCGCAGGATTGATTAGACAATTGCAATCAGATTAATTTTTCCTGGGCAAATATCGGTAAATAAACGCAATAAAAAACCCTGCCTGGTAAACCAGACAAGGCGAAACAGTATGAATCGTTGCTTAAAAACCGAGCATAACCCCGAAATTAAGGTTCTTAAAATCTTTAGGGCCCTGATTATCTGCGAAAACATCGTTTGCGTAGTATTTGGCATAAATTCCAAAGCCATTATACCCAATCCTGGCAAATGCGCCATACCTGAATGGGTTCAGGTTGAAATCGTCTTTAAACTTTACCTTACCCCTCTCATCGCTCACTTGTTTAGTCTTTCCGGTGATTAAAAAGCCTACTTCTGGCCCTGCTACAAAATAGAATTTATTGCCCTTGGTGTCATCTTTTGTTCTGAATTGAAAAGCAAGTGGGATTCTTAAATAACTGCTAGAAAAGCGATTTTTTGAAAATTTAACTTCTGTTTCGGGCTCGGGAGTTAAAACAGGTTGTTCAGGCTTTATGGTAATATTCTGTTTTAACCGTATATGGTTCCAATCTATTCCTGCGGCAAGATAAATCTTAAAATAACTATTGAAACGGTAACCAGTTTGTAATACCTCAAATCCGAAGTTGCTGGTCTTCCACTGGCGATTCTCAAGAAATGCATTCTCAGGCGACAAGGTAAAACTGCCATTATCCAAAAATGTAGCCAGCCCAAGATCTATCCTTGCAAAAGTTAGTTGGAATGAGAACTTCGAAGAAGCATTTCTTGTAGAATCTCTTTTTTCAAGCTTACCCCCCATTACAGATACTGTTGTTTTCTGTTTTTTGGTCTCAATAATTACTTTGGTAGTATCAGTTTTCAGGGTATCCTGGGCATAAGTATTAGTTAAGTATCCAACTAAAAACAGTACCGATAATAAAAATTTTGCTCTCATTACTTAATTATTTCTTGTTCTGTATTGAAGCAATCCAAGGTTTAACCCTGACACGATATCTCCTTCATCCTCCCTTGAAAATTCAATGATTTTATTTTTTCTCTTATCAACCTTACTCACTACAAAGTTCACAAGGTCGCCAACAGTCTTAATTTTTTGTCTATGCTTTAATTCTGAAGAATCAGGAATATTCGTATTTATATTAAGTGACAAATCCATTTTTTCGACTTCAGAACTAGGAGTCAGATCATGATTATTTTGAGCAATAAGGCTCAAGTCTTCAATATCAGCCTTCGCTGGTTCTTCAACCATCTGTTCAGAACTATGCGCTTCTATGCTTTCATTATTGACATTATAAATAGTTTTTGCCCTTGCAGCCTTGTTCGCCAAAACGATTTCACTTCTTTTTTCCTCTTTATTTGAAACATGGGGCAGATCGTTTTCTAAAACTTCTGGAATTACAACTTTTCCTGGCGCAGCCTTTATACCTTCGGATTGGCTAACGTTATTAGAGGCCTTACCTTGCAATTTAATTGTTTCCCTTTCAGGGAAAAGCATTAGCCCCAGTCCTAAAACAAGTACAATGGAAGCAGCCGAAAGCCACAAAGTCGGGAAGCGCCGCGTTGCCTTTTTTCCATCCAGTTTACCAGTGATGCCGCTCCAAACAGAAGAAGATGGCTCTCTCTCCAATGATTCAAACTTCTCTCTAAAAAGCTTATCAAAATCGTTATCCGACATTGTTTGCATAATTAGTGCCCTCCATATTTATTAATTTCTCCCTTAAAATTGCCCTTGCACGTGATAATTGCGATTTTGAAGCACCTTCGGTTATCCCTAGTTGCTCGCCAATTTCCTTATGTGAATAACCTTCGATAGCATATAAATTAAATACAAGCCTATAACCGCCCGATAGTTGTTGAATCAACTTGAGTAAATCTTTCGCCTCCAGGCCGTTCATATCAAATGTTGCCTGTGGCATATTGTAAACCTCGTCAATGTCCACAACATTTAGCATACGTTGATTTTTCCTGTAAATTTCAATTGCCGAATTCACCATAATACGCCTAATCCATCCCTCAAAAGATCCTTCTCCTCTAAATTCTCCTATTTTTTGAAACACCTTCACAAATCCTACCTGCAACATATCTTCTGCTTCAAATTCATCTTTTGCGTAACGTGCGCAAACCCCAAGCATTTTGGATGCCAACAATTTATACAAGTGCTCTTGGGCTCTCCGGTCCTGCCGTTTACAGCCATCCAGCAAATCGTCAATTGTTAGTTTGCGGCTTAAATTCATATCGTTTCAGAAGTAAGAGGAATAAACAAGCCCTATGGTTGCATCACCAGGCTAAAAAATTACTTCTTTTTAAAAAGCTTGAAGTCTTGCTTATAGAGAAGAAACATAGAATGATAAAATTCCATGCTTTTTGAGCCGGGGCTTTTCAAATCAAAAACTGGTTCTACCCGAAAATCGAAATAGAAATTAGATACTAGCTGCTTTTGATAGGTATACCTTAAGAATATTAATTTACGAATTTTCTCTGAGTAACCTTCTATGCCAGTATTTTGGGAAACAGACTGATAGATTGGCATCCCTACAGGAGATACGTACTTGTTTCCTTCCCAATAAGAGCCGGTTAAATTTCCCAATCGTGTGTGCAAGCCGGCATTTAAGAATATTCCCTTGCCTTCACTGAAAACCGCAACCTTTGTTGGCGAAAGCTCAGAATAGCTTACCAGGTAATTCTCAGTTTGAAGTTGTTTTACAAAACCAGTACGATTGTACTGAACTTTAAATCCAAGTGCCGTGTTGGCTATCGTTTTTAACGGACTGGGATCCGTATCAATTTGTCCGCCTTGATGAAAGACAAAACCCTGCACCGGTATGGATAGTTTAAAACCTGCTTTTTGATAAAGGCTAATATCTGATGACAAACCTGCATAAATCTGCTCTTGAAGTGCCGAGTAAGGCTCAGTCATTCGCTGCCAATTGATAAAAGCATCCATAAAAAGTGATGGCTTGTTAATGATAAACTGAGTCCCATACTCTACCGGCCTGCTAATTTTCTGTTCAAAATCGAAAATAGGCTCAATCATTCTGTGATTGACATTGCCTTCTATAACACCATTTACAAGGGAGAAATTTTTGTTTTGATACTTTATTGTAAAGATCGGGTAAGATTTATTCAGCCCGTCTTTGCCAAAATCTTTTCTAGCGTTGATTCCGGCGCTAACAACTAATTTAGGATTAACATAGTAGACCAGCCGAGGCTCCAGCTGAGTTCCAAAAAGCGTATACCCGTCCTGAAAATCATTGAAAAACTCGTAGTTACGTAAGAAATTAAAATTATAGATACTTAATGCCAGAGTTCCAGCCTTAATTGAGTCAGGCTTTATACGGTATTCTAATGAATCATTTTGTAGTTGTGCGTAGGCTCCGGGATATAAAACAATTGAAAAAAGGAACAGTAAAAGGTTCTTCATCTGCTGGTAACTAAACTAGTAGGGCTTAACTAACCCTAAAGCGGGCATGCATAGCCTATACTAAGATTTTAGGCGATAATACTTATAAATTTTGACAGCAGTCATAATAACCACAATAAAAATAAATAACCCTATTAAGCCATACAGCCAATCTATTGCAGTTTTTAGAATTACGGTAAAGACAATAGCAACCAACAGGATAGTGGCAATTTCATTCCACATCCTTAGTTGTGTGGAAGTCCACTTACACCTGCCTTCTTTTAATTGTTTTATAATGTCCTGGCAGACAAAATGATAACCAAGTAGCCCTGCAACAAATCCCAATTTTACCAGCATCCAATCCATTTGCAACAATATCGGGTTAAGATATATCATCCCTGCCCCTGCTAATACCGTTAATACCATGGCGGGCACCGTGATGATGTTCCATAGCTTAGCCTGCATTACCTCAAACTGTTTCTGCAAAATAGCTCGTTCCTGCTCCGAACGCCCGTTAGCTTCTACATGGTAGATAAAAAGGCGTACAATATAGAATAAGCCAGCCATCCAGCTTACTACAAAGATGATGTGTATGGATTTGATGTATAAGTACATAAGCCCCCCAGCCCCCTAAAGGGGGAGTTTGCAAACGTTCTGCCCCTCAAAGTACTTAACTCTTAAAAGCATTATTATTTATTCCGATTATAATCTTATGAGCCCGGCCCTAAAGCACTTTCAGTTCCCCTTTAAGGGGTTAGGGGGCTTGTGCTGTAGCTGTAATCTTTTATCACCTCTACTGCGTATTTTACGTTATCAAACGGGATATCTGGCATAATTCCATGGCCTAGATTAAAGATAAATCCATTCTCGCCGTTCATTCTTTCGAATAAGCGGTGTATCCTTTCCTTGATAACTTTCTTATCAGCATAGAGAATATGAGGATCAAAATTGCCTTGAACCGCAATTCCTTGTGGCAAACGCCTTTTGATATCAAGAAGGTCGGCATTCCAGTCGACTGAAATAACATCAGGTTTCGCTTCTGCCATTAATGGCGCAAATACCGAACTACCTTTACAAAATGAAATTACCGGAATATCCTGACGATTTAATCCAGCAATAATCTGCTTAATGTAACTATGAGAAAACTCCTTATAGTCATCCCATGACAGCGCCTGAGCCCAGCTGTCAAAAATCTGAATAGCATTTACACCGGCCTCAATCTGTAGATTAAGATAATCGGTAGTAACTTTGGCTATTTTAGAAAGTAGCTGATGAGCCATCTCAGGTTCATTATGAAGCATCAACTTTGTTAGCTTAAAGTCTTTAGATGAACCACCCTCTACTAAATAACTCATTACAGTAAAAGGAGCACCAGCAAATCCAATTAAGGGAATTTTACCGTTTAATCTTTGCTGAATTACCTTGATAGCATCGGCTACGTATTGAAGCTTATCAATACAATCCACATCAAGCTTCTCAACATCTGCTTTTGTGCGAACCGGATTTGCGAATTTGGGGCCTACGCCCTGATTGAAACTCAAATCTCCACCCATTGCTTCGCCGGTTACTAAGATATCGGAGAATAAAATTGCAGCATCAATACCCAGTAAATCAACCGGCAACATCGTTACATCAGCAGCAATTTCAGGAGTTTTACACATCTCAAGAAAGGAATATTTGTCCTTAATTTCCCAATATTCTTTCATAAAACGTCCTGCCTGGCGCATCATCCAAACCGGTGGGCGCTCTGTTGGCTGAGATTGTGCTGCTCTGATAAACAGAGAATCCTTTTGAGTATTTATCACTTTGTTTTTTGTATTTCTAATTCGATTTTTTCAACTATGTTTTGTACCCTGGCTGAAATGCTCAACTCTTTTGCAACGTTAATGTATGCTTCAGCTTTCTCAAATTCTTTTTTGCGAAGGTTGAGGTTTGCCAGTTGCACAAGTACAATCCCCTTGTCGTTCTGGTTTTTTAAGGGAAATCGGCTTGCTATCTGGAAATGCGTTTCCGCAGCCGCGAAGTTCTGTTTTTGCAGCTCGATATTCCCGAGCATAAATTCATAATAGCCTCTTCGGTTTCTGGCAAGCCTATCGGGATTGCTTACTTCCTTTAAAAGCTGCTCTGCCCTCCCTAAATCCTTATTGTGATATGCCTTTGCTGCAAGTGCTACGGTACCATGCTTAAAGTACGACCAGAAAAGGTAAGCTACCAACAGGCCAATTAATGCAGAAACTTCGTAAGCATGTGTGTAAACCGCCCAGGCAAGTGCCAATATGGCTATGCCAATAAGTGCAAAGCGAACGCTGGCACGCAGCATTACTGGCTATCAGTAAACTTGTAACCTACCCCTCTAATTGAATGAAAATATTTTGGATTCTTTTGATCAGGCTCAAAGTATTTTCTAAATGTTAGAATAAAATTATCGATTGTACGGGTTGATGGGTATACATCGTAATTCCAAACTGTTTCCAAAATCTGTTCACGAGACACTGCTTCATTTCTTCTTTCAATAAGAAGTTTTAAAAGCATCGTTTCCTTTTTAGTTAAAGGAGTTATGGTACCATCGTCATGACGTAATTCAAAAGAGTTGAAATAGATGGTTTTATCACCGATCTTATAAGTATTCAATTCTTTCTTTTCTTCGCCAGACAGGCCACGTTTTACTAAATTATTTACACGAAGAATAAGTTCTTCCAGGTTAAAGGGCTTTACAAGATAATCATCAGCACCTTTTCTTAAACCAGTAACGCGGTCTTCATTTGTATTTTTTGCCGTAAGGAACATAATCGGCACTTCAGAATTTTCCAACCTGATTGTCTCAGCCACCTGGAAACCGTCAATTTCCGGTAGCATCACATCTAATATAATAAGGTTAAAACGTTCTTCTTTGAAGATCTTAAGGGCTTTTTTGCCATCGGTGGCAGTAGTAACTTTGTAGCCCTCTAATTCGAGGTTCAGCTTTATCGCTTCAAGTAGATGGTCTTCATCCTCTACTAATAAAATACGTTGTTTAGTTGCCATTTGAGTTAAAAGTTACTTCAAATATAGTTCCTGTTGGCTTATTGTTTTTAACCTTAATGTAAGCTTTATGCTTTTCGAGAACTTGTTTCACAATATA
>Ga0307408_100001558_pt1 | contig 16946 bp, 14 predicted proteins | sample 322Cmetagenome_FD_202116 | JGI IMG/M metagenome (GOLD analysis project Ga0307408, IMG submission 202116) | Maize rhizosphere microbial communities from greenhouse at UC Davis, California, United States - 322HYB-C-3 | ecosystem: Host-associated > Plants > Roots > Rhizosphere > Soil | place...
CACCGCATACCACAACGGCAAATTCGTTGACCTGAGCGAAGAATCCCTGAAAGGCAAGTGGTCCGTATTCGTGTTCTACCCAGCCGACTTCACCTTCGTGTGCCCAACCGAGCTGGAAGACCTGGCAGACCACCACGCAGAATTCGCCAAGCTGGGCGTGGACGTGTACGGCATCTCGACCGACACCCACTTCGCTCACAAGGCATGGCACGACACTTCCGACGCGATCAAGAAAGTGCAGTACGCCCTGATCGGCGACCCAACCGGCACCCTGTCCCGTAACTTCGAAGTGATGATCGAAGAAGAAGGCCTGGCACTGCGCGGCACCTTCGTGATCAACCCGGAAGGCTTCATCAAAGTGATGGAAGTGCACGACAACGGCATCGGCCGCGACGCTGCTGAACTGCTGCGTAAAGTGAAGGCAGCCCAGTACGTTGCTTCCCACCCAGGCGAAGTTTGCCCAGCCAAGTGGACCGAAGGCGCAGCAACCCTGAAGCCATCGCTGGACCTGGTCGGCAAGATCTAAGCCAGACAGCATTCAGCACTGCTGAAGGCAACCGGCGGCCCTGCGGGGCCGCCTTGAGGCGTTGAAGCGGTACTTACCGCAAGCGACTAATCAGAAAGGAATAGCCATGCTGGACGCAGACCTGAAAGCCCAACTCTCCTCCTACCTGGAGCGCGTTGTACACCCGATCGAGATCGTGGCGCACACCGACGCCTCCGCCAAATCGCAGGAAATGTCGGCCCTGCTGCAGGACGTTGTATCTGCAGGCCACGGCAAGATCACCGTCGTCGCAGGCACTGACGATAAAGCCCGCAAGCCTTCCTTCGACATCAACCGCAAAGGCAGCGATATCGGCGTGAGCTTCGCCGGCATCCCGATGGGCCACGAGTTCACCTCCCTGGTGCTGGCATTGCTGCAAGTCGGCGGCCACCCGATCAAGCTGGATGAAAAAGTCATCGAGCAAATCCGCAACCTGGAGGGCGATTTCGTCTTCGAGACCTTCATCTCCCTGAGCTGCCATAACTGCCCGGAAGTGGTGCAGGCCCTGAACGCCATGTCCGTGATCAACCCGCGCATCAAGGTGGTGGCGGTGGATGGCGGCGTGTTCCCGAAAGAAGTCGAGGAACGCCAGGTGATGGCGGTGCCGATGATGTACCTGAATGGCCAGCACTTCGGCCAGGGGCGCACCAATGTCGAGGAAATCCTCGCTAAGCTGGATACCGGCGCCTCGGCCCGCGCTGCGGCTGAACTGAGCAAGAAAGACGTGTTCGACGTGCTGATCGTCGGCGGCGGCCCTGCGGGCGCTGCTGCTGCCATCTACACGGCACGCAAAGGCATCCGCACCGGCGTAATCGCCGACCGTTTCGGCGGCCAGGTGCTGGATACCCTGTCGATCGAGAACTTCATCTCGGTCAAGGAAACCGACGGCCAGAAGTTCGCGGTGGCACTGGAGCAGCACGTCAAGGAATACGACGTGGACATCATGAACACCCAGCGCGCATCGAAGATCGTGCCGGGCAAGATCAAGGAAGTCCATACCGAGAGCGGCGCTGTGCTGAAAGCCAAGTCCGTGATCATTTCGACCGGCGCCCGCTGGCGCGAAATCAATGTGCCGGGCGAGAAGGAATACCGTAACCACGGCGTTGCCTACTGCCCGCACTGCGATGGCCCGCTGTTCAAGGGCAAGCGCGTGGCGGTGATCGGCGGCGGCAACTCGGGTGTCGAAGCTGCGATCGACCTGGCAGGCATCGTTGAGCATGTGACGCTGATCGAATTCGGCGCGGAACTGCGTGCGGATGCGGTGTTGCAGCGCAAGCTGGCTACCCTGCGCAATGTGAAGGTGATCAAGTCGGCGCAGACCAACGAGATCCATGGCGATGGCAAGAAGGTCAATGGCTTGAGCTACACCGACCGTGAGAGCGGCCAGTCGCATCGCGTGGACCTGGAAGGCGTGTTCGTGCAGATTGGGCTGGTGCCGAATACCGAGTGGCTGAAGGGCACCATCGACCTGTCCAAGCATGGCGAGATCGAGGTGGATGCCAAGGGGCAGACTTCGGAGACCGGCGTGTTTGCTGCGGGCGACGTGACTACGGTGCCGTACAAGCAGATCGTGATTGCTGTGGGTGAGGGTGCGAAGGCGGCTCTCGGCTCGTTCGATTACCTGATCCGTTCTTCGGCGGATGATGCGCCGGCGGCTATTGCGGCTTAAACCCGGTAGTTCGGGGTCTGACCCGCAGGGTCAGACCCATTCTGCGCATCTGCCGCTGGTGTTGGTTCGAGGCGCACAACCCAAACAACAAACCGCTGAACAGACAGGGTCTGACCCTGCGGGTCAGACCCGGATTCACCGGGTTTGAAAATGAAAAAAGCCCCGATTTTCATCGGGGCTTTTCTCTGAATATTGGCGGAGCGGACGGGGCTCGAACCCGCGACCCCCGGCGTGACAGGCCGGTATTCTAACCAACTGAACTACCGCTCCAATTCTTCATCAGTGTGACTGGTGGGCGTTGAGAGGGTCGAACTCCCGACCTAATCCTTGTAAGGGATCCGCTCTACCAACTGAGCTAAACGCCCCTGCCTTCACTGTCGAACGTTTGTCACAACGTTCAGAAGAGGCCGCATTATAGGATGGATTTCGAAAGCCGCGCAAGCCTTTTTCCAAAAAACCTCAAAAAATTATTTGGACACCCCGATTTGCGTCAGCAGCCAGGCCATCTCGAAAGCCCTCTCGCCCAGCGCGTTATAACGCCCGGACGAGCCGCCATGCCCCGCCCCCATGTTCACCTTCAGCAGCAGCGGATTGCTGTCGGTCTTATGGCGGCGCAGCTTGGCCACGTACTTGGCAGGTTCCCAGTACATCACCTGGCTGTCATTCAGCCCGGTCGTGACCAGCATGGCCGGATAATCTTTCAACAAGATGTTGTCATACGGGGAATAGCTGCGCATGTAATCGTATGCTGCCTTCTCGTTCGGATTGCCCCACTCCAGGTACTCGCCAGTGGTCAGCGGCAGGCTGGCATCCATCATGGTGTTCATCACGTCCACGAAAGGCACGGCCGCATGCACCGCCTTGAACAGGTCAGGGCGCATGTTCACCACAGCCCCCATCAGCAAGCCGCCTGCGCTGCCGCCCTGGATCGCCAGCCGGTCGCGCGAGGTCCATTTTTCCTTGACCAGGTATTCGGCGCTGTCGATGAAGTCATTGAAGGTGTTCATCTTCTTCATCAGCATGCCGTCGTCATGCCATTTCTCGCCCAGGTCATTGCCGCCGCGGATATGCGCCGCCGCGTAGATCACGCCGCGCTCCAGCATGCTCAGACGGATCAGCGAGAAAGTCGCTTCCTGCGGAACGCCGTAAGAACCGTAGGAGTACAACACCAGCGGCGCCGAGCCATCCAGCTTCACGCCCTTCTTGTAGGCCACCCAAAGCGGTACTTTGACGCCATCGCGCGCGGTCGCCCACAGGCGCTTGGTCTCGTATTGGCTGAAGTCGAAGCCGCCCGCCACTTCCTGCTTTTTCAGGACGGTGCGTTCGCCGGTCTTCATGTCCACGTCGATGGTGGAAGGTGGCGATAACGGCGACTGGTAGCTGATGCGGTACTTGGTCAGGCCGAATTCCAGGTTGGTGGAGGGCATGGCCACGTACACCTCGTCGTCGAATTTCACGGTCAGCCACTTCTTCGTCGCGAAATCGTAGATGCGGGTGCGGCCCAGGGCGCGCGATTTCTCGTTCACTGCCAGGAAGCCTTTGAACACAGCGGCGCCCTGCAGCAGGGTGTCCTTGTCGTGCGGGACGATCTCGGTCCACTTCTTCGGATTGGCTACCGGCGCAGTCACCAGGCGGAAGTTCTTGGCATCCTTGTTGGTGCGGATGTACAGCTTGCCGCCGCGGTGGCCCACCACGTAGTAGCGATGGCCCTTGGTGCGGCCCAGCACCGGCTTGAAACTGCCCTTCGGCTGGTCGGCCGGCAGCATGAAGACCTCGGTGGTGTCTGTCGCGCCGGACAGCAGGAAGATGTGCTTGTTGTCCGGGCCGGAGAAAACCTGCAACGCAAACTGCTCGACCGGCTCTTGGAAAACCTGCTCCGGCTGTCCATCCAGCGGCAGGCGGAACAGGCGGTCGGAACGCTTGGTGGTCGGGTCTTCCTGCACCACGAACAGGGTCTTGTTGTCGGCGGCCCAGGCGATGGTGGTGGTGCGCGGCATGGTGGTCGACAGTACCTTGCCGGTGCTGAGGTCTTTCACATGCAGCTCGTACTGGCGGAAGCCGTTATTGTCGGTGGTGTAGGCCAGCAGCTTGCCGTCCGGGCTAGGCAGCACCATGCCGAGTGCGAAGAACTTCAGGCCTTCAGCCATGGCGTTCTGGTCCAGCATGATTTCTTCCGGCGCGGCGGCGTCGTAGCTGCCATCCGCGGCGGCCTTGCGGCGGCAATTGAGCTGGTACTGCTTGCCGGCTTCGACGCGGGTGTAATAGTAGTAATCGCCGCGGCGCGCAGGCACCGACAGGTCGACCGGCTGCGTGCGGTCCTTGAACTCCTTGTACAGGGTATCGGCAAAGGGCTTGATACCCTCGGTCATGGCGGCGGTATAGCTATTTTCCGCGTTCAGGTATTCAATAACGGCAGGGTTGGTTTTTTCCTGCAGCCAGCGGTAGTCGTCGGTCACCTGTTCGCCGTGGCGGGTTTCCATCCACTGCGTCTTTTCGGCGACGGGCGGCTGCGGCAGGTCCGCAGCAAAGGCCGGTGCGGCCAGCAGGGGCAGCAACAGGCTGGTGATAAGGCGTTTGCTCACTTCTTCAGCTCCTGGAGGAAAAATGTGCAATGATTCTAGGGTGCGATACTTAGAAATACAACAAGAATGATCACTACCGAAAAGCTGTATGCGCGCGTCAGCAAGCGCCTGCTGCCCTTCCTGTTCCTGTGCTACGTGGTGGCATACCTGGACCGGGTGAACGTCGGCTTCGCCAAGCTGCAGATGCAGGCGGATTTGCAGTTTTCCGACACCGTGTACGGTCTCGGCGCCGGTATCTTCTTCGTCGGCTACTTCCTGTGCGAGGTGCCTTCCAACCTGCTGATGCTGCGCGTCGGCGCAAGGCGCTGGATCGCGCGCATCATGGCCAGCTGGGGCCTGTTGTCGGCGGCCATGCTGTTCACCACCAGCCCCGCCAGCTTTTACCTGATGCGCTTCCTGCTTGGCGTGGCGGAAGCGGGCTTCTTCCCCGGCGTGATCATGTACCTGACCTACTGGTACCCGGTGCAGCGTCGCGCCCGCATCGTCGCTATCTTCATGAGCGGTGTCGCCGTGGCAGGCGTGGTGGGCGGGCCGCTGTCCGGATGGATCATGGCGCACTTCGCCGGCCATGGCGGCCTGGCCGGGTGGCAGTGGCTGTTCCTGCTGGAGGGCTTGCCGGCAGTGGTGCTGGGCGTGCTGACGCTGGCGCTGCTGGACGACGGCATCGACGATGCAAACTGGTTGGACGACGAGGAAAAGGCGCTGCTGAAACACGAGCTGGCACGTGATGGCGCCCCGCGCGCGCAATGGGGCCTGCGCCATGTCTTCGGCAGCAGCCGGGTGTGGATTCTGGCCCTGGTGTATTTCCTGCTCGTGATGGGACTGTACGGCGTGGGCTTCTGGCTGCCGCAGTTGATCCGCAACACAGGCGTGCAGGACGTGCTCAATATCGGCCTGCTGACAGCCATCCCGTATGGCATCGCCGCGGTGGCGATGATCCTGATCGCGCGCCACTCCGACCGCACGGGCGAGCGGCGCTGGCACGTCGCGCTGGCTGCCTTCATCGGCGCCGCTGCGCTGCTGGCGTCGACGCATTATGCGAACAATCCGGTGCTGGCGCTGGCTGCGCTGAGCGTAGCGACGGCGGGCATCCTCAGCACTTTCCCGGTATTCTGGAGCATCCCGACGGCCATGCTGGGTGGCACGGCCGCGGCGGCGGGCATCGCCATGATCAATTCGCTGGGCAACCTGGCCGGTTTTGTCAGCCCTTACCTGGTCGGCGCAATCAAGGACGCGACGCATAGCACGGCCAACGGCATGCTGCTGGTGGCAGCAAGCCTGGCGGCTGGCGGCGCGCTGGTGCTGTTGTGCGTGGGCCGCAAAGGAGAAATGCTGTGAAGACTGGGCGTGAGCTGCTGTCCGAATTGTTCAATGCCGCCCTGCGCGCGGCCGACCCGCTGGAAACCATTGCGGCCCACCTGCCGCCGCCGCCCAAGGGCCGCACCGTCATCATCGGCGCCGGCAAGGCGTCCGCGCGCATGGCCCAGGGCGTGGAGCGGCGCTGGCAAGGGCCCCTGGGCGGTGTGGTCGTGACGCGCTACGGCCATGGCGCACCGACAAAGCAGGTGGAAGTGATCGAAGCCGGCCATCCGGTGCCGGACGACGCCAGCCAGGCGGCGGCACGGCGCATGCTGGCGGCAGTACGCGGGCTGGGGCCGGACGATATGGTGCTGTGCCTGATGTCCGGCGGCGGTTCGGCGCTGATGTCGTTGCCGGCGCCCGGCATTACGCTGGAGCAGAAGCGCGACATCAACAAGGCCCTGCTGCGCAGCGGCGCGCCGATCGGCGATATCAACGTCGTGCGCAAGCACTTGTCGGCCATCAAGGGGGGCCGGCTGGCGCTGGCCTGCGGCGAAGCGCGCGTGGTGACGCTGGTGCTGTCGGACGTGCCGGGCGACGACCCGGCAGTCGTGGCCAGTGGTCCCACTTTGGCCGACCCATCGACCGCGCAGGACGCGCTGCGCATCCTGCAGCAATACGGCATTGACATCCCGCCCACCGTGCGCGCTGTGCTGCAAGATCCGGCGCAGGAAACTCCCAAGCCCGGCGACCCGCGTCTGGTGCGCAACAGCGTGGCCGTGATTGCATCCGCCCGGCACGCCCTCCAGGCCGCGGCCGATGTCGCCCGCGCCGAGGGACTGCGCCCGCTGATCCTGAGCGACCGGGTGGAAGGCGAGTCGCGCACCGTGGCCGTATCGCATGCGGCGCTGGCGCAAGGCGTGATCGAGCATGGCAGCCCATTGCGGGCGCCGTGCGTGATCCTGTCAGGCGGGGAAACCAGCGTCACCGTGCGCGGCACGGGCCGCGGCGGACGCAATGCGGAATATCTGCTGGCGCTGGCCGTTGCACTGAAGGGAGCGCCGGGCGTGCACGCGATCGCCTGCGATACCGACGGCATCGACGGCACGGAAGACAATGCCGGCGCTGTGCTGGGGCCGGACACCCTGCAACGCGCCGCCGCGCAAGGCCTCGATGCCCAGGCCCTGCTCGACAACAACGATGGCTACAGCTTCTTTTCCGCCCTGGGCGACCTGGTGGTCACCGGCCCAACGCGCACCAATGTGAACGATTTCCGCGCAATCCTGCTTATTTGATGGCGGCTGCCAGCTTGGCCCAGATTGCATCGCCGATGTCCCGGCGGCCGTCCGGTGCGCGAACGGACAGGAAGAAGGTTTCGTTCTTCTTGCCCGTTGCCATGTACATGAAGTAGGCCGGCTGCCCGGTGGTGCCACTGATCATGGAAACCATCACGGCCGGGTGCTTGGCATCCTTGAATTCCTTGACCTCGATCTGGGTCGCCGCGCCGCGCAGCTTGTTCAGCGAACCCGGGTCGTTAATTCCATAGAACACATGGTGGGCCGCGTCGTACGTGACGTTGGTGGCGGTAGAACCGTATATGTAGCCATTGCGGGTCGGCAGGTTGGCGGCGGTCGCCGTCGCGGCATCCTCGGGGCGCATCCAGTACGAATAACCGATTTTCTTGACCTTGGACTGCTGGAATTCCACCGGCACCGGCACCTTCAGGTCGATCTGGAACGGCAAGCGCCCCTGCATGAATTCATTGACCGGCACATCGCGCGTCTGCACCTGCGCAGAGGCGGCGGGGGCTGGGGCCGGAGCGGCCGGCTTGGCTGCCTTCGCCGATGCCGATGGCGCTGCTGCCGCTGCCGCCGCTGCGGCGGTGGCGGTCGTAAAGGCCAGGGTGGCCGCAATCAAAACCGATTTCAAAAGAACTCCTTGTTTTTCATTTCTACAATCCGGAAGGCTAATCCTCTCACGGCTTCGCGTTGGCGTGCAATGCCGTTTTTTCAAGCAGGGAAGCGGCAGGTTGATCACCTGCAGCCGCCGCCTTCCTGAGCAACTCCAGCGCTGCCTCGCGGTCGCCGCTGTCGCCGCGCTCAAGCCTCAGGATGGCGGCGTTATAGGCTGCAACCGGATTGCCCAGGGCGGCGGCAGCATCAAATGCCTTCCAGGCGCGTGCGGGGCAAAGGCTGAACGCCTCGTGGCCGACACCAGCGCGCAGCAAGCCTTCGGCGTTGCCTTGCTTCGTGAACGCATCCTCATACTGCGCAGGCCAGCCTGCAACGAGCGATGCCATGACCTTTTCCCCTTTTTTGACGGCATAGGGTCCGGTCACAAACATGCTGAATGCCTGCTGCGTGGTGATGGTCTTGCCGTCCTTGAGGTACCACAGGAAACCATCGGGGCCGCTCACCTTCATGTTACCCAGCGCATCGGACAACTGCTGCGCCAGCGGCTGATGATGCTTGTCGGGGGAGGCGCCGCTCCACGACGACATCAGGATCACCTCCCGGATTTTGCTGCCTTGCTGCTTGACGACCCCAGCCAGCTGCTCGATTGTCATGATGCGGTAATCGGGGCCGTACAGATGCCAGGGGCTTCCATGCAGGCTGATCCTGAGCACGTCATCGCCGGCATCCGGCATGGCAGTGGTGTACTCGTACAAAGCCTCGGCGGCAGGCACGCAGTCTTTCCGCACCGAGTTGCAGTTATCGAGGTTGATCACGCCTTTCGGCGGCAATGTCGCCGGACAGTCAGCCTGTGCGCCGGCGCAGGCGGCCAGCAGGGAAAGTACGGCAAGCCGACGAAGAAGGAGCGTCATCTGGATTCCTGTTTGATTACCTGGGAGGTAATCGTCGCATGGCGTGCATTTGTTGACAATGGCTTCACCAATCAACGAAAGGAGAACACCATGCAGATCGTAGAAAACTATTTCGCCGCCTGGAACGAACGCAATGCCGAAGAACGCCTGGCACGTGTCGCCGCAGCTTTCACACTGGAAGCCAGCTATAAGGATCCGCTGATGCAGGGCGCCGGCCACACCGCCATCGATGCGATGATCGCCGGTGCGCAAGGGCACTTCCCCGGCCACCGCTTCGAAATGGCCGGCACCCCGGACAGCCATAACGACGTGCTGCGCTTCTCGTGGACCCTGGCAGCGCCGGGCAGCGAGCCGGTCGCCAAAGGAACCGACTTCGCCGTCGTCGCGGCGGATGGCCGCCTCGGCAGCGTTACCGGCTTCATCGACTACTTCGCCCAATAAGCAAGGGAGGCAATCATGACCGCATACAAAATCTCCGGCGCACGCGTGATCGAACCGAACACCGTGCGCACCGCCGACGGCGTCAACCTGTTCTTCCGCGACTGGGGTGACGGCGAGCCGGTGCTGTTCGTCAGTGGATGGTCGCTGGGCGCCGACTCCTGGTGCTACCAGATGCTGGCACTGGCGGAAGAGGGAATGCGCGTGATTGCCTATGACCGGCGCGGCCATGGCCGCTCCAGCGATCCTGGCCGCGGCTATGACTTCAACACCCTGGCCGACGACCTCGCTGCCGTGCTGGAAGCGCTCGACCTGGACGGCGTCACGCTGGTGGCGCACTCGATGGGCTGCAATGAAGTGGTGCGCTACCTGAGCCGCCATGGCCAGCGCCGCATCAAGCGTGTCGCCCTGCTGGGCACCATGACGCCCTGCATCGCCAGGTCTTTGGACAACCCGGACGGCATCGATCCCGCGTTGCTTGAAGTCTTCCGCCGGGAGCAGCTGATGAAGGACCTGCCCAAATGGATTGACGAAAACCTGCCGCCCTTCGTTGCCGAAGACACCCCGCAAGGCATGCGCGACTGGCTGCGTGCCATGCCGCTGCAAGCCTCGCTGCAGGCGCTGTACGAATGCAACCGCTCCTTGCAGCGCGAAGATTTCCGCGCCGAGCTGCCGCGCATTACGCTGCCGGTGCTGCTGCTTGCCGGCACCAGAGACGCCAGTGCGCCCTTCGAGTTGACTGCCGGGCCCAGCGCCGCCCTGCTGCCGAATGTCAAACTGCAGGTGTACGAAGGCGCGCCGCATGGTATGTTCCTCACCCACATGGCAAGAGTGAACAAGGACCTGCTGGACTTCATCCAGTCATGAGAGGAGCGATATGGGAGCGGCAGCATCAGGGCAGTACTTCAGCGATTACGCGGCGGCGATGCGTTATTGGCGCGGCAAGCGCGGTTTCAGCCAGTTGCGGCTGTCGACCGAGAGCGGCATCTCGCAGCGGCATATCAGCTTCCTGGAAAGCGGGCGTTCCCAGCCCAGCCGCGACATGATCCTGAAGCTTGGCATCGTGCTCGATATCCCGCTGCGGGAGCGCAATGTGATGCTGCTGGCGGCCGGCTATGCACCGGCTTACCAGGAGCGCACCTTGTCCGATCCCGAAATGCGGGCCGTAAAGCAGGCGCTGGACTTCATGCTGCAGCAGCAGGCGCCGTATCCTGCGCTGGTCGTGGACCGGCTGTGGAACCTGGTCATGAGCAATGGCCCGGCCGGCAGGATGATCCAGTGGCTGCTCAATGGCCCTCCGCCTACCAACAACGTCATCAAGCTGACGCTGGATCCGGACGGCCTGCGCAAATACATCGTCAACTGGGAGGACGTCAGCGTCGACCTGCTGCAGTGGATTCAACGCGAAGCCATGGGTGATGGGCCAGGCAGCGAGGCAACCAGGCTGCTGGAAGAATTGCTGGCGATTCCGGGTATCCGGGCCGCCTCGAAGACGGTCAACCTGGATCGCCGTGCGCTGCCCTTCCTGCCGTTCACGGTGCGCAAGGATGGGGTGGAGCTTAACCTGTTCACCACCATCACCACACTCGGCACGCCGCATGACGTGACGGTGCACGAGTTGCGCATGGAGGCTTTCTTTCCCGCCGACGAAGCGACGGCGGAGTGGTTCCGCAAGCAGCCGGCCTAGAATTCTTCCCAGTCGTCGCCAGGCGGTGTTGCGCGCGCCGGCGACGCGGCAGGTTTGGCCGAGGCGCCACGCGCAGCGCTTGCGCGGCCCCCAGCACCCGCCCCGGTCTGTGCCGTCCCCGCACGCGCTGCCGTGGAAGCGTTCTGGGCGCGCGCCGCTCTTGCAGTGCCCGATGTGGCGGCTCCGGCCGGGGCGCCTGCGGCTTCCGCGGCTTCCGCCTCCACGACTTCGTCCGCCACTTCATCCGCAGCCGCCTCATTGCTGGCCGCCGCAGCGGCTGCGCGCCGCGTGGAGCCCGCCCCCCTGCTTGCCGTGCCACGCGCCGCCCTCAACGCCGGCACCGTCGCCCGCACTGGCACGCTGACAGCGGTGGAAGCACTGGCCGCAGGCGCCCGCGCAGTTTCATACTCCCCTGCCGAACCCTCCATCCTGAACACCGACACCGCCTCCACCAGCCGCTCCGACTGCTCCTGCATGCTGCGCGCCGCAGCTGCCGCCTGCTCCACCAGCGCCGCATTCTGCTGCGTTGCGTTATCCATCTCCACGATGGCCTTGTTCACCTGTTCGATGCCGGAGGACTGTTCCTGGCTGGCCGAAGTAATTTCGTTCATGATGTCCGCCACCTGCTGCACGGAAGTCACGATCTGCTGCATGGTGGTCCCGGCGCGATCCACCAGCGCACCACCCGCATCAACCTTGGCGATCGAATCGTCGATCAGCTCCTTGATCTCCTTGGCCGCCGCCGCGCTGCGTTGCGCAAGATTGCGCACTTCCGACGCCACCACGGCAAAGCCGCGCCCCTGTTCCCCGGCCCGTGCCGCTTCGACCGCGGCATTCAGCGCCAGGATATTGGTCTGGAACGCAATGCCATCAATCACGCTGATGATGTCCGCCATGCGCGCCGAACTGGCCTTGATCCCCCCCATGGTGTCGACTACCGCGCCCACCACCTGCCCGCCTTCGCTGGCATGGCCGGCCGCCGACACCACCAGCTGGTTGGCCTGGCGCGCATTGTCGGCATTCTGCTTGACCGTTGACGTCAATTCCTCCATCGACGAAGCGGTTTCCTCCAGGCTGGCAGCCTGCTGTTCGGTGCGGCGCGACAGGTCAAGATTGCCCGCTGCGATTTCCGCCGCTGCGGTGTTGATCGTATCGGTGGACATGCGCACCGAGCCCACGGTGCGCTTCAACGCTGCCACCATGTCTTTCAGCGCGTGCAGCAGGCGCCCGGTTTCATCCTTGCGGTCGACTTCGATGTCGGCGGTCAGGTCGCCCTGCGCCACCGTTTCCGCCACCGCCACAGCCTGCAGCAGTGGACCTGTCACCGAGCGGGTAATCATGAAGCCCGCCACAATCGACACCACTGTCGCCAGCACCAGCAGTCCAATCATCAGCATGGTCGCATTCGAGGCGGACTTGGCAGCATCCTCGCCATCCTGCGACATCAGCTTGCTCTGCTGCTCAAGGATGGCATCGAGCTTGCCGAAGTAAGCGTTCTGCAGCGGAATCGCCTGCTTGAACAGCGTTTGCACCGCGCTATCCTGGTCGCCTTCCATGAACAGCTGGAGCACCGTGTCGCGCTTGGCGCGGAAGGCTTCGAAGGCCTGGGTTTCCTCGGCAAAGAGCTTCTTCGCTTCATCCGTCAGCAGGATCTTCTGCAGCTTTTCCGCAGCGGCGGCACCGGCCTTGTCGGCCTCGGCCATGCTGGCCAGGAAGCCATCGCTGCTGATTTTGTCCGGTGCCAGCATGGCATTGCGCAAGGCTTGCGCCGAACGGTTGGAGTAGCTGCGCATATCGTTGGTCAACTGCACCTTGAGGTAGCGATCGCTGATCAGCTGCTCCGTCAGGTCAGCGTTGTGACTCAGGCGGCTGATCCCCGTCAGCGACATTGCAAGCTGGATCGCAATGGCCAGTGCAAAGCCCATCGCCAGCCGCATACCGATATTCATGTTCGAAAAGCTCATGCCAGCCTCGCCAGAAAGTGGTTTTTATACGATGTTCGCACAGGCATGGTAACGCGGCGCAGCGATCAATGCCACAGCTACGTCAGGGGACTGGCTGGTAGGCTGAAACGATGCCGCGCCCGTGGTCGGGCACCAGGGCACGGCCATTCGCTTCGCCCACATACCGGCCGTATATCCGCGACACGCTGCCGTCGGTCACCATGGCCAGCAAAACGCCGGCGAACGCCTTGCGTGCCGCCGGCGTGAACTCCTGGCGTGAAAAATAGGCGCCCGCCAGTATAGGCGGTGATTCGGTCACCGGCAGCACGCTGACGTGCTCCTTCAGGCCGGCGCTTTGCAGGTAGCGGGAGTAAATTGTCATTGGGGCCAGTATTGCTTCGACGCGCCTGGAGGCCATCTTCCTGAAGGCGATGTCAAAGTCGTTGACCACTTCCACCCGGCCCTGCTCGCGCAGGCGTTCGACCTGGGCCAGTACTTCAGGCGTGTAAAGAATGCCGCGTACCAGGTTCAGGCGCGCGCTGCCCTGTTCAACGAATTCAGCCAACGACCTGAAGCTGCCCTGCACGCTGCGCGACAAAACCAGGTCGAAACGCATGGTGACAAAGGGCACGAATTGTCCAAGGCGGTCGCGCTCGGCGCTGCGCACGGAGCTGGCGGTCAGGTTGATGCGGCCACTGGCATATTCCGCCCACAGCCGCGCGCGCGGGTACCAGCTGATATTGAGCGGGCAATTGGTGCGGCGCGCCAGTTCGCGCAGTACATCGATGGCGGCCCCGCTGACCTTGTCTTCGTCGCGGAAAGATGCCAGGCCCAGATCGCTGGCGCCGGCGTGCAAGGGAGCCGGGCAGGCGGGGGCGGCAAGGGCCGGGGTGGCGCTCAGGGCGAACAGCAGGGGCAGAATGTACATGGCCAGCAGTATATCCGCCGGGCACCTTGCTCAAAATGCTGTATATAATTACAGTATCGTAAGCGAACTCGACTACTTCTACCACTTCTCATGGACTGGCCCCGCCGCATTGCCCACCTCGACATGGACGCCTTTTACGCGTCCGTGGAGCTGTTGCGCTATCCGGAATTGCGCGGCCTGCCGGTGGTGATCGGCGGCGGCGGGCGGCACCAGCCGCGCGAGCTGCCGGACGGCAGCCGCGAGTTCTCCCGCCTGCGCGATTACGTGGGTCGCGGCGTGATCACCACCTCCACCTATGAAGCGCGGGCGCTGGGCGTATTCTCCGCCATGGGCACCATGAAGGCGGCCGCCCTGGCGCCCGATGCCATCCTGTTGCCGGTCGATTTCGATTCCTACCGCAAGTATTCGCGCCTGTTCAAGGCGGCCGTGGCCAGCATCGCCCCGCAAATCGAGGACCGCGGCATTGACGAAATTTATATCGACCTGACCGAGGTTGAGGGCGAAACCCGCGAGTTGGCGCAACGGATCAAGGATGCGGTGCGTGCCGCCACCGGGCTGTCGTGCTCGATCGGCGTCGCGCCCAACAAATTGCTGGCCAAGATCTGCTCCGACCTGGACAAGCCCAACGGGCTGACGGTGGTCGGCTATGACGACGTGCCGGCCCGCATATGGCCGCTGGCCGTGCGCAAGGTGAATGGCATCGGCCCCAAGGCCGAGAAAAAGCTGGTCGCGCTCGGCATCGACACCGTCGGCCAACTGGCGGCGGCCGATCCCGCGCTGCTGCAAGAGCACTTCGGCCTCAATTACGCCGAATGGCTGCAGCGCATTTCCCATGGCCGCGACGAGCGAGCCGTGGCCACGCGCAGCGAGCCGAAGGGCGTGAGCCGCGAAACCACCTTCTCGCGCGACCTGCACGTCAAGCGCGACCGCGCCGAACTGTCCGAAATCTTCACGCGCCTGTGCCAGAAGGTGGCGGACGACCTGGCGCGCAAGCGCTACGCCGGCCGCACTGTGGGCATCAAGCTGCGCTACGCCGACTTCCGCACGGTCACGCGCGACCTGACCCTGCCTTCGCCTACGGCCGACGCAGCCGCCATCCGCCGCGCTGCCGGCGAGTGCCTGCGCCGGGTGCCGCTGGACGACCGGCTGCGCCTGCTCGGCGTGCGCATGTCGGCCCTGTGTACGCTGGAAGAGGCCGCCCAAGCCCAGCCGGCGCAGGGTGATCTTTTTGCCAATATGTGATATTTTTGCCACGCGAGCTGGCAAGATGAGTCCGGCTGCAAAACGGACTACCCTATGCAAGCAGAGTTCCGCCCGGCGCGCCGTGCCTGGCTGGCTGTCATCATCATGCTGCACCTTGCAGTGTTCCTGTGCTGGCGCGGCCTGCCCGGCCGGCGCGAGCTTGGCCCGCGGCGTGAAAGCGAACTGGTCTACCTGCAGGCGCTCCCTGAACCCAGCACCGCTGCCATGCCTGCCCCGCCTGCGGCCCGTCGGCAAATGCCGCCGCCTCCTGTGGTCCGCACGGCCCCCGCACCCGCAGCATCCGACAGCGAGCCTTCGGTCGCCGAGGCGGTGACCGTGCCGGCGACTGCCGGCGATCCCGTTGATCCGTTCGCCAAGCCGGCCGCGCCGTCCGAAAGCCTGCTCGAGAAGAACCGCAAGCTGGCGGCTGGCGTCGACAGCCAGTTGCGCAAGGAAAGCCTGAACAAGTTCGCCACCATCGTGCAAGAGCAAAGCCCGCTGGCCAGGCAGTTGGCCAGCGCCTATAAAGGGGAAGTCGTGCTCGAGCAAGTCTCCACGATGTCCGACGGCCGCACCATGAAACGCTACCGCGCCGGCGGCCAGGAATGGTGCGAAGTGGTGAACCTGGTGGGTGCGGCGGGACAGGACCCATTCCGCGATGGGAACAAGTACCAGGTGAAGACCTGCCCATGAGCACGCTCCGCCGCCGGCATGGCTGGCTGCTCCTGATTGCCGGATTGCACCTCGCCCTGATGGTTTGCTGGCGCTTGACGGCAACGCGCACCCTTCCCAGCTTGCCGCAGCGCGAGGGAGAAATGGTGTTCCTGATGCACATCGCGAAGCAGCAGACAGAACAGGAAACGCCGCGAGTTCCTGTTTCGGCGCAGCGCCCGCGCCGCGAGGCAGTGCCTTCGCCCACGCCGGCAGCGCCCGCAACTCGCGTGGCCCGTGCCGCCGCCAGCATGCCGCCAGCAGAACAGCCGCCGGAGCCGGTCGCGCCAGATCCCTTCGCGCAACCGGCACCCGAGGTGCGCAGCCTGGTCGAGCGCGCCCGTTCGGCCGCCATCGGCGTCGATCGCGAACTGCGCAAGGAGAGCAAAAATGACAACGACCGGGTGCTGGCGCACGAGCCGAAACTGGCGCAGGACATTGCCCTGGCCTACAAAGGTTCCGGCGCCTTTTCGATGACGGAAACGGTGTTGTCCAACGGCGACAGCCTGGCTCGCGTCACCACGCCCCTCGGCAGCTACTGCATGCTCAAGCGCGGCAACCGCGGCAAGGCAGGGCTGAACGCCATCGACAACGCCGGCAAAACATTAATCGTTAGCTGCCCCAAATAGCTCCTGCTAAAATGTCGTTCCTTTGAAAATGCTCAGTTAGGCTGCAAACACGTATGTGGTTCAAGAATCTCCAGGTTTACCGTCTGCCCGCCCCATGGGCATTTACTCCAGAACAACTCGAAGAGGCCCTCCAGGCGCAGTCCTTCTCTCCTGCCAGCAGCAATGAGCTGATGCGCCAGGGCTGGGACAAGCCGCGTCCAAACGGCGGCCTGGTGCACGTCGTCAACAAGCAGATGCTGATGGTGCTGGGTACCGAGAAAAAGCTGCTGCCATCGACCGTGGTCAACCAGGTTGCCAAGGCGCGCGCCGCCGAGATGGAAGAGCAGCAAGGCTTCGCCCCTGGCAAAAAAGCCATGAAAGAACTCAAGGAACGCGTGCACGACGAACTGCTGCCGCGCGCCTTCACCATCCGCAGCAACACCTGGTGCTGGATCGACCCGGTCAATGGCT
>Ga0307408_100001559_pt1 | contig 16942 bp, 18 predicted proteins | sample 322Cmetagenome_FD_202116 | JGI IMG/M metagenome (GOLD analysis project Ga0307408, IMG submission 202116) | Maize rhizosphere microbial communities from greenhouse at UC Davis, California, United States - 322HYB-C-3 | ecosystem: Host-associated > Plants > Roots > Rhizosphere > Soil | place...
AAGTACGGCGGGATCACGGGCAGGTGGGCAAAGCTCCACTTGCCGCGCTTCACGTCGAACTGCTCGGGGGCCTGGATCTCCACCAGGTGGCCCACGGCGCTGGTGACTACGTAGCGGTCGTTCTCGAAGTGGTCTTCATGCTTGTCGAACTTGCCGGCCACGGGGGTCAGCGCGCGCACGATGTCTTGCGCGACGGAAGGTTTCTCTGCAATTACCAGGGTCTTGGTCATTTGTTGGGTTTCTCGCCAGTCTGGCTCATCCGGCATCGGGCCGGGCGCTTCTACAATTCGTTGCCTCACGCGTGCACGCGCACGCGCATGTGTGCATATTCAAGTTAACAGAGTTTTTGCCATGCCCCGATCCGCATCGCCTGCCGCCCCTCCGCCTGCTTCGGGCCGCCGCATCCAGACCCGGCGTTCGGGCGTGCACGGCAAAGGCGTTTTTGCCGTGCAGGATATTGCAGAGGGCGAAGTCCTTGTCGAATACACGGGCGAAGTGATTGGCTGGCAGGAAGCGCAGGACCGACACCCGCACGATCCCCTGCAGCCCAACCACACGTTCTACTTTCACGTGGATGAAGACCACGTGATCGACGCAAAGTTCGGCGGCAACTCCTCGCGCTGGATCAACCACAGCTGCGATCCCAACTGCTACGCCGACGAGCGGGACGGGCGCATTTTCATCACTGCGCTGCGCAACATCCAGGCCGGCGAAGAGCTCAACTACGACTACGGCCTGATCATCGAAGAGCGCTACACCAAGAAGCTCAAGGCTGAATACCCTTGCTGGTGCGGAGCCGCCAACTGCCGCGGCACCCTGCTCGCGCCCAAGCGCGGCTGGGCGCCCCCTGTGCCGCTGCCGCCTGCCAAGCCGTCTTCTGGCAAAGCCCCCAAACCTGCCCAGGCTCCCAAGAATCCACCAAAGGCCAAGCCGCGGAGCCGCCGCCCGTGAACACTGCCCCCATCCGCTGGCCCGCCGAGGCGATCTGGGAAGCCGTGTCACCGTTGTTACCGGGCTTTACCGTCGAGGTGCTGCCCACCATCGATTCCACCAACTCCGAACTCATGCGCCGTGCGCGCGCCGGCCGGTGCGAGCCCACGCTGCTGGTGGCCGAACAGCAGACCGCCGGGCGCGGGCGGCTGGGGCGGGCGTGGCAGAGCGATGTGGGGGCTTCCCTGATGTTGTCTTTGGGGCTGCCGCTGGCCCCCCAGGATTGGTCCGGCCTGTCGCTCGCTGTGGGGGTGAGCGTTGCAGAAAGCCTTCAGCCCGCCCTGCCGCCGCCGGGCGCTGTCCAGCCCGCGCGTGTGGGCCTCAAGTGGCCCAACGACCTGTGGCTGGGCGGCGCGTCGGGGGACCGCAAGCTCGGCGGCATCCTGGTGGAGACAGCGAGTTTTGTGGCGCCCCAGGCTTCGGCCCCTGCGGCTGCAACGACCAGCGCCGGCACCGCGCGCTATGTGGTGGTGGGCATCGGCATCAACGTGCTGCCGCGCAGCGCCGAAGGCATGAGCATGCCGCCGGGCAGTCTGCAGGAAGTGGAGCCGGGGCTGGACGCTCCCGCGGCCCTGCTACGCATCGTGCCCCCGCTCGTGGCCATGCTGCAATCGTTCGAGGCCTATGGTTTTGGCCCCATGCAGCCTCGGTTTGCGGCACGCGACGTGCTGCAGGGCCGGGCGGTCACGTTGAGCGATGGCCAGAGCGGGACCGCCCATGGGGTGGGCGAGGACGGCGCGCTGCTGGTGCACACACCCGGTGGCATGCAGGCCGTCACCAGTTCGGAAATCAGCGTGCGGCCCGCGGCATGACCATGCGCCTGCGAGATCGTGAACAGGCTCTTGGCATCCAGCTTCCTCTGGAGCCCTCGGCAGAAAGGACACCATGCTGCGACTAGCCCTGATCGCGCTGCTGCTGGCCAACGCAGGCTATTACGCCTGGTCGCAAGGCCTGCTCAAGGATTGGGGATTCGCCCCCCAGGAGCAGGCCGAGCCCCAGCGGATGAACCAGCAGATCAAGCCGGAGACGCTGCAGATCCTGCGGGTGAACCCTGGCAAAACGTCTGCCTCCTCGTCCTCTTCTCCTTCTTCGCCCGCTTCGGGTGCGGCCGCCCCGGTGGCCGATGCCGCATCTTCCGCCGCACCCACCCCCACCCCTGGTGATTCCGCCGAGTGCCTGCAGGCCGGCGTGTTCGATGAGCGCCAGGCCGAGGCCCTGCGCAGCGCCGCCGCCAGCCTGCCCGCCGGCAGCTGGGTGCTCGACTCCACTCCGGTGCCCGGGCGCTGGATGGTTTACATGGGCCGCTTCGAAGACCTGGAAGCGCTGGACAAGAAACGCGCCGAACTGCGGGCCCGCAAGGTCGATCACGACCGTGCGGGCGGCACGCTGGAATATGGACTTTCGCTGGGCCGCTTTTCCTCCAGCGAGGCGGCCGAGCGTGAACTGGCCAACCTGGCCGGCCGCGGCGTGCGCACGGCCCGCGTGGTGCAGGAGCGCCCCGATGCCCCGGGCTTCACCCTGCGCCTGCCGGCGGTGACCGACGCGCTGCGCCCGCAGCTCGATGCCCTGCGGCCCGCCATGGCGGGCAAGGCGCTGCGGGCCTGCGGCTGATGCCCCTGGGAGATCGTGAACAGGCTCTCAGACGACCGGGATTTCGTCCCGCGCAGCAAAGCGCACGGTAAATAGTGCCCCGGGCGGCTGGTGCCCGGGGTGGGCATCTTCCAGCGTGACCTCGGCCCCGTGCTTGCGCGCGATCTCCAGCACGATGGGCAGGCCCAGGCCCGAGCCGTCGGCCTCGCTGCCCAGCGCCCGGTAGAAGGGCTGGAACACCAGCTCACGCTCGGCCTCGGGCACCCCAGGGCCCGAGTCTTCGACTTGCAGCAGCAGCACGTGGCCGAAGGTGTCGGCCAGCACCCGGGCGGTGACCACGCCCGGCCTGGCCGGTGTGGACGGCGTGTAGTTGATGGCGTTGTCGAGCAGGTTGCGCACCAGCTCCTTGAGCAGCGTGGGGTTGCCGTCCAGCAACACGCCGGGTGAGCCGGGCTCGGCGCCGTCGTAGCCCAGGTCGATGTGCTTGTCGAGCGCGCGGGGCACCGAGTCGCGCACCACCTCGATCACGATCCGCGCCAGATCGCACGGCTGGCGCGCAATGCCCACGCCGCTGCCTTCGGCACGCGCCAGCGCCAGCAGCTGGTTGACGGTGTGCGTGGCGCGGATGCTGGAGCGCCCGATCTGCTGCAGCGAGCGCTTGAGCTCCTCGGTGCTGGTGCCCTCGCGCTGGGCCAGGTCGGCCTGCATGCGCAGGCCCGCCAGTGGCGTCTTGAGCTGGTGCGCGGCGTCGGCCAGGAAGCGCTTTTGGGTGGCCAGCGATTCGTTCAGGCGCGTGAGCAGGTCGTTCACCGACGAGACCAGCGGCGCCACTTCGAGCGGCACGGTGCGGTCGTCCAGCGGCGAGAGGTCGTCGGGGTTGCGCGCACGGATGCGCTGCTCCAGCTGGTTCAGCGGCTGGATGCCCCGCGCCAGCGCCAGCCACACCAGCAGCACCGCCAGCGGCAGGATGACGAACTGCGGCAGCATCACGCCCTTGATGATTTCGGTGGCCAGCACGCTGCGCTTTTCGCGGGTTTCTGCCACCTGCACCAGCGCCACGGGCGTGCCCGGCAGCGGCAGGCGCACCCAGATGTAGGCGACGCGGATTTCGATGCCGCGCATTTCGCCGTCGCGCAAACGCACCTCGCCTGGCGTGGGCACTTCATCGGCGGGAGGTTCGGGCAGCTCGCGTTCGCCGGAGAGGAACTCGTTGCCCGGCCCCAGGACCTGGTAGTACACGATGTCGGAATCGTCCGCGCGCAGGATTTCGCTGGCGGGCTGCGGCAGGTTGAACTGCACCTTGTTGCCCGCCACGCTCACCAGCTGGGCCAGGGCATGGGCGTTGTACTCCAGCGCCCGGTCAAACGGCTTGTTGGCCAGGCCCTGCGCCACGAGCCACGTCAGCGCCAGGCTGACGGGCCACAGCAGCAAGAGCGGCGTGAGCATCCAGTCGAGGATCTCGCCGAAAAGGGAGCGCTGCTCTCGCTGGAAGATTTTCAAGGCGCTCGCCGTGGTGGTTTTGAATGAAATTGGCCTCTGGCGCTTATCTATCAAGCGCTGAAAGCTAGCATTTTTGTAGCGTTCGGCTTGAAGGCATTACCCACCGCTACGGTTGTCACGGGCACGGCCCGGGCCATTGCACCCACGGAACTGGCTTTGCCAGGCCACCGGGTGCGTCTTCCTCCCCAAGGAGAGGGGGAGGGCGCGAAGCGACGCAGGGGGTGCTTCATGTCATCCAGGGATTTTTTCGAGGCAGTACCCCAGTCCTCGCACCGTGGCGATGCGGATCGGCCCGCCCTCGATCTTCTTGCGCAGGCGGTGGATGTAGACCTCGATGGCGTTGTTGCTCACTTCCTCGCCCCACTCGCACAGGCGCTCCACCAGCTGCTCCTTGCTGACCAGGCGGCCCGCGCGCTGCAGCAGCACCTCCAGCAGGCCCAGCTCGCGCGCCGACAGCTCGATCATCTTGCCGTCGATGGTGGCCACGCGGCCGGCCTGGTCGTACACCAGCGGGCCATGCTTGATGGAGCTGCTGGTGCCGCCCATGCCCCGGCGCGTGAGGGCGCGCACGCGGGCTTCAAGCTCCTGCAGCGAAAACGGCTTGGCCATGTAGTCGTCGGCGCCGTAGTCCAGGCCCTTGACGCGCTCTTCCACGCTGTCGGCCGCGGTGAGGATCAGCACCGGCAGCGTGGCGCCGCGGCCGCGCAGGCGCTTGAGCACTTCCAGCCCGTGCATCTTGGGCAGACCCAGGTCCAGGATGAGCAGGTCGAACTCGTTGTTGGTCATCAGGGCCGCGTCGGCCTCGGTGCCGCTGGCCACATGGTCCACCACGGCGCCGGAGGCCCGCAGCGTGCGCAGCAGTCCGTCGGCCAGCACCTGGTCGTCTTCGGCGATGAGAATGCGCATGCGGACTGTCTCCTTCGGTGTACGGCCCGTGGGCGGGCCTGTGTTGTCATCGTCTGCCTCTGCGGGGATTTTAGGCGCCCGCTTTCGCGCTGCAGCCTTTGGCCGAGCGCAAGCTTGAGCAGGGACAATGGTCGCCATGCACATCCTGCTCATCGAAGACGACCTGGACTTGGGCCAGGCCCTGCTGCAGGCCCTGCGGCAAGGTGGCTTCACCGTGCAATGGCTGCGCAGCGTGGCCGCCACGCCGCTGCTGCCCGACGCCAACGAGGTGGCCGCCGTGCTGCTGGACCTGACCCTGCCCGACGGCCAGGGCATGGCGCTGCTGCGCCGCTGGCGGCGGACGGGCCTCACCCTGCCGGTGGTCGTGATCACGGCCCGCACGGCGCTGCAGGACCGGATCGATGGCCTGGATGGCGGTGCCGACGACTACGTGCTCAAGCCCTTCTATGTGCCCGAACTGCTCTCGCGCCTGCACGCCGTGCTGCGGCGCAGTGCGCGCCAGGCCAGCGAGGAATGGACACTGGGCACGCTGCGCCTGGCTCCACGGCGGCACGAAGCCTGGCTGGGCAATGAGCCCTTGGCCCTGTCGCCACGTGAGTTCCGGCTGTTGGTGGAGTTGGCGCGCGAGCCCGGCAAGGTGGTCGCCAAGAACGTGCTGGCCCAGCGGCTCGAACCTTTGGGCGACGCACTGGATGCCGCCACGCTGGAGGTGCATGTCTCCAATCTGCGCAAGAAGGTGGGTGCGGAGCGCGTGGTCACGGTGCGCGGCGTGGGCTACCGGCTGAAGACATGACGCAGCCGCGAATCGCCCCGCCGACGCTTCACTGTCGCTGGTGGGGTCCCAGCCTCATGCGCCGCACCTTGCTGGCGTTGCTCGCGGCTATGGCACTGGTGTGGCTGGTGCTGCTTGGTCAGGCGGCCCTCGACCACTACCGCGCCATGGACGAAAACCCCGGCGTGCACCAGCTCGCGCGGGGGCTGGCCGGGGCGCTCGCAGGCCTGGACCAGCCTGCCCAGGCGCAGGCCTTGGTGCAGGGCATGGCCTACACCCTCAACAGCCTCCGCAAGGACGTGGACCTGCTGCGGGGCACAAAGGTGCTGCTGCAGTTGCAGGACCGCGCAGGCCAGCTGTTGCACAGCAGCACGACCGGCCTGGCGGCGGTGGTGACCGCGGGCGACTCTGGCCATGTCCAGGCGGAGGTCGCAGGTGTACCCCACTGGGTGGCGTGGGAGAGCGCCGGCCCCTGGCGCGTGGTGGCGGCCGAGCCGCGCCTGTCCGACGCGCGCCTGCTCGGCTTCATGGGCGAAGACCTGGCGGCCTCGGTGCTGCTGGCGCTGCCGCTGGTGGGCCTACCGCTGTGGCTGGCCGTGCGCGCCGGACTGCGCCCGCTGGCACGCCTGGACGCGCAGATCGCCGCGCGCTCGGCCCGCGACCTTCGGCCGCTGCAGCACCTGCCGCCTGAGCGGGAGTTGCACGGTCTGGCCCAGTCGTTCGACCAGCTGCTGGCGCGCCTGCGCGCGCACCTGGAGCGCGAAAAAGCCCTGGTGCACGATGCGGCGCACGAACTGCGCACGCCCATGGCCGTCATCGCTACCCAGGCCCATGTGCTCGCGCAAGCCCCCGAAGGCCCCGCGCGCCAGCAGGCCAGCGAGGCGCTGATGCACGCCGTGCGGCGCGCCGCGCATCTGAGCGAGCAGTTGCTCACCCTGGCCGCGCTCGAAGAGGCACCTGCGCTGCATACAGCACCTCAGGACCTGATGGCCCTGCTGCAGGATTGCCTGGCCGAGCGCGCGCCCTGGGCCGAGGGCCTGGGCGTGGAGCTGGCGCTCGACGGTCCGGACACCATGATGTTGCCGTTTGACCGCCAGTTGCTCTGGTCTGCTCTGGGCAATGTGCTGGACAACGCGCTCAAGCATGGCTGCGGGCCAGGGGCAGGGCGCGAAGTGCAACTGCAAGTGATGCAGGAGCGCGGCGACGTGGTGGTGTGGATTGCCGACGACGGCCCCGGTATCGAGGCCGGCGAGCAGGCGCGGGTGTTCGAGCGTTTCTGGCGTTCGCCGCGCGCGCGCAGCAGCGGTTCGGGTCTGGGGCTCACCATTGCCCAGCAGGCCATCGGCAACCTGGGCGGGCAAGTCATCCTGGGCCCGGGTTTGCATGGGCGAGGCGTGGGCTTCACATTGCGCTGGCCGGTGGTGGGCTGACGGAGGGCTTGCGTCCGGCCTCGCCGGGTGCTCGCACGGAATCTTTGGGTTGGCCGAAGGTTGGAATTCCAAGAATGCCGGCATCTTCTTCACTCAACGAGATGCCATGAACCGTTACGTCGCTTCTGTCCTGCCCCTCCCTGTCGGCCTCACGGCAACCCTTCGCGCCACCTTGTCCCGGCGCCGTTGGCTGGCCGCCGCAGGTCTGACCATGCTGAGCAGCATGCTGGCCGCTTGTGGGGGGGGCGATGGCGACGGCGCCGCCGAAACGCAAAAACGCGTGCAATCCCTGGCCGATGGGCTGGTGAAGCAGGGGGTGGTGGGCGCCGCCGCAGCGTGGACCGATTCGCGCCACGCCAGCGGGGCCGTGGCCGGCCTGCGCCGGCTGGGAGACCCCGCGCCGCTGGCGGTGGGAGACCTCATGGCCATCGGCTCCAACACCAAGGCCATGACGGCCTGCGCAGCCGCGAGCGTGGTGGACCAGGGCCTGCTGCGCTGGGATAGCACCCTGGCCCAGGTGCTGCCCGACCTGGCGCGCGAGGCCCTGCCCGCCTATCAGCAGGCCACGCTACGCGACCTGCTCGACCACCGCAGTGGCGTGATGGCATTTGTGGGCCCGGAGGACGTGGAAATCTTCGTGAACGCGCTGGGTCCAGACGGGCTGGCACGCTGGCAGCAACCAGCCGAAGCTGAGGCCGTGTTCATGCGGTGGCTGCTTCGCCGGCCGCCCATCCGCGGCACGAGTGTGGACGCGGGCTTTGCGTATTCCAATGCCGGCTATGCGCTGGCGGCCCGTATGCTGCGTGCCGCCACCGGCCTGGGCTGGGCCGACCTGCTGCGCCAGCGCGTCGCCCAGCCGCTGGGTGTGTCGCTGTTCGTGGGCGACCCGTTGCGCGCGGGGGCCCAGCACCCTTCGGGCCATGAGATCGTGGATGGGCGGCTGCAGCCGTTGCCCCTGCCGCAGGCGCCGGAGCGGGTGTGGCTGGAGATACTGGATCCATCGGGTGCGGTGAGCGCCACGGTACGCGACGACGCGCTGTGGCTGCAGTGGCACCTGCGTGCGCTGCGCGGCGAAGCAACGCCGCTGCCGCCAAGCTACGTGAAGGGCCTATACGAGTTGGGGCGCGCACCCGCGGGCCGCTACGGCCTGGGCTGGCTGGTGCAGTCGCTGCATGGCACGGGCTGGCTGCTGCACAACGGGCAGCACGGAGGCTTCCAGGCGCTGTCCGCCGTGGCGCTGGACGGCTCACGCGCCGGGCTGGCCCACGGCAACGTTGCCACCAACGAAAGCATGGGGAGGCTCTACGACGGGGTGGCCTCTCTGGTGGCTTGATGCGGCCAGCGCCGGTGGCTCAGCGCGGGTCGTGCGCCAGCAGCCTCTGCATCAAGGCCTGGAGGTCAGTCTGCAGGCGCGCCATGCCCGCCGGGTCCTGCTCCAGCGTCTGCTCGTCCATGTAGAGCTTGCGGTTGATCTCGACCTGGATGCTGTGGCGGTGCTGCGCGGGGTTGCCATAGCGGCGCACCAGTTCCACGCCCTTGTACGGGTGGTTGTATTCCACGCTGTAGCCACAGGCGCGCAGGTGGTCGCAGATGAGGGCGGACAGCGCCGGGTCGGCCGTCGTGCCGTCGCGGTCGCCCACGACGAAGTCGGCATGCACGAGCCCCGGGAATTCTGTGGCGAAGCGGCCGGCCACGGCGGGCATGGAGTGGCAGTTGAGGTGGATGCTGTAACCGTGGCGTGCATGGGCGGCATCGATGGCCTGCGCCACGGCGGCGTGGTAGGGGCGCCAGCAGCGGTCAATGCGCCCGCGCACTTCCTGAACCGTGAGCTGGCGGTGGTAGATGGGCTCGCCTTCGTCGGTGAATTTCCAGATCAGGCCTTTGCCCAGGCGCACCTTGCTGAGCACTTTGGGGTCGGTGGAGATGGGGCCGGTCCAGGCGCCGTCGAGCAAGGAGGTGTCGAGCTCCGTGGTGTCGCGGTTCGCATCCAGGTAGATGCGCGGAAAGTGGGCTTCGATCCAGGCTGCGCCCATCGCCGGGGCAAAGGCATAGATCTTCTCGACGTGCGTGTCTTCGGCCCGGCGCAGCGTGGGCAGGTCGCAGGCGGAGCCAAAGTCGGCCGGGTATTTGGTGCCGCTGTGGGGCGAGTCCAGCACCAGCGGGGTGGTGCCGGGCCGGGCCGTCACCGTCGGGGTGTCGGGGGCGTGGGTGGGCTGTCCGGGCAGGCCGGCGGCGCCCGGTTGGGATTGCTGGAATCGGTGGTGGATCAGTTTCAAGGCTGAATGCATAGGCAGAGTGTGCGCAAGGGAAGGCGGCGTGCCCGGCCAGACCGGGCTGCCGCTGGGGTTATTGGGGGCGCAGGCGGCGCATGGCGGGGCCCTGCGCCCGGGTGGGTTCAGTCGAGCACCACCTTGGCATAGGCCGCCACACCCTTCATCTTGTCGATCTCGTGGGCGATCTGGGCGGTGAACTCCTTGGAGGTCGTGCCCGACGGGTACAGGCCCTGCCCCGCCAAGCGCTCGCGCACCGCGACCTCTTTCAGCGCCTGGGCCACGGCCTGCTGGACACGTTCCACGGCCGCAGCGGGCGTCGCCGCCGGGGCCACCAGGCCGAACCACGAAGGCTCATTGGCCTGCTTGTAGCCCAACGCCGCATAGGTGGGGACATCGGGCAGGACTTCCAGCCGTACAGGCCACGACACGGCCAGCGCCTTGAGCTTGCCGGCCTTGATGTGCGGCAGCGAAGACGCGACCTGGTCAAAGTACACGCCCACTTGGCCGGCCAGCACGTCGTTGATGGCCGGGCCTGCGCCGCGATAGGCGATGTGGACCATGGAGGTGCCCGAAGCACGCTTGAACAGCTCGCCCCACATGTGGCCGATGGTGCCGTTGCCGGGCGTGGCGTAGGACACCTTGCCGGGGTTGGCCTTGAGGTATTTCACCAGCTCGGCCAGGTCCTTGACGGGCAGCACCGCCGGGTTCACCACGATGACGCCTGGTGCCCGCACGATCTCGGTCACGCCCACGAAGTCCTTGATGGGGTCGTAGGGCAGCTTGCTGTAGACGGCAGGATTCACGCCGTGGGTGGACAGCGTGGCCACGCCCAGCGTGAGGCCATCCGCCGGGGCACGGGCCACTTCGGCCATGCCGATCGAGCCGCCAGCGCCGCCCCGGTTTTCCAGCACCACGGGCTGCTTCAGGATGCGGGCCAGCGGCTCTTGCAGGCTGCGGGCCGTGATGTCGGTGGCACCGCCGGGCGGAAAGGGCACGATGATGCGCAGCGGCTTGCCCTCTTGGGCAGAGATCATTCCAGATGCGAAAGTTGTTGCAGCCAATACCGCAAGCGCGTGACGACGTTGCATGGGGTTTCTCCGTTGAAATGAGCCTTGAGCGTACGCCGCGGCGCCGCCCCCGCCAAACAAAAGATCGGCCTGATAACATTCCATGATGGAATGATTGGAGATCGTCAATGTCCAGCTTGCGCCGCCTTGCACCCCCGCTGCACCTCTTGCGCGCGTTCTCCACCGTGGCCCGTTTCGACAGCGTTTCGCGCGCAGCCGAGGCGCTTCACCTGACGCAAAGCGCCGTGAGCAAGCAGGTCAAGGAGCTGGAGAGCTGGGTGGGGACGCCGCTGTTCGAGCGCAGCCGCAAGCGCCTGGCTCTCACGCCAGCGGGGGCGCGGTATGAAAAGGCCGTCCGCGCCGTGCTGGCCCAGCTGGAGGCCGCCACCCTGGAGCTGATCACCAGCGACGACGGCGGCGGCGCCCTGCACCTGTCCAGCCTGCCCACGTTCGCGGCCAAGTGGCTCATCCCGCGCCTGCCGCAGTTTCAGCAGCAGCACCCGCAGGTCACGCTGCACTTCGTGCCCTACGTGCACAGCTACGACTTTGAGCGGCCCGAGCTGGACTGCTCGATCCTGTTCGGCGAAGGCCATTGGCCCGGCGCGCATGCGCACTACATCACGGGCAACGAAGTGGCCTTGATCGCACCCCGCACGCGCGTGGCCGACTGGGCCATCCACACACCGGCCGACGTGGCCCGCCACGCGCTGATGCGCCACGTGACCGTGCCCGAGGCCTGGCTGCGCTGGAGCGAGACGCACGGCGTCCTCGGCCTCATCGATCCGCTCGCGGGGCCGCAGTTCGACCAGTTCCAGACCATGATCCGCGCGGTGATGGCGGGCATGGGCCTGGCGCTGGTGCCGCGCTGTTTGGTGCAGGACGAGATCACCGCCGGGCTGGTGCGCGAGCCCTTGGCCCATGCGCTGTTGCGCGGTGGCTACCTGAGCGACAAGGGCTACTGGTTCTGCTTCCCGGAGGGCCGCACACCGCTGCACGCGCTGCAGTGTTTTCGGCAATGGCTGCTGGCCTGCGCAGCGCCTGCGGATGCACACCCGATGGCCGCTGCAGCGCCAGGCATGGCCGCGGACGCGTTGCCCGGATCTTGAGGCGGGATGCTCAGAAATTCGTCAACATCGGTTGACGAAGCGATAAACGTCAACTAGAGTTGACGCATGTCATCCCCGCCCTCGCCCCCGCTTCCTTCGCCCGACGACCCCGAGGCCGCGCTGGCTGCCGTCGTGGCCCTGCGCCTGATGGCCGACCGGCTGGAAGCCGCCGCGGTGACCTCTGCCCTGGAGCAGGGGTGGTCGTGGACACAGATCGCCCAGGCGCTGGGCGTGAGCAAGCAGGCGGCGCACAAGCGGCTGTCGGGCCTCTCAGGGCTGGCTGGCCGTCCTCCATCCTCTTCAGCCCAGGAGCCGTGACCCATGTTCCAACGCATCCGTGACCACTTCCAGAGCCTGAGCACGCTAAAGCAGCTATGCACCGGCGCCGAAAATCACGCCCGAACCCAGGGCCACAGCGCCCCAGGCGCCGAGCACTTCCTGTTGGCCGCGCTGGACCTGCCCGACGGCTCCGCGCGTCGCGCCTTCGAGCGACTGGGCCAGGATCCGGGCGCCGTACCGGCGGCCATCGAGCAGCAGTACCGCGATGCCCTGCAGGGCCTGGGGCTCGGGAATGCGCTGCCCGCCGCGGCTCCCGCGACGGCAGAGCCGCCCCGCCTCTACCGGGCCCAGCCCTCGGGCGAAGCGCTGATGCAGGCATTGGCCCGGTCGCGCAAGGCCCAGTCCGGCCCGCTGCGCGGCGCCCACATCGTGGCCCTGGTGGCCGATATGCCGCAGGGCGTGGCGGCGCGTACGCTCAAGGCCATGGGTCTCGATGCCGCGCGACTGGCGACCGCAGCGCGTGCTGAGGCCCTGGCAGCGGGCAGCGGCGCCCTTGAGAGATCGTGAACAGGATCTTGGCCCGGGGTGCCGGGGCGGGTGGGCCTTGGCAGGGCCGGGCCGCGCGCTCTGCCTATCCGCCGCCGTGGCGGCTGGTGCCCAGCCATTGCGCGTCGCCGCCTGCATAGGCCTCCAGCCCGATGGCCACCACGGTTGCCACCTCGTTGCCCACCTCGGCGCGGAATTCGGCCTCGGCCTGGGCCACGGCGTCGTGGAAGGCCTGCAGCCAGGCCAGCCCTGTGGGCGTGAAGCACACACGGCGGGCACGCGCATCCAGCGGGTCGGCCTCGCGGGTGACCAGACCCCAGGCCTCGCACTGGTCCACTAAGTTGCCCATGGCCTGCTTGGTCATGCCGGCGCGCTCGGCCAGGTCGGTCAGCCGGTCGCCCGTGAGCGCCAGGTGGCGTGTGATGTGCACGTGGGCGGCCGTCACTTGGTCGCGGGCGGCCAGATTGGACAGTGCCAACGGCACCTCCACGTTGTGCGCCATGAGTTGCAGCACCCGCGCGTCAAAGCGCCGCATGGCGTGACCCAGCAGACGGCCCAGATGGGTCTGGCGCCAGCCGTCGCCGGCGCGCGAAGTGGGGGAGTTTTCGGCCATGGCAGATTGTCAGGCAAACTGACCAAATACCGCTTGGTTTTGGCGAAACAGGTCGCATAAACTACTGTTCAAGCATCCAGCCTGTGGTTAACCGCAGAGGGATGCAGCCATCCAACCTGTTGTTTTTCCTAGGAGTTTCTCATGGACGTCGCAGTCAAAGGCACCAACCCCGCGAACACCGAAAAAGCCAAGGCGCTGGCCGCTGCGCTCGCCCAGATCGAGAAGCAGTTCGGCAAGGGCACGATCATGCGCCTGGGCGAAGGCGAGGCCATCGAGGACATCCAGGTGGTCTCCACCGGCTCCCTCGGCCTGGACATCGCCCTGGGCGTGGGCGGCCTGCCACGCGGCCGGGTGGTCGAAATCTACGGGCCGGAATCGTCGGGCAAGACCACGCTCACGCTGCAGGTGATTGCCGAGATGCAAAAGCAGGGTGGCACCTGCGCTTTCGTCGATGCGGAGCACGCCCTGGACATCCAGTACGCGCAAAAGCTCGGCGTGCACGTGCCCGACCTGCTCATCAGCCAGCCCGACACCGGCGAGCAGGCCCTGGAAATCGTGGACAGCCTGGTGCGCTCGGGCGCCGTGGACCTGATCGTCGTCGACTCGGTCGCCGCGCTCACGCCCAAGGCCGAAATCGAAGGCGAAATGGGTGACGCCCTACCCGGCCTGCAGGCCCGCCTGATGAGCCAGGCGCTGCGCAAGCTCACGGCCACGATCAAGAAGACCAACTGCATGGTCATTTTCATCAACCAGATCCGCATGAAGATCGGCGTGATGTTCGGCAGCCCCGAAACCACCACCGGCGGCAACGCGCTCAAGTTCTACGCCTCGGTGCGCCTCGATATCCGCCGCACCGGCACCATCAAGAAGGGCGACGAAGCGATCGGCAACGAAACCAAGGTCAAGGTGGTCAAGAACAAGGTGAGCCCGCCCTTCAAGACGGCCGAGTTCGACATCCTGTTCGGCGAGGGCATCAGCCGCGAGGGGGAGATCATCGACATGGGCGTGAACGCCAAGATCGTGGAAAAGAGCGGCGCCTGGTACGCCTACAACGGCGAAAAGATCGGCCAGGGCCGCGACAACGCGCGCGAATTCCTGCGCGAAAACCCCGACCTCGCCCGGGAGATTGAAAACAAAGTGCGCGAGCAGCTGGGCATCGCCCTGCTGCCAGCGGCGCTGGCGCAAGCCGGCGCTGCTGATGAGGCGTAAGCCGAGTAGCACTGCAGTTTCAAGAAAACAAAGTGCGCGAGCAGCTGGGCATCGCCCTGCTGCCAGCGGCGCTGGCGCAAGCCGACGCTGCTGACGAGGCGTGAGCCGAGCAGCACTGCAGTTTCGACTACGGGGGGCGGACATTCACCCCCAAAATTTGGAGAAAATCCCCCTCCGGCGCTTGATGGACAAGCGCGAGCAGCTATCAAAATGAAAGTATTCAGGCCGCCATGGGATTCACCACACTCTCCCTCAAAGGTCGTGCCCTGCGGCTGCTGAGTCAGCGGGAGCATTCCCGGGCCGAACTGCAGCGCAAGCTGGCACCGCATGTGCAGGAAGGGGATGACCTGCAGGCGGTGCTGGATGACCTGGAGGCCAAGGACTTCATCAGCGAGGCGCGGGTGGTGGAATCCACATTGCACCGCCGTGCGGGCCAGATGGGCGCAGCCCGGATTCGCCAGGAGCTGCAAGCCAAGGGGCTGGCCGCTGAAACCGTGCAGGACGCCGTGGCGGGCCTGCAAGCCAGTGAATTCGACCGCGCCCAGGCCTTGTGGCAACGCAAGTTTGGCGCCCCGCCCGCGGACTTGCGCGAGCGGGCCAGGCAGGTGAGGTTTCTGACCAGCCGGGGTTTTTCCGGCGACGTGATCCACCGGCTGCTACGCGCCAATGCGGCGCAGGCCTCAGGCGATACCGAACCGCTGTGACGAGCATCGCCACCGATGGCTCGATGGTGCCAGCCATCGGCGTGCGGGCATGGCGGGATGGGCGTCGGGGGCAGCTCAGCGCGATGCGGGCGGCGCAGCGGGGATGGCCGACGCGCCGGACTGGGCCGCTGCAGCCGGCGTGTCGCCTGCAGTGGTTCCGTCGCCGCTCACGCCCTCGGTTCTTCCTGGGGTGGTCTGAGGCGCACCGCCCGCAGGGGCGCCGACGCTCTCTCGCCCTACTGGGGCGGGCGTGTCGCCTCTCTGGGCCGGGTTGGCGGTGGTGGTTGTGGGGCTGCCGACGCCCGCGCCTGTCGCGCCCTCATTCTGCGATGAACCCGCCGTGCCAGCCTGGGTGGCGGCTCCGGGGCTGGGGCCGCCCGTGGTGGGGCCAGCGGACGACTGGGCCGGCCCGTCGCCCACGCCAGTGCGGGACGCGCCATCCGGACCCAGCATGTTGAAGCCCACCACCAGGAGCAACGCGAGCACGGCCGCGCCGATGAAGAAGTACATCAGCCCGCCGTTTTCCCGTCCACTGGTTGGGCGGGGCGCGGGTCCAGGGGCCGGGTCGGCCGATGGGTGGGATGAAGAAGATGCGGTGCGGGGGGTGGTGTCCATGGGAGGCCTCGTGCAGTGCAGTGGGATGTCCACCGACCGTAGAGGCCCTCCATCGGGGGGGCTGTCGGACAAGCCCCCGTATTGGCTACAGCCCGGTGTACGTGCCGCTGCCACCCTCCGCCAATGCCACCCATCGCCGCAGCATCGGCAGCCCCGCTATGGCCAACGCCTTCGCCAGGCGAGGGGAGCGTTGCAGCTCAAAGGCCCAGCATCAACTGCAGGTTTTGCACGGCCGCGCCGCTGGCGCCCTTGCCCAGGTTGTCCAGCCGCGCGATCAGCACTGCATGGCGATGCTCCTCGTTGGCAAACACCCGCAGTTCCAGCTTGTTGGTGTCGTTGAGCGCGGTGGCGTCGAGCTTGCCATCGGCGGTCGGTGGCAGCACGCTGACCCACTGCTCGGGCGTGTTGCTCTTGGCGTAGTGAGCGGCCAGCGCGTCGTGCAGTTCCGCGGCTTTGGGCGCGCCCGGCAACAGGTCCAGGTGCAGGGGCAACTGCACCAGCATGCCCTGGCGGAAGTTGCCCACCGACGGCACAAAAATCGGGCGCCGCGTGAGCCCGGTGTAGCGCATGATTTCTGGCAAGTGCTTGTGTTGCAGTGTGAGCGCATAGGCTTCGAACAGCGGCGCGGTGCCGGCTTCGTACGCCTCGATCATCGTCCGGCCGCCGCCCGAATAGCCACTGACCGAGGGCAGTGCGAGTGGAAAATCCGGCGGCACCAGGCCCGCATCCACCAGAGGGCGCAGCAGCGCGATCGCGCCCGTGGCATAGCAGCCGGGGTTGGCCACGCGGTCGGCCTGGGCCACGGCATCGCGCTGTCCCGCCGCGAGTTCGGGAAACCCGAACACCCAGCCAGGCGCGGTGCGGTGCGCCGTGCTGGCATCAATCACCTTGACCTTGCGGCCGGTCGTGCGGGCAATTTCGTCCACCATGGCCACGGTGTCGCGCGCGGCGTCGTCGTGCAGGCAAAGGATGACGAGGTCCACGCCCGCGATCAGCTCGCGCTTGGCGGCGGGATCCTTGCGCAGCTCGGGCGCAATGCTGACCAATTCGATCTGCGGCATGGCCTGCAGGCGCTCGCGGATCTGCAGGCCGGTGGTGCCGGCTTCGCCGTCGATAAAGACTTTGGACATCGGGGTTTCCTTCGTGTGCAACCACAGGGCCGCCGCCCGGTGGTAAGGGGATGTACGTACAAGGCACAAGGGATGGTGCGTTGCAGCATGATACAGTCGCGGGTTGCCATGTCCCAAGCCCGCGGCCAGACAACTGTTCATGGCAAACGGGTACCAACCACCCTTCCCTGAGAGAGACCTCATGAAGATTCACGAATACCAAGGCAAGGAAA
>Ga0307408_100001560_pt1 | contig 16942 bp, 10 predicted proteins | sample 322Cmetagenome_FD_202116 | JGI IMG/M metagenome (GOLD analysis project Ga0307408, IMG submission 202116) | Maize rhizosphere microbial communities from greenhouse at UC Davis, California, United States - 322HYB-C-3 | ecosystem: Host-associated > Plants > Roots > Rhizosphere > Soil | place...
GGCGTCCGCCGCGATGACCTGTACATCGATCACGGCGTATCCGGAGCGCGGGCTTCGCGACCCCAATTCGATCGGGCACTCGACGCGCTGATCACCGGGGACACCCTCGTCATCACAACTGTCATTTTCCGTACTCGCGTGCACGGCGGGCAGCCCTGTTTTCACGGTTGTGTAGGCGGGTGTTGAGCACTGGTTTTTCCGTACTCCTCTGCACTAGGGTCATTTTTGCTTACTACTCCTCTGCACGCCGAGGGAGGTGTCGGAGTGGATGCGGAATTGGCGACCATTCGTGAGCCGGGCACGTTGACGATGCCGGATGATCTCTGGGATCGGACGAAGTCGGTTTCGGCCGTGATCGGCCCCTTAGCTGCGCGCACGGTTGTTGGCAGGGCGGCGGTTGACGCTGCAGCGGCGGAGTTGGGCGTATCGCGACGCCAGGTGTACGTGCTGATCAGACGCCATCGCGATGGCTCTGGCTTGCTGACAGATTTGGCTCCTGGCCGTTCCTCGGGAGGGAAGGGAACCGCGCGTCTATCTGAGGAGGTCGAGGACCTTGTCCGGGCGATGGTACGGAAGCAGTTCCTGACTCGGCAGAAGCGGACTTTGGCGGCGGTGTATCGGGATATTGCTGCGGCCTGCCGCGCACGGCAGCTTCCCGTCCCGGCACGTAACACGGTGGAGCGGCGCATCCGGGCGTTGAATCCAGTTGAGGTAGGCCGGCGCAGGGGAGGGCCCGATGCAGCGCGGCCGCTACAGTCCGCCGGAGACGAGGTGCCGGCGGTCGGCGCGATCTTGGAGCGGGTGCAGATCGATCACACAGTCATCGATGTGATCGTGGTTGACGAGCGGGAGCGGCGACCGATTGGTCGGCCGTATTTGACTGTCGCGATCGATGTCTACAGTCGGTGCATCATCGGCATGGTTGTGACCCTGGAGGCGCCCTCGGCAGTGTCGGTCGGGCTATGCCTGGCGCATGCCGGGACTGACAAAAGGCCATGGCTTGAAGGTCTGGGTGTTGAGGCGCGGTGGCCCATGAGCGGGAAGCCGAGACTGCTTTACCTGGATAATGCCAGCGAATTCAAGAGCGAAGCGCTCCGGCGAGGATGCGAGCAACACGGCATCGAGCTGGCTTACCGTCCGCTGGGTCGGCCTCATTATGGCGGCATCGTAGAACGCCTGATCGGCACCGCAATGAAGCAAGTCCACGAACTTCCCGGGACCACCTTTTCCAATCCCAGCGAACGGGGACGCTATGACTCCGACCGGAAAGCGGCGCTGACCCTGCGCGAGCTGGAGAAATGGATGACCCTTGCCGTCACCAACTATCACGGCACCACTCACAGCACGCTGGGGCAGACGCCAGCTGGACGATGGGCAGAAGGGGTAGCGGCGACGGGGCGGCCGCCCGTTGCCACGAACCCAACAGCGTTCCTCGTCGATTTCCTTCCCGTCGTGCGGCGTACCCTGACGAGGACCGGCTTCGTCATCGACCATGTCCACTACTTCTCCAATGCGCTCAAACCGTGGATCAGCCGGCGCCAAACGCTTGGGCCGTTCCTCATCCGCCGGGACCCCAGGGACATCAGCAGAATCTGGGTGTTGGAACCAGAAGGGGCTCACTATGTCGAGGTCCCTTACCGGACCATGGCGAACCCCTCTGTGAGCCTGTGGGAGCACCGGCACGCCCTGGCGCGACTACACGAGCGCGGAGTAGCCCAAGTGGATGAGGCGGCCTTGTTCCGCACGATCGCGCAAATGCGGGAAATCGCAAACACTGCCTCGAAAACTACCAAGCGCATGCGCCGCGACACCGAGCGCCGCCATGCAGTGACGACGCGGCATTCGACACCAACCCCACTACTCCCGCCGGAAGCCCCTGCTCAGCAGGAACCGGACACGATCGCGGACACGGCCCCGGTGCCGCGATTCGATCAGATCGAGCAGTGGTGACCGTGCCTGAGTACGAGGCGCCGGAGTTGTCCCACCTGCACCCGAGTGTGCGGGCCGCGGCACGGTTGCCTGCCAACGAGCGGGTTGAATTGATCCGTGCCGACCGGTGGATCGGGTACCCGCGCGCGGTGGAAGCGGTGGCCCGCCTGGAGTCTCTGCTGTCTTGGCCGGACAAACAGCGCATGCCGAACCTGTTGCTGATCGGGCCGACGAACAACGGCAAGTCGATGATCGTGGAAAAGTTCCGCCGGGGACACCCGCCCGTGGCCGAAGCAGAGCGGGAACGCATTCCGGTGTTGTGCGTGCAAATGCCGTCTGAGCCTTCCGTGCTGCGCTTTTACATCGCGCTCCTGGCAGCGCTTGGGGCACCGCTTCAACCACGGCGGCGCTTGGCGGACGTGGAGCAGATTTCGCTGAAACTGCTGCGCTTGACGGGAGTGCGCATGCTCGTCATCGACGAGCTGCACAATGTCCTCGCCGGGCAAGGCAACAGCCGTCGGGAGTTCCTCAATCTCCTGCGGTTCCTGGGCAACGAGCTGCGCATCCCGATCGTTGGCGTCGGAACGCGGGAGGCATATCTTGCGGTTCGTTCCGATGATCAGCTGGAGAACCGGTTTGAACCCATCGTCCTTCCCTTGTGGAACACGGGTGCGGACACTCTGTCGTTGTTGGCCAGCTTCGCGGCCGCCCTGCCCCTGCAGCGCCGCTCTGACATCGCTACCGCCGATATTGCGCAGTATTTGCTCGCCCGAAGTGAGGGAACCATTGGCGAGCTCGCCCGGCTCCTGACGACCGCGGCGATCGCCGCTGTGGAAAGCGGTGAAGAGCGCATCAATCGGCGCACCCTGGTCATGGCTGATTATGCAGGACCCACGGAACGGCGCCGCTTGTTCGAACGCGAACTGATGTGAGACCGCCGGAGCGCTGGCCCCTTCATCCGGCACCTGCAGAAATGGAATCTTTGTCCTCCTGGCTACGGCGGACGGCGAGCAGCTACGGCATGTACTCCCATCAGCTGCTCGAACACGCACTCGGTCACCGGGAACTCAGCGACGCTGAGCTGGATCTGAACCCGCCACGTCACCTGCTCGACGAGCTCGCTAAACGTACGGGCCTCGACCAGCACCGCGTACAGGCCATGACCATGGCCGGCTGGGTGCCATGGCTCTTCGACTCCCTCACCGCTGCACCCGATGCTTACGAAACCTACGTGCACCAGTTCTCGTTGCTCCTGCTGCCGGGGCGCCGCATTGTCTACGCTCCTCGAAACTGGGTTCCCTGGCTCCCAACAAGCGGGATCAGGATGGGATGCCGCGAATGCCTGGATTCGGGCCCGACGATACTGCTCTTTTGGCAATTGCCGCTCATGGCAAGCTGCCCGGTACACCGGCGCCGGCTCGAGACCTATGAAGGGCACCCCGCGGACTACATCAGGTGGACAAGCTCCGATGAGGACCAGTGGGAACTCCCGGAGTCATTGACCCTGATGGACGGGCGCACACGGCAGGCAATATCAACAGGATCCGTCGGCCTACCCCGGCGCTCGGTTCACGCCGGAGTCTGGTTCCGGCTGCTGAGGACTCTCCTGGATGAACTCAGCACGGCACAGGGACGATACGGCCGGCAACTGGAGGATGTGCGCCGGGTCTGGGACCGCTGCGGCCACCCGTTCCGGGCCGGCCTGCACTCATGGCAACCGTTCGAGGCGCTCCACTGGACACGACAGCAGCAACTGCTCGAAGCCGCTGCCGCCGCGATGGAAATGATCGAAGATGGCACTCTGACCGCCCTCGGTACTTCCGGGTACCTTCTGCGTCCCGAACCGAAGGCGTCGATCAGCAGTGGGACCCCGCCCGGATCACCGACAGCAGGAGCGGCCGCGCAGCAGCCGACGCTGGACGAGCTCTGGAATACAGTGACGACTACCTTGGACGCATGCATCGCGGCAGCCAAAACGGATCCTGTGGTTGCGAAGCACCTCTTCGACTTCGGACGCTACGGGTGCCGCAGTGAGGAATCCGTGGGCGGTCTCACAGACGCCTTCGCCGAGCTTCAGATCCCCCTCGACTTTCTGTCACAAACAGAAGGAGATTTACCCTTTGCCTGACGTAGAATAAGTAACGGGTTAAGTGACATATTACGATCTTGAGCGGGATGGAAATCGCAGCGTCACTTAAACGAACGTATAAGTGACTAAGGGAGTGGACCATGCTGGTTGGTTACATGCGGGTCTCAAAGGCGGACGGCTCTCAGACCACCGACTTGCAGCGCGACGCGCTCCTGGCAGCCGGCATCGGCGCTAGCTCGCTCTACGAAGATATGGCCTCCGGTAAGAAAGACAACCGACCGCACCTCGCGGCATGCCTCAAAGCATTGCGACACGGGGACACCCTGGTGGTCTGGAAGCTCGACCGGCTTGGACGAGACCTGCGGCACCTGGTCAACATCGTCCACGACCTGACCGAACGCGGCATCGGCCTCAAGGTGCTCACTGGGCAGGGCGCCGCCATCGACACCACCACAGCCTCCGGAAAACTCGTCTTCGGAATCTTCGCCGCTCTCGCAGAATTCGAACGCGAACTCGTCTCCGAACGAACCCTCGCCGGTCTGGCCTCCGCCCGGGCCCGCGGCCGGAACGGGGGCCGACCCTACAAAATGAGCCCGGCGAAGCTCCGCCTGGCTATGGCATCCATGGGCAAGCCCGGCACCAAAGTCAGCGAACTCTGTACCGAACTCGGCATAACCCGCCAGACCCTTTATCGGCACGTCTCACCGACAGGGGAACTGCGTCCCGACGGCAGAAAGCTACTTCAGTCGAAGTAACAACAGGGACACGCCTAGTGGGCTGGTACGTGAGGCTACGAGCGATGGGATACACCATTGCATCTGAACCCTTAGATGCGGGCCAAGGACTAGGAGACTACTGAACTAATCGGCGGATGTGGAGGCGCTGGCCGGGGAGTTGTTGGCTCCGGGCAGTGTCTTCGCTTTTCTGGCCAGGCATCGGGGGCGGTTGTTTCCGGATTCGATGATGGAGGACCTCTTCCCGTCGCGGCGGGGACGGCCGTCGGTTCCGGCGCCGGTGATCGGGTCGGTGCTGGTGTTGCAGGCTTTGCAGGGCCTCTCCGAAGGGTGCTGACCAGAACACGCCGCTTGACGGCCATTGGTGGCGTTCCGCCCGCCCCACAACCACTTTGTTCAGCAGTCTCCTAGGGCGTGTCTCCTAAATCCGAGCGGATTTAGGAGACACGCCCTACTAGACGGCCAGTAGGTCTCTCGCCGGACCTTTGACCAACGACATGGCGACCACTTTCTGGCCCGATCCGCCGCGCAGACTATTAAGAGTCTCAACCGCTTCCAGCGCAGGCCCCATGTGGACCCCTAAGAAATGGGTGAGTTTTTCAACCCGCTCTTCTTCCGCCATCGGGACGTCGAGATTCAGTAGCGCGTCGAGTTTGGCTTCTTCGTTTTCAACAAGCCTGGAGAGGCGCGTTCGAATGTGGCACATCTGCTCCTTGGGGGTTGTCGCTGCCCCGAGAGGGCGAAGCCAAAGTGCTATGTTCACGTAGTACTGCAATCCATACTGCGATTTTTGCAGTTGGACCACCGTGATCACGTCATCAGTAGTGCGATACCAAGATCCACCTTTCTTCGAGAATCCAGCATTCTTCATGTAGTCGTCGAAGGTGGTTTGAATGACGTTCCTGTTCATGGCCCTCCGTAGGTAATGACGGATCCCGTCCACGGTGTATCACCGGGGAACTCCCGGTTCAGTTCGTCAGCGTACCCCGCAACCTGTTTCTCACCCTCGCGGATCTTCCGAGGGTTGTTGGGCTTCAACTCTATGACTTGTCGCGTGTCGAAGTTGATGGCGTCAACGCGCTTCCCGCTGGGAAGTGTGAACTCTTTTACAAACCCAGGCCCATAGTTCCATGCTTTATGCATGTCACGCCCCAACCGGGTAGCGGCGGTTTCGCCATTGACTGCCGCCCGTTCGGCTGTGGATGCGGTCTTTCCCGCGAGTCGGCCTATTGTTCCGAGACCGAATGCGCCGCCGAATGCGAATAGGGCTCCGTCAAGAACGGCTCCGGCACATCCTCCCTTCCCGGATACACACTGGCGGGTATTGTCCGAGGTAGCCATCGATACCACCCCTGCAACGAGCGCGAGAGGTGCTGTCACGATGTTGGCTTCAATGCAGACCACGGCCAACGTGCAGACGAGGCTGATTGTTCCGGCGGCGATGGCAAGGCCGGTTGAGATTTCGTGCAGAGTTGATATCCAGTCCTCATCCGTGTTGCCGGTGGGATCCAGGTATGACATGGGGTTGGCGCTGGCGTAGCCGTAGCCGAGGCCGCCTACCCGCGCTGGGTCGGGCGAGAGGAACATGCCGAGGTCAGGCCGGTATTCCCGGCTGCCCATGCGATAGCTACCGCCGTCGTTGTAGTTGTGCTGGTAGATCAGAGGGTTTGAAGTCGGGTTCTTGCCGGTGGTGGTTTTGGTGACCTTGCCGTAGGGGTCGTACGTGTAGGCGTACTGTAGAGCCCCGGCGGAATCGGTGACCGCCCGGATGGCTCCCTTGCCGTCCTGGAGGTAGTTGAAGGCCTTGCCAGCTGAGATGAAGCCTAGTGCTGCGAGGCCATAGGTGTACTGGCGGGTGATGCTGCCGTTGGCGGACTGTTCCTCGGTCAGCTGCCCGGTGAGTGGATCGTTGAGGAGCGTCGTGGTTGTGTTCCCCTTGGTGATGCCCGTCCGGTGGTTGAGCGCGTCGTAGGTGTAGCTGGTTGTCGCGCCCGCGGCAGTGATGGAGGCGAGGTTGCCGGCAAGGTTCCAGCCATAGCTGGTCGAGCCGTCTGCGGCGAGGTTGCCGTCTGCGTCATATCTATAGGTGGCCGAGCCGTCAGCGCCGCTGCGGGACGTGAGCTGTCCCGCCGTGTTGTACGTGTAGTTCGTAGTCCCGGTGGCACTCTGCTGGCTCAGCCGCTGCCCGTCCGGGCCGAAATTCCACGCGGTGTAGCTGGCCGCACCGGTGCAGCTCGTGGTGCCGTAGCAGGCTTTCGTGAGCCTGTTCATGGAGTCGTAGGTGTAGGCGTCGGTGGTGCCGTCTGCGTTGGCGATCTTGGTCGGGTTGCCATTGGCGTCAAGTGTGTAAGTACTCGAAGCCACGGTGGTGGCCCCTGCTTTTGAAGTGATGGCTTGTGGTCGGTTGGCAGGGTCGAAAGTCGTTGTGGTGGCCACGCCAGGCTGCTTGAGGGTTATGGTGCCCGTGGGGGTGTCATAGGAGTAGGTTGCCAAGGTGGTGGCGCCTGAAACGACGGAGGTCAGCCGCCCGTCGCTGTCGTAGGCCATTGTCTGGGCTGTGGCGCCGGGCTGAGTGGCGCTGGTCTGATGACCGTCGTTGTCGTACGTGTAAGCCCAGACGAGTTGGGTCCTGCCGTAGCCCTGTGTTGCACCAACGACCTGGTTGAGTGCGTTGTATTGGTAGTTGGTTGCGACCCCGCCGTCTAGGTTGCTTTGGGTACGGTTTCCGTTTGAGTCATATGAGAAGTTGGCGTAGCTGGTGTTGGTTCCGTCGGAATATGTGATTGTCTGAATGGCCCCGGTGGAGAAGCGCGAATAGGTGGTTGTGCGCCCTGACGGTAGCTTCTGGGATGAGAGCCGTCCGTTGGCGTCGTAGGTGTAGGACCAGGTGCCGACGGGGGTGGTGAGGCTGACCGGGTGGTTCGTTTTGTCGTACACGTAGCTGGTGATCACCCCGCCAGGGGTTGTGCTGGAGGCGAGGTTGCCGTTGGCGTCGTATGTTTTCTTGGCCGGTCCCACGGCCGGGTCGGGCCCCTGCAGCGCGACTGGGTGGTTTCCTGCGTCGAAGGTCGTTGTGGTTGTGAGTCCCAGCGCATCGGTGGTCGCCGTAGCGTTGCCGACCTTGTCGTATACGGTGCTGGTTCCGTGCCCCAGAGGGTCCGTTACCGACGTGAGGCGGTCCTCATTGTCGTAGAAGTAGGCGGTCCGGTAGCTATCGGGGTTAGCTCCTGGAGTGTTTCCGCGGGGATCCACCGTCCAAGTCTGGCGGCCTGCCCCGTCGCGGCCGTAAGTGGTTGTCCGTCCCGAGGGGGTCTTCCGGGAGGTGAGGTCCCCGCTGGTGTTGTAGCCGTAAGTGGTTGTGTTGCCGGCCGCGTCGGCTGAGCTTTTAAGCGTTCCGTCAGGGTTGTAGGTCTTGGTTACTGTGGCGATGGTCCCGGTCCCGGTGACGACGTTTGGCCGGGTGATAGTGGCCAGGTTTCCGTTGGTGTCGTAGCCGTAGGTTTGTGTGATGCCGTTGAAGTCCTTCGTGGAGACGAGGTCGTTACTGGCGTTGTACTGGTAGGCCTCTGCGAAGCCGCTGCCGTAGCCAAGGCTCTTGCCGGCAAGGTTGCCGCTGCTGTCGTAGGTGAAGTAGGTAGCTGTTCCGTCGGGCGCCACGACCCGGAGGATGTTCCCGTTGGCGTCCCATGCGTAGGCGGTGCTGTTGCCGGCCTGGTCGGTCTGGCCAACGAGGTATCCGTTGACGTATTTGTCCGTCGAGGCATTGCCGAAAGGATCAGTGGTGGTAGCTGTCCCGGTTCCGCTGTTGTTGGGGTCGGTCTGGGTCCATCCGAAGGTGGTCTTGTTGCCCAAGGGGTCCAGCTGGCTCACGGCGCGCCCCGTGCCTGGGTCGTAAGTAAGGCGGACCGGGTAGTTGCCATTGGCGTCGGTGATCTGGTTCAACCGCCCGCCGGCATCGTAGGCGTACTTGGTCGTAGCGCCCGCAGCATCGGAGTAGGCAGCGAGCCTGCCCGAGGCGTCGTAGGAGTAAGAGACTGCGCGTCCGTCGCTTGCAGTGACAGCAGTGATGTTGCCTGACACAGGGTCCCGCGTGATCGCCAGGGATCGGCCCGAGCCCGAGACCTGCGACATCCGGCCGTTAACGTATTGGAAGCTCAGACCCTGCCCGTTGCGGTCGTTTACCGAGACCAGATGGCCGGAAGCATCAAAGGTTTTCCGAACCAAAGTCTTGAACAGCAGCTTGTACTGCGTACCGTCGAACGAGAGTTTGGAGAGGACACCCGGTGGGCTGGTGAACGCACCGCTCCCCGCAGCGGCGAACATCTCCATTGACCCCGACCCCGCGTAGTAGGTCGCGTCGCCGTTCGCTGCGATCGTTAGGTGTTCGCCGAAGTTGTCGCTCCAGCCCGGCCCGAAATCACCCGTGATGCTAGAGCCGGAGGAGTACGCGCGGGCCAAGGCCACAGGCATGCCCAATGCGGCGAGAGAGAGGTCATTTCCGCCAGAGGGCTGATAATTGAACCATCCGGTCAGCGAGTCAACCGGGTCAGCCTGTTCGGCGTGGGTCATGCTTCCGCCGGCAGTCGCGCCGCCGTACGAGTGCTGGATAGGCTGGGCCACCGCCGGCGCATCGCCGTTCATAGTGAAAGTCGTCGAAAGTGTGGCAGTAAGTGTCTGCCCATCGGTGAAGGTCTGGGTAAACGAGTACGACACCGACCACATGCCCATGCACATCGAGTTGGCCACGGACAGCGGCGATACGGTTGTCGTCTGGATGTTGGGTCCGACACGGGGGTAGTAGGGCTGATAGAGGTTGATCCAGCCATACGAGTAGTCATTCATGACCTGCGTCCCACAGGCATCCCAGACCTTGACCGTCTGGTTATTGGACGAGGGAGCTGAGTTCGCTACACCCCCGGATCCGCCCGTGTAAGTGGCGTCGTAGACGCTGATATTGCCGCACGGTGCAATAAGACCAGGGAAGGGAGCGGCAACACCCGAGCAGTCACTTGCCCGCCCATTTCCGTCCCTGGCGTGGCCGACTGAGATTTTCACCGACGTGATGTCCAGCGTGTCACCGCTTGGGCTTGTCACCATAAGGGACGGGGTCGGGGACATTGCGGACTTGTCAGCCTTCGGTGGCGCCTCCTTGCCCAGGGGCCGGTCTTCGTGGCCACTGGGCTGGCTTGAAGGCTTCTGAGGCGGTGCAGGCTCCTCTTTCGTCGGAGGAGCGTGCTGCACGACCGGGGACGTTCCGGGATCGTCGGGTGGAGAAGCCTGAGCCGGGACTACGATTCCCGCACCCGAAATCATCGCCAGGGCTGCTACGACAGCCACAAAGCCCCGCGCCCCGCCACGAACAACAGAACCACCTACACGAGCACGCAGAATGGACACGAGCATCCCCCAAGCTTTCGGCTTCTGGCGTGCCCCGACAGGCACGGGATGAGTACAACACGCAGCGAACGCAGAGGGGAAGGAACGGGACGAAACTCGAGTACCGCCCGGACCAAATACAAGTGGTCCACACGAAACGGGACGAGGAATGCGAGTGCCTTCGTGCCACCAGCCGCTATTTCAGCGGGCGATCCGCGGGCAGCGAGTTGTGAAGGTGCTGTGCAGATTCGTGTTGCCCATGGCGGACGCCATCACGCTCTGGTGGTTCCAGTGGACAGCCCCGGCGGGGGAGGACTTTACGGCATGGCCGCCGCGGTCCGTGGGGGTAGGTGCCTGCAAAGGGTTGTTCGCGCCAGTCCCGTCTTAGTGACAATCTCCCGCATGGGGACCCCCTTATCCCGGAGCATCAAGGCGTGTTCGAGCTTGTCAGGATCCACCACGGAGGGCCGTCCGGTGTGGCGGCCGTGGCAGCAGCTACCGCCCTGGCATGGGAGGCCCGTTCGGCCGCGTAGGTGTGTTCCATCTCCGCGAAGAGAGCAAGCATAACCACGGTCAGCTGCGCCATGGGGCCGTCCGGGTTGGACGTGTCGATGCCCAGGGGATCAGCCAGCGTCCGGATCCCGACGCCGCGTTCCTTCAATTCGTGAACCAGGTTCAGCGTGTCCCGGACCGTCCGGCCCAGCCGGTCGAGGGTGTGGACCACAATCACATTTCCTTGGCGAGCTTGGCGCAGCGCCTCATGTAGCCCTGGCAGTTTCTTGTGGCCCCTGATTTCTTGTCCATGTAGATGTGCTCACTGGCCACGCCGGCGGCCGCCAAAGCGTCCAGCTGCCGCGTCACGTCCTGCTTCGTGGTTGAAACCCTGGCGTACCCGATATCCATTGCTGCACCGTACCGAAATTCGCTGCCGCAACGGGTGATTATGGCGGAGATTGTGGATTGAATTCCGGGACAGTCAGATTACGCGCCGTTCCGCGAATCCGGATCCGCGGGGGAGTGTCCCAAGACAGTGTCCCGCTTCTAAGGAAGTGGGACACCCCCTCTCGAGTCACCGACATGGGTCGGTTCATCGGGCGATTACCAGGCAGCGAAGGAATACCAAACCAGGCGCCTCACCTTTCCGACTTCTCTCCAAGCAGGAAGCCAACCGCCCATCTACATTGGCACCTACCTCTTAGATGTGGTCTCGAGGAACTTGTTGTCCATTCTTCAACCTATACATTAGTTTCGCTCATCTCTAGTCCTAGAAATTATGTGGCGGAATCCTCGAAGTACTCCGAGGCCAGCCCCTACTGAAACGAGGGCAGCTATGATCATCAGTAGTCCTAGGACCCAATCGTTTTCGGCGAGGAGAAACATAAACCCGAAGATCAGCAGGGAAGCCGCCGATATGAATAGGCAGACGACCCCTCCAATAATTGTTTTCCTAGGTTGCGCCACTTAGTACTCCTAATCGCAGATTTTTGATGCACCGAAGGCTGCTGTGAACAATCCGAACCCGGCGCCAGCAAACGCGATTTCACTAGAAAATATCGCCACTCCGTATGCGTATGCGGCTAAGGCGATACCTCCAGTAGCAATGAAAGCTACCCCGGATCCAAGAACAAATCCGGCTGCTACCCAACATGCAACACTCGCAAGCCCAGTCGGGTCGGTGTTGTTGCACGGGTTTGCTCCGGCGTAGAGGTATCGATTCGTTTCTTGATTTGAGGGGTCGGGCTGGGTGAAGCGGCCGATGGTGGGGTCGTAGTAGCGGGCGCCGAATTTGGTGTATCCGGTGGTGGTGTCTTTGTAGCCGCCGGCGTATTGGAAGGGGTTGTTCGCGGCTTGTGCGCCGGTGGTCGAGGTGGGGTTGCCCCAGGAGTCGTAGTTGTAGGAGGCGACTTGTGTTTGGGTGCTGTCGGTGAGGGTGATGACGGAGCCCAGCGCGTCGGTGGTGTAGTAGAAGCTCGCTCCGGCACTGTTGCGCATGCTGATGAGCGTACCTCCGGGGTCGCGGATAAACGAGGTACTCGCGCCGGCGGTGGTTTGCCGGGTGATGCCCAGGGCGCCGTTAAGGAACGATGTGCCTCCGGCGCTGGTGCGTTCCGTGTTTGATGGTCCGGCGTAGGCGAAGTTGGTTGTGGTGCCGGAGGTGTATGAGGTCATCTGATCGAAGGTGTTCCAGGTGCTGGTGGGTGTGCCGGCTTTGGTGGTGTTGCCGTTCCCGTCGTAGGTGTAGGTGGCGGCTCCGGCCGGTGGTGCGGTGCAGGCCGCGGCCGCTGAGCCGGTCCAGCAGAGCTGGTCTGCGGCGTTATAGGCCGAGTGGACGGTCGAGGCACCGGTTTTGGCTGCGGTGAGACGGTTGCCGTTCAGATCGTAGGTCCAGGACTCAGTGACGGTCCCGGTGACAGCTCCCGTGAGCCGCTGCACGGCGTCGTAGCCGTAGGTGGTGACGGTTCCGGCTTCGGTGGTCATGGTTTTCCGCAGGGCACCTTCCCGGACAGGGCTGGTACCCCAGGTGGTGTAGGTGTAAGCGCGTTTGGCCAGGACGGCCGCGGAGGTGTTGGTCGCGGTAATGGAGGTGATCCTGCCGGCATTGTCGTAGACGGTGGTGTTTTTCACCCCGTTCGGGTACGTGGTGCTGGTCCGGCGGTTGTTGTCGTCGTTGGTGAAGCCGGTGCATTTGGTGGTGTTGGGGAAGGCCGGGGTCGCGGGGCAGGAACCGCCGGGTTCTGCCAGGGCTGTGAGCCGATTGGCGGCGTCGTAGCGGTAGTTCACGGTCCCGGTCGGGTCGGTGAAGCTGGTGATGTTGGAGGCGTGATCGTAGGTCAGCGAGGTCGTGACCCCGCCAATGGTCTTGCCGGTCGGCCGGTTTTGCTCGTCGTAGGTGTAGGTGGTGGTCCCTGCGGCGTCGACCCGCGTTTCAAGATTGCCGTTCGCGTCGTAGGAGTAAGTCACGCAGGTCGCTGGTACGCAGGTGGCGCCGTAGCGGATCTGAAGGAGCCGGTCGTTGTCGTCGTAGGCGTAGGTGGCGGTCTGGTTCTTGCCGTCTTTGCTGGTCGCGACCCGGCCTGCGGCGTCGAAGGTGTTCGTGATGACACCCAGCGGTGCGGGGCGGGTGATGGTGACCGGGTTCCTGGTGGTGTCGTAGGTGATGGAGGTCGTGTTGCCCTTCCCGTCAATCGTTTTGCACAGCTGCCCGCGCACACCTGTGCAGGAGGTGCCTGCTGCGTCGTCCTGGTACCTGTTCATCCGGGTCCCGGCGCCTGAGTTGATGACCTGGTACCGGCGTTTGGTGAAGGCGTCGTGGTTATAGGCGGTGACGTTGCCTTCGCTGTCGGTGGAGGACAGCGGATGGAACTCCCGCCAGGCTTCCCCTGCTGTGGCGGTGGGGTAGTTGTAGACGATTTGTTTGCCGGTCCCCCCGGTCGCTCCGGCCGGGGACGTGATGTTCGCCAGGGTGTTGTTCGGGTTGTACGTCGAGGTTGTCAGGTTCCCGAGGTCATCGAGGGTGGTCAGCAGGTTGTCGTGGGCGTCGAAGCTTTTGGTGGTGATGTTTCCGAGCGGGTCTTTGACGGAGGTGACCTGGTTGGCGGCGTTGAACGTGTAGGTCGTGACCCGCCCGTCGGTGTCGGTCAGTGTCGTGGTCGTTGCGGTGGCCGCGGCGGTGGTGTTGATGCTGTACGCGTCGGTGTCCGCGGCGTAGATGATTTCCTCGGATTTGCCGTTGCCGTCGTAGAAGAACTGGGTAGTGACGTCCAGGGCGTCGGTGATTGATTCCATCTGGTCGTAGGCGTAGGAGAACCAGGTGAGGTCTCCGGCTGCGTCGGTGTAGCTGGCCATCCGCCCGTTGGTGTCATAATCGATCCAGATCACCCGGTTCAGCGTCTGATCAGTGATCTTGGAGGGCTGGCCGGTGTTGCTTGAATCCAGGTATTCGAAGAGGACCTGCCGGCCGTTGGCGGTGGTGATGGTCTCCAGCCGTCCGTCGCTGTCGTAGGCGTAGGCGATCCGGTCCGCCGCGTTGCTGTAGTGATCACCGGCGTAAGCGAGCCGGAACACCCCGTTGACCTTTTCGTAGAAGTTCGTGTGGCCGGTGTCGTTGAACCGCAGCGTCACGGCCGTGGTGCTGAACGCGGTGATCGTGGCATTCAAACCTGCGGGCATGGTCCACCCGCCGCCGGTCTTGGGCACGAACTTGTACGTCCCGCCGTCCGCGGCCCGGTAGGTCACCGAGTTGTCCGTACCCACGACGAGAGCGGTTTCGTTGGTGCCCTCAGAGAGGGTTGGGCGGTGGTCGTTGATGCTGTTGTAACGCCAGGACAGGTCGATATCCCGGTCCGCGCCCTCCAGATGCAGGAGCTGCCCGGTGAGCAGAATATTCCCCGTTGTCGGGTTCCAGCCGAGCTTGACCCGGTCCGTGAGGTTCCGGGTGAGCACCGCAGCCGCTGACCGATTCCCGGCCAGATGACCGTTCGCCCCGGCTGCTGGCGGCAGGTTATTCACAAACGGCAGACTCATCGCCACACCAAGATTCGCCGGAACAGCAGCGGCAGGGGCCAGGGCTGCCGGTGTGAGGGTGAACGCCGCGTTGCCCTGCGGCTGGGCCGCGCTTGGTGTTTGTGCCGCGTTCGCGGCCGGGACAGTGAGCCCGGTGACGACCACGGTAGAAAGAACGAGACCGGACAGAAGAGACCGTACTGCAGCCATGCTGCGCCCCCAAAATCTTGTGCTCCCCAGTGAGCAGCTTGCGCTCCCAGCGAGCACACGATGATCATCAACCCGGCAAAAACATTTAGGCAAGAGAATGGACGAAAGAACTTTTGCCGTGCGAGGAGCATTTACCCGACCCAGCCATGCCGGCATCGGGATGGTGTGACAAAGTCAGTGAGGTGCCCGCAGTAATGCCCGAGGACGCCGAGGCATGCCAACTCCGCGGAAAGTAGCCGAAAAGTGGGCATCCTAGTCCCGGCGGGAACAGATATCACAGAGGACGGCCACTAGAATGCATCACTAAGAGCGAAGCGTTGTCATGGCTCTACAATTTCTGTCAATAAGGCTCAGGAGCGCCGGGGCCGCCTCCGCGTCGCCTACGCTTTCACAGCGCTACTACGGTGCATGGTGCGTCCCGCAAACCGCATGCCCTGACTGGCACGCTGTGCAAACGGCTTTGGACATCTGTGCAGCCGACTTCGAAAACTGACAACAACACTGGACAGGCTCGGGCGATCCACCCAGAACATGCTTGCCTTCGCGGACGAACTCCGCAGCCGGGGCGCGGGCCTGCGCGTCCTGAACCTGGGCGGAGGCAATGTCGACACGGCAACACCAATGGGGTCAATGTTGTTCACGATGATGGCCGCTCTCGCGCAAATGGAGCATGAGATCAAGCGCGAACGCGTCACAGATTCCATCAACAAGCGGAGAGAAGCGGGAAAGGACCTCGGTGGCCGACCCCGTCGGTTCACTGACAGTCAGATTCGAAGTGCAGTCCGACTGGTCGAAAGCGGTGAGCCCGCGGCGCAGATCGCCCGCGACTTCGGAATGTCGAGAGCAACGTTCTATAGACGCTCCCGAGAACTCACCAAGCACCGGGGCGCCGTTTAGCGTTGACAAAACCGCGCCATCTACCGCTGCGATTCAAACCGCTAACTCCTCCTCAGGTCAAGAACAGTGTCTTGAAAGCTTCTATTCATCGAGGCACCAGGAGGTCGGGCACTTTTCCTGATCTAGGTTGCTTTAGCGCTCCGTAGCCGGGTATCTGTTCCTGTGTGTCCGACGTACAAAATCATGACTAAGGCAGTGCAGTCTGCAGAGATGGCAGCGACGAGCGCGTCGCCGATGGGCTCGACGAGCGCATGGCCCAAGTCAAAGCGATAGCCACCGACGTCTGATTCAGATCCTCAACCGCTCCTGACCACAAAATGAACCAATTCGATTGGGGAAAATGATCGGGCCAGTCGCAGGACGCTACTGACAGGGCTCCGGATGGAAGTAGTGATTGCTGAGCCACAACGCCACCTCGTTCCCGATCCCTGCGCCCTGTATGGTGGCCGTGCGGAAGTGGATGCCGCCCCAGACCCGAGAATTAACGATCTCCTGGATCGCCGCGGAGAATCCGTCGAAGTGCCGCGGCCCGCCCGGGAAGCGACTGGAGTTCACGTCGAAGGCGACCTCGTCCGTGCCGAAAAACTCCTGCGCCGCATAAAGAGTGGCGGCGCTGACGCAGGCGTGACCGGACGGGTGGTCCGGGAACGGCGGTGTGCCGAGCGGCGGGACGCTCACTGTCGATGGATCGAAGAGCGGTTTCCATGTCGGATCGGCTTCAGTCTGCGGATTGCCGTCGGTGTCGGCTTCGCGGATCGCCGACATCGGCCGCCAGAAGTTCCAGTGGTACCTGTCGTTCCAGCAAGCGACCGCGCCATCAGCGGCGGCGAGGTTGGTCATCGCGAAGAGCCGGGCCGCGTCGGCCAGCTCGAGTCCGTGCGCCACGGCGAGGCTGCGGAACACGCCGTTCCAGAGTCCCACCGGCGCGGCTTGCCAGAAGATGGCTGCAGTGGTCTGGTCGTCGGTTCGAGTGGTACTCACGAGCGCGCCGATCTCCTTGACCTCATTGAAGTCCGCTGTGTACTCGGCACTCCTCAGGGGGTTGGGGCCCTCCGAGCGGAACTGGTCCGGAGTCTCTATGATGAACGGTCGGAGATTGGCCACCCAGGCGTCCGGATCGAGCGCACCGGGTGTGACGGGCCGCCAGTCGCCGGGATCGGGTCCGATGTCGAACTCGAACGGGACCATGAACCCGTCATCGGTG
>Ga0307408_100001562_pt1 | contig 16927 bp, 24 predicted proteins | sample 322Cmetagenome_FD_202116 | JGI IMG/M metagenome (GOLD analysis project Ga0307408, IMG submission 202116) | Maize rhizosphere microbial communities from greenhouse at UC Davis, California, United States - 322HYB-C-3 | ecosystem: Host-associated > Plants > Roots > Rhizosphere > Soil | place...
ATATAGAAATACTGGTATTTATATTTTTACCTGAATAAGCTACAAATAAATTCAAGTTCTCCACATGTAGAATTTCTTTGTGATTCAGGTGAATGTTTAGGTTGTTTTAATTCATTATGATCTACTTCCATATTATTATATGGATTTACAGGATCTCTAATTGGACTTGACGGATCAATCATTGGGCCAATAATGTCAAACATTAACACTAATATGAAGATTTCACTAAGCATATACATTTAAATATTCCCTAACTTATAAATCTTATGTGAAAAGACATGAATCATTCATAATTATAATTGAAGGAATTGATGGTGCAGGTAAACAAACTTTAAGTGCTGAATTAAAAAATCATATTGAATCAAATATGCCTGCATTTTGTGTTAATACTGTTGGAGCAAATTTATGTATAGAAGCAGTAGAGTTGTATAATTTTCCCGATTATAATAGTTTAACTGGTAAATTATTAAAAAAAATGTTAAATGAACCTAATTCAGATATAGAAACAATTGCAACACTTTTTGCATTAGATAGAAAGCTTACAGATACAGGTAATGATAATGAATTGAAAATTAAAATATTCAATCGTTACTACCCATCAAACTTCGTTTACCATAAGAATCTAGGACTAAAAAAATTAATTGAATTGGAAAGGGATTCATATATTGGTGATGTAGTATTTATTTTAGATATTAGTCCAGATGAATCGTTTAGACGTAGACCTGAACGTAGAGATAATTATGAAAATAACAGAGAAAAATTGATGGAAATAAGGAATCGTTATCTTGATCTTGCTAAACAGTTTGGTTGGATTGTACTTGATGGGGCTAAATCAACTACAGAATTAGTAGAAGATATAGTAGTTCATTGTTTCTATAGAATGAATAAAGGTTTGGTAAATATTCACCATGAATCCGAATGATTAACTTCTGTCTCACTGAGTATTTGATAATTCTGATTCCCTAACTCAGGCCATTCTTTTTTCGCTTTTTTCTCCTGATAAAACATTACTTTTGTCTGACCCTGATTATCAAGTTCTGAATCTACGCCTAATTTTGGTTTACATGTTGGGCCGGAATACTTATAAAGTGAACCACACTGAGGGCACTTATAAAGGCTATTTGCATTATCATAAAGGAAAAGTTTAGCTGAAACACACATTCTACAGTGAAATTCACTACCTTTGGAATCGCTAATAATATTAATCATAAGAAAAATTACATTCTTTCACTTATATCAAGTAAGGAAACATTTATAAATGACGGATCTTAATTGTTTTTGTTGATTACTGTACTATTTAAGGATTCAATGTATGTTATCAAAAATGACGATAAAACGGTGGCTTTCTATAACAATGTTTTCGATGCAATTTCCGCTGCATCCGTAGAAGCGAATGGTGAAGGTTTTACCGTTAATTGCAATATTCCAAACTCCAGTTCCTCGAAAACATTTTATACATGTCCGAAATGTGATTTTCCAGTAAAGGTTACAGGAACACTTCCTACTCACGATTATGAGGAATTTAGCAAAGATTTATATGCCAAATGTGCTTATTGTAATGAAAATTTTATAATAATTTGGATGAAAAATAGGCAATTACCTGAATGAGTAAGTTTACTAAAACACTTTGGACTAGTAATAAACAAGATTATAATACTCCTAAATGGTTATTTGATAAACTTGATTCATTTTATCATTTTACTACTGATCCATCCACTAGTAAAGATAATCCATTAGGATGTAGACTTTTCTTTACTAAAGAAACTAATGGACAAGACTTTACAAAATGGGAAGGTAATGTTTATATAAATCCTGAATATAAGAATATTCTGCCTTGGGTATTAGCAGCATTTTCATATTATTTTTGGTCAAGGAATTCTGTAGTTATGCTTATTCCTGCGAGAACAGGAAATAAACTTTGGCAAGAAAAGATTTTTCCCCTTGCTGATCTTATTTGCTTTATTAAAGGTAGACTTCGTTTTAGTGGCAATGAAAATAGTGCCCCATTTGATTCGTCTTTAGTCATATTTGGTAATATTTCTGATGACGAAAAAAGTTTATATAGAGAATTAGGCCAAATAGTTAAATGCGGCTCTTTTTAGTATCTGCAACCTATAATAACAAACGTTTTTGTGTTGATTTAATCTTTTATAATCCTGAAACTGAAAAACTTGTAACTATTTCTGATTTTACTGGTCATAAACCATATTGTTTAACAAGGGAGGAATTTAAACCAACGTTAGATGAGATTACAGCGACAGAACTTAAATATTCCATTTCATCCGTAGAACGTTACGACTCAATTGCCGATATGGATGTTAATATGCTTAAAGTTCAAGCCCCAGATCCTTTATCGATAGGTGGGAATTCTGAAAGTATTAGAAATAAGATTGTCACTTGGGAAAGTGATATACGATATTATGATAGATATTTATATGATAATGAACTAATTTGTGGTTTATGGTATGATGTTGATGATGGTAATATTCTTCCATATAAAGATGATTCAATTGACTTCTCTGAAGTAGAATCAAGATTAGAATTTGGAAAAAACAAACAATATGATGAATTCGTAAAAAATTGGGTACAAATACTTAATCAATCTATTCCTGATATTAAACGTTTGTCAGTTGATATTGAAGTTGAATATGATGGAGATAAAATTCCTACAGTAAATGTTCCAAACAAAAGGATTACAGCTATAGGATTTTGTTCCAATGATGGTTTTAAAAGGGTGAATGTATTAAATCCTAAAGGTGATTTACCTGATACCAACACTACATTCTATTATACAAGTGAATACAAGATGCTTGTTGAATCAATGGATTTACTTTCTACATATCCATTTATAATTACTTTTAACGGTGATGCTTTTGACCTTCCTTATTTATATGCCCGATGTTCTAAACTTAATATTCATTATACGAAAATCCCACTAACTCTCAAGACTACAAGAATCGCTGATGGAGCTTATGTAGATCCAGTATACGTAAAAAACGCAATTCATATTGACCTTTACAGATTTTTCAAGAATCCATCCATACAGAATTACGCTTTCAGTCATAAATATAGTGAATTTGGATTAGATGCAATAGCTAAAGGGCTAATAAATGAGGCTAAAATAACCCATCAAGGTTCATTAAATACTTTAACTCCTGATAAATTAGCTGAATATTGCCTTAATGACGCCGAAATTACAATGAAATTAACCACTTTTAATGATAATTTATTCATGAAACTTGTTACAATGATTTGTAGAATATCTAAAATGCCTTACGATGATTGCACTCGTTATGGGGCTAATCAATGGGGCAAAGGTATGATATTCTCCGAGATGGTGAAACGAAACATTCTTATTCCCCGTCTAGATGAGTTACTAATTAAGGGAACAACAGCTTCAAAGGATGCTACGATTAAAGATAAAAAGTATGCTGGAGCGTTCGTTTTTACTCCTACAAAGGGAGTTTATTTTGATGTTAAAAATGTTGATTTCGGTTCGCTGTATCCGTCAATTATTAAGGAAAATAATATCAGCTTCGAAACTATTAATTGTCCTCATCAATCCTGTATGAAGAATTCTATACCAGAGACAACTTCTTGGAAATGTGAAAAGAAATTTGGATTAATTTCACAAATTATAGGCTCACTTAGGGATCTAAGAATCAATTATTATAAGTTTATGTCAAAGAAAAAAGGATTAACTGAAGATCAACATCAATTCTATGATATAATTAGTCAAACACTTAAAGTTATTATGAATGCTTCATATGGTATATTGGGATTTGAGGCATTTCCACTTTATTGTTTACCTGTTGCTGAATCCGTTACTGCATACGGTCGTTATATTATACTCCAAACTATGGATAAGGCTAAAAGTCTTGGATTGAGGGTAGTGTATGGTGATACAGATAGTATGTATATTCATGAATCTACTGAAGATAAACTTAATCAAGTTATGGTTTGGACAAAGGAAACTTTTGGAATTGATTTAGAACTTGACAAATCTTATAGATATTTAGTTCTTACTGAATTAAAGAAAAACTATCTTGGAATTACCGATAAAGGTAAAGCTGATATAAAGGGTCTTACAGGAAAAAAATCTCATACACCTGTATTTATTAGGGAGTTATTTTTTGAGGTTTTAGATGTTCTTTGTAATATTCAAACAGAAAAAGATGTACCTAAAGCACGAGAAACTATGTCTGAACTTATACGGAATCGTGTAAATGATTTAAAAGAGAATGCTATTCCATTCAATAAACTAGCATATAATGTTGTAGTTAATAAAAATCCTGATTCGTATGGAAAGAAGGTTTCAAGTAATAAAGTAAAGAATTTATTTGGTGAAGAGGAAGTTGTCGATGAATACAAGTCTTTACCGCAACATATAAAAGCTGCAAAAATGCTTCCAAATATTGAGGCAGGTAGTGTGATTTCCATAATCAAAACAAGGGATGAAGATGGAGTTAAACCCAAACAATTAATAAAGAGTATTGATGAAGTTGATAAAGATAAATATATTGATCTTATGGCTAATACCTTTGGCCAAATATTAGATAGTTTTAAGCTTGATTTCAAAACAATTATAAATAACAGTAAGCAATTAACTATGGATGATATAGCAAATTTTGTTGTATTAAAGGACGAAAAGAAATGATTAGATTAGAATATATTGAAGAGGCTGAAGATAGTAAATATCCAGAACCAAAATATAAATGTAAAAACCTATTTGTTTATGATTTAGAACATAATGATTTTAGAGTTGAAGTAGGTGGAGAAAGAATAGATATAGAATTTACAGGAGCAGAAATCAGAAAGGAATATGGAGATAAAATAACAACAATTAAGGTTACAAGAGATTATGATGGACTTACCATTGAGCATCTTGATTCTAAAGGAATAGTTTATTGTAAAACTGTAGTACGTGATTATGCTTTTGATTATTTTGAAATCAGAAGTATGACGAGGTTGTTTAAGACTGAAAATTAACTCTAAATCTTAGTTCGTATATATTACTTTTGCATTTGTTCTTTAATGCGAAAGCCTACTCCGAAGTTTACTCGTCACTCTTCTAATGATGAGGTAGCTATCTATGCTCAAAAACTTGACTTATTTGATTATGATAAAATTTATGAAATGCGAATGGCCGTTCAAGCCAAAGTTCCCGTCCAACCGGATGAAGATAATAATGTAATTATGACTAATCCCTACAAACCGGGGCAATTAATTAGTTATGAACATGGTTGGAGATTTGACCCAATCGTTAGATTAGCAATTAATAAAAAGGTTGATTTCATTATTGGTGAAAGACCAGTAACGGTTCTTGATACAATTAAAGAATTCACTGGAGATCCTGAAGCAGCTAATCAGGCTTTCAATAATATTGTTGGTAACAATCAATACCAAGAAATGAAAAGTTGGATTGATAACCTTAATACTAAATTAAAATGGCATGAAAAATTTAAATCTGCTACTATTAACATGAAAGTCTATGGACGTTCTGCTTTACATGTAGAAAAACTTTTAGATATTGAACCTATAGACCTTAAATTACTCAACTCACAAAAATTGGGTGATGTATATGTTAAGAATGACACTTGGAAATTAAGTGCAGTAAGATATAATAATTCTAAGGGAAAACCCTCTGAAAATGATGATTTACTAGAAGCTAATGAATTAATTTATTTCCCTAATCTAAATCATAATGTTACTCCTGATACATATTGGTATGGTTATAGTGAAATTGAGCCTATAGTACATGTTTCAGAGCTTAATCGTATAATGGATATGACAGATTTCAAAGAAATTAACGCTAAAATGTGGGGAGGATATGGAATTATCAAGTTCTTAGAAGCTAAAGATGAAGTTTCTATGGCACAGTGGTTAAGTAAATTCAAACCGGGAACTTGGATGGCAACAGATTCTAACGTTGAAGTTGCAGTTCATGAACTGAAAAATTCCATGAAAGAGTTAATCGAGCAACGTGAAAGTAATGATTTAAGAATTTTAAGAGCAATAGGTATTCCTTCATTCTTGGGTGGATATGAGAAGATCACCAATAGGGCAACTGTTCGAAGTATACTTGAAGCATGGAAAGTAAGCACTCTAATTCCTGAACGTACAATGCTTAAGAATATCGTTGAACCACAATGGTATGATACATTAGTCGCTCATTATCTTGGAGAAAGAAATATAAAATCCATTATGGTTAAAGTTAAACAAGAATTTAAAGATATCGTTTTTGAAAATGTAAAAGACTTGGTAGAAAGTTATTTGCCCTTATTTGAACAGGGAATGATTAACGCATATCAGTTCCTCAGATTGCTTGACCTTGAATATTTGGCTGATGAAACAAAAGCTCTTCAAAACAAAATGTTACAACAAACAGAACAACTTAAACAAGAGTTATCAATGAGAATAGATCAAAACTTGGGAAGAGTTCCCGGTTCAAGGACAGATATGGAACAAAGTATAATGCAGAAAGTAATCAAAGATAATTTACTTGAAGATATAGAAGCAAAAATGCAAGAAATGGTTACAGCAGCAGTAGATGACTTTGCACGAAATGCAGCATTAAAGAAAATAGCAAAAGACAAATTAGATTGGGCTGTAAGTGACGAAGAATTAGGATTACGTTAAACTCTAATTTCATATAATTCTTCAATTCTTAATGCACAAGGTCTACACATTATATGGTCTTGTCCGAATATATGATCAACCCCTCCTACAGTTTCTTCATGAACAACAAGTCTTGTCCTAAAAATATTTCCATTAATTTTGCTATTGCATTTGTAGCATCTAGGTAATGGTTTTTCCATCTAAATCACATTAGGAGCCTCAGTAACATCGAAGTTTACTATTCCTTCAAGGTCTAATAAATCTGTAGATTCTCTTAATTCTTTAGCTGACTGACTTTCTGGATCTTTATCACAGCGTTTTTTGTAACTACAATATGTACACTTTGATTTTACAAATTCAGTAGGTAATCGTGGTAAATTATCCACTTTTTTAGTCTTCAATCCCTCTTGGAATAACTTTTCTCTTTGTAGAATTTCTTCTTTAATTTGATCTCGTATGGGATCATCTAGAGCTAGGTAAACATCCCAAGCTTGCACACCCATTCGTGAACCCCAAGGTTTCAAGTATAATTCACCTTCAGCAGTTCTCCGCTGAAATTTAAGTTCAGGAGCATTATATTTAATACTTATTATACCCCTATCCTTATTTGTCATAACCATATAATAGAGAAGTTGGCGTAAATATGATCTGAATTGATGGTCGTTAAAATCTAATCTATTTAAAGAAGTTGTATCTTTTAATTCGTAAATAACATCTTTTCCGGCTATATCGGGATGACCTTTAACGGTTTCTCCGAATGTAACGTCAAGTTGTGCTACACCAGCAGCATTCAATTTTGTAATTGCATATTCACTAGCTTGGCCTCTTAAAAAGTGATTAACACTATCAATTGTAATCTCATTTTCATCGGGAAATTGCCTTCCGTACCACGCACGTCTTATGCAGGTTGGAGGTGGTAGAATATCAGAAACATGAGTTACAGAATCTTTTCGTTTACTTCCCTCATATTCCTTACGTAACTTATTCATTAATGTTTTATTAAAAACTTCATCTTTACGGATAACGATCACAACAATTATATAGATCTGATATTTATAAACGTTTTGTTAATAGTTCATTTTATATAACAACCAATTCTTTTTTTGTATGCTAACTGATGAAGGAGCTGTATATAAGTGCAGCATTCATGATTTTGAAACTACAAACCCCGATGTATGGTTTAAACATAAATTATCATTACCTCATCATGATACAGGGGTAAGTATTTGTATTTATTGTAAAAAGAAAGTGAAATTTGATAATATTCAACAACAGAATATGGATTATATTGTTCCTGCTAAATGTTATTATTGTGCTCCCAAGAATTCAGCAACTTATAACGCTAAATTAGTAATTACTAAACAAAGAAAAAGCAGGCATGAGGAGGATTGCAACTTTTGAATCCCTTAGGCTTTGTCCGTGTCTCGAAACGAAAATTCTTAGGTTATGATAAAAAAACCGATGAAAAATTATATTCTGAATTTGAAACTTTAAAACACCGTTATAATGGTATTGTTTCTGAATGGAAACCCAACTTACTTACTAATGTAGGCCGTGACAAGATTCACCAAATGGTCTATTTGAATGAAACAGCAATCCAAAGAGGATTTGGATGTATCGGATTAACTCAAACTGCATTAACACCTGCTGCAACTGATACAGTACTTTCAGGTGAAATAACAGGAGTTACTGGTTTAGCACGTGCAGAAGCTTCAACGAAATCACATACTACTGGTACTAATACTACAACAATTGAACATACATTTACAACAACTGTAGCAGTTAATTCCCCCGGAGTTAGAGGAGCTGCGTTGTTTGATCAATTAAGTGGTGGAGTTATGGGCCATATAAATAGTTTTACTACTCAAACGCTCGTAGATTTTGACCAACTTCGTATAACTTGGTTGATCACAGCTGGGTAGAGCTTGGCTAATTAATAGCGACAATAGTTTATATTAGGAAGTATATTATATATACTTTATGATAATTGAAGTAAAATGTGATGAATGTAACAAGGAATTTCAAATAGAAAAAAAGAGGTATAATGAACGTTTAAAACGTAACAAAAAATATAATGAAATATTTTGTTCACCTCAATGTGGAACTAAGGCAAGGAAAAGAAGATCCATATTATTAATAAAATGTATTAATTGTAATAATGAATTTCAAGTCCATAAATTTAGGGTAAATAGAAATTTAAAAAGAGATAGTGAAGGTAATTTTTGTTCTAGAAAATGTTTTACAGAATATTTTAAGATTAAAAAAACTGTTAATGATAAATTAGTTGAAATTAAATGTGACGGTTGTAATAAAATTACAACTATAACTCTTAGAGCATACAAAGACCGACGAAGAAATAAAAGTAATTTTTGGTACTGTACTTTAGATTGTGCAAGAAAAAATAAAATAGTAACGGAAGATACTAAGGAAATGATAAAAAAAGCTCAAGAAGGAGTTTCAGTTAAGTCACGAGGACGTATAGGTCATATAGTTTCAGAAGAAACTCGTGAAAAGATTAGGCAGAAACGACTTAAACAAATTAAAGATATGAAAATTAAACAATATAGTTTTCATTTAATTCATGAATGTATGAAAAATTTGGGAGAATCAAAATATGTTATAACTAATGGAGTAGTACCAGATGCAATATACACTAAAAACAATAAACTTATTGCAGTAGAATCTGAACGAGGAGCATGGGTTTCATGTGCTACTAAGAAAATGGAATCATATGATACTAAACCTCATAACTTCGATGAAGTTCACGTTTTTTGGCTCGACTCTAAAAACAGAGATAAAATTGCGGGTCATTGGTATAAATCAAACGGTTCATGGCAGACTTTAATATGATAGATATTCTCTTCTATTAGATTCTTCACTATGATTTAAATAACCCTTTTTGCATTAATATTATGTTATGAAGAATGTGTTTTGCGATGACTGTTCTTTCAATATTGATTATATTGGAAGTAAAGTAAATAAATGTAAGGGATGTAATTGCATTCTTTGTGATGGTTGTAAACCAAGCCATTACACTGTATGCGGATTAACTATACCATCAAAGTTCGTTAATTAATGGGTGTTTAACATCCACAACCCTTCTCAGCTAAAAATTTAATTATATCAGTATGACGACTTTTTGGGCTATCTGAACCATAAGCCATACTTTCATCATTACATGAACATGGCCAACATTTTGGTCTAAAACTATCAACTGTTTGATATTTCTCTCTTATTTCCCATTCTTCTCCATCAATTTCAACAAAGTTTCTATATAATACTCTATTACATTTTTCACATTTCTTTTCGATAGCTTTGTTCATTGAAAAGTTTAAATAAATGCAAATATATAAATATAACTATGGACGTTGAGGAATATAGAAAAAGACTTAACTATATTGCTAGAAACATTAGTAGGGCTAATTGGGAATGGATTAAAGATGATAGAATAACTTTTTTAAATAAAATTGTTTATACTGAAGATAATTGGGGTTGGTTCATGGGATTTATTGCTATAAATATGGAAGGAAATGTGTTAGTAAGTTTTGCTTATGGAAAAGGTTTAGATGCTCCAAAATGGAATGAGGGAGAAGTACCAACAAGATATGTATATCGCTCTAGAAAGGTTAATGTTATAGAGTTAGAAAAAATATTAACATGTCACGAATTTGATTTGACAGAATTAGAATCAAAAATTGATAAAGTTTATAACCAGATAAAAGCTGATAAAGAATATAAGGGGATAAGGTATATCCCAACATGTTAAAAAAGGAACGTGAGGAGTACAAGCGTAAACTCCGATTTATTTCAGAACACGCTCAAGATATTGATTATGATTGGTTCGATAGTAAAGGGTTAATTGTTTGGATTGATGATATGCAGCAGAAGAAAAACATTTATTATGTTGGATACTTTGCTATGGATAGAGACGGAATCTTTATTGTATTTGGGGATGAAGTATCTGATGTATCATCTATATGGGATCAAGAGAATTGGAAGGTTCTAGATTCTTTAAATTTAGTTAAAAAAGTTTTTAAGGAATTTCCAAATGATGAAATTGATTGGCTATTTAAACATGTAAGCCTCAATAGTATGCTATGGCGAGTTAATAGAATTTATCAAGAATTAAGTGGATAATTACCGCTTATATTTGAATAATATGTTTTTGTATAATCTTCTACTATAAATGCCATAGCTTCTCCTGTAGTAACAGGTAATCCTGTTCTACGCTGCATTTCTTGACGGAATAATTCTAAGATTCTAGATGTAATCTTACTAACTGCAAAGTTTGTTGAAGGTTGTTCTTCACTAATTGCAGAGTTTAATTTGGGTTGTTCTTCACTCAATACATTTACAACTAAACAGAACTATATATTCTTTTCGTTAGTTCCCTTATTCCTTAGTTCCTATTTATCAAACAATTATGTCATTTGAAGAAAAGACTGAAAAGAAAGTCGAAACTAAATCCCCACCCTCTGACAAACCCAATCCAGATCTCGAAGCTTGTATCAAAGAGCAAGTAGAGCAAGGAATGAGTGAAGAAGAGGCAAAAGGATATTGTGCTAAACAGACAGAGAAGACAGAGAAGACAGAAGAAGTAAATGTTGAAAAAAAAGAGGAATTACCACCCGGAGAAAAAGCTCCTGTAGAAGAAATTACTGAAGATCCAAATGCTCCTCCAAAAGATCCAAACGCACCACCACAACAAGACCCTAATGCTCCTCCACAAGCTCCACAAGATCCAAATGCACCCCAACAAGGACAAGGATTTGGCCAATATACTAATTTCGAACAATGTTTAAACGATCAACGAGGACAAGGACTTAATCCGAAGGACTCAATTGTCAATTGTGCTGCTCAATTACTCCAACATATGGAATCTCAAGGCTTAGCTGCCCCTGTAGGTATGCCAAATGGTATGCCACAAAATGGAATGGGAATGCAACGTCCTCCATACGGAGCTTCTTACAATGTAGCTGGAGTTGAATTCAATACTGCTGAATTCCCTGACTTTGAAACTTGTGTAGTTTCATTTAAGGATAAGGGATTAGGTAAGGATGAAGCAATTGCAAAATGTAAAGGAATTTTTGAAGCAAAATTCGAGAAATCTCCAACACCTGCTGAACCAGTTCAAGTTGAGAAGGCAAGTGATGATAAACTATATATAAGGGCATTTTTGCTTGATACATCTCTAAATAAAAACTTTTGGGGTGTAAATAACGCATCAATTGACCAACGAATCAATAGTTTCATTGGTAGACCTTTAGTTCTCACCGAAGATTTCGGACATCCAGAGTTATCTGATATGGCTTTCGGACACGCATTACAATATCAAGACGTTTATCGTATTGGTACAATTATTGATGTAGTTCAAACAGCAAAATCAGAACATGATAAGGCCAAAAAAGTTTATTATGCAATAATCGAGTTAACTGAACCAAAAGCAAAAGAAGCCTTCAAGAACAACAAATTACCACTTTATGTATCACCTGCTGTAGCAAAAATGAATGCCGCAGAAGCTGACGGTCAAATAAATGAATGGTTAGGAATGCATCTTGCATTAGTAGATAAACCAGCATTTGGTGTCCAAAAAGCCATGATTACAGGAACATGTAGTGGAGAACAAGATAAATGTGTAATGCATTTACGACAGGCAAAAATTGAGAAACATGGTTATGGAAATTGCGGATTTTGTGTATATGGAAAACTTACATCTGTATTAACTGCAAAAACTGAAGTTGATAAACCACAAATAATTGAAGTTGATCCTAAAACAAACAAAACTACAGATAGTTCTCTTACCTCTGAAATTACACAAAAACAACTAACAATGTCACAAAAGACTGAAGAAAATGTTGAAGCTAATATAGCTGAAGCAAAAGAGGAAATTAAAAAGGCAGAAGCAGAGAAAGCAAAATCTCCAAAAGCCGATTATAAAGACCTTGACTTGTTTGATGCAAAATTAGTTCGATATGAAACTGAAAATACTCTATTAAAAGCTAACGTTGACAACTTAAGAAAAGAAGTTGATCGATTATCATCTGAAAATGATGAATTAAAGACTTCTATTCGAAGAGCTGAAATCGCTAATATAGTAACCGCTGAAGTATATCCAGACGAAATCCAAAGAAAAAAAATGATAGACTTGTTTACTGATAAGAAACTTTCCGCTACAATGGTTGCAGAAATGTATGAGTCAATGAAAGGATCTGTTAAAGTTGCTAAATCTAGCGGCTATGACGCAAGAGTTCCACTCGTAAAAACTGCAAAAGCATCTAATAATTTAGATGAAGGAGTTTCATTAGCTAAAGAAGTTAAAAATATCTTCATAAAAGGAGGTAACGCATAATGGGTACAGATAAATCTGGTTTAGGCGACTACGAAGGTTTAGATTATATCGTATATACCGAACCAAAAGCAGCTTCTATAATTACAAAAGGAGATGTTTGTAGCAGAAACGCATCAGGTGATTGGATAGAAGCCCCAACAAGTGGTGCACTTGCCCCATTTGGTGTAGCTGTAAAATCCAAGACCGCTTCTGAACCAGACTTACCAATCTTAACAGAAGGTACAGTCATAGTAAGAGCAGACGGAACTATCAAAAGAGGTGCTTATGTCATGCCTTCAGCAACAACTGCTGGTGAGGTAATTGAATTTACAGCATCATCTGCCGGTGGAACACCATCACAATCTGATGTTAATACCGCTGGTGCAAATTGGAGAACAGTAATCGGAAGATACATCGGAAAACCCGGCCAAGTAGGCCCCGGAGAACTTGCAACTGATGCAGCCGATGGAGATTTGATATTAATTAGATTAGGAAGTCGATAAAAATGTACGGAAACGAAGGTTATTTAAGAGATTTAGTAAGAGAAGAAGCAAAACGACAAGAGAAGAATAGAATTACATCTGCATGGTATAATCCTACTCCTTATCGAGTCAAAGACAAAGAAACCGGCCAAATGTTAGAGCCACAAAGTATTTATTTAGGCGAAGCATCTGGAGGAAAACCAACTTGGAACACGAGAGTTTGTCACATACCAACATATCTGAAAGCGGTAGAAGGTAGAACAATAGGTGACATTGACGCTGAAACAGCAGCATACGAAGGATTTACTCCAGAGTTCGCTGATGTGATGGCTGAAGCACGTTATCAATATAAAACTGCTGGTGCAGTTACATCTGATGACTTTGCAGCAGTACGAACCGTCAATGTAATGACTGAGTTACTCAATACCACATATAAAGATACTGTTTTAGAACAATCAGTGTTAGTTGTGCAAACACCAAGCTTACACTTAGACATTGATACATATGACAAATTTACTGCATATCAAGACGTTGAAGAAGGTGTCATCGTTCCAACAAGGAAGGGTGCATTATCCAGACAATCACTTGACTTGCGTAAAGATGTTGCTCATTTGCAATTTACAGATGAGGTATTAATGCGAGGATATGACCAAAATGTATACCAAGTTCACATTGAAAACGCTGTCAATGATTTGAGGAGAATTAAAGAGAAGAAGATTGCCACTATATTAGAAACAGCAACAGATGATTCTGGTGCCGATTTCGGAGCAAGAACAGGTGGTCTTTCAAACGCAGATCCATACGATATTATTGGAACTACAATAGACACCATCACAGCAAACGACGGTATTGTCGATACATTCGCATCTGCCGACAAAGTTGTAAGAGACTTTATGGGTAACAGCAATGTTAAAGGACAATTCGCAGCCGGTGCTCCACAAGAAGTAGGTGCAAGAGTAGTTAACAACATACAAGGATTCAGCGGAATCACATGGTATATCAGCAACGAATTAACACCAACAATACTCTCTGTCTATGACAAACGAGCGGTTGTTCTAGCCCAAGGCCCAACCAAGGTCGCCCAATACAGAAATGAGGAAGGCGGATTTGAAGGGTACATCTCGAGAGATTGGAACGCCGTAAAAATTGTGCAAGCGGGGAAAATACGTAATATAACTGGTGTGACGGCATAACCGTCCTCACCTTAAGAACAAATAATTAACCCTTTTTTTTATTTTTTAATTTTTAGAAACATTTATATATATTATACCTGTAATTAATCTATATTGACTACAAAAGAAAAACGTTATTACGATTCACATCATGAGGAAATTTTACGTAAGAAACGAGAATATAGAGAAAAGAACAGAGAAAAAATTAGACAACGAGAGAGAGAACGATATAAACAAAATCCTGAAAAATTTAAACAAAAATCTAAGAAATTTAGAGAAGATAACCCTGAAAAAATTCAAAAATACAAAGAAGAAAATCATGATAAAATTTTGGAACGAAATAGAGAATATAATAGATTACATGCCGAAGAAAAAAAATTATGGTATCAAAAAAATAAAGACAGAGTTCAAGCTAACATAAGAAAGTATAGAGAAGAACACCCTGAAGTTCAAAGACGATGCAATAAAAATTATGTTATAAAAACTCGTGATAAATTATTTGAAATTGTTGGAGGTAAATTATGTACTGGATGTGGAGAAACTGATGATAGATGTTTACAATTTGATCACAAAAACGGAGGTGGATGCAAGGATCTTAAAAAGCATGGAAGTTCCAGAGAAATGTATAGATATTATATCGCTCATCCTGATATAGCTAAAGAAGTATTAGAGGTAAAATGTGCTAATTGTAATTGGAAGAAAAAATTTGATAATAACGAAAGTACATTTAAATTCCCACCACTCGACTAACCTAGTAACATATAAATTATACCTTCCACCAATATTATATTATGTCAAACTGGGATTTCAATACTCCATGTGAATTTTGTAATCAACCGAAGAATGAATATAAACAACCAAATGGGTGTGCTGTTAAAGTTTTCACTATTGAAGGCGAAATGCGGCCACGCATACCATATGTTTTACCCTTTCTTAATGATGATTATACCTATTGCCATGATTGTGGTGTAACCGAATTACGCTATCACCATCCCGGTTGTGACATGGAAAGATGCCCTAATTGTTATGGACAGATGATTTCTTGTGATTGTTTATTAGATGATCAGGTTCTTGAAGAATTCGTTAAAGTTTGGTATGCAGTTGAAGCACCTGAATAAATATGCCCTCCTTCAACAAAAAACTCTCCGAGTTAAAAAAGAAAATGTCAGAAAAAAATCAAAAAGAATCTGAAGAAGAAACTCGGTGGAAAAAGAAATATGATAAAATTATAAACGTTGCAGAACAAATATTTGATACAGGTTATAATGAACCTCTTGAAATCTTTATTCCAAATGCAGATATATTAAAGTTCTGTAAGATTGAACTTAAACAAAGTAGGGGAAGTCACTTAACATTTAGAATTTATAGAGAGCCTAGCGGTACAAAATGTTATGAAAGAGGTATATCAACTGGCCCAAAAACACTCTATAATTATATATTTGAAGAAAAATTGGCGTTCAGCGGATTTAAACCTGTAGAGTTTAATTCACATACTGAATACCTTCTTGATTATATAGAAAACCAAATATCCAATCCAGCTTATATACAAGAGTTGATAGATAACGTTTAAATAACCTTTTTATCTATAAGTATAAATGTGTCTACAAGTTTTAAAATACAAATAAGTAGTAGTTTTTTAATAATTGGTTTTATTACCTTTATAGCATTTCTAGTAATAGGATTCTTTGGTGGAGATAAAAAACTCATAGAATCATATCCTGAACACAAAGGTTTAATTTCAGTTGTAGCAGATATTATAAGACTACTATTTTGGATACCATTAATAATTATAATAATGTTTATTATCTTGATGATATTAGCAGCAATTTTTCTATAAAAAAATTTATAAACCCTTTTTTCACCATATTTTTTATGGCATACAAGAATATAGAAGATCGCAGAGCTTATGCTAGAAAATATTTCCTATTAAAAATTAAACCAGATCCCGTTAAATATAAAAAACATCAAAGTTATGGTAAATCAGAAAGAACAAGACTCTATATGTTGGATTATCAAAGAAAAGCACGCATTAAAATCCGTTCAGATCCAGTTACTTGGGAACAATATAAAGCACGGGTAAGAGAAGCTAATACAAAATTCAGAAATAAACCAGAAACTATAATGAAAATAGAAAAAGGCAAACTGGAAAACCTTCATGCAAGAAGGTTAAAATATGAACTTAATTCACCTGAAATGAGGCAAAATAAGGCTAAAATATTTAATATTTTAGATAATAAATGTTCTCAATGTTCTAGTTCAAATAGACTTGCATTAATTCATAATGATGGAAAGGAATATAAAGTACGTAGACAGAATAGAATGTATTA
>Ga0307408_100001563_pt1 | contig 16927 bp, 15 predicted proteins | sample 322Cmetagenome_FD_202116 | JGI IMG/M metagenome (GOLD analysis project Ga0307408, IMG submission 202116) | Maize rhizosphere microbial communities from greenhouse at UC Davis, California, United States - 322HYB-C-3 | ecosystem: Host-associated > Plants > Roots > Rhizosphere > Soil | place...
TCTGCTTTCTATACTCTAAATATAGACAAAATGGAGAAAAATTGCAATCTGGACTACCTTGAAAATGACCTCTTTTTATACAAATATGATTCTAAAATAAAGAGGCTGCCTTTTTGAGACAGCCTCATTCCATTTTTCAATAATTCTCTCGCGATTTCAACTGCCTTTTCTTCCCGTCCAACCTCACGACCTTCCATACGTCCTTCCATACGTCCAACCTCACGCCCTTCCATACACCCTTCCTCTCGACCTTCCTCTTTTGCGGTATCTAAAGAGTTCTTCAAATCGCGGTAATATTTCAAACTATCCTCGTATGATTGTATTTGCGCAGGCGTAAACTTGGCTATCTTGACTATGGCTTTCCTCATTTGCTTTTTCACAATTCCCCATTTTTTACCTTTTCAATTTGCTCCACAGTTAATCCTGTAGATATTATGATAATATCTACAGGAATTCCATTTTTCAATAATTCTCTCGCAATCTCAACGGCCTTTTCTTCACGACCAACCTCACGGCCTTCCATACGTCCTTCCATACGCCCTTCCTCTCGACCTTCCTCTTTTGCGGTATCTAAAGAGTTCTTCAAATCGCGGTAATATTTCAAACTATCCTCGTACGATTGTATTTGCGCAGGCGTAAACTTGGCTATCTCTGCCGTTTCAAAAAGCTTATCAAAAATATGCTCCCGGAGTCTATCAGGTACTCTTTCTAACTTGTTCAGATTTTTTAATACAAAAAGCCATTTATCAAAGCGGGTATCCAGTTCATCAATGGTCTTGTTAAACTTGGGCATCTCAAGATAAATGAACGTAAGCTTGTCATAAAACACCTTATTTGTTTCAACGTCCGATAACTTAACGTCGTAGCGATATTTATTGGGTTCTTTCTTGTCTTCATCGAACACGAAATCCAGGATGGCAATTGTATAAACGGCTTTCAGTTCATAGTTCCAATCGGCCCTTTTAGCCTGGTCGCGTATGGGAAAAGTAGAATAATAAACCGTTCTGTCTTTAAAGAAGTTTTGTTTGGTTTTCTGAAGTTCTACAATAAACTTTTCGCCTTTCTCATTTTCGCAGTATAGATCAAAAATGGCTTTTCTATCCAGCTCGTTTGCACCTAATTGCTCGCCTTTCAAATAAGTGAGATCTTTAATTTCTCCTTGTTCCTCTTTTAACAGAACGTTCAGAAAATCGAGCAAAAGATCTTTATTAGGTTCTTCACCAAAAAGCCTTTTGAAACCGTAATCTGTAAACGGATTGATATATTTTTCTGCAAAATAATTCATTGCGATAGCTTTTATCAAAGATACATTGTTTTATACAGGAATAGCTTTTTAAGTGATTACCTGAATCTTACTCACAGACATCCTTAATTTTTTATGCCATGAGCGTGGTAATAAGTGCATCCACTTTACTCTTATTTCCTCTAACCTTTTTAAGGTATAGTTCAACCTGACCTAAAACTGTAATATCAAGACGCATCATTAATTGTTTATTCAACATTATATCCTCGACAGAATAATCAAATATTCTTTCCCGATGTATTACAGCATTATCAATATCACCTTTCTCCAGATAATACCAGGCAAGTATAGATTCAAAACCCGCAAACTCACTTATATGAAATATGGTTCTATCGGGATAAAGCTCATGAAGATGTTGAGCATTATTGAGCAAGCCTGGCACTTTATCTGGCTCTTTGTTTGTGAGATAATCTGCCGCCAGCAGAAGCTTCCCAAAGAAATAATCGGGAAATTTTTCTACCAAAAGTTCCAATGTCTCTTTGGCTTCCAGCACCTTGTCTTGCAAATTGCAAACATTTACCAAATATCCCCAGAAAACCGGATTTTCCGGCCAGCGTTCAATACCTGCCTTTACTCGCCTTTCCAGTTCAATTAACTCATTTGCTGTTGGGTCGCTGGTCATTCCAACATAACACGCCTCTGTCTCCTCCCGCTCAACTCCTGTTTTGTTATAAGGAGTCTCAACCACGTCGTAAGTAATATTAATTGGGTATTTATCTTCTCCTACCTTACTAATGGCAATTACCTTGTCATAAACGTAATAGTTTACGGCCATATTCCTTACTAGATCTGCGGCGGTTCCATTTATCAGTTCTTTCCAGTCATCATAGTCAAAATCCTCCGGATCGTCAAAATCCTCGTCCTCGTCCTCATCCTCCTCAAACTCATCATCTTCAAAATCAAAAGGCTCAAACTCAAAGTTTCCTTCACCGGCGTTTTTTTTCAGAAGGCTTAGGTAATGTTTTGTTTTAGGATCATCCAGCTCGCCAATCAATACCGGCATCCCATCTCTTCCAAACTCAATGTCCATCAATGGAATGTTCTCATCGTCCTCTTCCAGAATCATTTGGGTAACTTCGAACTCTTTATCTGGCGCAATTCCAAATTCATCAGCAAATTCCATTGCCCCGAAAATTATATTGTGAGCCAGGTTATAATCGCATTCCACCATCTTCTCTCCCGAAAAATCCATCATTCCATCTGTAAGTTTATCCAACTCCCACTCATCAGTATTAAACCGATAAAATGTGTCCTTTACGCCTAGGCAATAAATATCAATCAGATACACCCCCAAAGTAACATTTCCATTTACATGCTGGCGGGCCACAAAAACATGGGCAAGGGCAGTTTCCTTCCAATTTTCGTTAATGAGACATTTGTAAATGGGCAATTTTCTCGCCCTACCGCTTTTCAGATAGTTTTTATCATTAACCTGAACATCAAGTTTTGGTACACTTTTCTTATTTTTTGCCATAATGCATTAGATGGATAATTCCGCTGCGAAAGTCCGAACATTTGGTTTTAATACCAAACATCGAAGAAAAAAGCATCAATAAAACATAACCGGGGTCGGCAATTAAAGAATCGGTTTTGAAAATAAATGTTCGGTACGCAGCCTCTTGTGCCCTTGCATTAACGATAAACACGAGCAGGAAGCTGAACAGGATGAGAACTTTTCTAAACTGGAATATGGCCATGGTTGGGATGAAGCTTTTTATAAGGATTACTTATAAAGCAATATTCCATAAAGGTAAAAAATTAGAGCTGTTAGCTAACAAGCCCGCCCCTGCTTTATCACCTGCAATCCCCTTCTCCCCCCCCGTTTAAATACGTGCAAATCTCAAAAAAGCCCCTCTGCGCAAACAAAATGCCCGCTTTTGCATTACAATACTGTGATTCAACATGAGAAAAAGAACAAAGCAGAGATATTAAAAAAGTTACACCAGCGAATGATTGAAGAGGTTCAGGACTTCGCCATTATACTATTGGATTGTGACGGCACCATACTTACCTGGAATAAAGGAGCTGAGAAGATTAAGGGCTACAGGGAGGAGGAAATTCTTGGCCAAAACTTCCGCTTGTTTTACCTTCCGCAAGACAGGCAGGACCAATTACCCGAAAGACTTATATCTCAGGCAATTAAAGAAGGCAGGGCAAAGCATATTGGCCGCCGGTTAAGAAAAGACGGGAGCATCTTTTGGGGTAGCATTCTTATAACTGCTTTGCACGATGATGATGGTTCAGTAATTGGATTTACCAAGCTCACCAAAGAATTAGCCGATTATGAAATTGACTAAAACTACGGTTGTATTAACCGTATTATATCTGTAACATTCAACTTATCTAGTTTTTTGAAAGCCAGTTGCGCTTAATTTGACCTTATCAGTGATATGCTACTCGAATGCAACCACTGTGTGTTTCCCATTTAAAAACTCCACATCCGCCTTTTTTTCCTGTTCAGAGAAGTTAATTTGCTTTAAGGGCATCAGCTCATTTTTTGTCCATTTTTCTCCCGATTTCTTCCACAACATTAAAGTGCTGTAAAACTTGCTGTCATTTGAAGCGGGATTAAAATTATCAGCGACATTAATCACTGCACTTCCTTCGGCTACCGGATTTAGTCCTTTAGCTTTCATCACTTCAACTTTATCCCAGCCAGAAAGCACGATCAATGCTAGTTGATATTTGCCATTGTCAATTATTTGTGCGTTATATCCACCTATCTTTTGGGTTTTCGACTTGATTTTGTCTTTTAGCACAGGCAAGGAGTAATGCCCTGTACGAATTTCTGCCGGCACCGAGCTGGCGTTTCTGTCAATCCTCAAGATTCCGTTCGGCAATGTAATCTCGGCCAGATTAAGCTTTACGTTTTCGTTCGATGCAAAAACTGCGTCACGATAATACACGTTATCTTCATATTTGCGGAAGGTATACATTCTCAATGCCTCCCATTCCTGTTTGTCATTTTTTAAAACATAAGCCATAGAAACCTCTCCATTTTTTCCATCTGCCTGCCATGGGAATGCGCTGTTGTATGAAAGCCGGGTATAGTTTTCAGTTCCCTGGTATACTCCAACAGTTTTGCTATAGCACCATGAACGTATTTCAGAAGCACCAATACCCGGATAATCCGTAATTAACAGGTTAGCTTTTTGTACAAACTTGTTTGATACAGTTCCAGGCTTCAGTTCATCCTTCCAGGCGCCTTCGTTTTCAGATACTGTCCAGAACGGACTTTCCGCCGGCACCAGCAATCCAAGGAACAATTTTCCTAACCAGAAAGCACTTCCGCGGCAGCTATACGTTTGTACAGCCGGCTCAAACGCCCCATAGAAACCCAGCGTGGGAACGTTGTCTTTTAAGAAATCCGGATTTTGCAGAAACTGAAGCATTGTTCCGGATGCAATTCTACGCATCCAGCCAAAGTTGATCTTTGCATCGGCATCAAAACCCATCATCGGAAAAGGAACCGCAGCGCCCATTCGGTAAGCAATTGACCGTCCCCACATAATCATTTCTCCTTTGCGGGAAAACATGTAAGGGTAGTTATCCTGCAAATCATTGAAATTCTTTTCGAGCTGGGTAGCATACTCGGGATAATATTTCTTTCCAAAATACTCCGACCATATTTTGCCATACATCTGGAATGCCCACATGCTGTAATAATCATAATACGGACTGTCATTATACCATCCCTGTCCATCGTATTGAGCTAGTGATTTTTCTACCAGGCTTTTCAATAAAGTTTCATTTACGGTATAACCCTGGCTTTTATAGAAACTCAAAATCAGAATGTTGAAATAACGCCAGTTCATATTGATAGTAGGGCCATCACCATAACTAAGCATTGTTGCAGAAAGCTTTTCTTTTACTTCCGGCAATAATGGTTGCCAGAACACTTCAGGTGCCGCCAATAAAGATGCCGCCAGTCCGCCAAACTCTACCAATTTCTGACTTGGTCCACCGTTTTTCGGACGAGGCTCTATGTACGTATCACTTTGAGGATCAACCATTCGTTTTAATTGATTCCGATAATAGTCGCCAACATTTATTCCATTTAGCACCAGGTTGGGGTGCTCTTTCAACAGCGGTCCGGCAATAAACATAGTGCGGCACAAACCTTCCATTTTCTCGGTAGGAACCAGTTTTTCATCTTTAGGATAACTTTTACCCTCCTGCTTAGGAAATTTCATCGGGTCATCCAGCTTGTGGATATAACTGAAAGCCCCATTTAACAAATACAGCCCAGCTTCTTTCCAGTGTTTCCTGGTCATCCCCGTTAAGGGACTTGTTTTATAATCGGGGTTACTTATTTGAAAAATAGATTTGTTGCCTACCTGTTTTGTAAAAGCAGCAATACTATCCGCGGATATTACCTGTGCCTTTGCAGTAAATGTGGCAACGCTTAAAGCGGATAAAAGAGTTAGCTTGAAGAACTTCATAAAGGAAGTTAGATTATTGTTAATGCGTTAATGTGCTTTGACATTTAATTAATGCTGTTTTAATGCTGTTCGACATTTTCCGAAGGGAATGTCGAACATATAGATAAGAGGGATCTGCGATCCCCGGTTTGCATTTCTTTCGCGGATTACAAATCCGCTTCATCTAAACTTCGACATGCCCTTCGGAACATATCGAAGAGCGTAAGAGTGTAGAGTTAGCTAGAAAACCTAGCTATTTCAAATCCAAAGCATGATCCGCCGCAACATCTTGCCCGTTCCAAATTTTCACACTAGACCAGGGCTCTGCGGGAGATGACCAAAACTCGTCTGTTTCTGGCAACCCAAGCGGGAGAAAGATCTCCGAACAGATATACAAGCTTCCGGTAGTTATGTAAAACTCACCAAGACTGGGTTGCGATCCGTACAGACCAATATTTAACCAACCATCACCGGTAAATGTTGCTGGTGCATTCAGCGTTTTTTTGATGATAGCGGTAAGAGCTCCCCTCACCTGCGCTGGTTTTAATGATGCTGGCAGCTTAGCCTTTAAAGACATATCTGCAAGATGATGAAATACACCTCCACGATAAGTAATGGAGCGTCCGCTGGCAGGATAAGAACCATCGGTATTAACCAGTCGCTCAAGAACTTCGGCGTAACGGGCACTGATCTTCTCCATTTTCGGCACAAACCAGTTGTAAGTTTTATCGCGTCTATTTATTTCGGTTACAATCGTTGAAAGGAATGGGTGAATCACAATACTGTTATAATAATCGAAAGCGAAATTCATCCCATCCGAATATAAACCATCTCCCACATACCAGTGACTGGAGAATTCCCTTACGGCGTATTCAATCCTTACCTTATCATACTCGAAACCATATTTACAAAAGAAAGTCTCGATCATTCCGGTAAAAAGAATCCAGTTGGAGTAAACAGGAATGGTGGCACGGGTTTGCTTAAATGCCGTTACAATCTGCTCCTGAACTGCCTTGTCTGATTGCTCCCAAAGCCAGGGACATCTAACCAAAGCCAGAGCAACAAAAGAAGCATCTACCAATGGTTGTCCTCCGTTCCAACGCAAGTAATCTTTTGATTGCGGATTTACTGCATTAGCCAATCCTTTCAACGCCCATTGACGATATTGTGCCCGAAGTTCTACCTCCGCTTTGCTGCCTCCATCCAAATTTAACCATGGAGATATTCCACTAAGCGTGCGCCCGAAAGCTTCCAGGTATGAAACCTGCTTACGCGATTCGGGATTATCGATTTTTGGAGCCAGCACAACCGGCATTTTTTCCTTTAATGTACCTTCGGCAATATTGGAAAGCACTGGTTTGGCAACCTTATCCAGATAATTTAACCAAAGTGTTCTGTCAGAGATCACCTTCTTACCTTGCCCCATTACTGCCTGAGCAGAAAAGAACAAACAAATCAGCGCAAGCTGTAAAATCCTGTTCATTAATCTATTAAACTGATGATGAAACTATAAGAGTAATTTTTATCAAGAAGACGATATTGATTATGCGGCAATGCGCCCCAGCTATCATCTCCTCCAACTCCTCTCTGTTTCAAATCTACGTTTAAAATCACATCTTTTGTCGGTCTTAAATCTGTTGGATGTTGCTATTTTTTGCTCAATCCCGGATCAAGATCTTCGGTTGAAAAGTTTATCCGGTTGGCATACTTGTCCACATATACAAACTTCCAGGTTCCATTTAATGATTTATGCCATTGAGATTTGCTGTAATCATCTTTTTGCACATCGGCAGCATTATCATAAAGCATAAAACTTGCATGCGCTTTCTCTTTGTTCCAATCTAAAAGTTTAGGGTTTTCCCAGTCGTTATTTTGAGCGCTTAGCTTGCCGTTAAAACCAACGCACAGCATCGCCAGCAAGCCAGCTGGTTTAATTTTGTTCATTTATTGTTGGTGTGTTTGACAAGTACAAAAAAAGAGCAAAACCAGCTTTTAAATAGGGGGCAAAATGAGAATTATAGGTGGGTAAACTAACGTTTAAGGTATTGAGAGATGTTTTAACGTAGAGGTTTTAACGCAGAGAACACTGAGGATACGCAGAGAGCTCGGAGAGTTTATAAGGGTAATACTTGCTGTTCGATCATGTTCCGAAGGGCATGTCGAACTTTCAAGATAAACAGTATCTGAGATCCCATGAAAAAGTCGAGTCATTATCACCCCAACTCCTACCACTGTGATCTCTCCCTTAAGCGCCTCATAACTTCCTTCTGCTCAAAACTTTGCGCTTTCCTCTGCTCACTCTGCGTTAAAACCACCCAATCATTAAAAATCATTATTATCATAATGAAAATATTTTCAAGTCATATTGACTATTATAAAACATTTTTTAATTAAATTTATCTTATACAAAAGATATTAAAACCAAAAAGACAATACACCTTATATTCCTATTATCTTTTAACGCATTAATACTTACGAAGATGACAAAGGATGAATTATTAAGTGCATTATGGAAGCAGTACACCAGAATGACACCCTCTGCTTTACAAATACGTAAACTGTTTGAGGATCGCGGCGAAACAATTCTTAATGATCATATCGCCTTCCGAACTTTCAATGATCCCCGCCTGAACATTGAAGTATTGGCTACACCGTTTAAGAAATTAGGCTATGTAGAAAAAGGAGATTATGAATTTACTGAAAAAAAGCTTTTTGCGCATCACTATGAACATCCTGATGATGAAACTGCTCCGAAAATCTTCATAAGCGAACTGTTACTCGAAAAATGCTCCGACGAAGTTCAGAAGATAATTCATAATGTATTAGAGCAAATTCAATACTCCAAAATAGATCCCGAGACATTGTTATTACAGGGACGTTTGTGGGATATTTCCTTTAAGGATTACGAAGTTCTGCTTAAGGAATCTGAATACGCATCCTGGATGTACATATTCGGCTTCTGCCCTAACCACTTTACCATCTTCGTAAATAAACTCAAAACAACATCATCGCTTCAAGATGTGAACGAGCTGTTAAAAAGCAATGGCTTTAAACTGAATGATTCGGGCGGCGAAATTAAAGGCACTCCTGAACAGCTTTTGGAACAATCGAGCACTATTGCCGACCAAGTACCTGTAACATTTGGATCAGAGACTAAAAATATCCCAAGCTGCTACTACGAATTTGCTCGTCGCTATGCCATGCCGGATGGTAAACTTTACCAGGGCTTTATAGCCGCGTCTGCCGATAAAATTTTCGAAAGCACCAATGTTTCCCTGGTTGACAAGGTATTATCTAAATCGCATTAGTTATGATCACAGACAAGAAACACGTTATTGCTATAGCCGGCGCAGGGGGAATTGGCCGGGCAGTGGGACTTATACTTGCCGAATATTCTTTATTTGAGCCCGAGATATTTATAGGCGACCTTTCTTTGGAAACTGCCGAAAATGCTGCGTCCTGGATAAACTTTGGCAATACCAGGCTTCGTCAGGCGAAAGCCTTTCATCTTAGTCCTGATTATGAAGAAACAAGCGAAAATGTATTTCAGTCTGCAGACATTATTCTGGATTGCCTGCCCGGTACAGAAGCACCACGCATGGGAGCTATTGCAAAAGCCAATGGGTGCCACTACGTGAATCTTACCGAGTATGTTAATGAAACAGCGAAACTTAAAGATTTGGCAAAAGATGCATCAACGGGGTTTATACTCCAAACAGGATTAGCTCCCGGCTTTGTAAATGTGCTGGCCAATTCACTTTATGGTGAATTTGTGCAAAAATATCAGAATCAAACAGTAGAATATATAGGGATGAAAGTGGGTGCCCTGACCGAATACGCCGAAGGGCCTCACTTTTATGGATTTACCTGGAGCCCGGTGGGTGTTGCTACCGAGTATTTAAAGGATGCATTGATTATTGAGGATTATAAAAAGAAATCAGTGCATTCGCTGTCGGCTCCTGGAAGCCTGATTATTCACGGCGTGCGATATGAGGAAAACTATACTTCAGGTGGTGCCGCTGATCTGCCGGATGCATTTGAAGGCTTAGCCCGCAAACTGGACTATAAAACTTTGCGGTATCCTGGTCACTACGACTGGGTAAAATCTTTACTCGATCAAACTCCTGCGAATGAAGAACCTGTACATTATTTAGAAAAAACGATGTTGAGCACCATCCCGGCAACGGAAGATGATATAGTGATTGTGTATTGCTCGGTTAAAGGTTTTGACCATACCGGTTATCTGCGAAGCATTGAAAAATCGTTTAAAGTGGGGCCTACCAAAGTTGGCAACGTTACTTTACGAGCTATTCAGGCTACAACCGCAGCGCCAATGGCACAATGTGCAGCCATGTTATTAAGTGGGAAGTATAAAGGAGCTGTTCTGCAAAGCCAGATTGATCCGCAGGAATTTCTTAACGGAAATTTTGTGAAACCGGTTTACTTTCCGCAGCAGGCCAATCATTCTGGCCGAAGCGGAGAGGAAATAACAGTCGCAGCATAAAACATTTAAGGTACCGGGCAGTTGCGCTTAAAAACTGTCCCGAAATTAATCGTAGTTTCGGTACGCATAATACCGGGAATGGCATCAATTTTTTCGTACAGCACTTCTCTTAAATGTTCATTATTGCGTGCAACGATTTTGAGGAACAGGGTATACTGACCAGAAACATAATAGCACTCGATGATTTCGGGGATTCTTTTCAGCGCTTCGATAATGTTTTTTGAACTGGGATCTTCCTTCAGGATAACGCCCGTAAAAGCACTGCTTTCGTAACCAAGTCCCTTCTCACTGAGATTTACATGAGTGGCCTCGATAATGTTGTATTGCTTAAGCCGGGAGATGCGCTGATGAACCAATGAATTGGAAATATCCAGTGATTTGGCAATCTGAACATAGGGTTTTTCAGCATCAGCCTGCAGCTCGTTGAGGATATTTTTGTCGATTTCATCAAGGATATATTTTTCACTCATATCATCCGCTTAAAGCTGTAAGTATAAATATTAAAAATCATTTTTGTATTGATAATGGTTAATATGGAATTTTTAAAAGCCTTAGGCATCCAAGATAAAAATGCCGGAATTTCTACAGGGAATAACTGGATCAACTCCGATGCTGATATCCAATCTCGCTCTCCGGTGAACGGAAAAGTTATTGGAACAGCTGGCATCGCTTCGGAAACAGTGTACAACAAAATTGTGCAAACAGCACAAAAGGCGTTTCTTGAATGGAGGCAAGTGCCAGCGCCACAACGTGGAGATATTGTGCGTCAGCTGGGCAACGCATTTAGAAAGTTCAAGCCAGAACTTGGTGCTCTTATCTCTTACGAAATGGGCAAAAGTTTACAGGAAGGCTTGGGTGAGGTTCAGGAGGTGATTGATATTTGCGACTTTGCAACCGGCCTTTCGCGTCAGATTTATGGATCTACAATGCATTCCGAACGCCCCAACCATCGAATGTATGAGCAATATCACCCGCTTGGCATTGTTGGTATTATTACTGCGTTTAATTTTCCGGCAGCTGTTTGGGCCTGGAACTGTATGCTGGCATTGGTTTGTGGAGATGTTACCGTTTGGAAACCATCCCAAAAAACACCACTTACTGCCATTGCCTGCCAAAAAATAGTGGCCCACGTTTTTGCCGAAAACAATATCGCCGAAGGTGTGTGCAACCTGGTTTGTGGCGAAAACGAAATAGGTGCACTTATTTCAAATGATAAACGGATTCCTCTGGTTTCTGCAACAGGCTCTACCGCAATGGGCAAAAAAGTGGCAGGCGCAGTAGCCGGCCGCTTAGGTCGCTCTTTGCTGGAACTGGGAGGCAATAATGCCATTATCATCAGTCCCCATGCCGATTTAAAAATCGCCCTTACCGCTTCCGTTTTTGGTGCAATTGGTACAGCAGGACAACGTTGTACTTCAACCCGGCGGTTAATTATTCATTCATCCATTTACGAAGACTTTAAAACCCGCCTGCTGAACGCTTACAGTCAGATAAAGATCGGCAACCCGCTGGACGAAGGCGTTCAAATGGGGCCGCTTATTGACGATGCTGCCGTAAGCAATTATGAAAATGCAATTGCCGAGTGTAAAAAACAAGGCGGCTCATTTGTAGTAGAAGGCGGTACCCTCAACGGTCCGGGCTATGAAAGCGGCTGTTATGTAAAACCCTGTATAGCCGAAGTTTCGCCCCAAATGGCTATTGTGCAGGAAGAAACCTTTGCACCCATACTTTACTTAATGCAGTACGATACTATTGAAGAAGCTATTGCAATTCAAAACAGTGTAACGCAGGGCCTATCGTCATCCATCATGTCATTAAATATGCGCGAAACTGAATTATTTTTATCCAGCGGCGGATCGGATTGCGGAATTGCCAACGTTAATATTGGTACTTCGGGAGCAGAAATTGGCGGCGCTTTTGGCGGAGAAAAAGATACGGGAGGTGGCCGGGAATCGGGCTCAGACTCATGGAAAGCTTATATGCGTCGGCAAACTAACACCATCAATTACGGTACAGGCCTTCCGCTTGCTCAAGGAATTAAGTTCGATCTGTAAGCAAAAGTGAGCATCAGAAAATCCTGTAATAATTTCCTATAAATCTATAAGTGCGTTTGACAGTTTTTGGCCGACTTTTGAGTATTCAAAATCAAGCATGGAGACTACAAATTTCAAAACAAATATTAAGTGTATGAGCTGCATCAGCACTGTAACACCGGTACTTAATAAAACGGCAGGAGTAGATAACTGGAGGGTTGATTTAAGTGCTTCCGAAAAAATATTATCAGTGCCGGCCAATGTCGATGCAAATGAAATAATTGATTCGCTTAAGAAAGTTGGCTACGAGGCTGAGAAGATCTAAATTAAAAGGAGGCAGACGTAAATGTAAGCCTCCTTTAGTAATCGTTTTAAATAAAAAGAGCACGAAACATCACTCTTCATCATCGTCTTCTTCCTCATCGTCTGACAAAGGCTCTACATCTTCATCTGGTGTAACTGTTTCGATATCATCTCCCGGATGATTGCCATTGTTTTGAGAGCGTACTTGTTCGTTTTCTTCTGGTAGATACATAATAAGCTTTATTTATTAACTCTAAATACAAGCCAGCTAATCAGGAATTGTTCTTGATTTTTTAATATCACCAACAGACTACAAATTATTTAACACTGTAAATCAAATCTTTATACATGTTTTTTGATTATATACCTACGAATGAAGCCTGATTTATATATTAGAAAAAAGATTTAAGTATGGCAGCTCTTAAACATATCAGCATAATAATTCCTGAAGGCGACTGCAGCATAACTCATATCGAAGCTACGCATCAGATTATGTCGTCGGTTAATGGACTTTTGCAAAGTTTAGGCAAGTCCCCATTATTTGAGGTTCAGTTAGTAGGCATACACAATACACCTCAGATAAAGAAAGGCTTATATGCGGTTTACCCGGATATCCTGGCTGCAGACCTGCAAGAAACTGATTTAATTATTATTCCAGCCATTCAGGGAGATATTCAAAAGAGCCTTGAGCTTAACACGATCTGGCTTGACTGGATTTTAAAGCATTATAAAAAAGGAGCCGAAGTTGCGAGTTTTTGCCTGGGATCTTTTTTGCTGGCATCAACAGGATTATTGAACGGGCGGCAATGCACAACGCATTGGACCGCTGCCGAAAGCTTTAAATCTGCCTTCCCTGAAATTGACTTGCTACCAGATAAAATCATGACCGATGAAGGCGGCATTTATACGAGCGGAGGCGCCCTCTCCTTTCAAAATCTTATTATATACCTGATTGAGAAATATGCCGGAAGAGACACGGCCATTCTTGCTTCGAAAATGTTTATGATAGACATTGACCGCAATAGCCAGTCGCCCTTTATAATTTTCAAAGCTCAAAAAGAACACAAAGATGAACCGATCAGTAAAGCTCAGGAGTTTATTGAAAACAACCTTCAGAATAAATTATCGGTAGATCAGCTGGCAAATATGGTGGCCATCAGTCGCCGTAATTTCGAACGCAGGTTTAAAAAAGCAACGTCCAATTCCATCCTCGAATACATTCAAAGAGTAAGGATCGAAGCCGCTAAGAAAGATCTGGAAACATCGGCCCTTCATATCAACGAAGTGATGTTTAAGGTAGGCTATTCGGATGCAAAAGCTTTTCGTTCCATCTTCAAAAAAATTACAGGATTAGCTCCTGTCGAATATCGAAGTAAGTACAGATACGAAGGAAATTAAGTAACAGAGGGGTTAAAGGAATTTAGGTTTTTTGAGAGGCTCTTAGTTGTTTTTAATATAAGAGCCCGGTAAAACACCGGACTCTTACTGAGATATGAATAGTTACTGCTTTACAAATCTTAAAGATTTACTTGTTGTTCCGTTATTAAATTGGATGATATAATAACCTCCTGTTAATCCTGAAATATCAATATCAGAGGTCAGCGCCGATCCGTTTTCAACCTGCTTAGTTAACAAAGCAACTCCCGATAGATTGAAGATTTTAATTGAGGCACCAGTCGCAGCTGGATGCACAACTGAAAGACTTAACGATGCCGGAACCGGATATGCGGCTATCACGATTTCACCAGCATTCTCAACTACTTCTATTTTACTTAATGAAGAGCTGCCGTCTAAGTCTAGCTGGCGTAATCTGTAATATGAAGTTCCCGGCAATGGATTCGCGTCAGTATAAGCGTAGTTATTAGCGCCCCCAAGGTCTTTAGCGGCTACCAAACCAATCTTAACAAAAGACTTACCATCATTGCTTCGTTCAATAACAAATGCTTTTGTATTTACTTCACTAGTTGTTACCCAGTTAAGTTGTACCGACTTAGCAACACCGTCACCCAGTTTTGCTTTGAACGATACAAGATTAAGAGGAAGGGCCGAAGAGTTTTGAATAGCAAACGCACCTAAATTGCTAATATTTGAAACTGATGCAAGATAAGGACTTACCAGCGTTCCAGCGCCACTCTGAGTAGCTAAGGTTTCTGCCCAGCTGCCATTATTGAAGTTGATTAATGCAATGGCTGAAGCACTGTTGAAGCCCGAAGCCTGATCTGCACTTATCCAGCCAAATGACGCAGCAAGATTGCTTCCTCCAGCTACATCTTCAGTAATTGTCCACTGTTTGTTTACAATTTTTGCAGGATCAACAGGAGCATTATCCAAGCTTTCCTTTACGCTGATCGCGAAATTATCAGATGTTCCGGAGTTGTTTAAAGTTACCGGGTTATAAGAAGTTATTGAAGATCCTATCGGGAATACAGTACTTCCTACACCTACATTACTAATCTTTAATGCTCCGGTTCCGTTGGTAACAAAGTATTTGGAAGATGAGCTTCCCACCACGGAAGTTGTAGAAAGAACATTATTTCCTAAAAGCAGCATTCCATTGCTAAAGTTTACAGAACCTGTAACCGTTGCCGAAGTATTTAAACTAACATTAGAGCTATTATTAATTGTTATCGAACTTACAGACGAAGGTAATAGTGCTCCTGTTTGCTGTGCTGATGATCCGTTAAAGATAAAATTAGCTCCCGCATTCAGGGTTTTCGTTCCCGTATTCGTAATATTTCCATTGATGCCTGATGGAGAAGTTGTGCTAAAAATAGCAGCAGCTGCCAGGGTAAAATCACCCGATCCACTAACCGTATTTGAACCGGCTGTCAAAGTTCCGTTTACGGTTAAACCATAGCCAGCGGATGGTAAGGAAAGATTGGTTCCTAAAATATAAGTTCCCGCAACATTCCAGTTGGTGTTTAAAGCATTCGCCTCTGAATAGTTTAAGGTTTTGTTCGTACCGGTAAGATTTACCGTTAGAGAGGTGCCAGCTCCCATATTGGATTTGAAGCTTCCTCCAGTTACAGAAAAGTCGCCGGCTGTTGATAAAATTCCGGAAAAAGTTCCGCTCTCTCTGAAATTCACCGTTCCGCCGGTTTGATAAAAACCACCAGGGAAGCTAACCGTTCCGGCTGCATTTAAGAATGTAATATAAGTTGTTCCGGTACTTTTTACCGTGAACTTACCAAGCACATTACTGGCTAGATTTGCACGAAATGCATAATAGTTAGCTTGCGACTGGCAATCCCAGATGATATCGCCGTAGGTAACTCCGGCTTTGAATATGCCAGTTTGATTAGTAGTGATTCCGGTTACGTTGAAGGTTGCACCAGATTTAAAGTTAAAATTAGTCGGAGTGCTGCTACTGTTTACGTTGTGCTGATAAATACCCCCAGAATAAACGAAAACGCTATCGCCGGTATTACTAAAATTCATACCAGTTCCCGAATTAACAAAGGTTCCATTAATCTTGAAGGTACAATTACCATTAGTAAACAATCCACCTAAAAGAGTTAATGTTCCGTCAACCTGCAAATCAGCTGTGGTGGTCACCGCATCATTAGCAATACTCAAATTAGCGCCGCTATTCACAATAACCTGACCACCAGTATTAATTTTAGTTAAACGGATATATCCTGAACCATTTGCCAGTGTAGAAGAAACTGTAATGGTATGTCCGTTCTGAATAGTGGTTCCGTTTGAATTGTTATACACCGGATAAGTCGCCGCCGGCGTAACCCAGGTAGAAGTTGTCCCATCATATCTTTCCCAGGTATTCAAATCTGTCCAATCGCCTGTTTGGTGAGAACGATATTCGCCATCTGATGGGTTAGCAGTGGCAAGTCCTTTAAAGAATACATCTTTCAGCTTAACATATCGGCCTGTGCTGCTGCTACCTACCGCGTTGTAAATGCGTACAGTTAATGTTTGTCCGGATGCAAGCGTAATACCAGTGGCTCCATTTAAAGCAAAACGATAAACCGTTGTGTTACCCGACGTTAAGTTCGGGATTGCTATCGGAGTAGTAAAGCCACCGTTTGCCGTGTTTGGAAGCGACGTTCCATTTAAGAATGCATTACTAACATTAGCTGAATCTGTGGTGAATCCACTTGTTGAATACACAATAGCTAATTTACCATTAGCTGAATTATAACAAGAATTTGCCAGTATGAGCGAATCAACCCTTAATGAATGTGTTGCTGAAGCTGTTACTGTAAATTGAACATAGTAAGCACGGTTTAAGTTACTACCTGGAGTTGGAGTCCAGGAACCCGTAACAGCCGGAGCATAGGCCATTCCATGAGTAGCGGTATAATCAGTTACCGCCGGCACTGTACCTCCATTTGAAAGAACCAGGTTC
>Ga0307408_100001565_pt1 | contig 16910 bp, 10 predicted proteins | sample 322Cmetagenome_FD_202116 | JGI IMG/M metagenome (GOLD analysis project Ga0307408, IMG submission 202116) | Maize rhizosphere microbial communities from greenhouse at UC Davis, California, United States - 322HYB-C-3 | ecosystem: Host-associated > Plants > Roots > Rhizosphere > Soil | place...
TTTTACCAAACCAGTTTTCTGTGTTCCAAAAATCATCCAGCATCGACCTTAATGTCGTTACCGGTGAAGATTTCATTAGTGTGCTCATAGTAGTATATTCTTAAGTTTCTCCTTTATACCTGTATGGCTACTAATTAAATAGCTATTAAAGCCCTCACAGATGTGATACCTGTAACCAAGCTTAATCTTTTCCTACAGGTGCATTTAAATCTTATATACATATTAGCAAGTAGCCTGCCATTCTTTTATAAGTGATTATCTTTTTATTATTTCTGAAAATATCGGCTTACAAAATTCACCAACCCCTCGACTCAATTAACTATAGGTTTACAAAAACCCACAAACCAAACTAAAAAAATCACCACACAACACTTATCAAAAACAACAAAAACACAGAAACACGCAAACAAAACAATGAAAACCTAATAAAAAAGATATTAATATTTAAAAAACACAATAAAAAAATAGACAATACCAACTAAAAAAAACCAACAACACACATAAACAATATAAAAAAATACAAACACACACCAACAAACCATACAAAACACCATAGATCCATTAAAAATAAAACAAAACTATCACCATAACACACAAAAACTAGTACATTTAGCAAAAAATTTAAAACATTATTAACAATATAGCAATCTAAACGAAACACAAAACAAGTTAAATTAAGATCCAACTCATTAACCTTTAGTTTACATCAATGTCAATTTTAACACTTCTTGCATACTCGCGACAGACATGGGTTGAACTGCACATCAAGCCAGATTCCAACCCTCCGGCTTAATACAGTTTTCAGTCAATAACACTGTCCAATTCTGCTTAATACTTTATCTTTTTATATACATGCTTAAACTTACTTTTCAGCAACAAATTTTGGGGGGCTTTATTTCCTTCTTATTATGCGGCTTTATCTTAACATTTACATCATACAGCGCAATTGACTCCTTACAAGGCGATGAGGCGGGCTTGGCCCTTTCCCGAAAGGCCCTGCTAAAACTTAACCGGGTTCAGCAGCTTATTTCAAACTGCGAGATTGGGGCAAAGAGCTACCTTTTGTCAGGAAACGAAGCATTGCTGGAACCTTATAATTTTTCGCACAAAGCGGTAACTCCAGCCATACAAGAGTTGAGGCTTGCAGTAGCCTATAACCCAGAGTCGGCAAGTAGGATTGATTCGCTGGAGTACTATGCATCTGAAAAAATTGGCGACCTGGCCGCCATGATTAAAGCTACCAACGAGGGCAGTTTTAATGATGGGATTCAACTGGCGCTTCAAGCCAAAGGCAATCTTATCTCCAAAAAACTGAATTCACTTATTGCTAAAATCACCGAGTCACAAAACAAATTGCTGGCCATTGGCGAAGCCCAGGAACTTCACCTGAACAACAGGTCTTCTATTATACTTTTTAGCTTACTAGCCCTGGAAGTTATTATTCTAGCTTTCCTTATAAAATACATCACCCGCACGTTTAAAGCCCAAAAGAAAACGGAAGAAGAGGTGTTACGAGCAAATGAGGGGTTAAAAGCAATTTCCGAAGAAAACATTAGCAAAAACTGGGTTCTCTCGGGGCTATCTACCCTGGACAAGACGATGAGAGGTATTGCCGATGTAAATGAACTGGCAACTAAAGTTATCACCAAACTTGCAAAACATGTGGATGCACAGGTGGCAACGCTTTACACCATGAACGATACCAGCCAAAGCCTTAGCCTTGCCGCCTCTTATGCTTTTACAGAACGGAAGCATAACCTTAATTATATTAAACCTGGTGAAGGGCTAATCGGGCAGGCTGTTCTGGAAAAACAGGCTATTGTATTTAATAATCTGCCTGCTGATTATGTCAAGATTGCTTCCGGCATCGGCGAAACGGTTCCACACAGCCTGTTGATACAACCTTTTCTGTTTGAAAATGAAATAAAAGGTGTCATCGAACTCGGCTTTGCCGCACCTATATCTCCCGTAAAAAAAGAATTTATTGAGAAAGTAGTGGATGCTATTGGAGTTGCGTTTAACACAGCACAATCGCGTGTTCAAATACAGGCACTTCTTGAATCAACCCAGCAGCAGGCTGAAGAACTTGAAGCGCAACAGGAAGAACTTAGAACCACAAATGAGGAACTTATTACCAAAACGCTCACCCTGCAATCATCTGAAGAAGAACTACGTGTACAGCAGGAGGAACTGAAGTTTAGCCATGCAGCAATAGCTGAAAAGGCTGCTGAACTGGAAGAGCGTAACCGTCAGATCGGCGAAGCTAAAGAAGCGATGAGCTTGAAAGCTGAGGAACTGGAACTTGCCGGTAAATACAAATCGGAATTTTTGGCAAACATGAGCCACGAGTTGCGCACTCCATTAAATAGCATTTTAATTCTTGCCCGTATATTAAAAGAAAATAAGAAAAACAACCTGGATGCAGACCAGCTAAAATACGCAACCGTTATCCATAACTCCGGCAATGACCTGCTTTCCCTGATCAATGATATTTTAGACCTTTCGAAAATTGAATCGGGCAAAATGGACCTTGATATAGAGAAGGTGGAAATTTCTGAAGTACAGAGAGACCTGGAATTTCTATTTAAAGAGGTTGCTAACTCCAAGAAGATAAATTACAAACTAGAGCTTGACAGCGCTGTTCCAAAAGCAATCTCATCAGACAAAATGCGACTGCAACAGGTACTTAAAAACCTGCTTTCTAATGCATTTAAATTTACGCCGGCAGAAGGCGCAGTTTCTTTAAGCGTAAGCCATGCAAATAAAAATCAGAACTTTAAAACAGAAAATCTATCTAAGCTGGATAACCAGGATATTATTGCCTTTTCAGTAAAAGATTCAGGCATCGGAATTCCTGAAGATAAGCAGAAATTGATTTTTGAAGCATTTCAACAGGCCGACGGGTCTACCAGCCGTAAATATGGAGGCACCGGGCTTGGCTTATCGATTAGCCGCGAGCTTGCAAACTTACTTGGAGGAGAAATTCAGGTTTCAAGCCAGGTAAACCAGGGCAGTACGTTTACGCTGTTTATTCCAGCTTCGACAGATTTTCTGCCTGAAGTGGTTGATGAGCCCAACCTGGAAACAGAGTTGCCCATAAGGGTAGCGGAGGATTCGACTCCCCCAACGCCGGTTTTGAAAACCATGGAAAACAGCGAGAAGCTGAGCAAAGAACATGTAATGCTGATTATAGAGGATGATGCAAACTTTGCCTCGATACTTGAAAATTATGCAAAAGAAAGAGGCTTTAAACCGGTTCTTGCTGAGGATGGAGAGAAAGGCTTGCAAATGGCTCTGGACCTTCTGCCAGATTCAGTGATTCTGGACATCATGCTTCCGGGTATAGATGGCTGGGGCATTTTACGGCAGCTCAAAGAAAACCCGCAAACACAACACATTCCGGTTCATATGATATCTGCTGGAGACGGCGGACTTGCAAAAGCCAAAAACGAGGGCGCCGCAGGATTTCTTCAAAAACCTATTGGCAAAGAAGGCCTAGCCGAAGTATTTAACCTGTTAAGTAAAGCGGTTAATTCGCTAAAAAAAGTACTTGTTGTAGAAGACAATGAAATTCAGAGTGAAAACCTTAAAAGCCAATTGGTAAGCAATGGTGTACATGTAATACAGGTTTACAACGGCGAAGAAGCTTTAAACGTTCTTAAAAATCAACAAGATTTTGATTGCATTATTCTAGACGTAAATCTTCCTGATATCTCAGGGCTTGACCTGCTGGACAAAATCAAAGCGGAGAACTGCCTGGCTGAAATTCCGGTGATTATAAATACTGCTATGGAAATGGATGAAACCCGGGTTTCCCGCGTGCTAAAGCACACACACTCTATGGTAATGAAAATCAACCGCCCGAACGACAGGCTAATGGACGAAGTGAACCTTTTTATGAACAAGGTTAAAAACAACAGTACTAAGCCACTTACCGGTGCGAAACCAGCAGCAAAGGCCAGCCATCCGATCTCACTGAATAAGGCTCTCTCAAGAAAATCAGTGCTTTTAGTAGACGATGATATGCGAAATATTTTTGCCCTTTCGAGCGCGTTGGAAGGTTATGATATGGATATTGAGATTGCCGTGAATGGCATTGATGCACTTAAAAAATTAGACACTAAGCCAGATACTGACATTGTGCTTATGGATATCATGATGCCCGAAATGGATGGCTATGAAGCGATCAGGGAAATAAGAAAGCAAAGCCGTTTTAACAATCTACCAATACTTTCGTTAACGGCTAAAGCTATGAAAAACGATCGCGAGAAATGCATTGAAGCTGGCGCAAACGACTACATTTCTAAACCAGTAGATATGGATAAATTGATTTCTATGCTAAGGGTTTGGCTTAGTTAAAACCTCTAACCCATTAGCATCGTTAATAAATACAAAGAGGCTGAATGTTATGCATTCGGCCTCTTTGTATTTATTAGTTTATAAGGATTACTCTTTAACGATTGTTTTCCGTTCAATCACCCTGTCTCCTCCTCTACCGCCGGACAATAGCGCAAAAATCAAAACAATAACAATTAAAGCCCCCACTATATAGATCCAGGGAAATGAACTTCCGTCATTGTCTTTATTAATATCTACATTAATATCCGCACCTGTTTTTTCCTGAGCGATTGCCATAACATTAAGAAACATTAATATTAAAGCTGAATTGATCTTTTTCATAAGTTGTGCTTTTTCGATACTATAGTGCATATACCTTGCCAAAAAACTTCCCCAAGATATTGCATCGTGGTTTTAAGAGCAGCAAACGGCTAAACAAACCTCTTTTGTATTGTTTTCAATACAGTTGATATGGATATCTTTTGAAGTAATGACCCGAGTTCGATTAAGGATCGGAGATTGCGCCATAGGTGTCCCGAATGTTGGTAGAAAATATAATTATGAGCGGTTGTGCGTGCCGTAGGTACGCTATCCCGAACGTTCGGGAGTCCCGTACCTATGGCACGGAATTTACAACGGCCTGTTTTTTCTACCAACATTTAACCCCGATGGGGTTATTACCCTTAACTTAATAGCATTGGCATCACTCCCAAGGGGTTGAGAAAACCCACAGCTCCCTTGCAAACGTCATAATTAAAATCGAACTCAGGTTAATAACCTCTTGCAAGGCAAGATACTGTGTCCCCGCTTCCCCTTGCCGTCCTGGCTGCCCTTCTATTCTTTTTTTGGAATCATTAAAAAACATTCAAATCAGAGCTAGAGAACACACAAAACCTTTGTTAACTGTCAGGAAAATAAACCAACATTAGAAAACAATATATATCAAACCATGTTGTCCGTATAAAGCACTTTTCTAAGATCATTAATAAATTACCTTACAAGAAACTGCACTTGCTATGTAATATTATGAGCGACCAAAAAAATCATTTTTCTTTTCGAGCAAGATACCAAGGCACTGGCTGTAGACATTGCACATTAAAGTTTATATGGCAACTTTCTATTATCGGCTTATGTATTACTCCTTTGAAATCTTTCCCGCAAAAAACCACACCGATTTTTACGCCTTCCGAAATCAAGAAGCTATCAGTTGAAGAACTGATGAATATTGAAATAACTTCTGTTTCAAAATTGCCCGAAAAATTAACAGAGGTTGCATCGGCTATTCAGGTAATTAATAATGAAGACATACGCCGGTCTACCGCAACGAGGCTGCCCGATGCACTGCGGCTTGCACCCAATCTTCAAGTGGCACGTGTTGGTGCGCATGACTGGGCCATTTCGGCGAGGGGTTTTAACGGATATCCATTTGGAAACAATACTCTTGCAGATAAACTGCTGGTGATGATTGATGGCCGAACTATTTATGAGCCGATATTTGGGGGGGTTAATTGGGATATACAGAATGTTTTGCTGGAAGATATCAACCGCATAGAAGTTGTAAGCGGGCCAGGAGGAACTTTATGGGGTGCTAACGCCGTAAATGGAGTAATAAATATAATCAGCAAGAGTGCAGAAGAAACTCAGGGTTTGTATGCTTCAGGAAGTTATGGAAGCTTTTTAAGGGAATTTGGTGCATTGAGGTACGGCTCTCACATTGATTCTACACTATTTTTCCGTGTTTACGGCCAATACTTCGGGCATAAGGGTTCAGAGTTGGGTTCAAATACGATCAACATAGATGACAAATGGAATATGGCTCAGGGTGGCTTCAGGATTGATTATCTATTATCAAGAGCTACAAATTTAACTTTACAAGGCGACTACTATGATGGTAAAATAGACAACCCCCGAACTACTTATTCTGACGGACAAAATGTAATAGGCCGATTATCTCATACTTTTTCTAAGAATTCTGACATAACGTTGCAAGTATATTATGACCGCACCTGGAGAAACACCCACTTTGCAAATCCATTTAAAAGCCTTATAAACACATACGACGCTGAACTTCAACATCACTGGACTTTAAACTCACATAACCGGATTCTATGGGGCGCTGGCTATCGTGTATTAGATAATGAAACCAACAGGGGGTTTGATCCAGCAAATCGAACCCTGGAACTATTTAATGGCTTTATTCAGGACCAAATTAGTTTAATTCCTAAACATCTTGAACTAACATTAGGTACCAAACTGCTACATAATGATTACAGCGGCTTTGAATGGCAACCAAGTGTCCGCCTGGCCTTGCTTCCGGATACAAAACATACTATTTGGGCTGCAGTCTCCCGGGCAGTAAGGACACCAGCCCGCTTCGATGCTGATTTAACCACCTTATCTGAATTTGGAGAGCTATTTAAGTCTGAAAAGGTAATTTCGTATGAAATAGGCTATAGAATACGCCCTATCGAAAAAATGACATTCTCCCTTGCTGGTTACTATAATGACTACACCGACTTACGTAGCATTAATAATAACCCTAGCGCTCCTCCTGCCAGAATATTTGCAAATAATCAGGAAGCAAAAACCTGGGGATTTGAGATTTCGGGAAATGCCATTATTACTAACTGGTGGAGGACACGTGGAGGTTATACCTTTCTTCATAAAAAATTCAACACAACATCAGCCAATGTGATTCCGGGAAGTAATTTACTCGAAGCTCTTGACCCCAAACATCAGGTAATGCTTCAATCGATTATAGATTTGCCCAAAGGCATTCAAATTGATTGTGTAACAAGGTATGTTGACCAAATACCACTAAGCTTAACAGAAAATGTTCCTTCTTACTACCTACTGGACGCCCGAATAGCATGGCAATACCGATTTTTTACACTTGCAGTTAACGGGCAAAACTTGCTTGAAAACAGCAATGCCGAGTTCGGTAGGCGTAAAATCCCCAGAAGTGTGTATGGCAACTTAACTATTCGTTTTTAAGCCGGGTAGCTGGTGACCTTTCTCCTGCCCTTTCTATGTTAAAAAAAACAACTCTCTATCCATGACATAAAAGCCTCCCCCCCAACCCCTCTCCAAAAAGAGAGGGGAGCTAAATCAGTGGTAGTTCTGGAAGTTCGTTCTTTAATGTCACTTCTCCTTTCGGTGTTTAAAAAAAAATGGAAAACTACCCACATGATTTAGGTAAACAAGATATAATCCTATCATTAAATGGGACAATTCATGAATTGCCCCTACGCATGGTATCACCTCCCAAGCTATTACTCCAAATGTTTCTATTATTATGAATCAATGCGATAAATGGAACCCGTGTAGGGGCGATTCATGAATCGCCCGTCACAGAAGTTATGGAAAGTAAGCAGTTGGCTCACTTCCGTCAAATACTCGAAAAATAATTTAAAATAGCACCTTTGTATTTGTGTTACACCCGTGTAAGTGTACCAGTACTAAATGGGATTATTAAGAATATTACTCGCCTTATCTGTAATTGTTAACCACTCCGAAAACTTCTTCGGACTAAGATTGGTAGGCGGTAAAATTGCGGTTGAAGCTTTCTTTATTATCTCAGGATTTTACATGGCAATGGTGCTGAGCGAAAAGTACAGTCGCATTAACAAGCCATACTTTAGCTTTATCAGCGGGCGATTTTTAAGGCTCTACCCTGTTTACTGGAGCGTTTTAATTTTCATAGCTTTTTATTCTGTATGCCATGGCTTAGTCAATGGAAACTATCTTTTTGTTAAGGCCTATTTGGATTATGCGAACAATTTTTCGTTGGCAAGTTATGCTTATTTCATTTTTACCAACATCGTCATTTTCGGGCAGGATATAATTATGTTCATGGGCGCAGATGGACATGGAAGCTTGCATTTTATCAAGAACTTTCGATTATCGCACCCTGCCATCCATAATTTCCTGCTCATTGCTCCAGCTTGGTCAATTAGCCTCGAAATGATGTTCTACTTATTGGCACCACTCCTAAATAAGGGCAAAACCATATTGCTATTTGTGTTACTGGCAGCCAGCTTTATCTCCAAGTTAGTTATTCTCAATAAGGGCTTTAACCACGATCCATGGACTTATCGCTTTTTTCCTTTTGAGCTCGCCTATTTTATATTCGGTATGCTGTCTTACAGGTTATTTCGTGCCTGGAAGAAAAAGTATACTCCCATTCTTCAAAAAATCATCTCGATTTATCTGATTGGTATTACGGTTTTCTATGTCCAACTCCCAATTTTCGCTTATAAGGATTATGTTTACTTGTTTAGTATCTTCATCGGCGTACCGTTTTTGTTTTTACAAACCAAACACAACCGCACAGACCGCTTTATTGGCGAATTCTCGTATGTAGTTTACATTTCGCATGCATTCTTCATCAAGCTACTGCTTACCTCATTAATCGTCCCTAAAACATGGCTTAGCGAAGCGGCAACGCTCATAACATTCGCCTTCTCCTGGTTTGTAATTGAGTTTGTTTCGAAAAGGGTGGAGAGATACAGGGCACAACGATTGGTGTATAAAGGCTAGAAAAGTTCAGTGTAAATGAAGTGCCGAAAGTCAATATTGCAAAAATAACCGCTGGGAACTGCGAAAATTCTAAATCGCCGAGTCCTTGTTCAAGTGTTCAAGAGACTCGGCTAGGAATCTAATACCTAAACTGTACCATCTGGCCGTGTGTAGGGAGAGGCGATATTGAGCAAGTTGCATACGCTCTCTGCCTTCGGCATGTATTAAGCAGTTTAATTTCTTTTTCATATGCCTTAATGAGCTCCCGCTGGTCGGTTATTGAGGAAATAATTTGTGTTTATTGTCTCAATGAACTGTCGTTGATTGGTTCTTCCAAAGGTCCACCGCACTTATCTATTTCACTTTTTAATAGGAATTCTGTTGATTACAAAATTTACCAAAGGAAGTCCGGCGAACATCATCCAGGGGACCAGAGTAATTGTTAATAACAGAGTTCTTTGATACAATGGTAAAACAGATAATAAATCGCCAAAAATGTAAAGGAGCAGAGTTATGGAAGGATAAATCACCACCCAAACTTTCAGGGAAGCAATTAATGTCATCTTTGTTTTCATAATGCCAGTTCGATTAATATTTTCTTTCATTAAATAACTTAAAATAAGCAGCTTGCTTTTCCCCGGATGTGCTCGTAACCACGGGTTGCGCCCGTGATTGCTGAAAGTCAAGCCTTTCAGGCTTGCTTTGTAGCAGAACATGCTATGCAAGTCTTTCGATTATAGCGCTTAAACCAGACGCCGAGGGACATCGATGAGTTCTTCTATTTCTTAAGTTATGACGTTGCCCCTCCAAAGGAAGACACTAAGCCTCAACATCATATCGCTCTATTTAAACTAGTTGCAAAAAGCCTACGGCTTAATTATCTGTCCGGTATTGGCTCCAAAAACGCTTTTTCGGAAACCGTATTCTAGCTGTTGCATAGTTACAGGAATATCGCCCGGAAAAAACGGAAAATATTGCGGTGAGTTTTCAATAACGGTGGGGCTAACTGCATTAATGCGAATACCTTTATCCAATTCAATTGCTGCAGCCCTAACAAATCCCTCTACAGCTCCATTAGCTGCCGATGCATTGGCAAAGTTCAACTGTGGCTCATGGGTTAAGGCTCCGGTAATTAGCGTAAATGACCCTTTAGGCTTAATATAGTGCTGGCCGATAAGTACCAGGTTAATTTGCCCCATCATCTTTCCCTCAATGCCTTTTCTGAATTCGTAATCTGTTAACCCATTCCAGGGGCCAACATACGTAGGGCCGGCTGTGGATATGAGCGCATCAAAAGGCCCTGCCTGCTTATACATATTCTCGATAGACGCGGTGGAAGTGATATCCACCTGAATATCGCCGCTTTTGGGAGCTGCCTTAATTACCTCATGTTCTTTTTCAAATGCACTTGCTAAGTGCTTGCCCATAGTGCCTGTTGCGCCAACAATAATGATCTTCATTTTTTGTAAATTTTATTACGCAAAACTAGTTCGGACGGCAGGATCAGGAATAGCACATAAAGCGGTTTGTATAGGACTTATATAAAGTTTCGCCTAAAAGCATCGGGAGAATGTCCGGTATGCTTTTTAAAAAACCTGATAAAATAAGAAACGTCTTCATACCCCATCTGCTCGCTAATCTCCTTTACCTGGTTAGATGTTGCAAGTAAATATCTTTTAGCTTCCAGAATAACATGTTCGGTTATTAACTCTGAAGCGGTTTTGCCTAATGTTGTTTTAGTGATTTCATTAAGCTGATAGGGCGAAAGATTCATCAATTTTGCGTATTGTGATACTTGCTTGCAGGTAATAATGTGCGTTTGCAAGAGTTCCAAAAATTCTTCCAGGCGTTCCTGAGTATATGTGTTAATACTTGTTGCCAGGGCATTTGAACGTTGGCTTTGCCTGAAAAGCTCGATGAAGAATATATCCAGATTAGCCTTGATAATATCCTGATAACCATCTTCTCTGTTGGTATATTCCTGAAATATATTGAATAAAACAGCATGCAATTTTTGAAACCTGTTCTCCGGAAGTTTGCAAAAATTCCCGCTGGTGTCCTTTAGTCTCTGCAAAGACACCTTGTTGCCTGGATGGTAAAACTCAGTATTAAATGCCATTAAAAATCCAGTGCAACAGCTTTGCAACATAAGCTGATGGACTTGGCCAGGGCGCAGACAGAAAACGCTATTGTCAACAGCCTCATGCTGTTCAAAATCTATTTCGTGGCTGCCTTTTCCATTTTGTAGTGCAAGGATGAAAAAGAAATTATGCCGGTGCAGGCCCTGAACCAAATCTTGTCCATTAAGTAGCTCTTTAATATCACGGATATTGAAGCTGGGGGAAGAAGCGTGCTCCGCACATGTTGGCCGGATATGCCTTATTGGAATTTTCTTCATTTACCTTCCTATTAATCTGCCTGGATTTCCAAATTTAAACTTAAGCTGTATGTTTCCATTTTTTTTTGCCTTATGGCCTGATGAGGTAGGGCGAAATTATGCAAAGACATTTGCTAAAAAAGTAACGTACGAAGACAGGGGTTACATTACTTATATGCCGGTATTAAGTAATGGCAATTCAAGCATATGCAAAAACGACTTAAACCCTTATCCTCCATTCCATTTCTTGCCGGCCTGACTTTATTGTTAGTAAACGACTTTATTTTAAAAGAAAGATATCATAATTTTCTAACCGGCAAACTTTCAGACTTTGCTGGACTTTTTATCTTTCCCTTTTTCTGGAACGTCGTTTTTCCAAAGAATAAGCGCCTAATTTTCTTTATCACAGTTGTATTATTCGTCTTTTGGAAAAGCCCTTATTCTGAATCACTTATAAATTTATTTAGCTATTATTTTTATCCGATTTATCGGGTAGTTGATTTTACAGACCTCATTGCTTTTGCTTCCCTCCCGCTAGCCTGGGGAGTATTACAGCTCCGAACTCGAAGTTTAAACTTTAGTCCCTGGCTTTCCGCGGGGTTAGCAATTTTCTCCTTTTGTGCTACATCTGTCAATAAACCTTCCCAAACTTTTGAACAGCCCCAATATGTATTGTTTCAAGCGAATCCTTGGTTTTTAGACACGCTGGTGGTTGATGAGGGAATGAGGGTATTCAGACAAAACAATCTTATAGCCGTTGAGGTGAAAAATATCCGCATAGAAAAAGAGCCAGCAAAAGACGACGACTTCCATAAAAATCTCATACTTAAAAACCTTAGTACAAGCGTATTAAATTTACTATATAATTCGCAGAGCCAACAATTAAGAGAGCCGGCTGGCACAAACAAATTAAGTATTGAAACCTCTGAATATAGAGATATTGCGAATTTTACCGGAAGCAAGCTTGACGGGAAATTTTTAAGATACAGCAATAATGGAGAACTGTTGATTGACGGATATTTTAAAGATGGAGTGGAAGACTCCATTTGGACTATCCGGGATTCAGGCACTAACCTAATAACTAAAAAGACTTTTGTTAAGGGAGAAACGACCCAAATAGATACATTCCAATCTGAACAGCTGATTTCGTCTGAAAGCCTGAATACCAGGAAAATTACTATTAGAAACAAGTATTTTCATTTAGGAATTTTACTTGCCTTACTTATTGCTACAACAACTTTAATTGTTAGAAACTCAAAAGTCACCGATCCTGTAGTGTCTTTTTCTCTTATCTATAAATTCATACTGGCTGCAGTGCTATCATTCGTAATTGTATTAATTTATGTGTTATTGTGTTGGTTAATTCCTGATTCATCCATTTCACTCTTCGATTTAGCACTTATATGTCTCTGTGCTGTTATTCTAGTGATGTTAACCCTCGGTATTGTAAAAATCAAAAAACATATAGATGTTATATTGTATTGCTTGCTCCTTACACTCGCATTTACCTGGTATATGGAATTTTTAAACCTTAAGCAATTAAGCAGTGAGAAGGAGTCCTCGACTATCTATCCGTATAATTTGGGGAATTAACAGCGCCGGCAATCAACCTCGCTGCATTTAATTGCCGGTGAGTTCAAAGCATAGGAAGAAGTAACTCTCTGAACGAGTTGAGGGCAAAAATGGCTCCAAAAAACAAGCCTTCAGAAAATCATGACAGGCGAGGTTGAACCGAGTATAGGAAAAATCTCCAGTCAAATACCTTTACACACCTCAGCTGAAGCAGACGGCAATAAATCAATTCGCTTCCTTAAGCATATTCAGCAAAAGCTGTTGCCCTACCACGTTTGCTTTGTTACTTGATGAATTGTTAAATGTTGTCATTGCTGCATTTTCACCATCGCCCTCAGCCTTCTTACCCATTTTTATGTCTTTTATAGTTAAAGTAATATCTAATGAGGAAAGAATGATTTTGCCTCTTCCATGCGGAAATATGCTTAAAGCAGAATAAACCTCTGGCTTATGGTCAGAGACACAAGCAACAACTGTTTCACCATTTAACAAACGCAATCCTATGCGGCTTTTATTGTAGGTTGCCAAGCTCTGATACTCCCAGTTAAATACACAGTTTTGCGGCAAACCATTGAATAAGCGATGCTCTTTTACAAAGAAGTTTCCGCCATACCAGGTGGTTCCCATTTCTTTTAACCCCCGGTAATCAATTATCTCCTTACGCCCCAAAAAGCTTGCCCATTTTTCAATATTAGCGGCAACAATCAAGGTGTTTCCTTCATTTACCCATTCCAAAATTTCGGTTACCAAGGGATTTCCGGTTTGTTGTGGGTCGAATGCCCCCACTAATAAATACTTGCCTTTGGGCCTTCCAGATTTGAAGGTTTTAAACGAATTAAGCCCTGCACTTTTTAGAAAATTCTCCATTACGCCACTGGTATCTGCTACCATGCCATCCTCAGGAATACCTTCTGTATTTAGTTTTACAGCGAAAAGATTATCTTCCCCCGAAGCTACAACCTGCCCATCGCGCTTTAACTCCGCCTTTATTACGGTATATCCTTCGGTTTGGGCTACAAATTTATTACCCGCCGATAAAAGCTCTCCGTAGGTGTACCCTCCTGTTGCTTTAACCGGAATAGATTTATTCAGAATTACCTTTCCTCCTTCTGCAACCGCCTTAAATTCTAATGTATACTCTCCTTTTAAATCCACTTCATTTACCAAATGGAAATCAACCACCGAGGTATCTCCTACCCCAAGTACTTTGCGGTTCATTTTTACAGCCACATATACCGGGCGGTTGTACCTGGCAATTAATTCAGGGTCTCCCTTAAGATTTCTGTAATTATCAACTATGCCCGAATGGTTTTCTAACTTCATGCTCTCCCAACCGTTTACTGCGTAGCCATCAGCCTGATTACCAATTCTAATATTTTCGATGGCCCTGCCCTGGTAGTAAAAAGCGACATTACCCATTTTTCGGGTCAAGGAATCAACGTTAGGAAAGGCTTTGCCAAAGCCCGTAGTAGCTTTCAGGAAGCTATCATAAGCATCGTACCATTTCAGGTAAGCGTTTGTTTCCCAACCAATAGTTGTTCCTGTCTTTACAATTTCATCTCTGATAAGTTGAAGACGTGGCGGAGTTCCAATTGCCCCTTCCTCTCCCCAATATTGTATTTCATCTTTATGGTCGAAGTACCTCAGATAGTCTTTCGGGCCTTTATACAGATTGTCATGATAGGTTCCGGGGCCGCCGGCATGATGCTGGTCAAACCAACCATAGTCGCGAAATGTAAAATCGTAAGGAAGTAAATGCAGCTTAAACCGGCTGTCGCGGCCAAGCTTAATGTCGCCGTTAGATGAGTTATAGGTTATGATGCGGGTTTCATCCATTTTATGAGCGGCAAGCATTTGCATGCTATCTTGCTTTTGTGGCTGGGCTCCGCGTTCGTTGTGCATATTATAAATCACCAGGGAAGGATGGTTACGGTCACGCTTTATCATCCTGAAAAGTTTTTCATTACGAGCAGCGAAGTAAAAATCTGCCTGCTTTTTCCCTTCAGGATCTGTAGCATTGAAACGATCAGCGGGATACTGGTTGCCTCCCGGCTCTTCGAAATACAGTAAACCAAGTTCATCGGCGTAGTCGAGCACATTTTGCTGGCCTATGGTGCGGTGGAAGTTCAGCATATTTAAGCCAATCTGTTTTGCAGCCATTACCTGCTTTTTCGCCAATTCATCAGATGGAGCAATACCATTCACTGGCCAGAATCCCCAGCTTATTGCCGTTCTTGCTACAATCCGTTTTCCATTTAGATAAAACTGCTTATCGCCATCTATATCTTTCACCTCAAACCACCTGAAGCCAAAACGTTGATTGTACTTATCGAAGCTTTTATCAACTCCCTGCCACTGTACAGAAATCGCATAAAGATTAGGTACATCAGGGCTCCAAAGTGCTGCATTGTCCAGGCGTATGGTGTAAGAATTGGTATTGCTTCCTTTTGAAAGCTTAGACACGGGATATGACTTTTGCCAAACCACTTTCTGGCTTCCTTGGGCTTCTTTAATCTGAAGGAGTAGCTCTCCACTTAGCGTTTTAGAACCCTGGTTTTGCGTGCTTATTTGTACATCGACCTCATTGGCCTTTGGCTTATTTTTAACAAACACATCATCTATAAAAACTTTGTCTGTTGCAATCAGCTTTACTTTTCCGGTAATGCCACCAAAACCATGGGTTGGATTTGTTCGGTAATTCCCCCACATAAAATTCTGAGAATCACGCCAGTCAAAGTTCCCGTTCGGGTCTGTAATCCGTACTGCAATTTCATTCGGCTTACCGAAAACTACGGCATCGCTTACGACTACAGAAAATGGAGTTCCGTTAACCAGGTCATACCCCACTAGTTTCTTATTAACAAACACTTCGGCCCGGAAACGTACACTTTCGAAATCCAGAACCAGGCGCTTCCCTTTTAAAGAAGAAGGGACATCCATTGTTGTTGTAAACCAGGATACACCTAAATAATTTCCGGTAACGCCAAAGGAATTACCATTTATTCCCCAATGAAATTGCTCAACGGTGGCAGGAAGCCGAACTTCCATACCTTTCTCCTTGCCGAGCCAATCCCATCCGCCGGTAGGCTGGTTCACTTTCAATTTCTTTACATCCACCGGAGGGGCATACAAGGGATCGTTAATCCATGAAGCTTTCTGGTCAAGTACCAGTTTCCAGTTATTACTGGATAAATCGAGAGAGAAACGCTCTGGAGCCTGCTGTGCAAATGAGCTAAAAAAGCTAAAAAGAGGAGGTATTGCTAAATAGAGGGCTTTTTTATAAAGCATTTTGTAAGTGTGGGATTGAGATTATTCTTTGTTAAAAAATACACCGGGGCTTTCATGTGGCCCCGGTGTAGCAACGGTCTTTGCACGCTAATCAAAATCTTATTGATAGCCAGTATGCTGAGTAAATTCGCCCTTGTTGGTTACAGCGTCTAATTGAGCACGTGGAATTGGCCTTACGATATGGAAATCCTGGATATTTGGAGCAACATCAGGATTATATGCTCGCACTCTGGCTATTAGCTTGCCGGTTCTTTTTAAATCAAACCAACGTAGTTGTTCGCCAGCAAATTCCCTGGCACGTTCATCCAAGATAAAATCAAGAGTAACCTGGGCAGGAGTTACCTGCATCTCGGCTACTTTGCCAGGCTTTGCAGCTCTTGACCTGATAATGTTGAGGTAATAAGCGGCAGAATCTGTACGCCCCAATTTTAATTGTGCCTCGGCAGCAATGAGGTAAAGCTCTGCAAATCTTATCACAAAAGCATCGCGTGAGCTTTGAGCTTCGTTAATCGATGCCCTGGTTGGGTCTAAAAATTTAGATAGTGTAGGGTATCTCAATTGGTCTTTTACTTTTCCATCTGCAGCATAGGTGTAATTTCTATCGTATACAAAGTAGTTTTTAGATGCCGCATTCGGGAAAGCTTTACGGGTAGCAACTACAGCAGTATCTCCTACTTTTTGATTAGGCCTTCTTTGCGAAGCTGTAGGGTTGTTTGCGATGTAAACTTCCTGGAAGGATGCCTCATAACGGGCATCATCATCCGAATAAAGGTCGAGCAAGAAGCGTGTTGGCATGTATCGATTAAATGGCCTTCCG
>Ga0307408_100001566_pt1 | contig 16891 bp, 13 predicted proteins | sample 322Cmetagenome_FD_202116 | JGI IMG/M metagenome (GOLD analysis project Ga0307408, IMG submission 202116) | Maize rhizosphere microbial communities from greenhouse at UC Davis, California, United States - 322HYB-C-3 | ecosystem: Host-associated > Plants > Roots > Rhizosphere > Soil | place...
TTTTGTGGATGCGAATTTGCTTGGATTGTACGTGGTAGGAATTCGAGTGAATGAATGGAGGAATGGGGTGATTATCAGTTCAACAACACGGGATTTTCTTTTCCGGGTAGTGAATTGTATCGTACAACTTACCGCAGAAGTAACTGAACAGGAAGATACTCCGGGGTTCATTTCTTATTGCCAAGGGCTGACATTTACCTTCGATAATCAGAGTTCAGGTGCAAGTAACTATTATTGGGATTTTGGAGTAGCCGGTTCTACAACGGATGTAAGTACTGCTTTTGAACCTACATTTACGTTCCCAACTCCCGGAACTTATGACGTAATGCTTATTGCGAACCCGGGATGGCCGTGTACGGATACCACTTTTGTTGAGATTACGGTGAACAACCCGTTTTCTGTGGATGTGAATTTCGAAGATTCGGCTTGTTTTATAAACAACTCACTCGATTTCCAGGCGGTGGTTAACGGACCCGCGGGTACACAATTGACCTGGGATTTTGGTCCGAACGGAAACCCACAAACTGCGACCGGTTCAGCTGTAAACAACGTGAATTTCGATAATCCTCTGGGGAATTATGTGAAGCTGGTTGGTGAAACGGCGCAATGTGCAGATTCTGTTCAATACCCGATCTTCTTTTTCAATCCTCCAACATCCAATCTCAATTTTCAACCGAATCATGAATGTTTAGGGTTTACCCAAACCTTTTTGAATGCGTCAAGCGGTGGAACCTATTTCTGGGATTTTGGTGTTCCTGGAATTACCACGGATGTAAGTACGCTAACTCAACCGACATATACTTATCCTGGTCCTGGAACTTACAGCGTAACGCTGATTGCGGAAATTGTTCCTGGTTGTGCGGATACGCTGGTTGAACCTATCACGGTTTATGAACCATTGGAAGTGGCTATCGTTCATCCCGATTCACTTTGTGTATTGAACAATTCCGTGAATTTTGTAGGAAATGTTCAAGGTCCTTCTATAACTCAATATTTGTGGAACTTTGGAGCGGGAGCAACACCTGCTACTTCAACTACACAAAATGTGGATGGAGTTCATTTCTCCAGTCCTGGAAATCATTTGATCACATTAACGGCGAGTTTCCTCGGCTGTTCAGAGTCCGCAAGTTCAAATCTGTTCCTTTACCGCGAACCGACTATAGATTTTTCAGCTTTGGATGCATTGCGATGTGCTCCGCATACGGCACAATTCTACAGCAATTGTACGGCCGATACGGAGATCCTGTATTTTTGGGATTTCGGTGACGGGACAACATCCAATGCTGAAAATCCGTCGCATGTTTACCCTAATCCGGGACAGTATAGTGTAACACTTCAAATTGTAACGGAAAAAGGCTGTGTTGATACTTTGACTCAGGAAGAGATCGGATTGATCGTTGTTCATCCGAATCCAACGGCCGATTTTTCAATCGACAAGGATTATACGGATATCTGTAATTCCGAAATCCAGTTTACTGATCATTCTGTAGGAGCGCTTTATTACCATTACATTTTTGACGATGTAAACGGAGCTACTTCATCGGAACAGAACCCAACTTACACATACGCCGGCGACGGGTTCCATCATCCTGTCCTTGTGGCGGAAAACGAATTCGGTTGTACAGATACGGCCCGAGCTAGTTTGTTCATAGAGCCGTTTACACCATATATTCCAAATACCTTTACTCCGGATGGTGATGAAAACAACAACCAGTTCGAGGCGGTACTGGCATTGGAAGCAGTAGAGTGGAAAATGGAAATCTTCAATCGGTGGGGACAATTGGTTTACACAACAACCGATCAGTACGATTACTGGGATGGAACTTTCAATGGAATGGCTTCACCGGAAGGTGTTTACATTTACAAAGTAACATATGTTCCTTGCGGAGTAATCCAGGATAAAAAACTGATTACAGGACATGTGAGTTTGCTTCGATAAATTAAGTTCAAAGGTGCTTTATACTTATGCATTGAACTTTTGGAGTATCTCAAATACTTTGAACTAGTTTTTAAACTTACTGGCCATCGTCAATCCGAGCAACTTCGCTCTTGATTTTGCCATTTCCGCTTTTTCGCCTTCAAAGAGTCTGTCGACAGTTTCAGAGAACAATTTCACCCAAATCTCGAAATGTTCCGGCTGCAAATGCATGTTCTCGTGTTTTTGTGTGACATTGGTTGTATAACCCGGTTCGTCGAGTAAAACGAAACTCCAAAAATGGATCATTTTAGGCATGTGATGCTCGAAATTCAGATTTTTGAAAAAAAAACCGATGTATGGGTTTTTCAAAATGTCTGTATAGAATGTGTTGACTAACAGTTCGATATCTTTTTTATTTGATATATCGCTTTTCATTTTTGATCTTTTTTTTGAAAAAAATGTTGTTACCAAGTTTACCTATTGGCATTTACAACATTAACTACTGTGAAAAGGTTGGAACCAATACTCGAAGCCACAACTTCAAAATCCTGTACTTTTTGCACATCGCTAATTTTCAAAGTTACGAGAATTGGTGTTTAGAACTTTTGGTAGAACAGAATTAAAGAAATAAATACCAAACACCTAAATCAAAAATCACTTGCTGGTGTTCGTTCTCCTTGTACTGAAAATTCAGGATAAGGATACGGACACCTTTAGTGTTTTTATGTTGTGATCTTTCGCAGGATTGAAAATATATTTGTTAAATGAAAAATTTATTGATTTTATTCATAATAGCATTCTACGCGTTGAATGCTTCTGCACAAGAGAAGTCTTATCTGAAAATACGGTCACTGCAGGGGAAAGTACTTAACACAATAGATAGTTTGATGTTTACTGATGATATGAGCAATTCATCTTTCTATATTATTGATTCCTTAACTAAAGAAGCATTTACAGGAAAAGCGGTGATTTACTATGGAGTAAACGCATTGGATTCCATAGATCTTGAAAAGGGATACCAGGAGGGTTGGATGAAGACTTATTGGATAAAGAACGAAGGGAATTTGGAATTATCTGATTTACATTACGTAAGCCAACGGAAATTGATTTCGGTTTCTAAAATAATTGGTTCAAAGTTAAGAACGACATCAGCTTTTGCCAAGTATTATTCGAAAAACGGATGGAACTTTTTAGAGGTTATTTATAAACACTCAGGAAAAATTATTGTAAAACAAAGTTTCTATTCGTCTGTAACAGGTAAATCAAAAGCAAAGTTTAAATATTCGACCAATGAAGAATTGGAAGAATATTTTAGAGTTCACTATCAAATTTATTCTTACTGTAAAGAGTCAGGCTTTTTCGGAGTTAATGAAATCCAGTAGCTTGACATGATCTTGTAAAGTGTCTATTTTAGTAATAAAGAAAAATCGTTGCAACAATCTTAAGATCACTTAAACCACCCGGAATACATCACGTAATTATTCGCAATGCGCAGCACTTCGCCGTCAAATAACTCGGGAGAAAGCGTTTTTACTTTCTTTGCCGGAACGCCCGCGTAAACACTCCATGATTCAACCCGTGTTCCTTCAAGAAGAACAGCTCCTGCAGCAATAATACAATTCGATTCGATGTAGCAGTTGTCCATGACAATTGATCCCATTCCTATGAGCACATTGTCCTCAACCGTGCAGCCATGCACGAGTGCGTTATGTCCTATGGAAACATTATTGCCGAGAATGGTTTTGGTTTTTTCGTAAGTGCAATGAATTACAGCTCCGTCCTGCACATTTACCTGGTTTCCCATGCGAATAGAATTTACATCCCCGCGGATAACGGCATTGAACCAAACAGAACACCTGTCGCCCATCACCACATCACCGACCACAGTAGCGTTCTCAGCTAAGTAAATATCGTCACCGAATTGAGGTTCAATTCCCCTGCAAGATTTAATAAGAGCCATATTTTTAGTTTTAACAAAGTTAAAACTAATTGATACTTCGACTACGCTCAGTATGTAAAATGCCGTCTTCTGGAATTTCCAAAAAAATATTAGCTTGACGTTTATATAGTAGACTGAGGCTCTCGAAGTCTAGACCACCCATTTCTTATCCAGGGCCAAACGAATTGCTTCTACCTTCGAATTAACGTGAAGTTTTTCGTAGATGTTGGTCATGTGTTTACGAACCGTATGCGGACTGATAAAATGCTCATCGGCGATTACTGTATAGCTTTTTCCTTTCGCCAAACCATTCAAAATATCCATTTCGCGGGCACTTAAAGGCGATTCGGTTTCTTTAGTTGTTTCCTGTCCTTTTTGGATGAATTGGAAGGCTTTTCTCGCAATGCTTGGTGACATAGGTGCACCTCCGTAGATCATCACATCGTCAATTGCCCGGTGCAGGTCCGGAATGGAATCGTCTTTCAGTAAATAGCCACTTGCTCCGGCACAGATCGCGTCAAAAACACGTTCCACATCGTCAAAAATGGTGATCATAAGGAAATGAATATTGGGATAAAGCAATTTTGCACGACGTACGGTTTCTATTCCGTCAAGTTCAGGCATGTCAATATCCATGAACACAACATCCGGAATTGGCTGGTTTTCCGCCTGCATCTGGGTCAAAAAATCAACACCGTTGAATGCAGTCATCATAATGTCAACACCGGTTTTGGCCTGTAGTTTGTCTTTTAAGATCTGTACGTTGAACGGCTTGTCGTCGACCAAAGCAATTTTGCAATTTTCCATAAAGCGAATATGCGACGTTTTATAATTAAAACCAATTACGCAATTGGAGTATTTTTCCATTTAATACTGTTTTATCTGGTAGAGTTCCGATCTCCGGTTTCTGAAGTTGCGTGTTCCGTGTGTTACAGATGCGTTAGCAAAAAATGAATGCTTCAATTCAGATTGTGTTGTTATTCCGATTCATACTCCCGGAGATGCAAAACCTGAACAAATGTAGACTCCTGTCAGCGAACCTGAAATAACGCAACTGCTGTAAAATTGACAGTAGGCTTCGAGAGCCTCAGCCTACTGAATTTTCGTACATGGACACTGAGTTTCTCGAATGCGCACTGAGGATTTGAAGTGAACCTGTCGAACTGTCTCGAAGTGCGCATCATCTCCAGTTCAGGATCTCCAATCGCTTGTTAGCTGAAGAATTGTATTTCAACTGTATAGAACGTATGATCTTCTCTATCGAGTTCCATTTCGCCTGGCGAAAAGAAGTTAGTGCAATAATGGAACGACCGGGATATTTTCCTTCATGGTCATTGATCGTTTTCAGGTCTTTTTTCGAAGAAATGTATTCCGAATAATTTTCCGGAATCAGTGTGTAACCGCCTTGCTGGTCAACCATTCGCATTAACAAGTCCATATTTCCACCCTGGTAGTTCCAGAAATCATCGTTTTCTTCACTGATAGCACAAAATTCCATCATCTGCGTTCGCAGGCAGTTTCCTTTGTTCAACAACCAGGGTTGCAGGTTTTGGAGTTCATCCACCAGCAAATGCTGACCCGAAGTTTCAGGAGCATAGGCCAGAATTTCTTCAGAGAACAGCGGCACTATCCGTAAGGAAGATGTGTCGACCGGTCCGGCTAAAATGGCAAGATCAATTTTGCGTTGATCGATTGCTTCCAGTAGTTCTTCTGTCTTCAATTCTTCTACGATCACCTGGGTTTCCGGAAGCAGTTCTTTCCATTCTCGGAAAGAATCGAGGAGGAGATAAGCCGCAATTGTTGGAATAACTCCGATCCGCAATCGTTCGGTATAAGAACCAGTAAACTCAGCTTTCAATTGGTCGATAGCCCCGAAATCTGCCTGGATCTGTCGAAGAATGGGTAGCAACTGGCTCCCGAATTCCGTCAACTCCCAATTTGCATTGTCGCGATGAAACACTTTTTGTCCGAACAATTCTTCCGCCTTCTTTAACTGCATGGAAAGTGTAGGCTGGGTAACGAAACATTGTTCAGCCGCTTTGCTGATGGAACCCGTTTCTACAACGGCGAGGATGTACGCGATTTGTTGCTGTGAAATCATATAGATAGAATCTAATTATCTATAAAAATAATCAATATTATTTATGTGTGTTCCTGTACTATCTTTGTTCACTAAAAGTTCAATTGTTCAAAAGTTCAAAAACATGAAATACGTTGAACGGGTTTGGACTCTTTAAACTAAGAAATATGGACACAACAGCATATAACGATAAACTAAATACGCTCCTTGGCACATACCAGGTGCATTACCAGAATCTGAGAGCTTTGCATTGGAATATCAAAGGCGAGAATTTCTTTGAATTGCATTTGAAATACGAAGAATTGTACACGAGAACACAGGTAATCATTGATGATCTGGCGGAACGAATCCTGACTTTAGGAATAACTCCTTTGCATCGTTTTGATGATTATTTAAAAGTGAGTTTACTTAAAGAGAATTCAACAATTCATGAAGGTAAACTTGGAATGGAGTATATTCACACCGCCCAAAAGCAAATTCTTGAATTGGAAAGAGAAATTCTGGGGTTGGCTTCTGACGCAAATGACGAAGGAACAAATGCATTAATGAGCGATTTAGTGCGGGAAAAAGAAAAAACGAATTGGATGTTCGCCGCTTGGCTGAATAAATAAATATCCAGATAGACAGAATTTGAATTTTGAAAATCCGGTAGTCTGAGCATCTGAAAATATAATAGAAGTAAAAACAAATAAAAACAAAATAAAAACAAAATAAAAATGAGTGTAGTAGGTAAGAAATTTCCTTCAGTAGCGGTAAACGCAATCGATGAGATGGGGGATACATTCCAAATTGATGTATTGCAACACGCAATCAATAACAAGAAGAAAGTATTGTTGTTCTGGTACCCGAAAGATTTCACTTTTGTTTGTCCGACAGAAATTCATGCTTTCCAGGAAGCGTCTGCAGAGTTTGCAAAAAGAAACACAGTGGTGATTGGAGCATCTTGTGATACTGCTGAGGTACATTTCGCATGGTTAAATACAGCAAAAGATAACGGTGGAATTGAAGGAGTTAAGTTTCCTTTAATCGCTGATTCAACACGTCGTTTGGCTGAAGAATTGGATATTTTGGATTTCGATCCGTACGATGAAGATTCAGCTGGTGATAACGTTCCATACCGCGCAACATACCTGATTGATGAAGAGGGAACTGTTTTCCACGAATCAATTAACCATATGCCGGTTGGACGTAATGTACAGGAGTACATCCGTTTGGTTGACGCTTACACACATGTTCAAAATCATGGTGAAGTTTGTCCTGCAAACTGGGAAGAAGGAAAAACAGCAATGAAAGCTGATCGCGTTAGTACAGCTGAATACTTAAGTAACAATTAAGGAGTTATGTTTACAGAGTTAACAGAAGACAATTTGGGGCAATTGCTCGATTCCAACGCGAAAGTGATGGTGCAGTACGGTGCCGGATGGTGTGGTAACTGTAAAATTACCAAGCCGAAGTTCAAGCGTATGGCAGAGGAAAATCCGGATATGGAATTCTATTATGTTGACGCTGAAAAACTACCGAACTCACGTCAGTTTGCGGATGTTTCAAACCTTCCGACCTTTGCAGGATTTGTGAACGGTAAGCTGGTGAAGCAAACACAGGGGAATAAACCGGAAATCATTCAGGAAGTTAGAGATGAGGTTGCCCGTAATTAAGCACATGGTTGGTTTCATTGAAGCCAATGATGAGGATTACATCAACGAAACCATGGAAACGCTGGAACATTTAATTGATGCTCCGGGACTGAAAGATGAAGAGTTGGATGTGATCGGTGAATTGTTGTCAAACTTCGCAGGTGCCATCGAGGTTCATAAAGCAATGAAGTCGGGGAAATCCCAGCGCGAAGCTTTGAATGAGTTTATGGGCCGGGTCACCGGTTCTATAGATAAATAGACTTAGGCTGTCCAATTCGGACAGCCTTTTTTCTTTTCCGCAAAGACGCAAATTTATGTTCGCCTAACGGACTCACAGATTTTTGACTTTAAGAATCATAGGAAAAACAAAGCGAGTGCGTTAGCCGAGCCAGTTTGCGTCTTCGCGGGAGGTAAAGACTTTTCGGGATCTTGGAAAGAAAATGCTGAGGATTTTACTAATTTTCGCCTCTGAAACTGCATACTGAAAACACGTTATGGAATTAAAGAAAATCCGAATCCTGCTACTTACTGCGCCACTCTTTCTTACAATTGGTTGTCGGAATAACAAAGATATCCTGGCAGAAAATATCGATCGCATTTATGTTGACTACGACATTTACACAGCGAATAATCTTGGAAGCACATTTCCTGGAACAATTGGAGTAGACTTGAATTCAGGTGAAACCGTAGAACTGAAAAACAACAAGGGTTTTAATTCTTCTGAGAATTTTGACGCGCGAATTAAGGACAAGACCATAACCGTTTTTGGACCAATTGCGAACTACAATTCATCAAAAGTCCCTGTTCAATTGATGTTTACCGATAAGAAAGATATCCAGGTAACCTATACAGATTCTGTTTACCTCAATTTCAAAGGAGATGCACATGCCTGGTACGCTGGTTATCGTGGAAACAATGGCCAAACCGGTGATGCGGGAAAAACACCATTGTTATTTAGAGATGGAACTGACGGCGGATTTGGAGGTTTTGGAGAAAATGGTACCAATGGAGACGAACTGGAGGTTTATGTTTGGGCTAATGCGGATACGCTTTTTTTCTATGTGAATAACATTACACGCGGTTACGGAGATCGTTACAAGATCATTGGAGCAGAAGGAAAATTCCTGGTTGAAGCAAATGGCGGGAACGGTGGTTCCGGTGGTAAAGGTGGCGATGGCGGCGATGGAAAAAGAGGCGAAGTAAGTACAAACACTACAAAACTTCCCGGGAATGGTGGTCGCGGCGGACAAGGCGGACAAGGTGGTCGCGGCGGAAACGGCGGCAGAGTTACTGTAAATGTTCACCCGACAGCTGCTGGAATGGATACGCGTTTAGTCATCAATGTTGATGGCGGATGGGGAGGTTCCGGTGGTGATGGAGGAACCGGTGGAAAAGCAGGAAGCCCGGCAACAGGTCAGAGTGAAGGAATCAAAGGTATTACTGGTTCAAAAGGATTGAATGGCCCGTCGGGTGTTCAGGGAAATGTTTCCGTACTCACCCGTACTTTTGATTTTTCGGAATATCAGTAGTGAAGGGAGTCGAACAACCTTCACTAAGCTTTTTCTTTTCTCAGCTGATTCAGGTAATAGATCTGAACAACTCCGATAGCAACGTTGCTGATAATTATCGGCCAGGAATCGATAAAGAAACCATAGGTAACAAAAGTCACACATCCGCAAAGATTAATTGACCTGATGTGTTTGATGTTTTTCATCAGGAACGATGTCAAAACGAATAGCGATGCCAGGTAACCAATGCATTCGGTGAAAGTGAAATATTTTTCCATATGCTAAATGTAAGCCCGTTCTATTTGGTATTCAAGGAATTTTTTGGGTAAATGCTTTTAGCTAAGTGAAAAGTCAAAAGTTAGAAATCAAAATATAGGAATCCAGTTTAAGAAATAGAGAATAAACCTTCTCCATTCTAATCTTCATATTTACCCTTTTTGACTTTTACCTTTTAATTTTTGACTTTAAATTAAACCTTTACTAATAACCTGCATCAAACCAAAAAACTACAACATGATAAAACACACTCTCCTCATCGCCTTTACGGCATGCTGCTGTCTTATTTCCAAAACTTCATCAGCGCAAGATTTTTACGACAGATCAACAATTCAAACCATCGAAGTCTTCTTCGGTTTCTCTGACTGGGACACACAACTCGACGCTCTGGCTTCGTCTACTGAAGATTACCTGCTTGCAGATTCTGTTCGTATCAATGGTGAAACCTTCGATAGTGTAGGTGTGAAGTACAAAGGAAACAGCTCGTACAATGCGAGTAATAACAAAAATCCACTGCACATCGAATTGGATTATACGCATGGAAGTTACGATTACCAAGGGTATACGGATATCAAACTGCAAAACGGTTACCAGGATCCGTCTATGATTCGTGAGGTGTTGAGTTATGCCATTTTGGAGCAATACATGGATTGTCCGAAAGCGAATTTCGCTAATGTTTACATCAACGGAACATTGCGCGGTTTGTACTCAAATGCCGAATCGATCAACGATAAATTTAATGGTGATCATTATTATACGAGTGATGGTTCGTTTTTTAAATGTAATCCTGTGGGTGGTGCTGGTCCCGGTGGTGGTACAAGTCCCGATCTGAAATATCTTGGCATGGACAGTTCGCTTTATGTAACCGGCTATGAGTTGAAATCTGAATACGGTTGGAATGATCTTGTAGACTTGATCAATACGTTGAATAACGACTTTTCCAATCTCGATTCAAAGCTGGATATGGACAGAGCGTTGTGGATGCTTGCTTTCAATAATGTGCTGGTGAACCTTGATTCCTATTCAGGAGCTTTCCGCCAAAACTACTATCTGTATAAAGATCTGAATGATCGTTTTGTTCCAACAGTTTGGGACTTGAATATGAGCTTCGCAGGTTTTCCGGGCGGACCTGTGCAGGGACAATCGTACACAGCTACTACGCTCGACCCTTTTTCAAACAGTACTTCGGCAAATCACCCGTTGATCAAAATGATCCTTGCAGATGCAATGTATAAGCGTATGTACATGGCGCATTTGAGAACCATTGTACAGGAGATTTTTGTATCCGATGATTATCTTACAACGGCGAATACGCTTAGAACTACAATTGATGCAGCGGTTCAGGCTGATCCTTACAAATTTTACACATATACACAGTTCCAAAATAGTTTAACCACTAACATGACCGGTGGTGGCCCGATGGGACAAACGATTTACGGAATCCAGAACCTGATGGATGCTCGTGTAACTTTCTTCGAATCCAACTCCAATTACCTGTTATCTGCTCCATCGATTTCAGCATACGCACCAAGTAACACAACCCCGAATTATGGAGATGCAATTACAATTACGGCAACGTGCAGTAATGAAACAGCGGTTTATCTCGGATACAGGCTGGAACACCAATTGCGTTTCAATCGTGTGCAGATGTTTGATGACGGAGCACATAATGACGGAGCCGCCGGAGATCATGTTTATGGCGCAAATGTGACATTGAACGGGGTTACGATGGAATATTACATCTACTCTGAAAATGCGAATGCCGGATTATATAGTCCGCAACGTGCCGAGCATGAATTCCATACATTGGCAATTAATATCATGCTACCGGCTCAGGGAGATATTCTGATCAACGAAATCATGGCCAGTAACGGTTCAACCGCTTATGATTCGAATGGCGAGAATGATGATTGGGTGGAATTGTACAATACAACCTCTACGGCTAAAGATCTTACAGGTTTATACCTTAGCGACGATTTGTCGAACCTGATGAAATGGCAAATCCCAACCGGAACAGCAATTAATGCCAATGATGTTTTGGTGATCTGGACAGATGAAGATTCTGAGCAAAGCGGTTTGCATGCAAATTTCAAGTTGAGTGCTTCCGGTGAATCTATTTATTTGACAAATGGTTCTGTGATCTACGACCAGGTGGATTTCGGAACGCAAACAGAAGATATTTCCTACGCACGTTGTCCTGACGGTGGAACGTTTACCACGGCGGCTCCAACTTTCGATGCCTTGAATGATTGTCAATTGTCGCTTGCAGATGCTGAACAGATGGAAGTGATGATCTATCCGAATCCGTCGAGCTCTATTTTCACAATAAAGACGGATTTAGCTGCTGAATATGTTGTTCATGATCTTTCGGGAAGAAAAATCCTTACAGGATCTCTTGAAAGTCAGTTAACAATACTGGATGCTCAATCCTGGGACGCCGGAACTTATTTGGTGAACATTTACGATAATTCAGGAAGATCAAGAACGATCAAGTTGATCAAACAATAACCTCGACTACGCTCGGTTAGCGTGGTTACATGGAGAAATTTATCTTAAGAATAAAAGGTGGCTGAGGCACTCGAAGTCACCTTTTATTCTTTATATTTGTCAAATCGGTCTCAGCATTCACCACAGAAATGCTTCCGTTCATCAACCCTAACATTGTCAAAGCCCTTGGCTGCCACCCTTTCTTTGATATTTATTATGATAATAATCCGTTGAATTAAGATGGAATACAATACAACACGAAAAAAACTTTTGTTGCCTGAGTACGGAAGAAACGTTCAGGAAATGATCGCGCACGCAATGGAAATTGCAGATAAGGAAGAACGAAATAAGGCCTCAAGAGCGATTATCGAGGTGATGGGACAATTGAACCCGCATTTGAGAGATGTGGATGATTTCCGTCATAAATTATGGACACATTTATTTGTAATGTCTGATTTTAAACTGGATGTAGATTCTCCTTATGAGATCCCGAAAGCGGAAACATTGCAAAGTAAGCCGGAGTTAATGGCTTACCCGAAAAGTCGTATTAAATACGGTCATTACGGAAAATACACGCAAGCCATTTTAGCTGATGCAAAGAGTGTTACTGACGAAAACGAACGTGAATTCCTGAAAACGACGATGGCTAATTTCATGAAAAAACAGTACATTACTTACAACAATGATACGGTTGAAAATCATGTAATTGCTATGCAGCTTCGTGAGCTTTCCCAGGGAAATATGATCCTGGAAAATCCGGATGAACTGATGAACACCAACCTGATTCTGAAATCTTTTGGAATTCAGCCCAATAAACGTCCGAATAACAAGAACAAAGGGAAACATCAGAACCAAAAGAACCAAAAGAACAAGAATAGAGGTAGAAATTAATAGTGTGTGCAACCTCTCGACGAAATCGTTCGTTAAGAGGTTGTACTAATACTATTATGAGAAATTTCCTATTACTACTAACGCTGTTGATTTCAAGCAGCCAATTATTTGCTCAAGGTCAGAATCCTACAGGAGCAGCCAACGTAATAAGCCCCGAATCCATCAATTTTATTACTGAAGAAGAATACCAGCAGGCAAAAGCCAATGGAACACTTGTAGGGAATGAAGTCGTTTTGTCAACCGGAATGGTTGATCCTGACGATTACAAAGGAGATGTTTATGTCTCTCATTTTTCTCCTGAGAAAGCAACCGGTTGTTCCGGGTATTTCCCGCCTCCGGGCCCATCGCTGAGTTCAACTTCTGTTGATGACGGCTGGGCTTCTGCAAGTCCGTTTACGCTACCGTTCAATTTCTGTTTTTACGGAAATACCTACAACCAGGTATGGATGAATAACAATGGTAACATCAGTTTCCAAAATGGTATTTCAACATTTAGCTCTTCTGCTTTCCCTTCTGTAGGAAATAGAATGATTGCCGCTTTCTGGGCAGATTTTTATTTAACGAATGGTGGAACCATGCACGCAACGATTACTCCAACAGCAGCCATTTTTAATTGGGTGAATATGGGGTATTTCAATAATCAAAGTGATAAGAAAAATACCTGTCAGATTGTTATCACCGATGGTTTGGACCCTTTGGTAATTGAAGGAAATACCGCCATTCACTTTGCTGATATGCAATGGACAACGGGTTCTGCATCCAGTGGAGTTGGAGGTTTTGGTGGAGTTCCGGCAACGGTTGGAGCGAATTCTGGAAATGGTACGGATTATATCCAGATTGGTCGTTTTGATCACGCAGGAATAGATTATGACGGACCTACAGGTTTAAATGATGGTGTTTCCTGGTTGGATAACAAATCCTTCTATTTCGATTTCTGTGCTACCGGAAACATTGCTCCGATTGCCCTGCAAACTGCTTACTGTGATACGCTTCAGGTTTGCAGTAGCGGAACAACTCAAATTGTCTTTCCTTTCAGTTCACCTGAAAACAACCAATTAACGCACGTTTATGTAGATTCCACAACCTTGTTGAATTACACCACACAGGATTCAATTGTTGCACTGAGTGGTTCAATAACGGTCAATATCGACGGTTCTATGGAAACGCTCGGCGTGCATACACTTACCATCAGTGCCGTAGATAATTATGCTACTCCTGATACAACAACAATTACCTATTATATCGAAGTGGTTGACGGAAGTTCGTTCTTTAATCCTGCTCCGGTGATCAATTACAACCCGGGTTGTATGCCGGTGAGTTTTGGTGTAACGGGAACCTGGGATTCTTACTTGTGGCAGGAAACCGGAGGTGGAACGAATGGAAATAATAACGGTGCGACTTATGTGATCGATAATCCGCATAACGGAAACTTGTCACTTACTTTGACTTCCGGAGGTTGTTCCTATACAATTGACACTTTCATTGTCGTGAATCCTCAGCCAACTTTCAATTTTGCCGGACAATTCGATTACTGTTCGAACGAGTTCTTTACGCAATTGGCACTATCGGATTCTGCGGTTCTTTCAAGCGTAAACTGGTACAATTCGTCAAATCCGGGAATTGCGATTTCAAATAACTTCAATGTAAGTTTGGTTGGCGGACAATACGTGGTGGAGATCTTTGATAATACCGGTGAATGTTCAAACGATACAACAATCACCATTTCCATGATCCCGTCACCAATGATCTTTATTGACACCTTCGCCTGTGATTTTGCTTTCCAGGTAAGCGGAACATTCTCTTCCGGCGGTGGAATCTGGTCTTCAACTTTCCCGGAAATCAGTTTTAATGATCCGACATTGGAGAATCCGCTGATTACAAGTTCTGCTGTTGGGACTTATACGGTTTCGTACACGGATAATGTTTGTAATGAAACATTACAGCGGGATATTGAATTCATTCCGTACCCAACAATTTTCAACGATACACTGATCTGTTCCAATACCTTTGATGTCGTCAATGTCACGGCCTATAATAGCCAGGTAACCTGGGATGCCACCGGGCCGGGAAGTATAAACTTCTCTCCGGATGATGCAACCATGCTGGCAAGTGTCACCTTTGGTTCTCCGGGAACATATAACCTGGTAATGACAGACAAAAAATGTCTGAATTCAGTAGATGCCAATGTAACTGTTGCCGTTCAGCCTCAGATTGTTGCTGACAACTATGCATGTAACAGTCAATTTATGGTGACAGGAACTGTGGCACAAGGTGGTGGACAATGGACATCAAATGATCCTGAGATCTCATTTAGCAATGCCAATTCATTAAATCCAACGATCACTTCTTCAGCTTCAGGAGAATTCACGGTTTATTTCACGGATGCGGTTTGTTCCGTAACTGATACTTTGACAATTGATTTCATAGCAGATCCAACAGTTTTTGTAATAGATTCAGTAACATGCAGCGGAACTCCGGTTGCTTTAACCGCATATGGAAGCGCATCGGTTGATGATTACTTATGGAACACGGGAACTACTTCACCTTCCATACTTGCTGAAATAGACGGCGACTACATAGTCGTGGTATCGAATGAATGTGGAATTGATGCAGATACTGCAACAATTACCTGGATGCCATGTAACATCAATATTCCTAACGTTATCGTGTTGTCTTCAACCCAAGGTAACGAAGCGCTTTACATCGATTTTGACGGTGTTGCTGAGTTTGATCTAACAATAACGAACAGGTGGGGACAAACTGTTTTCCATACTACAGATCCTCACGATTACTGGCGTGGGATGGATGCAGGCAGTTTGCTCAACGAAGGAGTTTACAGTTATGTTCTTGAGCTCACACTGATCAACGGTGAAAGCATGACCAAACAAGGATTTATAAACCTGTATCACTAAATAAATAAGGGCGCTGACATCTCGATTACACTCGATGAACGTCAGCGCCTTTTTTATTAAAACACCGTTGTTGAACAATTAATTCAGTAACATGACGTCAACAGCAATTTTATTTGTTCTTTTGACCGTTATTATTGCATTAATTATTGGATCATGTCGTCATTTGAAATTCACGGTGGTAAGAAATTAAAAGGGGAAGTAACACCTCAGGGTGCGAAAAATGAAGCGTTGCAGGTACTTTGTGCACCACTTCTGACTTCCGAAAAAGTTACCATTTCCAATATTCCCGATATCGTTGATGTGAACAAGCTAATCGACTTGTTGCAGATGATGGGAGTGAAAATTGAAAAAGTGGAAAGAGGGACGTACGTTTTTCAGGCGAAAGACATTGATCTGGCATACCTCGAGACGGAAGATTTTAAGAAGCGTGCCGGCTCACTTCGCGGTTCTATCATGATCGTTGGTCCGCTTTTGGCTCGATTCGGAAAAGGGTTTATTCCTAAGCCGGGTGGAGATAAAATTGGGCGTCGACGTTTGGATACACACTTTGAAGGTTTTGCGTTATTGGGCGCTAAGTTCGATTACGATGCAGGAGAACATTTCTATTCTATCGAAGCCAAAAAACTAAAAGGAACATATATTCACCTTGACGAAGCTTCTGTTACCGGAACAGCTAACGTTCTGATGGCAGCAGTTTTAGCAGAAGGAACAACAACATTCTACAACGCTGCTTGCGAACCATATTTGCAGCAACTTTGCAAAATGCTGAATTCAATGGGGGCAAAGATCTCAGGAATCAGCTCCAACTTGTTGACGATTGAAGGTGTGAAAGAATTGGGAGGATGTTACCATAGAATTCTTCCTGACATGATTGAGATCGGTTCTTTCATCGGTTTAGCAGCTATGACACAGTCTGAAATCACAATCAAGGACGTGAGCTGGGAAAATCTTGGGGTAATTCCTAATACATTCAAGCGTTTAGGAATCAAATTAGAAAGAAGAGGAGATGATATTTTCATTCCTGAGCAAGATTTGTACGAGATTGACACCTTTATCGATGGTTCAATTTTGACGATTTATGATGCTCCATGGCCAGGATTTACTCCGGATTTGTTGTCCATTATACTCGTTGTTGCTACCCAGGCAAAAGGAAGCGTGTTAATCCATCAGAAAATGTTCGAGTCACGTTTATTCTTTACGGATAAATTGATTGATATGGGTGCGCAGATCATTCTTTGTGATCAGC
>Ga0307408_100001568_pt1 | contig 16877 bp, 13 predicted proteins | sample 322Cmetagenome_FD_202116 | JGI IMG/M metagenome (GOLD analysis project Ga0307408, IMG submission 202116) | Maize rhizosphere microbial communities from greenhouse at UC Davis, California, United States - 322HYB-C-3 | ecosystem: Host-associated > Plants > Roots > Rhizosphere > Soil | place...
GTTCGTGACTGTCTGACTCTGCGGAAGCCCCGGCATACGACCGGGGCTTGTCGTTATGGAGCGCCCCTCTCGTCCGCGTCTCGCGCCCTCGCTTCGGTTTCCTCGTCGAGGATCGCTCGCAGTTGGGCGATGATCGGAATGTCAGCCGTATGCTGCCGCCCGTATCCGAGGTTGAACCGGTAATCGAAATCGGTCGGATTCAATCCCTGGTTGTGCTGCATGATCGTCTCGAGCTTGTCGAGCGCCTTGGCGAGCTTTGCCTCGAGCGATTGCGCCGCCTCGTACTCGTCCCAGAGTGCCGTGATCTCGTCGTGGACGACCGGCGGCAGCGGTGTGAGGAGCTCGATCAGGTCCCGCCGCTCCTGCTCTGCCTTGCCGGCCAACGCACCTGCCGCGGCCCGCCGCGCCTGTTCCGGCGCCGATACGTCGCCATGGACCGCTTCGCCGAGATCGTGGATGATGCAGATCTTTACGAGCTTCGCGAAGTCGATCTCGGGGAAGGCCGGCCTGAGCACGAGCGCCATGAGACAGAGGCGCCACGTATGCTCGGCCACGCTTTCCTGCTGGCCGGTGGATGTGTAGCCGGTTCGTGTGGTGCTCTTGAGTCGTTCCGCGGCTCGAAGAAACTCGAGCACGCCCGGAAGCTCGGCGGGACCTATCGGCGGCATTCAGAAGCCCGAGAGCTTGGTGATCCTGCCCTGCGTACCGACCGCCCATCCCGCGTGGGGCGACGCGAAGCCGACGGACCAGTAGTTGAGCGAGTCGATGGGAGTCCACGTTGTGCCGTCATCGTTCGACCACACGGCGCCCGCCGGGCCGACCGCGACCACGGTGGGCCGTTTGGCGTTTGGCACGTACACGGCACCCCAGGCGCCCGTCTTGAGCGGCACGCTCGTCCGCGCGACCCACGACTTCCCACCGTCACTCGTGATCGCGGTGAACGCGTCGCCCGGCTGGGCGGCGGTTCCGCCGCCGAGGGCCATGCCGTGCCGCGCGTCGCGGAATGCGATGGACTGTGGGCCCGAACCGGCGCGCGTGGTGAGCGGCAGAGTGTCCACGGACCACGTGGCGCCGTAGTCCGCAGTGTGAAGGACACGGCCGTGGTCGGCGTTGCTTGCCACGATCCACGCATGACCGCCGGGCTTCGTGACGAGGCACGTGCCGCTGGCCGCGAAGCTTCCCTCGTTAGGTTGCGCGCGCGGCAGGGTCGCCGCCGGAATGCGCGACCAGGTGGCGCCTCCATCGGTCGTGCGCAGGATCGCGATGTCGCCTCCGAGCGCATCGCCGATGACGAGGCCGCGCCGGGCGTCCCAGAAGTCCATGCAATCGTAGAACCCGGCCGAGTCGGGATTCGTGTATTGGCGCGCCCAGCTCGCGCCGGCATCGGTCGTCTTGTAGATGCGGGACTGGCTGCCGTTGCCGATGCTCAGCAGATAGGCCGTGTTCGCGTCGACCGCGTGCACGTCGCGAAACTGGAGCGAATCCGCCTGGGGTACCCGTGCCGCGTGCCACGTCGCACCGCCGTCGGTCGTTCGGAGATAGGTCCCTTGTGCTCCACTGACCCACACGGTTTGGTCGTCGACGGCGCTGACCGCGATCAGCAGAGCGGTCGTGTTGCTGGTCTGCGGCGTATGCGTGACCTGGGCCGCGGCAGAAGCCGCGGCGGTTGCCAGGGCGACCGCGCAGCCGACGGTGCCAACGAGGTGGGACGAGGATCGTCGCATGGATAGATCGGAACGTGGTGGCGCCAGCGGCTTGAGCTTCGCTGTCGCTCAAACCTATCACGCGCCAGTGGAGCGAATGGTTCGGACGCCGAAAACCGGTGCGATGCGACCGCCCTGCGACGCCTGGAATCGGATGGTGACCTTCGCCTTCCCGCGAGCCAGATCCGCCGGTACGGCGTATCGCGCGTCGTAAAAGCCGACCGCTGAACCGTTAGGCTCGAAACGGGCGATCGACATTCCGTCCACGAGGATCTCGAAGTCACCCGACGCTGGCGGCAGTCCGAGATCGTTGAGGTACGTCACGACGACCGCGACGTCGCCCGAGCCGTCGACCGGCATGTCGAACGAGAACCATCCGGCGCCAGCTCGGCTCGCGCGTCCGGCCGCTCGCTGGATGGCGCGATCGGCCGGCTCGCTCTGATAGTTGAATTGGCGATCCCGCTCGGCGTCGCCCGGCTGCAGGAAGCCTAACGTCGCCGCCTCCAGTCGACGGACGCGCTCGCGCTCGGCGGCGATCTCGGCTTCTCTGGCCGAGAGCTCTGGCGGCGTGATGAGATCGACGTAGATGCTGTAGCGGCGGCCATGCGTACGGTAGAACGGTGTCAGCGTGACGTCCGTGGCCGTGCCCGGTTCGCCCGGCACGCGGGCGACCTGGGTCGCGCGGAAGTCGCCCGCGCGCGAGCCGGTGGGTACGAGCCACTCGGCGAGCGGGCGACCCGCCGCGACGAAAACGGGAACCGGTGGCGGTGGTGGTGCAACGGTCGCCGCGCCATCTGCGGTTTCTCCACGGCCTTCCACTCGAGGCCCATGGTCGCTCGCGAGCGCAAGCGGGCCCCACATGAGCGCCGTGACCGTCTTACGATCGGGCGTGGGCTCGAGCCGGATCGACTTTCGGAACGTGATCTCCACCGTGTCTCCCGACTTCCACGTTCGTCGAAGGTCCACGTAGGTGCTCGGCTGGATCACCGGGCGGTCGATCGGAACGTCCCGACCTCCGGCGGGCCCGGCGCGCAGCGTGGCGAGTCGCGGCTGGTCGATGGGCTGTCCGTTCACACGGATGCCGAAGTCGTCCCCGGCCCAGCTCGGACGGCGGACAGCGAGCGTGAACGACTTCGGCGTGGGGAGCGTCAGGCGAATCGTCGCGCTGTCACCCTCGGGGAAGGACGTGTCCATCTCGAGCCGAACATTGCCTAACGTAAACTGCACTGCCGTCGGCACGAACAGGTTGACCCAGAGCGTATCGGCCGACTCGTAGTAGAGGCCATCGCCGTAGAGGCCGTGATTCTCCATCCCGGTGCCGACGCAGCAGGTGAAGCTTTGCCGCATGTCCTGATATTCCTGCTGAACGCCGCGTCCCACCGGGACCATGTACGACGTGCGACCGGATTCGGGGTCGATCGACGCCAGGACGTGATTGAAGATCGCGCGCTCCTGGAAGTCCGCGTAAAACGCGTCGGGGTGGAACGAGAAGAGGCGACGCGTCAGCTTCAGCATGTTGTACGTGTTGCACGACTCGCACGCGCGACCATCGACGCGTGCGCCCAACTGGTCCGGCGGACCGAAGTACTCCGCCAACCCATGCCCGCCGGTCGCGTAGCTGTGGTGCTGCGTCACGCGATCCCAAAAAAACGATGCGGCCATGAGGTCGCCGGCGTCACCGACGTATGCATAACGAGCCGCAGACCCGATCAGCTTCGGGATCTGGCAGTTCCCGTGCTTCCCGTTCAGGTTGTCCTGATGCCGCTTGAGCGCGTCGGTGAGCTCGTGATGCTCGAAGCGGTACGACAGATCGAGCCAGCGCCGGTCGCCGCTGTCGGCGTACAGGTCGGCGAGCACTTCGTTCATCCCGCCATGCTCGGTATTGAGCATCGTCGCGATCTGCGCGTCGTCGAGCGGTGCGAGGACGCCTTCGGCCCACGTCGCGAAATGCGTCTCGACTCGGAGCGCCGTCCGATTCGCGGTGTGGCGATACGCGTCGCGCAGTCCCGCGAACGTCTTGTGGAGGGTGTACCACGGTGACCAGAGGCCGTTGAGATCGAACGCCGCGGAGCGGATCTCCCCCTTCGACAGCGCCGCGAACGCCTCGCGGCCGCCCTCGAGCGCGCTGAGATAACCGTCGCCGTGTTTGTCCTGAACGATCTCGAGCTCGCGCACGACATGGTCAGCGCGCTGCTTGAACCGCACGTCGCCCGTCGCGAGGTACATGAGGCTGACGGCGGACAGGTAATGGCCGGCGATGTGGCCGGTGAGGTTCCGGCCTCCACCATCCCATCCGCTGTACGGTTCAGCTTTCTGCGGAAGTCCAGCGCGGATGCGGTAGTACGCGAGCATCCGGTCCGGGTCGAGCTCCAACAGGTATTTCGCGGTGGCGTCCTGCGCGCGCTTGAGCGGGCCGCCTAACACGAGCACACGGCTCGACGGTACCGGTCGTGCGCGGATTCTCTCGTCGACCGGGCGGGCTGACGTGGTCGCCTCGACGCCGCGGAGCGACTCAGCGGTTGAGGCGATCGGCCCGATGGCTGCGACAGTCGCGGTTGCGGCGGACTGCTGGAGGAAATCCCGGCGGCTCTGAGACATGAGTCTAATCTGGGCGGTCGTGCGTGTCGTCCGCGAGGTCTGTTCCTTGCTTCACCTCGTCCCCTTAAGTACGCCTATCCTGACGCAGGAGAGTTGCCCATGTCGGAACGCAGGAAACCGCACAACGGCCGCGATAAGTCCGGACACTTCAAGGTAAAGCAGGCCGACGTGGAGGATCTTCAGACCAATCCCGACGGCTCTGATTTCGTGCGCGATGACGTTCGGTTGGGGGGTGCCGTCGCGGATACCGGCCCGACAGCCGGCCAGCTCGGTGAGCACATTGGCGAGCTGGTCACGTCGAACCGCGACGACGTGGACCGCGTGACCGGACGCGCGCCTGCGAAGCGAAAGCGATCGCGTTAGGCTCTGGCTTCCCCGCCGTCGGGCCCATAGAACATCACCCACACCGCGAGATCATCGCTGAAGTCCTCGAACCGGTGCGGGACTCCTGCTGCGACGAACAGGAGGTCGCCCGACTGAAACGACACGCGCGACGACCCGTCGAAGAACGTTCCCCTGCCGCTCGCCACAACGTAAATCTCGTCGCGCGTGTGGGGCCTCTGCGGGTCGTGGCCGCGTGGCGCATAGAGCTCCACCACCAGGGTGCCGTGCTCGAAAAGTTCGACGAAACGCTCGCCGCGCGGGCCGGGGAGCCGTGACAGCCCTGCATCGGGTCGCAGATGGGTCGTGGCTCCGGTCGAAGGTTCAGGCATGTGTACGCTCGGCTTCGGTTCGTTAGGCGGCGCGGCCACGGACGACAGTCGTGAAGTTGGCGCTCACCGCCAGGCGCCCGTCGACTGACGCAGCCCCGCGGAGTCGAGCCACGCCGCGCCGATACCAGACCAGCTCGACCGACAGGATGAGCGTGTCTCCGACGCGCGGGAGCGACCGGAACCGCACGCGGTCAGCGGCCGCGAAATAACCCACGGCGCCGGACGATTCGTTCAGAAGGCCGATCAGCACCGCAGCGCTCGTCTGCGCGAGCGCCTCGACGACGAGCGTCCCGGGCATCTCCCACGTCCCGGAGTCCGACGTCTCGCTCCACCAATCTCCGGCGGTAACGCGCTTGAGGCCAAGCGCACGCCTGCCGGGCTGCACGACGCGTAACCGATCGACCAGCAGGAACGGGTATCGATGCCCGAGCACATCGAGCACATCCAGTGGGTCGGTCCACTCGGACTCCTCGCGGCTCACCCCCGCGCGCTCACTCAATTCGCCCGCACCGTTGCGACCCATTTCTCGGCGGCGTCCGCGACCTCAGTCATGACTTGTGCATCGGTTTTTCCGGAGCTCTTGAGGACATGAAAGCTATGGTCCGCGCCCTCGAGCCACAGCATCTGCCACGGCACCGGTACGCGCTCGAGCACGCCCTTCATGAGCTCCGGCGTGCAGAACGGATCGCGTGTCCCGTTGGCGCACAGCACGGGGACGCGGATCGACGGCAGATGTGCGTCCCGCAATTGGTCGAGTCGTCCCGGCGGGTGAAGCGGGTACGCCAGCAGCAGAAGGCCCGAGCAGGCGAAGCCGTCTGCCGCGAGCATCGACGCGGCTCTCCCGCCCATGGACCGGCCACCGATGATGAGTGTCTTCGGGTTGAGCTCTGCCCGGGTGCGCGCGACTACCGCGGCGGTCGTTTCCTTGAGCTTCGGCATTGCGTCGGGCCGGCTCGACCGCTTTTCCTTGTACAGGAAGTTGAACCGCACGGTGGAGAGTCCGCGTGAGCCGAGCGCGCGTGTGACCGTGACCATCGCCCTGTCGGTCATGTTGCCGCCCGCACCGTGCGCGCAGACGAACACGGTCGAGGTATCGCCGTTAGGCGCCGGGTCGTATATCGCGCTGGTCGTCTCGTCGGCGACCTGAATGGTCCAGTTGTTCATTGTCATCCTCTGGTGTCATCCCTCGCCTGACGGCTCGGGATGACCATTAGGCCTTCATGAGCTCCGCCAGCTTTCCCAACACCGCCGCGAGATCGGGCGACTCCGTCAGGACCGGAAGCATGGGGTCAACGCCGACCTTCTCCATTCGATCGACGGCCGTCCTGATCGTAAACGTGCGAGGATCCAGCGAAAGGTCCACTTCGTCCCACACGAGCGGCATCGACACCGTCGCACCGGGGAGCGGCCGGACGATGAAGGGGGCGACGATGAGCTGACCGTGCCGGTTCTGCAGGTAGTCGAGGTAAACCTTGTCCCCGCGCCGCGTGACGTGCCGGGTGATCGTGGCGACCTCGCCGAGCTCGCGAATCACCAGTCGGGCGAGCAGCTCGCCTAACGTGCGTGACTGCGCGTACGTCATCTGACGGCCCAGCGGGACCATGATGTGCAGGCCCGTCTTGCCCGTTGTTTTGACGTAGTTGGGCAGCCCCGCCGCTTCGCAGATGCGATGGAGCGACTGCGCACAGCGGATCACGTCGGAGAACGGTGCCTCCTTCGGGTCGAGATCGAGCACGCACCAATCCGGCTGCTCCAGGGTTCCGACGCGACTCGCCCAGATGTGCAGCGGAATGGCACCGAGGTTCGCGATGTAGACCAGCGAGTCCTCGTCGTCGCAGACGAAGTAGCGAATGTCCCGCTGTGTGTCGTTGCTCCAGATCGGGATGGTGCGGATCCAGTCGGGAGCGAACTCGGGCGCGTCCTTCTGGTAAAAGGATTTCCCGTCGATCCCGTCAGGAAAGCGCGTCATGACGACCGGACGGTTTCGCAGGTACGGCAGGATCCACCGCGCGACCGATCGGTAGTAGTCGATCAGATCGCCCTTGGTGTACTTCTCGGCCGGCCAGAAGATCTTGTTCGGGTTCGAGATGTTGATGGTCTTCTGTGGCTGCCTTGGTGGGGCGGGCGCCTCGGCCGCCGGCGGCTCCGCGACGGCCGCCGGCGCCGTGGTTCCGTCGTTAGGCCCGGCCGCTCGTGGCGACGCGGCTCCGTCACCGAGCCAGCCCTGACGCTCGCAGTCGTGCGGGCGCTTGTCGGTTCTCAGTCGGAGAAACGCGGGGTGCCGCAGGACCCCGTCGGGCGTCCACTCCCGAAACCGGACCTCCACAACGTGCACGGGCTCCGTCCATGTCGTGGTCCTCGTTTCCGGGATCGCGTCGCTCGGCAGCGGCTCCGCGCCCGGCTTGAGCGCCGGCCCGTGACACGGTGGATCGCGACGCACGAGCGGATCGAGCATCGCGCGGAGCTCGCGCAGGAGTCCGTCGTTGAACCCGGTGCCGGCGCGACCGGCGTACACCAGCGCGCCGTTGACGTAGTCGGCGAGCTGCAGTGCGCCGAATCCCGGACGAGCGCCGTTAGGCGCCGTGAAGCCCACCACGACGAAGTCGCCCGTCTTCTCCGCCTTGATCTTGAGCCACTTGTCGGTGCGCCCGCCACGGTAGGGCGCGTCCGCCTTCTTCGCGATGATGCCTTCCAGGCCTAACGCCGTGACCTGCTTCAGGAACGCGTCACCCTCGCGCTCGATGTGGTCCAGGTATCGCACGGCGCCGAGCTTCGGGACGAGCTCCGCCAGCAGCTGTTTGCGACGGGCGAGGGGCAGCGGCCTGACGTCGAAGTCCTCGAACGACAGCAGGTCGAAGACGTAGAACGCCGCGGGCAGCTCCACGGCGGCGCGCTTGATGTCGAGCGGTGACGAGATCCGCCCGCGCTGCTGCAGGAGCGAGAAGCGCGGAATGCCGCCCGCGTCGAGAACGACGACTTCACCGTCCACGATGCAGGAGTCGAGCGGCAGGGCCTGCACCGCGCGAGCGATCTCCGGAAACACCTCGGTGTAGTCGTTGCCGTTGCGGGTGAGGAGCAGTGCCTCGCCGCCGCGTTTGCAGGCGAGCAGTCGGTATCCATCGAGCTTGAGCTCGAACAGCCATCCATCGCGTGTGAACGCATCGTCCGCCTGCTCGGCGAGCATTACCGGCGTGGTCTTCAGGTCGAGGCGCGTGCGGGGCACGCCGGCGTCCTGCAGCGCCTTGCGGATGGTGCTCGCGTGCGTCTGGCCGGACTTGACCTCCTCGACGGTGAGGCCGGAGAGGACGGACTGCTCCGGGAAGACGTCGCCGGGCTGCCTAACGTACGCGTCGCGCTCTTTGATGAGCAGCCAGTCCTTCTCGCTCTTCTTGATCTTCACGAGCGTCCACTTGCCGTGGAGCTTGTAGCCCTTGAGCTCGAACAGGAGCTTGCCCTTCTCGAGGCCCTCGCGCCAATCCTCGAGCGGCACCCATTCGCCCCGGTCCCAGACGATGATCCCGCCGGCGCCGTAGTTCCCGGACGGGATGATGCCCTCGAAGTCCCCGTACTCGAGTGGATGGTCTTCGACTCTGACGGCGAGCCGCTTGTCGTTCATGTCGTACGACGGGCCCTTCGGCACCGCCCACGAGCGGAGCACGCCGTCCATCTCGATCCGCAGGTCCCAGTGCAGCTGTCGCGCGGCGTGCTTGTGCACGACGAAGAGTCGCCCCGGGATGGGCGACACGGTCCCGACAGGCTCGGGCGAGCTGTCAGAGGACCGTTTGGCGCGGTAGGTACCGAGGCTGTCGTCGTGCTCCACGTCTAAGAGCTGAACTGAGAGAACCAGCGATCTAACCGCAGAGGCCGCAGAGGACACAGAGCAACCCCATCTGTTTCCTGCGACCTCCAGCCGTGTGTGACCTCTGCGGTTCGATAGCGTCAGACTTCATTCGACTGCGATCTGCGACTGTGGTCATTCGAGTTCGCGCCAGAATTGTGATCTGTACTGCCCGAGCCCGGATCACAAAACTGAGCGTCGTGTTTTCTTAGGTGGAAAACTTTACGCCGGTTTACTAGCTTGTCGGAAGGCCCCCCGCTTCACCCTTAGCCTCCAACGCTCATGGCCGCTCGTTCCATAGGAACCGCCACCATCTCGTTCGGGCTCGTGTCCGTCCCGGTCAACCTGTACTCCTCCTCGGAGTCGAAGTCGAGCGTGTCGTTCAACATGCTCCACAAGAAGTGCGGAACACGCCTCAAGCAGCAGTACATCTGCCCCAAGGACAACAACGAGGTTGTCGGCCGCGAGGAAACGAGCAAGGGCTACGAGTTCGCGAAAGACCAGTACGTCGTCTTCACCCCCGAGGAGCTCAAGGCGCTCGAGGAGAAGGCCACCAGCACGATCGACGTCGTCGAGTTCGTCCCCCTCGCCCAGGTCGATCGCGAGTATCTGGAAAAGGTCTACTACCTCGGTCCCGACAAGGGCGGCGACCGCGCCTATCGCCTCCTCGCCAAGGCGCTGCTGGAGACCGGGCGCGCCGCGTTAGGCCAATACGCCGCGCGAGGCCAGCAGCACCTCGTCCTGCTCCGGCCCCTCAACGGCGTGCTTGTGATGGAGCAGCTACACTACGCCGACGAAGTTCGCACGACGGACGAAGTCCCGGTCCCCGCCGGCGAAGTAAAGGCGCAGGAGCTCATGCTCGCGAAGCAGCTCATCGAGCAGACCGCCACCGACGTGTTCGAGCCGGCCAAGTATCGCGACACCGTGCGCGAACGGGTGATGGAAGCCATTCAGCGGAAGATCGAAGGTCAGGACATCACAGCCGACGTGACGCCGGATGGCGGCGGCAAGATCATCGACCTCATGGAAGCCCTGAAGGCCAGCCTCGCGCAGACGGATCCGGACGAAAAGGAAGCCGAGCGCAAGGCGTCATGAGCGTTCTAGTGGGTACGAGCGGGTTTGCCTTCAAGGAATGGAAGGGCCCGTTCTACCCCGAGGACCTGAAGGACGACGCCATGCTCGGGTACTACTCGGGCAAGTACCCGACGGTCGAGATCAACAACACCTTCTATCGGCTGCCGAAGGAGCACGTGCTGCAGGACTGGGCCTCGCAGGTGCCCGAGTCCTTCTCGTTCTCGATCAAGGCCAGCCAGCGCATCACGCACTACGCGCGCCTCAAGCCCGACTCGGCCAGCGCGCTCGAGTTCCTGCTCAGGAACACATCGACGTTAGGCAGCCGGCTCGGGCCGATCCTGTTCCAGCTCCCGCCGAACATGCAGAAGAACGTCGAGCGGCTCACAGACTTTCTCACGCTCCTGCCGCGCGACCGCCGGTTCACGATCGAGTTCCGGCACGAGAGCTGGTTCGACGAGGACGTGTTCGCCGCGCTCCGCGAGCACGACATCGCGCTCTGCGTGTCGGAGTCCGAGGAGTTCACGGGTGTGACCGTCGCGACGGCGTCGTGGGGGTATCTCAGGCTGCATCGGCAGGACTACAACGATGACATGCTCGCGGAGTGGCGCTCGCGCGTTGCCCGGCAATCGTGGACCGACGCGTATGTCTTCTTCAAGCACGACTACATCGATGGGTCAGGGCCACTGGCAGTGGAACGCTTCGTCGGAATGATCGGCGCGGATGGAGGCGTCCGGGCGTCGGAGGCGAGCCTCCCGGCCACCGCGGGCCTGCCAGCACGAGCCTGATGTCGCTCGCTCCGACATCGCTGACGGGCAAGACTTTATCGGAACAGCGATGACGCGGATGTTGCGGAAACTACCGGATACCGCCTAACGGGTTGACTCCTCACACCACGAGCCCGCGATCTCTGTTGAGCGGCCTCGGGACCCCTCCGGCTTCCCGGGCCGTTTCATTCTCGATTCTCGGCTCGTGGCGAGATCCGGCGTCGATGCAAAGCCGGATCGGGCCCGTTTCCGCACGATCCGCATCATCGCAGTTACCGAAAAAGGCTTGTCGCCGCATTCCAACGCTAGGTCTGCGGCACGGTCGCCCACTGTTCGGCGGCCTTCACCACATCACCGGCGCGCGGGCGCGCCGTGAACCACACGATCCGATCAGCGCCGACGGCCGTTTCGAGCGCCGTGGCGGCTCCGCCGACGGCGAGGCCTCGATAGACCACCAGGATGAGCGTCCCGACTCTGGCCGCCGCGATTTTGCGCGCTTTCGCCTCGAGGTATTCCGGCGTCCAGAAGCCGACGATCTCCACCAGCGCCTCCCGACCATCCACGTGACGGAGCGTGAAGTCCGGGAGAAACAGCTCATCGGCCGCTACAACTGGAGTCGATTCACGCGAGAGCGTCCAACCGTTCCGGGCGTCTCGCCCGAACCGGCGTCGAAAGTCGACGGCCAGCGAGCGCTCCCACGACGAGTCGTACCGAGGATGCTGTGCGCGCCCACCAACCGGCGCCGCGGATCCGGTGGCGCGCGGCCGTCCGCGCGCACTAAACCGGAGCGGAGCGTTATCGGGGCCGCGAACCTCCGCCTCGAACCGCCACCGCGGAGCGCGCATCAGCGCCGGGATCACACGCGCGAGTCTCGCCCCGTAGCGGCTGCGCCTGACAATGAACGCCGCCGCTGGTCCGGTGACGTCCACCTCGTACGATCGGCCACGCCGTCTCACCACGTACATGAGACGCGCGGCCTTCAGTGCGCGAAAGATGCCCCGCCAACCGCCCCGAGCGATCACAGTAAGGCGTTCGGCGTTCAGGAGCACCCCGCGCGCGAGCTCGAGGTTGTATCGCCCGAGCAGCGCGCGGCCATCGATGCGTGGAGCGCGATGCAACACGCGTTCGCCAGAACTGTCGGCATACAGCAGCCGCCTAACGTCTAGAGCGGTCCGACCAAGACTGGCCGCGGCTTCCTCGTACGGTACGCCGTGATCGCCCGGTATCGGCGGCCATCGTTGTCCGCGCGCACGAAACACGGCGTCGCGGACCGCCGGCGATAGCGACGCATTCTCAGGCGGGACGAACTGGCAGAGGTCGAGCAGCGTCTTGGCGATGCCAGCAAGGCGCGCGACATCCCGTACCCGACGCTCCTGTCGCCGCAGCGCTTCCACGACGCTCACGCGTCGCCAGCCCTCGAGGCGCCTCACGAGTCGGCAGAGATGCTCGAGGAGCGCGCTGACGCGGCCGTCGGGGTCGGCGAGATAGTCGACCAGCAACGTCGTGCCGTCGCGGCGCAGGAAGGGGGCGACGTGAGATCGGCTCAACACGTCGGATCAGCGCCCATCACGCTACACGCCAAACCCAAGCTGCCCCTCCGACACGCGCCTGACGCTCGCCCCGCGTTTCTGCGAGGCGAAGAATTCGTACGTGCCCGCCGCAACGATCTCGTAGAGGGATGCGATGGCGTCTCCCTGGCGGCGCAACAGGCGGCCGAGCCGTTGAACGTGCTGGCGTCCGCTCCCGCGGGTCGAATCACCAAGCACGATGCCGAGCTTCGCGCCAGGTACATCCCACCCCTCATCCAGCACGCGGACGCTCGCGACGGCCCGGACGTCGCCGCGGGCGAGCGCCCCGAGCAGGGCGTGTCGCTCCGATGCGGGCGTTGACGCCGTGATCATGGGAATAGCCAACTCGCGCGACACAGCTTCCGCAGCGTCGGTTCCGCCACAGAACAACACGGCTTGCTCGGCCGGATGGGCGCGGAGAATCCGCTCGGCTTCGCGAAGCTTTCCTTCGGCCAGACGGACAATGCGCTCGCGCTCGTGAAACGCCCGCAGCGCGCGACGGGCCGCAGGCGAACGCCGGGCGCTGGCGGCGAATATCCGCCACGCGTCGGCCGGAGTCGCCACGCGATCGCGATACGCAGCACTCCCCAGATGGCGCTCGTAGATATCGGTCAAGGCCTGGTAGCGAGTTTCCTCGCTAGCCGTTAGGCGGACATACCGCCGGACGATTGCGTACCGCGCGAGCTCGGCATCCGTCATCTCCCCGATCGTACGCCGGTATGCGACCGGTCCGGCGAGGCGGCGCAACTCGGTATCGCGGCCATCGGGATACGTCGCCGTCAATCCCAACCGGTACGGCGATGGCGCGATCCGCAGATGGTCGTGCCACGCAGTCGCGTCGCCCCCAGCGCCGTCGGCGAGATGGTGCACCTCGTCGAGGATGAGTAACGGGAACTGTGCTCCCCACCGCTCCATGAGCTGGAACGCCGAATGGTAGGTGGTGACGGTGAGCGCTCGAACTTCCTTCTCATCGCCATAGTACGCGCCCACGCGGTCGACCCCGAACGCATCCGCCAGCTGGGTGAACCACTGAGAGACGAGCGCACGTGTCGGCGCAACGACGCACGTGCCCGCTCGCAGCGCATCGATGGCGAGCAGTGCGACGAGTGTCTTGCCAGCTCCCGTCGGGAGCACGACGGTCCCGCGTGCGCCCGAAGCGCGCCAGCGATCGAGGGCCTCTCGCTGGTAGGGGCGTGGATCGCGCGGATCGAGGAGCGGCGCGTCGAAATCGCCAGCTACGCTTCCCTCATCAGCGACGCCATGGTCGGCTGCCCACGCTCGCAGCTCGCTGAATCGATGTCCGGGCGCGACCAGCGCGTCCAGGCGTGGATCGTAGATCAGCCCCAGCGGCGTCTCGTCCACGGAAACGCCGCGAAGGACAGCAAGTCCGAGCCGGTACGAGAGGGAAGGCGAGACGAGCGTCACGCGCATTGGTCAACGTTTAGCCGCGATCATCGCCGCACAGGGATCAGCCCCATCTCGTCGAGGAACCGATGCCCGCCGGTCTGGTTGCCTCGACGCACGGCCGCGCGCGACAGCACCAGGCGGTCCTTCGCCCGCGTCATTCCGACATAAAGAAGCCGCCTCGCCTCCTCGACCTCCGACTTCGGGGCTTCCTCCCCCGACGGCGGCCGCCCTGGCATCTGCGTGTCCTCCACCCCGACCACGTACACGCGCGAGAACTCGAGGCCCTTGGTCGAGTGCAGCGTCAGCAGGTTTACGCGCTCGCGATCCACGTCCACCCCGTCGCCGCGCGCCGAGAGTGCGACGCGCTCGAGGAACGTGTGAATCTGCGCCTGGAGAGAGCCGGGCTCGACGTGCTCGAGGAGCCGTCGCAGTCGCAGCATGGTCGACGGGTACCGCTCGTGCGCCGTCTTCTCGGTCCGGATCTTCACCATCATCTTCGTCCCGCCGAGCGCGTCGATGACCTCATCGACTCCGGGAAGCGACTCGTCGGTTCCGCGCTCGCGCTCGTACATCTCGAGACAGGAGCTGTAGCGGCCTAACGAGTACGGAACACAGCAATCGCGGAACAGCAGCGCCTCGGCGCACAGCGTCGTCCGGTCGCAGAGTGCGAGGCCGAGGCCGACGAGGTCGAGCAGGTTGGCGAGCGCCGTCTTGCGCGCCCGTTGCGCCTTGAGGCCGCCGAGCTCGAGGAATACCTGCGCGAGCGTCCGCGCGTCATCGAGGGCGCGATGCGACTGGCCCACGTCCACACCGAGCACGCGGGCGAGCTCCGAGAGCTTGCGGCTGGTGCGGAACAGGTCTCGGGCGAGCGGGAGCGAATCGTAGGTGCAGAGATCGAATCGTTTGCCGAGCGCGCGTACCATGCGATCGAGGATCCGGAAATCGAATGCGTAGCCGTTGTGCGCGACCACGATATCGTCGCCACAAAACCCCGCGACCTTCGGCCAGATATCGGCGAAGCGCGGCGCCATCGTCACGTCCGCATCCCGGATCCCGTGGACGTCGGCCGCGGCCGCGGGAATCGACCCGTCCGGCTTCACGAGCGAGTTGAGCACCTCGACGATCTGACCATCTCGCACACGCACGGCCGCGATCTCCACCACCTCGGCGCCGTTGACGTTCTTGTCGGTCGTCTCGATGTCGATGGCGGTGAAGTCGCGGAACGCGTCGGACGCGTTGCCGATCTCCAGGAGCTGTGCCGCCTTGAACACACCTAACACGAGGCCGAGTGTCGGAGCATCGTCAGGCGACAACGGCTCGCCGTCGGGGGTCGGACCGGTCGTGACGCGCGAGGTGACGCCGATCTGTGCGAGCAGGGCTCCGAGTGCGATCTCCACGCCACCGATTCGCGGGAGGTCCACGTAGCGGTCGTGCGCCCGTGCCCTCCGGAGCCGCTCCGCCAGACGCACGACCTCGGGATGATCCACCGGGTCAGTCAGCTCATCGTGACGCTCCTCGAGCGGGGAGCGCGGCCGGATATTCTGCGACAACAGATCGGCGACCAGCGGGTCGAGCGATTGGTGCGCTCTCTCGAGCGCCGAGAGGTTGCGGAGGCGAGCTAGAGCAAGGCTGATCCACTTGCGATTCGAGTCGCCTCTCGGCGCGCGATCGCGCATCTCGGCGAGCTCGCGCGCGAGCGTGCGCTTGTGCGATCGGGCTCGTGTTCGCGCGTGGTCCAACAGCGCTGCCGGAAGGGTCGCCCCGAAGAACCGTTCCCGAACGACGTCGTCGCCGGGCCGCGCGATCACGTGCAGCGCGGCGAGCACATACGCGATGATCCTTTCGTCCGACAGCCCTCGCCCGTGAGCGAGCCGGCACGGAATACCGGCGTTGAGCAGCGAGGCTTCGAGCGCATCGCCGATCTCGTGCTTCCGATACAGGACGGCAATCTCGCCGAGCGTGTGCGCATACACGGCGCGATCCTGAACGATGTCGTTCACGACCCACTTGAGCTCCGCCTCGTCCGAATCGAAATGAAACGCTGTCACCTCGAACGGTGACGTCCGATCGGCCTGTGGCGTCTCGCGATTCTCGAAGATCGGTGGGTTCTTCTCGACGAGGCGGCGCGCGAGATCGAAGATGTGGCGCGGACACCGGCGATTCTCGCCGAGATAGATCGGGCTTGTTATGCCGAAGTCGTTGAGAAACGCTTTGAACGCGCGCGGGTCGGCACCGGCCCACGCGTAGATCGATTGCTCGTCGTCGCCTACGGCGAACACGTGGCGGTGGTCGCGTGCCAGTGCACAGACGATTCGGTACTGCACGGGGTTCAGATCCTGGAACTCGTCGACGAGAATGACCCGCCACCGGTTCCGGACTTCGCGCGCGGCGGGAGTATTCTCCAACAACTCGGCTGCCTTCACGACCAGCGTGTCGAAGTCGACCACATTCCGCTTGGCCAGGAACTCTTCGTACCTCGCGAAGACGCGAGCATCCTCGTCGTACAGGTGGTCGCCACGGAGCCGGTGGACGGAAAACCGCGTGAGGATCTTCCGATGCGGCTGCTTGCCGCCCACGAGCCGGCGGAGCACGGTGCGCTGGTACTCCTCGTCGGCGATGCCAAACCCGGCGCCGAGGTTGACGTGCGAGCCGTACTCGCGAAGCAGCTCGGCGCAGAAGGCGTGCAGGGTCCGACGCCTGACGCCCTCGGCCCTCGATCCGACGCGGCGCGCCAATCGGGACGCGATCTCGTCAGCTGCCTTGTTGGTGAAGGTGAAGGCGCAGATCCGGGTCGGGTCGATCTCGAGCTGCTCGATGAGATACCGGATCCGTTCGATGAGGCAGAACGTCTTTCCGGCGCCGGGCCCGGCGAGGACCAGCGTGGGCCCCGGTGGCGCTTCGATGGCCGCGCGCTGTGACGGGGAAGGGATCTCGAGCGGGACCGCTGTCAGTAGCGGGTCGGGGGCGACTCCGGAGACGGCCACAACGCGAATCTAGCGACGTGTCGCACGACAGACGAGCGGCGATTTCGGCCACGACCTGCTCGTTTTGGCCGCTAAACCGGCTGCGTCCCGAGGCCGTTGAACAAAGATTCCCGCTCGTTGCGCTACCATGCTAGACCGCTCCCGGAGCGATCCGGCTGATCCGCCACATCCGAAGCATCCGAACAACCCCTCGTCGTAGATGCCGGCCTTGGGGGCTGGCCCTACAGA
>Ga0307408_100001569_pt1 | contig 16874 bp, 8 predicted proteins | sample 322Cmetagenome_FD_202116 | JGI IMG/M metagenome (GOLD analysis project Ga0307408, IMG submission 202116) | Maize rhizosphere microbial communities from greenhouse at UC Davis, California, United States - 322HYB-C-3 | ecosystem: Host-associated > Plants > Roots > Rhizosphere > Soil | place: USA...
ATAGGGTATCTCAACAGTTTATCGTTCGATATTACTGATAATTTATTTTTAATCGGATCATTTGGGGCTTCCTCGGTACTTATCTATGGAATCATTAACAGTCCGTTGGCACAGCCGCGTAATCTGATTGGTGGTCATCTGATCTGCGCTTTAGTCGGGGTTACGGTCCGCCTTCTTATTCCCGGAGAGATCTGGCTTACTTCTGCTCTGGCAGTAGCCCTTTCAATTGTGTTGATGCAGGTTACCAAAACACTTCATCCGCCCGGAGGAGCGACTGCTCTTATAGCAAATATCGGTTCTGATAAAATTCAACGATTAGGCTATTTGTATGTGCTTAGTCCTGTGCTTACAGGAGTGCTTATTTTATTATGTGTAGCTATTATCGTTAACAACCTCAACCCTGACAGGAAGTATCCTAGAAACTCTAACTGGTATAAGGTTTGGGAGAGGTATAAAAGATGATTAAGTATTAGAAGTAAGAACGGGGTTAAGTTTTAATGCGGGAGAACAGCATACAGAGGACAACGCTGAGTTCAGGAAGTTTTTCTAACAAAGAAGCGCACTTAAAGGAAAGATCACTGAAGCGGCGTGATTTCCTCCAACAGCGAGAATATGCAAATTATTAAAGGAGCAAGGAGAGATCTTAGAAAGCTCCAATACACTGAGCTTAATGATCTCTTTCTACCTCACAATGCTTCACATTCAAATCGTATAATACAACAACAGGCCCAGGGTTAAAATCAACAACTGAGCACTGTTAGCTCCTCTCGCTACTGCACATCCAGCGCATCAACCAATACCCCTTCCGCGTCAACTGCAACCAGCCGAACTTTGTAGGTTCCGGCGTTAATCATCGTTCCGGTGTTAGTGGTAACGTAATTCCATTTACCTTCTTTGGTTGGAGCAAGATCTAATGTTTCTGCCTTTTTCATCAAGGTACCGTCGGCAGCATACATTTCCAGCTTGGCTTTAAGCGTTTTTTGGGTAGCATTATGATACTTGACTGTTAGCGAATAGGTATCTCCTACACCGGTTTGAATGGTCCATTCCAGAACATCACCTGCAGATTTAACAAACTTCGCCCGCTCTTTTCCGAGAAAATCTGCTTTAGTTAACCCATTTAGATTTGCATCTGCAGCTTTGTAAGAAATTACTTTTTTAAGATCGTGAGCTGGTTCCATATTGTTAGCCGCAGTAACAAAAACCAGCATATTTCCGGCACTTTTTACTTCAGGTAAACCAACCTCTCCCCCTGCTTTAAAACGCTTTCTTAATATTTTGTAGGATGTATTTTTGAACGTAGTGTTCAGCACTAAACCTGTTTCTTCATAATCATTAAGTGCGGCCGGTTTACTTTCAGATTGTGCCAAACCAACGAATACATCGGCTTCTACGGCAACCTTAAATTGAAAACCACCTTTGTTTTGTGCGGATGCTTTTAGCCACTCGGCACCGTACAAATATGATGGTAAAGCAACAAATGCAGCTTCATCATCAGAAAACAATTTATTACCAGTATCCAGCCAACTTTGAGCAGAAACGGTATCGCCCTTCACTTGCTGAATTACCATTGGAGCACCTGTAGCAGCTACCGTATTTTTATCCGCAGAAGCAATCGCAATGGCAGCAATAACAGCCTGACCTGATTTTACTTCAGGGAATGATATTGATAACACACCACCTTTTACAGTGGCTTTTACTATTTTTTTCAAAGCGCTATCGTGACCGGCTTCTTTCCAGATATCCAGATCGTTTACAACCGTTTTCCCGTTAACGGCAACATCAAACAAACGCATTCCGGCACAATCCATACCGCCACCAGTTCCCAACCAGGGTTCGGAGAAGTAAAGTTCGATGAGGTATTCACCATCTTTTACAGGGAAGGAATAACTTAACTTATCACGTCCGTAGCGGAAATCCTGAAATAACTTCCAATCCTTAGTCCCCAGAATAGGATCGTTTACTCGTCGTTGACTGGCAAAAAAAGCAGGAGCGCCTTTAAAATCGCTGGTCCAGGAATTAGAGCCCCATGTTTTTTTATCAATTAACTGTCGATCGGCCTGCCATGTATTACCATTAACATCCTTGTAATCAGGACCGCCACAGTTAACCCGGTACAAATATTTATACCCCGCCTGAGCGGCCAGGGACACATCATCACCTTTATATAATTCTTTGAAATTAGGCGATTGCGGCAAGTGATTTAGTACCACCACATCGCTGGAAACTTCCTTTCCGCCTACATATCCCTTGGCGTAAAGTACGTTATACTTAATATCAACGCCATCCCATTGAAAATGCGTACCAACGCCTCCCCTTCTTTTTCTACCCAGAGAACTTCTGTTTACATCATTAAAAAGTTCAACCTCATCACAATTGGAATAAACGATAAGAGAATCTTTGCGACCAGTTTTTGTCCACCTGTCGGGCCAGGTATGCGACACGATATACACCATCGGCTCAGTTTCCTTCGGTGCGTAGTTTGCCCTGAACATGTAATAAGCGTCCAGCGGCTCTTCCCAGGGTGTGAGCAAACCTTTATAGTTTACCGGGCCCACGCGATCTAACTCCCGTAAGCCCTCGCCTCCCTGAACTCGTCCCGGATTATCATGCGAAGTAAGCAACCAAAAGAAATGCCCTGTAGTTTTTTCTCTTGCGGCTTCGGCCAAACGAACCTTAAGCTCCATCAACTGCGTCATGCGGTCTTCACTAAAAGGAGCATTGGCAACAAATGGCCCTTCGGTATGCAAATCAAGCGTACGCCATGCACCATATTCGCCGATCAGCACTTGCCTTTCAACATCTTTATTATACAAATTGGGGTCGCCGCCGTAAGTTCCGGTCCAGTTTTGAGGCACATCCCAATCGGTTCCTTTTCCGCCATTGCAGGTGGTTACCAGTCGTTGAGACGAAGCCGTGGGGTCTAACTTGCGGATAAGTTCAGTGCATTCGCGGGCAAAATCCTCGGGAAGTGTACTTTCATTTTCCAATCCCCACAAAACTATAGAAGGACTATTTCTGCGCTCCTTCACCCATTCAACCAATAGATCTTTAAAGTTCTTTCGGAAAGCGGGTGTATCATACCAAACATGAGCCGCCAACTGTGTCCACCATAGAATTCCCATTTTATCCCAGTAATCCTGGTAGCGTAAATTATGCGGTTGATGAGCATCGCGAAAAGCATTAAAACCGGCGGCTTTTATTTGTTTAACTCTTGATTGAATCTGTTCTGCAGTAAAGGCATGGCTATTCCCGATCAGGTGTTCATACTCGGCAATGCCGTTGATAAAGACAGGTTTACCGTTTACAAAAAACTGGTTTTGCCCCTTTTTACCAATTGGCCAGCTTATCCAGCGAATACCGTAAGGAGTACGCTGCACATCAAGCAAACGGCCATTTTCTGTTATTTTGGTGACGATTGAATACAGATAAGGATTCTCTGGCGACCAGAGTTTTACATCGCGAAGTGTAGCCTGATCGTTAACGTTTAAAGATTTACCCGGTAGAATTTTGTGGCTTTCTCCAGTTTCAAACACAAGCAATCCTTTTTGGTCGACTATGGAGGTACTTACCGTTATTGTTCGCGGTTTGGTACTATAATTTTTAAGCTCGGCACTGAAATTTACCTTCGCCGATTTCTCGGTAACGGTGGTATCGTTCCAGGCATGTATCCCGAAAGGTTCAATCCTAACATCGTTGGTTACGATAAGATGAACCGGACGGAAAATCCCCATTGGCTGCGAACCTTCAGAGAATCCTCTTTCGGCAGAACAGCCTCCGCACACCCAGGGCAAATCCTGAATTGAAGCGGGATGGTCTGCTTTAACTGCCAGCGTATTCGACTGATTGTTAGCGTAAACAGCATCAGTTACGTCGAGAGTAAATGTAGTTCGTCCACCGGCATGATAGCCTACATTTTTGCCGTTAAGGAATACTGTTGCGTAAGAGCCAACACCTTCAAAGTATAAGAAAAAACGCTTGTCTGTTTTCGCTTGATTTACGGTAAACTGTTTGCGATACCAGGCGTAACCATGACGGTTTCCATGCATTAAACGTCTATAACCCTCATACTGATCCCAATTATGTGGCACATTTACCGTTTGCCAGCTTTGCGTTCTATATGCCGACTTTTCAAAACCGTTAAAGGCTTTCGGGTCGGTATCATGAGCTACTGTTTTCCAATTATTATCAAGAGAAATATCGGTTCTCGTTTGGGCTATTGCTGATGAATATCCCGCTAAGGTCAATAAAACGTATAGAAGTTTTTTCATTCTGAATTATAGATTTGAGATGCGAGACATGAGATGTGAGATTTGAGAAACCTGCATAATTCAAATCTTGTGCTCATTGCCCCGACTAATCTTTCTGTGTTTCTCCGTGCCCTCTGTGGTTAAAACCGTTCAAATTTCCATTGAAAGCGTAAGTTTTCCCTGCCTGGGTTTTAAACCTGATCTGTTTTGAACCATAACGAAGCAAGCATTCTTTACCTGCCGAGGAGATTACATCTAGCTGCGTAAGTTTTCCATTGCTCCATTTCATGTTCAATTCAAAACCGCCACGGGCTTTAATTCCCTTAATAGTACCCTCGCTTAGCGCTGATGGCAACGCTGGTAAAATATCGATATATGCCGTATGGCTTTGAACCAACATTTCTGCTAAACCGGCCGGAGCGCCAAAGTTGCCGTCGATTTGGAACGGAGGATGCGCATCAAACAAATTATTGTAGGAACCCGCATCGCCCTTTACAGGACGAAGCAAGAGTCTTAACATATTCATAGCATGATCGCCATCCTTGAAGCGTGCCCAGAAGTTCACTTTCCATGCCAGACTCCAACCCGTTGCTTCATCACCACGGTAAATTAATGACTGACGAGCTGCTTTCATTACAGCCGGTGAGCTTTCCCATGTAATGTCATTTCCAGGATGTACTCCCCATAAGTGCGATACGTGGCGGTGTTTGCTCGTGGTGTCGTCTTTATCTTCCAGCCACTCTTGCAGCTGCCCAAACTTACCGATCTGATTTGGTGCAATTTGTTTGTATTTGTCCTGAATAACCTGACTAAAGGCCATATCCGTATTAAGGATCTTTGCGGCATCAATACAGTTTTTGAACAAAGTGCGAATAATCTGATGATCCATTGTTGGACCGGCTACCAAACCGCCGTTCTCTGGCGAATTGCTGGGCGTACTTAGCAACCAGCCTGTTTTCGGATCTTTAACCAGGAAATCAACAAAGAATGAGGCTGCTGATTTCATGATCGGGTAAGCTTCCTTTCTTAAAAAATCTTTATCCTGTGTGTAAAGGTAATGCTCCCAAAGGTGCTGACTAAGCCAGCCACCGCCTGTAACCCAAATACCATGATTTGAAGCATTTATCGGCGCTGTTCCTCTCCAAATATCTGTATTATGATGCACCAGCCAGCCCGATGCATTGTAATATTGCTTCGCTGTTTCTGTTCCGGTTTCGCTCAATTCCTTAATCATACCAAACAATGGCTGATGTAAAGGCGAAAGGTTTAGCACCTCGGCAGGCCAGTAATTCATTTCGGCGTTGATATTTGTGGTGTATTTGCTTCCCCATGGCGGAGCTAGCAAGTCATTCCAGATGCCTTGCAAATTGGCAGGTCTTGTTCCCGGTCTTGAGCTGGCAATTAACAAATAGCGGCCGAACTGCATGTACAAAGCAAGAAACGCAGGATCTTTTGAACTTGCGAAACGAGCCAATCTTTCGTTAGTTGGCAGATTTTCGTTCTCCCCTTTGCCAAAGTTTACCGAAAACGTATTATAATATTGCTGGTATTCTTTTAAATGAGCTGCCTTTGCTTTCTCATAATTAAGATCTTTTAACAAGCTCAAACTAGCGCGACAAAGAGCCTCCGGATTACCGCTAACATTGTTATAACTGATAAAATTGGTAGCAGCGCTCAGATAGAATGTTACCTCATCGGCTTTCTCAATAAACACACCTTTTTCGCTAGCTTCCACCTTTCCACCTTTGGCTTCAACCCGTAAAAAGCTCTCCCCAAACAATGCTCCATTACGAACTTTAACTGATAAGGCTAGTGTTTTGCCATCAATTTTGCGGGTAGAAAACTGCTTATGTGGCGAACTTAAAACAGCATTCAAATTAAGGCTGGCGGCTTTACTGGCGGTTAAATGGATAACCAAAGCCTGTTGAGGCACACTGGCAAAATACTCGCGGATATAGGTAACACCGTTAGCTGTATAGGATGTTTGGGAGATGGCTGTGCTCAAATCAAGCTCGCGTTTGTAGTTGCTTGCCTGGCCATTGTTATGGAAGTTAAGAAACAGATCGCCGAAAGGCTGATAGTCTGCCTGGAATTTTCCTACAGCCGGAGGTTCGTCGTTTTGGATTTTGTACTTCCACATCCCGTTAAGGGAAATACCTGTACTAGCATCACTTCCTTGCGGATAGACTGCGATATGCTTTGTTGTATCTTTATAGCCGGCAATGCCACCTTTATCAAAGTAGTTTAATACCTGGATAGCAATCACATTTCGGCCAACCTTTAAAGCAGATTTGGGGATGATGTATTTTCTACCCTCATTTACACTGGTATGCCCAACCAAAGTTCCATTTACGTAGGTAAAGTCTTCATCGCGGATACGGTTCAGATCGAGAACGATGTCTTTGTCTTTCCATTTTGCAGGCAATTCAAACGTGGTACGAAACCATACAGCTCCATCCATACCTTCCCAGCCAGCACTTTCCCAGCCCTCATAAGTTGGCACCTGAAATGTTTTCCAATTGCTATCGTTGTATGTTGCCAAAGAAGGATCCCCATCGAGGCCCTTTAGCGCACGCATGTCGTTGAACCACTGCTCCTTTCCCCCCTCATTACTTTTGCGGCCCATAAACTGCTCCATGGCTAAGGTTTCTGCTTCTTTCTGCTTGCCTTCCGAAAGCAACTGACGGATTTCGGGAAGATATTTATAAGCTCCAGTCCTGTTGTAATTTCTCGGGCCACCTGTCCATAAGGTTTCTTCGTTAAACTGAATGCGGTCCTGATCGGGCCCGGCAAATATCATAGCGCCAAGACGACCATTTCCAAGAGGCAAGGCATCTGTCCATTTTGCAGCGGGAGCATTATACCACAATTTGTAGTCCTGCGCCTGCACAAATGACGATGCGAAGACAAGCAATGCCGTGACGAAGCCTGATTTAACGTTTAATTTACGAAACCTCATTTCTTTACCTGGCTATATTTAAGGTGATGTTTTCTGTTACCGATTTATCTTTTTCTACAGGAGTTTTCACGTATCTGAAGTTATTCCCGTTGAGGGTGATAGCCGAAGTTTTGTCTCCTTTTACACGAAGGAAAACATCGGTACCAGCAACAGGATAAGAATTGTAAAGAAAAGCATCTTTTACGTTGATAAGATCCACAATTGCAGTTCCGGCTATCGGTTTAAATGATTTCACGCCTTCAACAATCAGATTGCTCACATTTTCGGCCTTTATTACGGGGCCCAGTTGGGTGTTCACCTCTACGTTATGAAACTCAATACGGTTGGACGACTTAATGGTAAAACCTGTCTTGGCCTCCATATTTATATCGTTAAACGTGATGTTTTCGATAGGCATTTCTTCCAGACCGTTCAGGTATCCTGCCTGATTGGTTTCGGCAGTGATATTGCTAAAATGAATATTCCGAAAGGCTGGCGTACGTTCTGTTACCGATTCTACCTTAGTTTCAGCGTACTGCATATCCAGCACAATTGCCTGCTCCCGAATATTTTTCATAATGATATTATCTACACGAATATCCTCAACAACACCGCCTCTTCCACGAGCTGTTTTAATTCGGATTCCACGATCGGTTCCATCAAAAACACAGTTGGAAATAGTAATCTTTTTCACTCCGCCCGACATCTCGCTGCCAATTACCACACCGCCATGGCCCGAAAGCATGGTACAGTTGGTGATGGTATAGTTTTCGGCAGGTGTATTTTTGGCTCTGCCTGGCTTATCTTTTCCAGATTTTATAGTGATGCAATCATCCCCCACGCTGATGTGGCAGTTGGCGATGTGCACATTGTTGCAAGATTCGGGATTGATTCCATCCGTATTTGGTGAATGTGGATTATTGATGGTTACGCCGGATACCGTTACGTTTTCACAGAACTCGGGGTTAACTGTCCAAAAAGGCGAGTTTTTTATAGTGATGCCTTCTATCTGAACATTTTTACAATACATTGGCTGGATAAATGGCGGCCTAAGAAATCCTCTTACCATTTGTCTTGCATCATCGGGCAAAAGAATATTTTTGTTCTTTTCGTCGAAGATTTTTTGCCATTTGGAACGTGGCTGCCCCTCCTTATAACCTTCTACAAAATCCCACCATTTTTTACCATGTCCATTAATTACTCCACGGCCTTTTATAGCAATATTTTCAGCCTTGTAGGCATAAAACAGAGGCGAGAAACTTGTTACATCCACTCCTTCATACCTGCTTTCAACCATTGGCAGGTAATCATCGAAGTTATCGCTAAAATGCAGTTCAGCTCCAGCATCAATGAAAATGGTAATGTTACTTTTCAGGTGAATTGCCCCTGTAAGATATTTCCCGGCAGGAAAGTACACCGTACCTCCGCCAGCTTTTGATGCAGCTTCAATGGCCTTCTTAACCGCCTCGGTAACTAGTTTGGAGCTGTCGTTCTTTGCGCCGTACTTCAACACATTATAATATTCCTGCGCCTGGCTGCTGATACCTAAAGTGCAAAGAAGTATTGCTAAAAAATATTTCGATTTCTTCATTTCTATTAGTTCAAAATTTCCCTTTCGGGGATGAGGGTTTCAAATAATTTACGGTCTATCCAACGCCGGGGCCCTTACAGGAGACCCTCAATGCTATTAAGTTAAGGAAATAGCAAGCGAAAAATCCTGTAAAACGTGTTACCCTCTCTGCCTTCGGCATCTCTCCCAGAGGGAGAGAAAGGTCAACCCGCACCGGACCAATCGCTTAACTTAATAGCATTAAGGAGCCTGCTGAGACAAGGATGTCTAAGGGGCAATCCGTTGGGATTATGCACCCAAAGCAGCGTCATACTGAGCCTGTCGAAGTATAAAGCGGGTTTAACGCACAGACCATCCTTTATCCTACGCACGCATTTCGACAAGCTCAATGTGCCGCCAACCTCACTCGATGTCGTTTCCACTTTCTGTGTTTGAAAAAAAATCCCATTCCCAATGATGTACCAGCCGGGGCTCTCGAAGGACCCTGCGTTACCCATTATATTTTCCCTTTAACTTCTTTTAGCTCTGCGCTAGTCGCAATTTCCTTCCCATCAGCAAGTACTCGTAAGCCTTTACCTTTACCGTATTTCTGGCCAGTTTTATCCCATAAAATGGTTAAGATTTTTCCATGATAGGAAACCTTATCCAGGCAGAACCAATCCCATTGATTTGCTGGAACTAACGGACTCACCTGAACCACATTATCCGCTCTTGGTCTCAATCCAACGAGGTCATTGATGATAAGATCCGCAAATCCTGAGTGATTGTAAAATTTACTTCTTGGGTTATCGCCTTTTAACCATTCGCCATTCTTTTCATCCTGGTACTCACCTAAATAAATAAGGCCATTCATTTTGTGTGACATGGCATATTTATGCAACTCATCATAAAAAACCTGACGACTCATTCCGTCCTGATTTTTATAGTTATTTAACAGGTTTGATAAGCCTTTTAATGTTTGAGTAGTGGCAAAAGGCCAAACAGCTCCATCCCATTCACAACCGTGACCCGAGCCATGTGTACGGAACAAAGGATGTCTTCTTTCGGCTGTTGTTATTCCCCAGGGAGCGTTAAAAGCTTTAGGATCGACTAATGATTTCCACTGCTCTGCATATTTTGAATTGTCTTTCGGCAGATTAAAGTACCATGGAATAAATCCAAGTTCTTCCCGGGCATCGCACAAACCACCTTTTTCATACTGAACCTTATAGAACGATGCTGTATCATCCCAAAGCTTATCGTTAACAAAACTGCGAAGGAACTTTGCCTTTTTATTGTAGCGTTTTACCAGGCTATCAACTCCGAACGTTTTTGCCATAGCCGATAATGCAATGGCGTTTCCGTACATATAACTGTTAATTGTTGGCCTTATGTTTTTCACCTTCCGACCTCCGCTTATCGACTCTTCCATGGCATCCTTTACATCGAACTGCCAGAAGGTATTGTCGGGATTCATCTTTTCAGATTCCCACTTACGGTAGTCGCTATCCAGAGCTGGCAAAATTTTTCTGATATAAGCCTTGTCCTGATTTACCAGAAAACGGTTGTAAACGGCATCATCAACCCAGCTGCTGAAACCGTGGAAACGTTGTACCTTATGCGCAGGGTCTACATATAACCAGAAATTGATGTAATCATTAATGTATTGCTGATTTAACAACCAGCGGCCTTCATAAATATGATGACCTAAAGCACTACTCACCGCATTGTACTTTCCCGCGTGGTTTACAGGGGTAATGAATTCGGTAAAAATAAAGCCTTCCGGAGTTTGCTTAAGATGTTTACGGAAAGCCCACCAGCGGTAGTAATATACTTTCTGAATAGCAGAATCCGGGCAATCGAACAGCGGGATATTCTGCGAAAGCCATTCTGCTGAATTGGCATTTGGCACATAATTTTTTACCGCCTCATCATCTATGGAATTGAAATACTTCACATAGTCGGTTAATTTATCGGTGCCGAGTACATAGGCTTTTTGAGCCATTGACTTTCCACCAGCAAGCACCAATAACAGTGCAATTAGTTTCCTTTTCATTCTAATGGATAGGTATATTTTTTAAAAAACGATGATAAAGTGCCTATTACAAGGCATCCCTAACATACTTATTTTAAAGCGTCTGCAAAGTGGCGAGTTGTCATCTCGACGTGAGGAGAGATCCTAGCCAGTTTGTATATAAAGCGCTTTAGGATCTCTCCTTTGTCGAGATGACAAAGTTTTATAACCCGCTTTATGCTCATTGTCATCAAATATTTTGCTTTTTCAAGTTTGTCCACTCGAGATGACAAAGTTTTATAAAACGCCTTAAGTCGCTCTACAATGACTATCTTCCCGTCTATTCAAACACCCAGTCTATTTCTTTGCCGTAAGCGCCAACTGCGGCATTATACATCTTCAGCTCCTGATTTCCATCAATAAAACCTAAAAGCAATAAAGCTCCTTTTGGCAGGTTAAGTGTATGAGTTCCGGCCTTAAATGCATACGAGTGAACATTTACAGTTGGCATTCCTTCCACAAGGATAGCGTTCGAAATCTTAATTTCTCCCTGACCGTAATCATTTGCACTGGCGTCTGTTTCAAGCTCCGGAGCACGGGCAAAGCCAGCTTCTTTCTTGTTAAAATAGCCCACTAAAAGCTTAACAGGTTTATTCGAACTGAATTTTATACTCGTACCTGTTAAAGCTTTAGCCTGACTAAGTTTAACTCCCTTTAAGCCTTTAATTTCAATAGCAGCATCTTTAATGACAAGAGCTGTATCCGTAAATGCCTTCTCACCAGCAGCTACTGTATACCAGCCTTCGCCGCCATCTAAAATCTTCACTTCTGCATTTTTATAAGCTACCTTCTTAACGGCTAAACCTTTCTTGTTATTTTTTAAAGAATCAATGCTATGTTTCAGATTATTAAGCTCTTTCTGAAATACTGGCAACATTTCTTTCCAGTGGATAAATGTACCATCCACGCCTCTCATCGGAATTTTCCTTTGAGCAGTTTGCATACTATTGGCATACAAATAAGAATCGTTGGTAAGTTTAACGAGATCTGCAAAATGCTTAACACTACTTTCCAGATATGGAACCGTCTTTTCCAGGTCTGCAACATCGTCAGAATATTTGAACCTTAACGCAGCTACAGCCGCTTTTGCCTTCTGAGCATAGAAATTCGCCATGGCATCATAACAGTAAATATCGTTTTTCAGACGATCAAACTCCTCTTTATTCGCAGTAATACCTGCCGAAGCCTTATTGATCGCATCAACAGCATTCTTACCATGCACTACCACTTCATCAGCAACCTGAATCGGCGTTTCGCCAATATGTTTTTCCTTTTTCCAATCCTTCTCTGCGTAATCAATGATCTTTTCGCCTTCTGGCGCTTCTGCATCATACAGTAAAGTAAACAAGCCATAACGGAAAGGATTGATCAGCTGTGTCATCAACATACCCAAAGTAAGCGTTTGTCTGTTTCCATCGGTAATTCCGTATCGTCTTAACAGCTTTGGCGAAATCTCACCGGAATGTTCATAAGCGTCAAGAATGTTTTTAGCGTTTGCCGCAGATGTACCATATTTTGATGCTAGTGTATTACTCCAAAAGTTTACTTCCTCTGCCCTGTCTCGGTTTGCTTTCCAGGCGTAACGAGCCCAGGTTTGATACCACATCCAGTCGCGATCTATTTGCAGCAAACGCTTTCCTGTTTTATCTGCTGTGTAAGGCCAGTCCCAGTACGAAGCTTGCGGATACAAATGCAATCCGTTGCCTTCCATTATCTTATGCATTCCCTGAACAGATTTTTGGATAAAATCCGGGGAGCTATAACGGAACGGCTCAAGGTTAGCCAGGATATGTACGTTCTCTATCTGAACTGTTCCAATGCGACTTAAAGTGCGATGCAATTCTGCCCAGGAGCCACGAGGTTCGTAAGTGGTTAATGCTTCGCCGTTAAACTTGGCTTCGGTATAAAGATTTTTGTAAAGAGGTAACGCGGCCTTCATCACCGCCGGAGCATCAGTATCATGAGCGCGCAAAACAATGGGTGGCTCTTCAGATTTCCCTAAAGCTTTCAATCCATCTTTAACACCTGGAATAATCGTTTTGGTAAACCACTCCGTATCATCATTACCAACACCTTCCATAGCTTCCCCCAGACAAACCATCAGTCCCACATTCGGATATTTCTCAACAAATGCAGCGATAGACTTTCTGGTGTAATCTGCAATCAAAGGGATTATCGGACGGTTTCTGTCCTGAGTTTTGATATTGTGCTTTTCGGCAAAAGGTTTTGATACGATAATATTGTAGAACATCTGGATGACCCAGATACCGCGTTTATCTGCCTCTTCGGTAAGAAATTTGAACATCTCTTCATTCTTACGGAAAGTTGCATCATCAACTTCCACCGCATAAGGATAGTCTTTCAATCTCACCAATGAAGCAAATGGATGCCCATTCCACAGATAAAGTGAGTTATAACGGTTATCAACCATCATATCTAAATACTTAACCCAATGCTCTTTATCATAAAACCATGGAAAAGTTTCAGGCGTGTACGGATACTCATAAACATGACGACCAGGAAGGTAGTAAGGCTTTTGCACCCCAATGCAAGTTCCTCTTAAAACCATTTCCGGCTTATCACTGATGGTTAAATTCGTTGGTAAGGCCCCCTTTGCCTTAATCTGCTCTGCCAATTCCAAACAACCATAAAGTGATCCTGAAGCATCAGAACCTGCAATAATTGTGTTTTTATTGGATGAAATCGAAAAGCCTTCCTTACCGGGATTGGATACCGAAAGCTTAAATGATAAGGCTGCATTTGTAACCAACTGACTTCCATTGAGCCCAACCACAATTACTTGCTTAGCTTTCGGAAGCTGGTTTTGCTGCATAATTACGGCCTTTAAACCAACAGCATTCAGTGCCGCCTGCAGTCGTTCGGCGCCATACTTTAAGCGACTACTGCTCGATGGAGCAAGCGCAATTGTAATACTTTGTGGCTTTTCTACTGCTATTGCCGGTGCTTCAATTAAAAGCAAAGAAAATAGAATAGTTAACACAGAGAAAAATCTTTTCATCTAATCGGTGCGTGTTTAAATGTGTGGTAATGATACTACTGGTTAGTAACAATCCTTCAAAAGTAGGGAAAACGAGAGGCTTAGTGTTGTAATATTTTTTCTATATATTATAGGATATTAGCGGGGCATCCTAACTCTTTTTGCTAATCCGAAAGCAGCTATTCGTTTAAACAACGCAACCCAATTCAAAAAGAGAAAGGCCAAATCACTTAAGATTCAGCCTTTCTCTCACAATTCATTTTATACTATTTATAGCTCTACCATTGCTTTAATAACTCCGGTTGCCGGGTTTAACCAGCTTGCAAAATTATCCTTTACTTCATTAAACTGAACGCGATGGGTAATGTACGTTTTAGGATCAACCAAGCCCTTTTTCATTGATGCAATTACGTGTTCAAAATCCTCACGAGTAGCATTACGGCTACTCATCAAAGTTCCTTCACGTTTATGAAACTCTGGGTGACTGAACGACAATTCGCCTTTCTGCAAACCAATCAACACGAAGCGGGCTCCATGTGCCATATATTGAAATGCATTATTGATTGCTCTTTGATTTCCAGTCGCATCAATTACCACAGTTGGCATATCGCCATTGGTAATTTTTTGCAATTGCTCTAACACATCGGCATCAAGTGCATTAACAGTATGCTCTACTTTCAGCTTGTCTTTGCAAAAGGCTAAACGATCGTTATTAATGTCTAATGCTATAACATTTCCGCCGGCAATACGGGCAAACTCCATCGTACCTAAACCGATCGGACCAGCTCCTATCACCAATACAAACTCACCAGGAGTAACCCCAGCTCTGCGAACTCCATGTGCTCCAATAGCCAATGGCTCAACAAGCGCCAGTTCATCAAAACTTAAGCCTTCGCCATGTAACAATGAATAAGTTGGTACGGATAAATACTCGGCCATACCTCCATCAACATGCACTCCGCACACGTTAATGCTTGTGCAACAGTTCGGCTTTCCACTTCTGCAGGCAATACATTTACCGCAATTGAAGTATGGAATAAAGCTTACACTTTCGCCTTTTTCAAAACCTGCTGCCCCTCCGGCATCTACCAGTTCGCCAGCCAATTCATGTCCCAAAATACGGGGATAGCTGAAAAATGGTTGCGTACCTTCAAATGCATGCAAATCGGTTCCGCAAATTCCAATTCTTTTTATTTTAATAATTGCCTTTCCCTCTTCGGCAACCGGCGCTTCTTTTTCTATGTAATCAAACTGACCGGGCGTTGTACAAACTAAAGCCTTCATGTGTATTTTTAGATATAAGATGCGAGAATGAGATATGAGACTGAAGGTAATACAGGGTTGATTCAATATCATCTTCTAGCCCAAACACGTCTATTTCTCTGTTTTATAGAATTTAACTGCGTTATTTCCGAATATGTCGTCTTGTTCAGTCTCGCTTAGTGATGCGAAATAGTTCCGGGCCAGATCATAAACTTGTTTATAAGCTCCTGCAACTAAACAAACCGGCCAATCAGAACCATACATAATGCGTTTGCTTCCGAAACTTTCAAGTACCACATCCAGATATGGAGTGATATCTTCTTGCTTCCAGTTCTTCCAATCAGCCTCGGTTATTATTCCCGAAGCTTTAATCTGCACATTTTCAAAATGAGCCAATTCCTTAATATCCTGTTTCCAGTCATCAATCTTTTTGTCTTTGATGTATGGTTTCGCAATATGGTCTATTACAAAAGCCTGATCAGGAAATGCTTTTACAAACTCTTGAGTGTACTTTAACTGGTCGGGAAAAATCAGAATATCATAAGTAAAATTATACTTATCCAGTAAACCGATGCCATTCATGAAAGCCGGCCGCAACATAAAATCGCGTTGAGCTTCACCTTGCAAAACATGCCTGAAACCTTTCAATTTAGGAAACTGACTGTAATAACTCAGCCTGTCTTCAATATTATCAGCCTGAAGGTCAACCCAACCCACTACCCCTTTTATGAAATCATTCTCAGAGGCATTCTTTAGCTGAAAATTGTTCTCAGCCTCCGTTTGATCCGATTGAACGGTAATACAACCATCGAAACCATTTTCCTGAAGTACCGGAAGCAAGTCTGCAGGCAAAAAATCCTTTTGAATCACTTGCATATCATCATTAATCCAGCTATCACGAACCGGATCAAATTTCCAGAAATGCTGATGCGAATCTATTCTAGACATGTTTTTTAAAGATATTTATAGTAGTTAGCAATTAATCCTTTTGCTTTCATAGCTTCCCAAAATCTGGCCGGCACCGTTTCGTGAGCCATGTTTACATTCTCCTCTACCCTATTCGGATTAGTTGTATTCAATGCAATGCTTACAACTCCCGGCGCACTTAAGGCAAACTGTACGCAGGCAACTGCCGGCTTAATGCCAAACTCATTACAAAGCCCAAAAAAATCTTCTCTCCACTTAAAAATGGCTTTATTTTCCTCTGTATCAGGCTTAATCAGCTTATAATCGTAATAATCGCCGCCAGTTAAGAAGCCTGCATGAAACACCGCCGAATTGATAATTTTCACCCCATCGGCTTTAAGCTGCTCCATAAATGCAAGCAGATCTTCGGGATGTTTTCTGATGGTCATGCTGTTGGCGAACATTACCCAATCCAGTTTAATATCCTTATAGATCCGCTCGATAATTTTCCAGCTTTTAGCCCCTACACCTATTAAAACATTATGATTTTTCTTTAAATCAACCAGCGCTTTATAGGCTTCCAGGATATCTGCATATAATTTTTCTTCCTGTTCGGGAGTTTTGGCCAATGCCATATATTCATCCGGATCATGAATAGAAATAAATTGTGGTTTATAGCGTCCGAGCAGTTCATTTCCCTGTTCAAAACATTCAATAATACCATCGAAGTTTATTTTCTGAACAGCGTCAAACTTCAGATCACGCCAAACACCCGGCTCAAACGTTGGCTCCTCGGTAGTTAACTCAGTACGACACCAGCCTAACTTATTACTGATGATCACATTGGCCGGGTCAACATTAAGCGCTTCCAGTGCCTGCCCTAACGATTCTAATGC